>JAESGR010000418.1_pt1 | contig 35631 bp, 30 predicted proteins | sample 9269771 | NCBI WGS metagenome assembly JAESGR01 (sample SAMN15739572, study PRJNA653492) | algae metagenome | isolation source: Chroococcus sp. CMT-3BRIN-NPC107 and co-occurring heterotrophs from well... | place: USA: Clark Mountains Wilderness, California | collected 2010-04-18 | reverse complement strand
CAGCGTGCTGCGGTAACGGCTGCCGTCGGTTGCCGGGAGGAGCGAAGAGGGTACGCCGCCGGGTCAGGCCTTCGCGCCGATCTGGAGCATCTCACCCTGGCCTTTGGCTCCATCGGCATCACACGCCGGCCGCCCCCGTTCCGCGATCTGCGTCACTGAGTGAGGAAACAGACGAGGGTACACCGATGTTTCCGAAGCCGGAGAAACATCGATGATCAGGTTCGCACTCACGATTGGAATAGCGGCTCTCAGCTCAGTCGCGGTGGCTCAGTCTCGGCCAAGCACAACCGCTATGACTTGTAGTCAGGCCAGCGCCTATCTGGCCTCTCAAGGCGCTGCCGTAATGGGCACAGGCGGATTTACGTACGATCGTTTCGTCACGAGCCGGGCGTATTGCGAACCTACGCAGACCACCCGAACCGCGTTCGTCGCCACGGCCGATCATCGAGCTTGCGCGATCGGCTTCACGTGCATCGAGCCGACCCTCGAGCTTGGTCGGGACTAGCCCGGCGCTTTGGACATCGGGGCTTTTCGTTTGGCGATTATATCGTTGACACATACGCGAGGCTCAAACTTGGGCGTCGCCCGCTGCTTAATGTCAGGGACGCTTAGGCTGAATGGCGCAGAGCGGGTGAACGGTCGGACGAGCCCTGGGCTCCGGCGGCCGAGAGTCGTCGTGCTCTCGCCTGAACGGAGCACACGCATGCCGCGCTACTTTTTTCCATTACCGCGACGGCGCTGAGTCCATAGACCACGAACGCGTGGAACTCGCGGACATCACGCAAGCCCGTGCCTTGGCCGTCTCTACATCGGGCGAAGCGATCCGCGATCTCGGCGACGGGTTCTGGGACACCCCGAATGGGAAGCTTGGGTGACGAGAGCGGAGCGACTGTGTGCTCGCTACGGTTCTCAGTTGATCGGCCCGCCAGTCCGACGCGGAGCTAAGCTTCGCGCCACTAGCGCCGCCCGGCTGTCTGCGCAAAGCAGCTGGATCAGCCCCGGGCTTCGGCTCGGAGCTTTTCGTTGTCAGCTTGGCTCTCGCTGAGATGGCCTTGGGTTCGCCCAGCTTCAGGCCAAGCGCTTTTGGCCGTGGCCGGAGGAGCTTGCGATCTTTGACCTCGAATAGGCGCTCGGCTCGACGGCTCCGCGCACGAACTCGGTGGGCTACGGCCTGTTTTCAGCCAAGCTGGGCATCACTCTGCCTCATCCTTCTCAGGGTCTCGCCATTCCGTCGGGCGAGTCGACAGGAACCCCTCTGTGGCCTGGATAAAACTGCAGGATGCTATCGCGACTAGAGGGAAAGTACGAAGGCCGGCACTACGTTCAGCTTTTTCGCGATCCCAGCCGATTGGGACTGCTAGCAGGTACGCCAGTGCAAGCGCTCCAAGGTGAGGCAGCATAGTGAAACTGTCCAAAAGGCGCTCCCTCCTAGCTTCCCGTTAGGCCGGCTGTCCGCCCCCAAAGCTAGGGCGCCTTTCGAAAGTTCATCACGGCTTCAGTCGCGAAGTGCAGCACCGCCGCGACGACAACGCCCGCGAGGATGCCTCCTCCAAAATTCACTGGGATCATTGATGCAGGCTCTATCCGAGCCGCGGTGCCGAGGACGCCGGAGGTGATCCCGACCGTGACGCCAATAGCCACCAACCTGTACTTCAGGCTGAGAATGTGCGGCGCCAGCGCGATAAACACTGCAACGGCTATGGCGATTTTGGCGAACATAGTGGTCCCTGCGCGTCACGGCAGGTTCGCACATCTATGCGAGCGGGTCACGTCACGCACTGAGCGGAACGAAAGGGCGGGGGCAGGCAGCGGAAATCAAATCTCCAAAGCAGAACAGCTAAGTGAAATTGCATGGCAGCACAATTTGCAAAGTAGTCGTCGCGTGGCTATTCCATGCGCGCCGCGCATGCAAGCCAACATGACCCGTTATTTCGCCAACCCATTTGGCCAGGGCTGGCGCGGCTTACCGCCCGAGCAGCTGGAGGATCTCACCGTGAGGGCCGCGGCGAACGGGAACTCAGGGATCTTGGCAGTGGCAGTGCCAGAGGTTCTCCAGCTTTTGAGGGCAGCCGGCAACTCAGGCAGCCGGCGGCCTCTTAGTCGTGGTTCACGATGCTCACGGCCAGACCATAGCCTTGTCTGTCGAGACCGACGCGCATCATCTAGGCCGGGCTGTCACGGTCTTCATGGTCCGACCCTCGGAGGATCAAAGCCTTCGCCCTTCTTACCCCACCCCGATCGGGGCAACGGCATAGCAATCTCTTCCAGCGACGCTCATCGTGTCGCAGCGCCGATCGTTCGCCCGTCGGAACAGTGACAGCCCCGGGCTTCGGCTCGGGGCTTTTCGTTTTCGCGCCGCCGTGCAGTGCGCGGGTCTCGACGAGGGGGCTCGCATAACCTTCGCCCGCTCGGCTCCGGCCGGCGGGCGTTTTTGCGCGTTTCAGGTCTCGGTGATGTCCGCCTTGCCTTGGGCGAGATCCTAGACGGTGATGAGCTGCTCGGGTGCAGCCCGCTTAAGATCCCGGGCGATCGCAACGGCGTCCCGGTAGGCCTCTCGCTGGTCGACCGTCCTGCCGTCCTGCCGGACGAAGGGCACTACATTGACGGGCCGCTGTCGTCCGCGTTCCTCCTGACCCATCTCTATCACATCGGTTTTGCGACACCGGGCTGCAGCCCGAGCGCGCGAGCTGTCTCGGGGAGCAGGCGGCCGTCGGTCTGCTCGATGAAATCGCCCGGTTCAGCGACGGCGCGCACGGCTTCGAGCGCTTCCGTTTCGCTTTCGGCCATCACGGCAAAAAACCGCGTCACTCGTCTGTGTGGCTGCCGATCATCATGTCGGCTCACCCGCACGACATAGGTCCGTGCGTCGGCTTCGGTCATCCGGCCGCCATGCCACTCTGAGCTCCCGGTTTCCATTGCAAAAAAGTGGTGGGGCTGGTCGGAACCTTATGCTGCATGCCTCCCCCGAGCGAGGCGAGCAAACAGAGAGCTGGGTAAGGTCTCAGTTGGAAATCAGGGCCATTCACTCGAACTCGACCCCAATGTCATCAGCCCGCCGCCATGCGATCCTGCATTGGCGCCGCGTATCGTCCAAGCCAACCACAAGAGTGAACTGCTCAGGAATTCCGAGCTGACTGGCGACCTTGAGCCTTGCTCCGGTGGAAGACACGTCGCGCACAATGCAGTCGATCACGGATGCCCCTTGATTCAGCAGGATCTGAGCACCTTTGAGGGCGCGCTGTCGTGATGCTCTGCGGTGCTCAGCCATGTCCAACACTGAAACGAAAACGCCCCGCCAGGGATCAGGACCTGCACGGGGCGCGGGCGCCTTTACGAGAAACGTTCCGGTGACGGCCCTCAAACGAGAGGCTGGGCTGAGAGGTTCCCCGGTCACGATTAACTACCTCTAGTGTTCGACTAGACGTGCTTCGCCGGAGCGCTACCCTCGATTGTGCTCCACGAGCGAAGCGGGGCCATAGCTCAAGGGAGAGCGCTCTTCGGAGAGGTGGGCGACGCAGGAGGACGGCGTCGCCCTCCAAGATTTCGAAAGCGGTTGGCTGAACGTCGCCTGTGGACCAACGTCGCGCATCGAATTCGGCCTTGGCCTGAGCGAGCGTGACAGCCTTCAACTCCCACCTGTCTAGGACCATTTCGGCCTTGCCGCTTGCCCCGAGAACGACGGCTCTCACCTTGTACGCCATGCCTTCGTCAACTCAGGCCCGGGACGATGGGCTCAGAAGCAGAGCTATCTGTTTCGGGAACGAGAGTTCCGATTAGCTCCAGCAGAGCTTGCTGTTCGGCGTTCCACGGCCCTCGTCTCAGGAATGCTCCCACCTCGATGTTGGTCACGGCCCCGCCCGAGGGCTCGTTTGCCGTGTGGAGAACGTAGGGGAACCGCGTGCCAGGCCGACGCCCGAGTGCCCATCGGTCGCCGTTAGAACTCTCGTAGAACACTCGGAGGAACTGCTGCATGGCTGGGTCGTGCTAGGCTGGAGCATACACACAGCTTGAAATTGGCGACCGCAAGTCGTGTTCCGTCGCGTGCCGATCCCCGGCGCCCCGGTGGGCTAGCTGAACCGGAACGGCTGATCGGCCCGGACGAGTTCGCACCAGAGGCCCCGGGTGGACGGTGCGGCCGCAGAAGCTGGCGGTGCACCGACCTCCCCCCATGCTCCGGCCGATCTACGTCGCCGTATGCCTGAGAGAGCACGGTTCGTAGCGAAGCCGTTCAGGGAAGCGGACCTTCTGAAAGCCATCGGTGCCGTGATTGATACGGAAATCGTGCCCGGCCGAGCGGTATGCCTGCAGGACTTCCCTTTTCTCCGCGCGGGGAAGGTGCCCGGGTCGAGTGGCCTTGCTCAGCAGTTACCCAAACTCGACGAGTAGTCGCGCTCCCTCCCCCGTCTTCCCACGAAGATGGCCGGACGAGGCACCTCCCCCGAGGCAACCATGGCGAGCGCCGAGGCGCTCCTAACCCTTTGGGTTGACGTGGCCCTGGAAGCGCCCTTGTGTCCCCGGGTGAACGGGCGTTCAACTGCCCGGGGGTACTGATGATACCTGACGCACTGATCAACAAGTTCGCTTCGCGTGACGGCCTGACCGACGAGGAGAAGGACATCATCGCGGGGCTGGTCGAACATGTCAGGACCGTCCCGGCGCGGCAGGACATCATCGCCCAACAAGAGCGCGTTTCCTCCAGCACCCTGCTCCTGGATGGCCTTGCCGCCCGCTACAAGATCCTGAGCGACGGCCGCCGCCAGATCACGTCCTTTCACGTGCCCGGGGACTTCGTGGACCTGCACGGGTTCCTGCTCCACAAGCTGGACCACGGCGTGCTTGCGATCTCCGAGTGCCAATTAGCCGTGGTGCCGCACGAGCCGCTGACGCGCATCACGGAAACGCAGCCGCACCTGACCCGGCTACTATGGCTGGACACATTGATCGACGCCGCCGTCCATCGCGAGTGGCTGGTCGCCATGGGCCAGATGGATGCGCTGGGCCACTCGGCACATCTCCTCTGCGAGTTCTACGTTCGGTTGGAGCAGGTTGGCCGGGCGAGGGATCACACGTTCGCTCTCCCGATCACACAGGAGGAACTCGGCGACGCGCTCGGCGTCTCGTCCGTGCACGTCAACCGGTCAATCCAGGAACTTCGCGCCTTGGGGCTCATCACCTGGAAGGGGAAGACCATCACAATCCACGACTGGGACCGCCTCGTGCAGGTCGGGGAGTTCGACCCGACCTACCTGCACCGGAGGAACGAATCCCGCTAGCCTTGAACGACGTCGTGCGGAAAGGGACCGCAACCCTGGCCGGCGCCTGCGGTTCTTCTTTATCGTGAACCGAGTGGTCGCCTTGCCTCGCTACTTTTTTCACGTCCATGACGGTCGGGAAACGCTCGACGAGGAGGGGACCGAGTTCCCCGATGCCGACCAGGCCCGCGCCGCGGCCGTAAGAGCTGCAGGTGAAGCGCTCAGAGATCTGGGGGGCAACTTCTGGCGCAGCCCCGAATGGCGGATGTGGGTGACCGACGAGAGCGGGGCGACCCTGTGCACCCTGACGTTCTCATCCCAGGAGGAACCTTAATCCGGCGCCAACCGCATGCGTGCGCTTCGATACCGCAACCGGGTTTCCTCAGGCTCGTTGCCCGTCGCGACGCCAGTGATCGGGCTTTGCGGCCTTAGCAGGATGAGGGGTGACGAGGATGCGTCCCGAGACGCTTCATCGGGCGTACACAGAGCGCTATGCCGACCAGGTCAGAACCGACGTCACCCGCGGCGTCATCGCCGCGCTAAACCCGGATGCCCCGGTTAGGATCATGCTGGCCGGGCACATCGACGAGATCGGCTTCCTGGTCCATCACAGCGGCGAGGACGGGCTCCTCCAGTTCAGCGGCATCGGCGGCCACGACGACGTCACTGTGGTCGGACAGCGCGTTTGGGTGCACGGCAGAATGCGCATTCCGGGCGTTGTCGGAAGCCGCGCCTTTCATCTCGTGAGTTCGGAGGAGAAGACGAAGCGTCCCGAGATCAAGAAGATGGGGGATCCGCACCGACCCCGCATTGTCAGAATGGAATAGACCGTGCGCCTCAGAGTTGAAGCGTCCCTCTCCTACTTCATGCCAGAGGCCGCGGACGTGTTGCTGGCCATCGAGGCGGCGCCGATGGACGAGCAGCGCCTCATCGAGGACAAGCTGGTCGTCAGCGGGGTGGGACCACTCCAGACCGTCCGGGGAGACGACGGCATCGGCCGGCGCACCTGGACGTGCGCGAAAGGGGCGTTTCACGCGCATTACGGTGGCACCTTCGAGGTCGACCGGAAGGACGGGCCCTTGCTCCCGCTGCGAGCGGCGGCACGTCGTGACCTCCCGGCCCATGTGATCCCGTACATATGGCCGAGCCGGTTCTGCGAATCCGACCGTTTCGTATCGTTCGTAAACCGCGAGTTCGGCCATCTCGACGGCGGAGAGGCCGTCGTCGCGATGACGGCCTGGATACGGAACAACATCGAGTACCGGATCGGCTCAAGCGGCGGAAAGACCAGCGCTGTCGACACCTTTGTCTCTCGCGAGGGCGTATGTCGCGACCTCGCGCATGTTCTGACTGGCTTTGCTCGGGCGGCGGGTATCCCGGCGCGCCTTGTGTCTACGTATGCGTGGCAGCTCGATCCTCCCGACTTCCATGCCGTGGTCGAGGTATGGCTCGAAGGCCGTTGGTGGCTTGTCGACCCCAGCGGCCTGGCCGCGATCGAGGGGCTGGTGCGGATCGCCGTCGGCCGCGATGCCACCGACGTCTCCTTCATGACGATTTTCGGCTTCGCCGAGATGCGCGACCAGCACGTTCGCGTGACGCGGCTCGACGAAGAGCCTCGTCAAACGCCGTCAGAGGCCATGGCTCAGCCAGTACTGGACTGCGTCACACATTCCCCAGAGTTGGCGGCCCTAGCACCCGGGAGAAGCGAGCGATCCCAAGATTGTAGGCGCGCGGTCGAACATTCACCTTCATAACGGCAGCGTTTGGTTCGAGACCGACCTCCAACCCGCGCCAATCGCAGGATACGCGCCGTACGAGGGCTCGAAGGAACTGCTTCGACGCAGCCGGACGTCCGCTTCCGGGTACTGCTTCCGGTTGGCTGTACGACCGAGATGGGCGCATTCACGTCATCGCCGGATGCCCGCTCTCCGGCCGGCACCAAACGTCCGCTGTTGGCGCAAGCTGCCCGCCGACCCAGCAGATGAATGATCCTTCGCTGCTGAAGTCGAGATCGTTCCAGTCCTGATGAGCCTAACTTTCTGACGACCCCCAATCGCTTGTCCAGACCTGACGCCAAGCAGCGTAGGCGGATGCGATGGTGAGCACCCCCAGCGCGCTGAAGATCTTGATAGCCGCGGCCGCGCCAAAGAGGTTCGCTACGGAGCCTACGAGGAGAAGTCCCAGCGGCGACACCCCGATACACACCGATAGCAATCCGAACGCTGCGCCGCGCATAGACGGCGCAATGGCCAAAAAGACGAGCGTGGACTGCATCACGCTGAAGCCGGCACCCGCGAGTCCCACTGCCAGGAGCACCGCGACTGCGCCTATAGGGTCGCTCGTGGTTGCGAATACGCCCATCAGGAGAGCGAAGAGCGCGGCACCGAGGACGTACAGTCGGCCGAACCAGCGTCGCGGAGCAAACGAGGCAATGAGGAGCGCCCCTACGAGGGTTCCTGCACCATCGATGCCCGTAAGCACTCCGGTCCAGTCTGGCCGAAGGCCCAGGACGTTCTCGCTGATCACCGGGATCAGGCTGACCGTCGGCCAGCCAAAAACGTTGAACAGGATCGTGATGATGAGGAGCCCACGAAATCGGTCATTGCGGCCGATCTCGCGCCAACCATTGACAAGCTGAGTCAGCATCGGGGTGGTCGGGCCGTCCTGGTGCTTGCTCCGGGGCTTCAAGCCGAGCGCTGCGAGCACGCCGACCGAGTACAGAAGCGCTCCACAGAGGAAGGCTCCTTGGATGCCGGTGCAGACCATCAGGACACCTCCAAGCGACGGCCCGAGGACGCGGCTCGCGTTGTTGCTCCCGACATCCGCGGCCATCGCCGATCCAAGGCGCAACGTCCCGACCGCCTGCCCCATGAGAGTACGCCGAACCGGATTATCGCAGGCCCAGGCGATGCCGTTCACGAAGCTCGCAGCCCCGAGATGCCAGACCTCCAGGACCTGTAAGAACGCCAGCGCTGCGATGGTCAGCGAGGTCACAGTGGAAGCGGCCAGGATAGCTAAGAGCGCCAGTCGCCGGTCAACCAGGTCAGACCAGGCCCCCAGAAAGGCTCCGAACAGGGCCATTGGGAGTACGCGCCACATCATCATCAATGCGACCGCAAATTCAGAGGCGGTCCGGTGATAGACGAAGACGCTGATTGCTAGTGTCTCGAGCCACCTCACGGTGAAGGTGGATATGCCGACGGTCCAAAGCCTCACAAAGTCCGGTTCTGAAAAGACGGACGGTGGTTTTGGAGCTGCCTCAGCCGTCTCGTGCTCCAACCAATGACCTCCCGCCCACCAGCGACCAGAGACCACGTGGGTTGGCTGAGATACCGGCCTGACGCAATCCGGAGCAAGGAAGAGGCGGGCCCCCTAAGCCGGACTGACCTCTCCCGGAGGACCAGCCCAACTGATAGTCATACGAGCTGACGGCGCGCCTCGAATTGAGCAGGCACGAGACCGAGGTTGGGAGACACAATGGTCGACACTCGGATCCTAGGGTCGGCTGACGACATAGGCCGTCTTGCGGCCAGCCTCGGGGGCGCTGCAATCAGGGAAGCAATCGCGAGGCGCGGGAGCGCCACGGTCGTTGTCGCGACCGGAGTAAGCCAGTTCGCGACGCTGGCTAATCTTACGCGAGATCTCTCGATCGACTGGAGGCGCGTGACCGCATTCCATCTGGACGAGTATGTCGGGTTGCCCGAGACACACCCGGCGAGCTTCCGACGGTATCTCCGGGAGCGGTTCGTCGAGCCGCTCGGAGGTGTTGTGAGCTTCCAGCCCGTCAACGGCGAGAACGATCCGGTTGCGGAGGCGAGGCGGCTGAGCGAGCTGATCAAAGATCGGGAAGTCGATGTCTGCTTCGCGGGAATCGGCGAGAACTGCCACCTCGCCTTCAACGACCCCCCCGCCGACTTCGAAACGGACGAGCCCTTCATTGTCGTCAAGCTCGACGAAGCGTGTCGTCGGCAGCAGCTCGGCGAAGGCTGGTTCTCAAGCCTCGCCGAGGTGCCCGAGCGGGCAATCTCGATGAGCATACGTGAGATGATGGGGAGCCGGCTGTTGATTGTTTCCGCTCCGGAGGAGCGAAAAGCTGCAGCTGTGCGCGATGCACTGACGGGCCCCGTCACGCCGGAACATCCCGCCTCCATCATCCAGAGGCATCCCGCGGCCGTGGTGTTGCTCGACGCCGCGTCGGCCTCCCTACTCGGGAGCTCGGGAACAACGCTCAATGAGAAGAACAAGGAGGGCTGAACCGCGGAACGTTCAATCTCGTCCGCTTCCCCGCAAGGACCTTCTGTCGGCTTATGGCGCGGCTCGGAAACGGGTGACCGGCTCGCCATGCTCAACTCTGTTTATGGTCCCGAACACCGAGTCGACAGTCAGTGACCTTACCCGCACCGCTTTCGGGCCGGACCCTCTAGGCGAGTGCTGCAAGAGCTGGGGCAATGCTTCCTATTCTGAGAGCGTGGCGCGCCGTTCGAAAGCTAGGGTACAGCGCGCCGGTGCTCGTTACCCTGCGGAAGGGAGATCCAGGCGGTAAGTGAGAAGCTTTAACTTCGCAATGGTTTGGCCCATGCCAAGCATGTCCGACGCGTTCAGATCGTATTGAGGACACCGCCGAAAAGCCATCTGCTCATAAATGCGGCAAGCGGCCTTCATGAATGACACTGTATGGATACCCACAGCGGGCGCGCCGAGCCGGCGAGCTAGTTCGACGCAACGTTCCACGAGCTTGCTACCTATATGGCGTCCGCGCATCTCCGGTCGGACAGCAAGCTTTCGGAAGCCGGCCCAGCCCCCTGGCAGCCCCAAACCTTCTGTACTAGCATCGGGATAGAACAGCACGCTGCCTGCGATACGACCATCGACTTCGGCGACCAAGACCTCTGCCTCTTCCCAGTGCTCCTGGAGCCGACGGAGGTCGTTGGTGTACGCATCGAAGATGGCTGCCGGCACCTCATCGCAGTACTGAGCGTAGGGCGCGACACTGAGCAACTCGATTTCGAGTATCTCGAGTCTCGTCGCCGATCGGATTTTTGGTTCAGTTTGCAGGATCATCATCGACTGACCTCTAGATGATGTCGCCTAGCTGCACTCAGGATTTGCAGTGCAGTGTAGCCTCGTGGGTGTTGATGGGCCGGTAGCCGAGCGGGCACGCCATGCCCGGCCCTGGCGCACGCCACCGGACGTGAGCTTGTGGCTCATAGCTCGGTCGATCCGGCCAGAAGGCGCTTTTCACGACTGACGTGAGTGCCCGGCCCGGTTTTCTGATTAGCAGGCGATCGGCCGGAGGCACGTGGGCTGACGGCTATCTGAACACGGATGCGTTGCTCAGGTTCATGCCACGGGCGATCTCTGCCGCGCCGGCCAGGCCCACATGACGGACGAGTGGGTCGGCATGTCGGTGGGCTAGGAGCCATTCGGACCCGCGCCGCTGAAACACCAGCGTCACCCGCAGCGACCAATCCTGCTCCGGCAGGCCCCCGACCTCGGCGACCTGCCTTTCGATGGCCGCAAGCACGACCAGATCATCCGCTGCATAGGCAGCCAGGAGCTCGAAACTCGTCGTCCCAGACGTGAAGTACCGCGATAGCTTCGCCAGGTTCTCGTCCGAACTTGCGAACCCGCGCGACGGCTGCCCGCCGAAGGGCGTCATCAGCAGGATGTCGTCTGCAAGCGGGAGGTGAGACGACCACGCTTTCATGTCACCACGCATGAAAGCGGCATTTCCGTCCGCGGCCCTCCGGACCAGGGCTTCAACAACCTCCTCGCCCTGAGAGCGCGGCGATGCTTGAGCCTGTATTCCGGTCAGGCTGCTGACCGTGATGCCCACCAGCATATTGCGTCGGGTACTCATGTCCGGGTCCTCTTAGATCGGCGTCAGGACGCGCCTCGGTTGCCAGCCCGACTGGCTGGTCCGAGAAGAATGCGCTCTTCTCCCGCTGCATCCAGTGATACGATTGCACGAACATGCTGCACGAAATTGATTTGAGCCGGGTCGATCTGAACCTCTTCGTGCTGTTCGAGGCCGTCTTGAGGGAAAGACACGTTGGCCGGGCTGCGGAGCGTTTGAATCTCTCCATCCGCCGTGAGTCACGGGCTGGGTCGCCTTCGGCTGCTGCTGAAGGACCCTGTCTTTGTCCGGACGCCTAAAGGTGTGACGCCGACCGCACGGACGCTCGAACTCGCCAGTCAGATCGAAGTTCTGCTCGCAGAGGCACGGGGCGTGCTCGCGACGGCTGCGCCCTTCGACCCGGCCACGAGCCAGAGGGAGTTCACGATCGGAGCTCCGGATGGAGTTGCCAACCTGTACCTGCTCCCCCTTTTCGCGAAGCTGCGCCGCGACGCGCCCGGCATAAACATCCGCATGCGGCAGGTACTTCCGGCCGCTGGCCGAGCGACCGAGCAAGCCTGGGACGGCGCCTTCACCGATCTCGATACCCGAGCGCTCGATCTCGCAATTGGTCCATTCGCGGCCGTCCCGAACCGTTTCGAGGTGGCAGAACTCGGGATCGAAAGCTTCGTGATCATCTCTCGCTCGGGCCATCCCTTCGCGAAGCGGCCGAGTCTGGACGCCTATTGCAAGGCTGACCACCTGATCGTGTCTCAGAGCGGCGATGCGCGCGGCTTCGTCGACATGGCCCTTGCTGAGCTAGGCCGGACCCGCCGCGCGGCGCTCACGGTTCCGGCTTTCGCGATGGCGCTGTCGATTGTTGCCGAAACCGATCTGCTCTCGGCCGTGCCGCGCAGCTTTGCTAAGACGTCCGGGCCAGCAGCAGGTGTCGTGCTGGTCGAGCCACCGTTGAGCCTACCGCAGTTCAAGATGAGGTCAGTCGTGCCCAAGGCGGGGCTGACTGACAGCGGGCTCGCTTGGCTACGCTCTGAGCTCACGGCCACCCACAGCAAGCAATTTCGCTATCCACGTAGGAGACCCGCCGGCCGACCCCCACTCGGCGGCCGCTCTCAAGTTTGGGCTCAGCGGTTGTTCGGCTTCTCGGAACCTGGCCGTTTGAACCGCCTCTCGTCCCTTTCGCAGCGGCACTCAGAATCCATGTGCCAAGCTGCGCGAGCAAGAGAAGCTTGATGGGGTCAGTTGCCGACTACGTCCTGGTCGGCAGCACCGTCCCCAATGCTCCTGGCTACGCAGGGCAAGGAGTTGACGGTCAGGGCCGCAACTTCCGAGCCTTCCAGGCCGGCTGAAACACTTGCGAATGGATAGATCGTGGCTCCTGGGGCACCACCGAGCCAAGCGGACGGTCGCACCTGATCCGTCGCAGTTCCTCCTCCTCTGCCCGGAGGAATTCGTCCATGTGTTCGATCCCCTCAACATCTTTCGGGTCAATCTCGTAGGCGATTGGAGGCGAGGTCGGCTTGGCAATCGGCTGTGTAAGGTCGCGCAAGATCCGTCTCGGCTTTCTGGGATGGCCCAAGGTACTACCTCGTCGGGTTGCGAGCACTGGTTGGCGCTCGCGCCAGGATCCTACACGACCCAGTTCGAGCGCGGTCTGCCCGAATCGTGCTGGACCGCTCCCGAACCGCTTCGGAGAAGGTCAGCGCGAGACCAGCCAATCCTGCGTGTATCATGCGCGCCACCATTCTGTTGCCGCCATGCTACGATTTGCAACGCCCTACCAACGTGATCTGTCGGAGACCAGTTTTGCGTTGAGCCCGCGCGAAGTCGTTGTGCACCCGACACGGCCCCGCTCCACGGCTCGAATTGGTAGAACGCGGAAGGTGAGGTCACGCCCGGCCTGGGTCCGGTTAGCGCCCAAAGCGGCTGCTCAACCCGGCCAGCCGCCCGCTTCAAAGCGGACACGCAAAATAGCTCGGCTGATGGCGCAGAAGGTCGGGAGCGGGCAATCGTTGGTCCTCGCCCGGACGGCCACTAGACGCCGATTTCGGCCGTACAGCCCTGGTCCCGCAGCAGGCATTCGCAGGGCCCGCTACCCGTTTGCGTGTTGCTTCATCCGGGCGCGCGGAACTTGTAAACGAGGGAACACTCGGCTGAAACACCGGCCCGTTGCGCCGACTCAGGCCGCATTCGTCTTGGCGAAGGCCGCGATTTCGGCGTGTGTGGCGAACCAGACGTCCTTTGTGTTTTTGGCGTAGCGGATCAGCTCGTCGAGGATCCAGATGCGCGAACGGTAGCCGATGATGTGCGGATGCATCGTGAGCTGGAACAGCCCGCCATCCTCGTAGGCGGCGTCGAATTCGCGCCGAAAGATTTCAAACACATCAGTTGGAGGAGTGTAGGGCCGCAGCGACTGAAACCGGTGCATCATGAAGTAGACCGCGTCGTCGCGCACCCATTCAACAGGAAGCTCGACGATGCCCGTCTCTTCGCCGTCGAGCAGCAGCTCGTAGCAATCCTCGTCGGCCATCAACGAGGAATCGTACAGCAGGCCAAGCTCCTTCTCGATCGCCAGCGTACCGGGGCTGAAATCCCATGACGGCGTGCGCAGTCCGACCGGCCTGATGCCTGTGATGCGCTCGAGCGTATCCGTCGAGCGGAACATCAGATCGCGCTCCGCCTCGAAGGGCAGCACGGAGTTCAGTTCGTGGATCCACCCGTGGATGCCGATTTCATGGCCCTCGGCGACGACCCGGCGCTGCTCGTCCTCGTGCAGAAGGGCCGCGACCGCCGGCACGTAGAACGTGGCCTTCACATCGTGGCGTTCCAGCAGCTTGAGGATGCGGGGAACGCCGACGCGGTTCCCGTACTGCCCCCAGGACAGGCGACCGATCGAATTTCCGCCGTCCCGCAATTCGTTAGTCTCGTGGTCGGCATCGAATGACAGCGCGACCGCGCAGCGCTTTCCGTCCTTCCATCCCGCCGGCCTATAGGGCCGTCCGGCCCGCACATGACCCACGATCTTGCGCCACTGCTCCTCCGGCCACTGCCAGGGCTCGAGCGGCTTCTCCCCCGTCATATTCTGCGCCTCGCGTTCTCTGGGTAGCTAGTAAACCGCCCCGTTTCCGGGGGCAACGAACCGTCAAACCCCTGCCTGGGCGCATTGGCCCTGTTTGTGCAACAATCCGAGATCTCCACTTGCGAGGTTCCCAGATGAAACGTGCCTACCTTGCGGCGATCCTGACGCTTGCCACTGCCGGAGCCGCCTTCGGGCAGGCTTTTCCGAGCCGTGCGGTCACCATGGTCGTGCCTTTCGGGGCCGGGGGGCCGACCGACGCCTTAGCTAGGATCGTGGCGGAGCGGATGCGCCCGGCGCTAGGCCAGACAGTGGTCGTCGAGAGTGTGAGCGGCGCGTCGGGGACGATCGGGCTCACCCGTGTCGCGCGCGCAACCCCCGACGGCTACACGATAGTTCTTGGGAACTGGCCCTCTTTGGTAGTCGCGAGTGCCGTGATGGCGCTGCCCTACGACGTGCAGAAGGATCTCGAGCCAATCGGCCTCCTGCCCAACAACCCCTACATCATCGTCAGCAAGAAGGACGTTCCCGCTACGGACCTGAAGGGGCTGGTCGCCTGGCTCAAAACGGCCGACCGTGTGTCAGCCGGCACCGGCGGTCCCGGCGCCGGACAGCATGTGAGCGGGCTGTATTTTCAGAATGCCACCGGCACGAAGTTCCAGTTCGTGCCGTACCGCGCCGGCTCCGTCGACATCATGCGAGACCTCGTCGCGGGTCATATCGAGCTCAGCTTCGACCAGGCCATCAGCGCGCTGCCCTATGTGCGCAACGATCAGGTTCGCGCCTATGCAATCACGGGCAAAACCCGTCTCGCGGCCGCGCCCGACATCCCGACCGTGGATGAGGCGGGGGCGCCGGGCGTCTATGTCTCGACTTGGTTCGGCCTGTTTGCCCCGAAGGGCACGCCGCCCCAAGTCATCGCTAAGCTGAACGCAGCCCTGGTCGAGGCTCTTGCCGACCCGGCCGTGCGGACGAAGCTAACCGATCTCGGGCAGGAGATACCGCCGGCCTCCGAGCAGGCCCCGGCCGCGCTCGCTGCGCATCTCAAGACCGAGATTGAGAAGTGGTGGCCGATCATCAAGGGCGCCAACATCAAGACCGAATAGGGCGGCAGTCGCTACCATCGCGCGATGCCGTCAGTCTGTCAGCGCCGGCAGCTCGACCCAGCGTCGCTCGCGGCTGCTACGATACACTGCCTCGGCGAGCTGGACGCCCTTCGCGCCTTCGATCAGGCCGTAAGGAAATGGTGCACCATCCATGATGTGCCGGATAAAGAGCTCCCATCCTGCCCGGTAGCTGGGAGTCGCCTGCTCCGGCATTGGCAGCTTCGTCCAGCCGTCGAGGAAGTTCGTGGTGGGCGGGAGCGACGAAGCCATCGGGCCGGCCGGTGCATCGGCTGCCCGCTGGACGTAGCAGCCGAACGGCCCCGCCACCGCAGAGCCTTCTGTACCGTCCATCTGCACCTGGATCGGGAACTCGCGGTGAACCCGCGTCGCCCAGCTGGAGTTCACGGAGGCTGCGACCCCGCCCTCGAGCTCGAGTGAGGCGAAGACGCTGTCGTCCACGTCGACCTCGAACGGCTCGCCCCGCTCGTCGCGGCGGCGCGAGATCTGCGTTCGGCACGTCGCGCTGACGGCCAGCACCTCTCCCGCGAGGTGATCGAGCATGTAGCGCCAATGCGGGAACATATCGAGCGCGAGCCCACCCCCGTCCTTGGCACGGTAGTTCCAGCTCGGGCGCTGTCCCGGGACGGTCTCGCCATCGAAGATCCACCGGCCCATCTCAATTCGGACTTCGAGCAAGCGCCCGAAGAAGCCGGACCGGCGGAGTTCGAGCATCCGGCCGAAGCCAGGCAAAAAAAGCTTATCCTGGACCGTGCCGTTCTTAAGGCCGGCCGCTTTCGCCTCTCGGGCAATGGCGAGCGCCTCGTCCAGCGTCCCTGCGATCGGCTTCTCAATGTAGATATGCTTGCCCGCCGCGATAGCCCTCCGGACGACCTCGACTCGGATGCCGGAAGGCGCCGCGTCGAAGAGCATATCCATGCTGGGCTCGCCGAGCGCCTCGTCCAGGTTCGTGGTCCAACGCTCGAATCCTGTCTCGGCCGCGACCGCCTTCAGCTTCTCCTCGCTTCGTCCAACGAGGATCAGGTCCGGCACGGCGACGTCGCCATTCGCGAGGGGCAGTCCGCCCTCCTTCCGCATGGCGACCAGCCCCGGCAGATGGTGCTTGCGCGCGAGTTCACCCGTGGCGCCGTTGAAAACGATCCCAATGCGCCGCTCGCTCATCGTGCATCCTCGCGCTGGAGCCGCCTGCGCTCGCTCCATTCCTTCAGCATCGCCCCCGTAGCGTCCCCGCCGCTCTTCCTCAACCGCAGAAAGCCGGCGGATACGGCGCAGGCTTTCGCGTTCCCAATCGGCCCGATCCCTGCTTAAGATCGCGTGCCGGATCGTCAAAGGATGGAACTGGACCATGAGCGAAGCGGCAGCCGCCGAACCAAACCTCGGGACGGGTGCCTCCACACGGATTGGCTGGCAGAGTGCCACGCGTCGGGCAGCCGTGAGGGCAAGCCCACTTCTCCTGGTTGTCGGGCTCGTGGCGATCTGGGAAGCGTGCGTCCGTATTTTCAATGTGCCGCGCTTTCTTCTGCCGGCGCCGAGCGAGATTGCGCGGCTCGCCTATGACGAGTGGGCGCTGATCCAAATGCATTCGCTCCAGACGATAGGCAGCATCCTGGCCGGCTACGTGACCGCAGTGATCTTCGCGCTTGCAGTATCGGCGCTGATGATCCGCTTTCGACTTGCGGAGCGCCTGATCATGCCGATCTTCGTCGGCCTGCAGAGCGTGCCGAAGATTGCGATCGCGCCGCTGATCCTGGTCTGGGTCGGAGCGGGGTTGGTCTCTAAGGTGCTGGTCGTCACCTCAATCGCGTTCTTCCCGATCGTCATCAACACGATGGCGGGGTTCCACGAGGTGGACCGCGGCCTGCGCGACGTGTTCCGGTCAGTCGCGGCGACCGAACGCCAGACGTTCTTCCGGCTTCGGCTGCCCTACGCCGTGCCATACATCTTCGCCGGGCTTCGAATCGCGACCACGCTCGCGGTGCTTGGCGCTATTGTGGCCGAGTGGCTCGCCGCCTCGAACGGGCTCGGCTACTTGGTGCTGTCGGGGTCCTTCAACTTCAACACCGCCCGTTCCTTCGTGGCGATCATCGCGCTCGCCATCATTGGCACGGCCTTCTTCTCGCTCATGTCGTACGTGGAGCGGCTGATCGCCTGGCGGCGCGACGCCGGCGACGCGACCACGACCGCCTGACCTGTCCACACGGGAGACCCTCATGACGCGACGCTGTTTCTGCCTGGCCGCCATCCTGGCCGCCACTTTCGGCACCATGGGCTCTCCCGCTGCAGCGGCCGACAAGGTCGTGCTCCGAATCAATTTCACGCCGTGGGGCATGCATGCCCCAGTCTTCGGCGGGCGCGCGCAGGGCTTCTACGAGCAGGAGGGGATCGACCTCGAGATCCGCCCGCCGTCCGCCGGCCAGCAGAACGAGGTCTTCATCGGGTTGGGCCGCGAGCAATTCGGGCTCTCCAATGCGGACGGCTTCATTAAGGCGCGCGGCTCGGGACTCCCCGTCGTCGCCGTGATGGCCGACCAGCCTGACAACCCGTTCTCGATCATCACGCTGAAGAAGGACGGCATTGACTCACCGGACAAGATGAAGGGCAAGAAGCTCGCCTGGTTCCCGAGCAACGTGAGGGGGCTGGTCGAGCCGGTGCTGAAGAGCGGGGGGCTGACCGGCAACGACATCGAGTTCGTGAACGTGGCCCGCGGCGCCGAAGTCCAGATGATTGCGGCCGGGCAAGTGGATGCCGCGTTCGGCTATGCCTTCGGCCAGGCCCTCACGCTTGATATGCGAGGGTTCCCGACGAGCGTGATGCCCGTGAAAGATTACGGCGTGAAGTTCTACGGGACCGTAGTCTATACGGGCGACGCCCTGCTGAAGTCCAATCCAGACCTCGTCAAGCGCTTCGTGCGGGCGACGATGAAAAGCTATGCTTGGACGCGCGACAACATGGAAAAGGCGGTCGCCGAGATCGTGAAGGTCTCGCCCGACCGCGACCTGAAGCTGGAGACACAAAAGCTCGCGATCATCTACGGGCTCTACAACACTCCGGATTATGCCGAGCGCTTCGGCCTGATGAACGACGCGAAGTGGCAATCGTCCATCGACATCCTGGCTGACTCGGGCGACCTCCCGAAGAAGCCGACTGCCAAGGAGATGTACACGAACGCGATCGTGGAGAGCCTCGATGAGGCCAAGACGCTGAGCCGCCTCGTCGGCGCCCGCTCGACGAATTGAGGTTGCAATGAGCGCCGCTGCCCTAGCCGCCGGCCCCAACCCGGACATGCCTCCACCCGGAGGCGCCGGCATCGCGGTTCGGGGCGTTGACGTCGTCTATGGGGCGGGGACAAACGAACGGGTCGCCGCCCTGAGCGGGATCGACCTCGACGTCCCGGACGGCGCGTTCGTATCGCTGGTCGGCCCTTCGGGCTGCGGCAAGAGTACGTTGCTGAAGGTCGTCGCCGACCTCATGGCACCGACCCGCGGGAACGTCAGAATCGGCGGCGCCGCGCCATCCGATCTGCGCGGGCAGGGGCGCATCGGACTCGTGTTCCAGCAGGCCAACCTGATGCCGTGGCTGCGGATTGACGACAATGTGCGCCTGCTTGAGGATCTCGTGTCCGGCCGCGGCGGCGAGCGTCGAAAAGCTGACGTGTCCGCTCTGCTCGACCTCGTCGGCCTGAAGGGGTTCGAGGCAAAGCGGCCCCACCAGCTCTCGGGCGGCATGCAGAGCCGCGCCGCACTGGCGCGCGCTCTCGCGCTCGACCCGGCGGTGCTTCTTATGGACGAGCCCTTCGCTGCCCTGGATGAGATCACGCGCGACAGGATGGCCTTTGAGCTGATGAGAGTGTGGCAGCACTACCGGAAAACGGTGCTGTTCGTGACGCATTCACTTGCAGAGGCCGTGTTCCTGTCGGATGTCGTCGTGCTGATGAGCGCACGTCCCGGCCGCATCCACCGGGTCTTCCCAATCGACCTGCCGCGGCCCCGCGATCGCGAGACGCGGCTCGACGACCGCTTCCTGCATCATGTCGGCGAGATCAACCGCGAGCTCTACCGCATCATGTCCTGACGCGGGAAAGAAGCCGCGGGCCGGACCTGACCTCCCCTTGCTGCCTCGGCCGCGCCGTCGGTCGAAACAGAACACAGGACCTCGCATGATCGACTACGTCATCCGCAACGCCCGCTTGCCCAACCGCGAAGGCCTCGTCGACATCGGTGTCGAGGGCGGCCGAATCGCGGCGCTGGAGCATGGGCTCGTCTGCGACGCGCCGGACTACGATGCCAGCGGGTGCCTGTGCTGCGGCGGTCTCGTGGAAACGCATATCCACCTCGACAAGTCGCGGATAATCGACCGCTGCGCACCCGAGCCGGAAGGGCGCGGTCACCGGGCCATGGAGCGCGTCTCCGAGGTCAAGCACACCTTCACGGTCGAGGACGTATACGAGCGCGCGAAGACGACGCTCGAGCGCTGCATCGCGAACGGGACCACCCGGATGCGCACTCACGCCGAGGTCGATCCCAAGGTCGGGCTGCGCGGAATCGAAGGGGTGCTGGCACTGGCGAAGGATTATGCCTGGGCCATCGACATCGAGGTCTGCGTCATGCCGCAGGAGGGGCTGACCAACAATCCTGGCACCGATGAATTGATGGTCGAAGCCATGCGCAGGGGCGCACGCGTGGTCGGAGCGGCGCCGAACTACGACACGGATCATGCTGCGCAGATCCGCCGCGTGTTCGAGATCGCGCGCGAGTTCGACGCCGACATCGACATGCATCTGGATTCGGGCGCCTCGCCTGAGCATCTCGATGCGGCGCTCGTCTGTGAGCTCACGGACCAATATGGCTGGGGCGGCCGCGTCGCCTTCGGGCACGGCACGAAGCTGTCAACGATGCCTCCAGCCGACCAGGTAGTGTGGGCGCGGCGACTTGCGGATGCAGGCGTGGCCGTGACGGTGCTGCCGGCAACCGACCTCTTCTTGATGGGACGCGATCAGACCTACAATGTCCGCCGCGGTCTCGTGGACGCACACCTCTTCGTGGAAAACGGCTGCAACTGCTCGCTCTCCACAAACAACATCCTGAATCCCTTTACGCCGCTCGGTGATTGCTCGCTTCTTCGGATGGCGAACCTGCACGCGAACGTGCTCCAGGTTGGAAGCCACGACGGTCTCGCGGAATGTTTCCGCATGGTCAGCGAGCGTTCCGCCCGACTGATGAACCTGAAAGACTATGGCATCGCGCTCGGCAACCCGGCAGATATCGTCGTCATTGATGCTAGGAACACAACGCAAGCCGTAGCTGAGATCGCCCAGCCGCTTGCAGCTTTCAAAGAAGGCAGGCGCACTGTGACACGGACCCGGCCAGAACTGCATCGCCCTATTTGAGGCCCTCTCGACCTCGCAATGCGCCGGTGTTGCCGGGCTCTTTCTAAAGCTCGAGCCCCTACGGCCGATCGTTCTCAGCGGCGCGGCGAACTAGGCGAACAAAGAAAGGGAGGCATGCACCTTGCAGAGGTAGCTCCGCCCGGCGCAAGGTCGGGCGATTGGAGGGTCACAAGCTTGAGACGACGCTCATGACGAGCACGGATCGTGTGGCGATCGTGACGGGGGGCGCGCGTGGCATCGGCTTCGCGTCGGCGGCCGCTCTTGCCTCCAAAGGTTTCGCGGTAGGCGTTGCGGATTTGCCGAGCATCGAATTGGACGAAGCGATCGAGCGCATCCGAAGCACCGGCGCGAAGGCGGTGGCGTTGCCTGGTGACGTCAGCGACTACGCCGCCGTAGCCGAGAGCGCCAGGACCTGCCTGGACCAGTTCGGCCAGGTGGACGTACTGGTCAACAATGCGGGGATCTCGCAGCCGAAGGGTCTGCTGGAGATCACCGAAGCGGAGTGGGATAGGACCGTCGCAGTCAATTTGAAAGGCTGCTTCAACTGGTGCCGGAACATCGCTCCGGCCATGGTGGAGGCCGGCAGGGGCCGGATCGTCAACATCTCGTCGGTTAGCGCGACCACGGGTGGGGCTAGATCGGCCGTCAGCAAGTTCGCGTATTGCTCCGCCAAGGCCGGCATTCTCGGCATGACGCGAGCCCTCGCAAAGGAACTCGCACCGCACGTAGCGGTTTCGGCCATCTGCCCGGGTTCGATCGAGACGAACCTGACCAAGAGACTGATCGACGCCAACCGGCAACCGATCATCGAGACAATCCCGCTCGGGCGCATCGGCACGCCGGAGGACGTCGCCGTCGTCGTTGCATTCCTGGCCACGGTCGAGCCGAATTTCATCACTGGAGAGATTATCGATGTCGACGGCGGTCAGTGGATCAACTGACGCTGTCGTGCTGACGGCAGCGCGCCCGGTGCGGGACTTCGCTCGGCTCATGCCGATTGCGCTACTCGCGCCCGGCATCCTGGTCGTCGGCCTCGGCCTGGTCTGGCCCTTCATGGCCATGCTGGTCGTGTCCCTCCAGGACAAGTTTCCGGATGCCACGCGGCTGACCGTCGAACATTACGGGACCGTCCTCACGGACCCTTATTTCCTGCGTATTATCGGCCGGACCTTCGCGCTGGCAGCGGTCGTGACGGTCACCGCCGCGGTCGTCGGCTATCCAGTCGCCTGGTATCTGGCGCGGTCCAACTCGCGCTGGAAACATTTCGTCTTCCTCGGGGTGATCGCGCCGCTGATGGTCAGCATCATCGTACGCATGATCGGCTGGACGATCATCCTGGGGAACGAGGGGCTCATCAACGCGCTCCTCCGCGGACTCGGCTTGGTGGATGAGCCGGCTCGGCTGATGCAAGGGTTCTGGAGCGTCGTGCTCGGGCTCGTGCACATCCTCCTTCCCTTCATGATCCTCTCGATCGCCGCCGTGCTGGGCAAGATCGACCGCAGCTACGCCGAGGCCGCGAATGTGCTCGGCGCCAATCCTCTACGGACCTTCCTGTCGGTGACGCTGCCGCTTTCAGTCCAGGGGATCGCGTCCGGTTCGGTGATCGTTTTCTGCATTACGGTCGGCGTGTTCGTGACGCCGATCATGCTCGGTCGCGGTCAGGTCACCGTCCTGGCGATCACCATCCAAGAGCAGATGGTCGTGCTGGTCGACTGGCCAACCGGGGCAGCCGCGGCAATGGTGCTGACGGCTGGGACGTTGATCGTTCTCGCGCTGTACGGCTTGTTTATCCGCCGGCAGGCCCGCAGGTGAGGTGCCCCAGATGAGCGCTCCCGCAACCCGACCGGGCGACATGCTCCTCGCCGGCTACACCTGCCTTGTTCTCCTGTTCCTGGCCCTACCGGTACTGATTGTCATTCCGCTGGCCTTCAGCACCGACGCCTCGCTGATCTTCCCGCCCCGGGGCTTCTCGCTGAAGTGGTTCGCCAACATACTGTCGCGGCCGGAATTCGCGAGCGCGTTCCGGACCAGCGCAATCGTCGCCATCGTCGCGACGGCGATTTCGCTCGTGGTGGGGACGCTCGCCGCCATCGCCTTCGTGCGCTACCGCTTTCCGGGGCGAGACACGCTTCTGCTGGTTTTTATGACACCCTTGATCTTCCCGGCCATCGTGCTGGCCGCGGCACTGGTCCTTGTGCTCAGCCCTTTGGGCCTAGTCCGCTCGGTGACGGGCCTCGTCTGCGCCCATGTCGTGCTGACGCTGCCCTACATGCTGCGGACCGCCATCGCGACCCTCTCGGAAATTGACCGGAGCCTCGAGGAGGCGGCCCAGACGCTTGGGGCCAATCGCTGGCGCACCTTCCTGCACATCACCTTGCCGCTGCTGCGGCCGGGGCTGCTCGCTGGAGTGACGTTTTCCTTCATCATCTCCTTCGACGAGTTTACCGTCTCGATGTTTCTCGTAGGACCGGGGCTGATGACGCTGCCCCTCGAGATGTACCACTACAGCGAGTTCACACTGGACCCGACGCTGGCGGCCATCTCCACCGTCCTTCTCGGGCTCACGACAATCGCCATTTTGGTGATCGAGAAGCTCGTCGGCCTCGGCCGCCAGTTCTCCTGACCCCGTACCCAGAAGGATACACGATGAGCACCGACGACCTTTTGAAGGCCTTTGACGGCCACGCGAGCCGGCGCCGCATCCTGCAGGGCCTTGTCGCGGCCGGGGCGGGCGGAACCTCGCTTCTCTCTTTCGCGGAGGCGCTGGCTCAGGCGGGCGCCGGCGACGTGGCCAAAATCACCGTCCTGTCGCAGCCCGGGCTCGTCCCAGAGATCCTCCGTGACGTGACCCTGCCGATGTTCAAGAAGGAAAAGCCTGGAACGGAGGTCGCCTTCGAGATCGCCTCTAATGCTGTCGGCTACCCCAAAATGCTGGCCCAGCGCGCCAACCCGATCGTCAGCGGCGCAATGGTCAACGACCTATTTGCCCAGCGCGGAAACGCCGACAAGATGTGGGCGAAGTTCGATCCAGCCTTCGTGCCGAATGCCAAGTTCCTCCCCGAGGGTCTGTCGACGCCCGGCGGCTTCGGCATTCCGTTTCACCTGACGCCTTTCGGCATCATGTACAACCCGGACAAGGTTGAGGAGCCGAAATCCTGGGCTGACCTCTGGAATCCGAAATACAATGGCCGCGTCTCTATGTGGGACGCTTATTACGACGCCTACATCATGGCCGGGGTGGTGACCGGCAAGGGACCAAGCGTCGAGGAAGGGATCAAGGCGTGGGCGCCGCACAAGGCGAATATCGGCGCGTGGGTGAACTCGCCGACCGCCGAGGAAGACCTCGTCCACCGTGGCGAGGTCTGGCTCGCGCCGCATTGGGGTTCCTGGACCGCCATGGCGAAGTCTCAGGGGAAGAACGTTGCCTTCACAATTCCGAAGGAGGGCGCCGTCCAGTGGACCGGGCACATGCAGGTCTGCGCCGGCTTCTCGCCGGCTGTTAGCGAGCTGACCCAACGCTACCTCAATACTTGGCTGTCCGACGAATGCCAGCTCGCCTGGATCGAACGCGGCTTCTACTCGCCGGCGAGCTCACGGGCCGAGATTCCGGCTTCGACGAAGGGGAACCCGGCCATCGTGACGGCGAAGGATGCGGTCGCCAAGTTCGTCCAGCCCGATTTCGTCAAGCTCGGCGCCGAAATGGCCAAGCTAAAGACGCTCATCGACCGCACACTAAAGGGTTGATTCTTCCCGCATGAGCGCAGCTATCGGCGCGGAGCCGGTCGGCGTCGAGCTGACCGGCGTCGCGAAGTCATATGGTCTTGTCCCGGCGGTGCGCGGCGTCTCACTCGCCATCCGGCCCGGGGAAATCGTGAGCTTCCTCGGCCCCTCCGGCTGCGGGAAGACCACCACGTTGCGCATCGTGGCGGGCCTCGAACGCCCGGATGCCGGCGAGATCCGGATCGGCCGCGCTCTCGTTAACGCGCTGCCACCCTGGAAGCGCAACATTGGCATGGTGTTTCAGAGCTATGCCCTGTTCCCGCACATGACGGTCGCGGAGAACGTGGCGTTCGGGTTGCGCATGCGTCGCTCGGGACGGGCCGCGGTCGATAACGATGTCGCCGCGGCCCTCGCCCAGGTTCGCCTCGTCGGAATGGGCGGGCGCCGGCCTTCCGAACTGTCGGGCGGGCAACGCCAGCGCGTCGCGCTGGCGCGTGCGATCGTCACGCGCCCGAGCGTGCTCTTGCTCGACGAGCCGCTGGCCGCACTCGATCGGCAGTTGCGCGAGTCGATGCAGATCGAGATCCGCCAGATCCAGCGTGCCGTCGGCATCACGACAATCTTCGTCACCCACGACCAGGAGGAGGCTCTCACCATTTCCGACCGGGTCGTCGTTATGGAGGACGGAAGAATCGTGCAGACCGGCACGCCGGCCGAGATCTACGAGCGGCCGCAGACCCGCTTCGTCTCGGATTTCGTCGGCTTCTCCAACGTGCTGCCCGGCCGGGTGACCGAAGCGGGCGGGGGGCTTGGCACCGTCACGCTGGACGGCGGCCGGCGGGTCGCGGTCGCGCTCGCCCCCGACAGCACGCTCGGCGAGCAGGTCGACGTAGTCGTCCGGCCCGAGAAGGTTTCCGTTGTGCCGTCGGGACAGGCCGGCCCGGAGGGCTGCGCCTTCGCAGGAACGATAGCACACAGCGTCTATATGGGCGCGCTCACGTATCACCACGTCGCCGTGGAGGGGGTCGGCACGGTCGTCGCCATGGTTCCGAACGTCCATCTGCAGACGAGCGGCGGTCTGGCCGTCGGCAGCGCCGTTATTGCAGGATGGTCGCCGGACAGCGCGCTTGCGTTCCGCCGGCAAGCCAGCAAGGGAGGTGGCGCGTCCTGATCTAGCTCGGGAGCGTCGGGTTTCAGGACAGACCGGAAAGGGGCGGATGAGCCGCGGCGGCATCACCTACGAGATCGGCATCGACACTGGCGGCACCTTTACAGACATGGTGTGTCGCGGCAGCGACGGGAGCGTGCGGCTAAAAAAGGTGCCGAGCACCCGCAGTAACCCCTCCGCCGCGATCTTGTCCGCCCTTGCCTACGCGCAATCCGAATGGGGCGTCGCCTCGGCCGACGTGGCGCTGTTCGCGCATGGGACGACGGTCGCGACCAATGCCGTTCTCGAGCGCAAGGGAGCCCGGACGGGCATCATCACGACTCAGGGCTTCCGGGACGTGCTCGAGATCGGTCGGCAGAGCCGGCGCGACATGTACGATCTGGCGCTTCGCCCCCAGCCGCCCGTGTTCCTCGCCCCGCGGCGGTACCGCAAAGAGGTGCGCGAACGCCTCGACAGTTTCGGTAACGTCCTCGTCCCGCTCGACGAAGGCGACGTGCGCCAGGCGGCTGACGAGCTCCTGGCGAGCGGAGTGGAGGCAATCGCGGTCTGCCTCCTTTTTTCGTTCCTCAATCCCACGCACGAGCAACGGATTGGGACCATCATCCGCGAGATCTCGCCAGACATGCCGGTCTCGCTCTCGCACGAGGTCGATCCGGCGTTCCGGGAATACGAGCGGACCTGCGTCACCGCCTTTGACAGCTACGTGAAGCCGATCGTGGGGCGCTACCTGGCCGATGTCGAGACCGGGCTCGTCCGTCGCGGGATCGGCGTACCGCTCCAGGTCATGCAATCGCGCGGCGGCCTCGCCTCCGCGTCGATAGCCCGAAAGCGGCCGGTGCGCCTGTTCCTGTCCGGTCCAGCGGGCGGAGTTGTCGGCGGCCTCCATGTCGGGGAAGCGGCTGGCCGGCGCGATCTCATCACAGTCGATATCGGCGGGACCTCCTGCGACATCGCGCTCATCACTGATGGCCGGCCCCTGATTCGGACGGAGGGCCTCATCGACGGCTTCACGGTCCGAGTTCCGATGGTCGATGTCACAGCCGTCGGCTCCGGCGGCGGCAGCATCGCCTGGATCGATGCGGCCGGCTCCCTGAAGGTCGGACCGCAATCGGCCGGCTCAGAGCCGGGACCGGCCTGCTACGGACGGGGGGGCACCGATCCGACGGTGACGGACGCCTCTCTTGTGTTGGGCTACATCGATCCGGAGAGCTTTGCGGGCGGCGCGCTCGGCATTGACCCGAACCTCGCGCGCGAGGCCATCCGGGAAACGGTCGCGCGACCGCTCGAGCTGTCGGACGAAGAGGCGGCGCTCGGCATCCATCGCGTACTGAACGCGCAGATGGCCGAGTCCATCCGACTCGTCTCGATCGGCAGGGGCATCGATCCGCGCCGCTACGCGCTTCTGCCGCTTGGTGGCGGCGGACCGATGCACGCGACCGCGCTCGCCGAGGAACTCGGGATCGACTTGATCATCGTGCCGCCCAATCCGGGTGTGCTGGCCGCCGCCGGCCTCCTCGGCGCACCCATCGAACACGAGGTCGCGGCTGCCTTCCCGCGGGGTCTCGATGAGGTCACGATCTCCGAGCTTGACCACGACTTTGCGAGACTCGAGGCGCGCTGCCGCGAGCTGATGCAGGCCGAAGGTGTAGAGGAGGCGCGCGTCGAGACCGCGTTCGCGCTCGACCTCTGCTATATTGGGCAATCATACCACATCGAAGTGCCGTTCGATCCGGGCGCGGCCGATCCCTTACGCCGTGCCTACGGCGACTTCCTAGAGGCGCACGACCGCATCTACGGACACCGGATCAAGCATCCGGCCAAGATCGTGAATCTGCGCGTCGTCCAGCGAGCGCCGAGTCCCGGGGGTGTGCCCGCGCGCTCAGGTGCCTCCTCCGTCGCGGCGGCGCCAGGCCGCCGGATGATCCGGGTCCGGCAGCTGGCCGAGCGCGTTGAGGCGGCCATCTGGCGCCGCGAGGCGATCGGGCCGGAGGCGAGGATCCGCGGCCCGGCTATCATCGACCAGGCTGATACCACTACCCTGGTCGAGCCTGGGTGGGTCGGCCGCCTCGGCGATGGCGGCGCGCTGGTAATCGAAAGGGAGAGCGGAGCATGAGGTTAGCCCGCCCCTCTGGCCTCGATCCGATCACCGTCGAGGTCACGCGCCACAAGCTCGACGGTATCGCAAACGAGATGCAGTCCACGCTACTTCGGAGCTCGTTCTCGCCTATCGTTAAAGAGGGGCTCGACGCCTCGGCCGGCCTGTTCACGGCCGACGGCGCCACTCTTTCCCAGGCGTGCGCCATCCCGATCCATCTAGCGACCCTCATCCCGGGCGTGGAAACGGCGATGAAGACCTGGCCGGCCGACACGATGCGGACCGGAGACGTTTACGCGCTGAACGATCCGTATCTCGGGGGCACGCACCTTCCTGACATCATGGTCATTCAGCCCATTTTCCATGGGGGGCGGATCATCGCATTCAGCGCTGCCATCACTCACCATCAGGATATGGGCGGACTGAGCGCCGGGTCGGTCCCGACCCACGCGACCGAGATCTTCCAGGAAGGTTTGAGGATCCCGCCCCTCAAGCTCTACGACGCAGGGGTGCTCAACGAGACGCTCGTCGCCATGATCCGGCAGAACGTCCGGATCCCCGACACCGTGATGGGCGACGTCTTCGCGCAGGTAGCGGCCACGAATGTGGGAGCAAGACGCCTGGGCGAGCTCGCAGACCGAATCGGCACTGACACGGCGGTCAACATTTTCGACGAGCTGCTCGACCGTTCCGAGCGGATGACTCGTAAGTCACTGTCGCAGATCCCGCCCGGCACGTACCGGTATGTCGACTTTCTCGACAACGACGGAATCGAGCTCGACAAGCTCATCCGGATCGAAGTCGCCGTCACGGTGCAGCACGAGAGCATTCATCTCGACTTTACCGGGACCAGCCCTCAAGTGCGCGGACCGCTGAACTGCGTTCCTTCCGGAACGCTTGCAGCGGCTTGTTTCGCCGTCCGCGCTCTCACCGACCCGAAGATCCCGACGAATGGCGGCTGTTTCCGGCCTATCACTCTCCATTTGCCAGAGGGCAGCATCCTCAACCCGAAAGAGCCCGCACCGGTCAACGCGCGAACTGCCACCATCAAGCGGGTGGCCGGCTCCATCATTGCGGCGCTCGCCGAGGTTCTTCCTGATCGTGTGCCCGCCGCGTCGTCCGGCGAGATGGTAATGCTAGCGCTTGGCGGGCGCACCTCCTCGGGCGCCGCCTTCGTGACGGCCGACCAAATTGCGGGGGGCAGTGGCGCGTCGCGATACCTGGATGGAGTGGATGTGATCGAGACCGATGCGACGAACGGCATGAATCTGCCAGCCGAAGCGCTCGAGCTCGAGTCACCGATCCGACTACTTCAGGTCGCCCTGCGCCCCGGTTCGGGAGGTGCGGGCGAGCATCGTGGCGGGCTCGGCACCGTGCGCGAATTCGAGATGCTGACGGACGGCATCAGCATGTCGTATCGCGGGGAGCGCCATTTCAGCCGGCCGCGGGGATTGTTCGGCGGGGAGGATGGTCGGGCGGCGCACGCTGTCGTCATCCGGGCGGATGGAGTTGAGGAGACTATCCCATCGAAGCTTGTTACCCTGCTCAACAAGGGCGACCGGCTTCTCGTCGAAACCGCAGGCGGTGCCGGTTACAATCCGCCCGCGTCCCGTGCTCCCGCGGCTATGGCCGATGATGCCGCCGACGGTAAGATCGGACCAATCTGACGCGGATCAGGTCGCTTGGCGTAGTCCTGCGCGAGCCGTTGCTGAGAAGAAGCACTCAAGCCTGAGCCGCCCGACGGCTTGCATCGAACCGTATGGTATAGGGCTCAGCCGTGAATCCGAGTAGGAGATCTATGTCGGCCAGCCACCTCGGGCTGGTTTATCTTGCATTGGCGGTAATCGGTTGGGGACTGAATTGGCCGCTCGTCAAGATCATTCTCCGTGAATGGCCCCCTCTCTTCTCACGCGGAATAGCGGGGCTGGCCGGTGCTATTTCAGTCGGACTGGTTGGTTTTGCGCTCGGCGAGCGACTTAGCCTGGACCGCAGCGTAGTGCCGAGGCTCGGGCTTGCATCGCTGACGAATGTCTTCGCCTGGATGGGCCTGCCTACCATCGCGCTGCTTTGGCTGACGATCAGCGAGGGCGCGCTGCTCGTCTACACCATGCCGCTCTGGGCCACGCTGATCGCCTGGCCTCTGCTCGGCGAGCGTCCGTCCGTCCGGGATATCCTAGCGCTCTCCGTAGGGCTCGGCGGGGTTGCGCTCTTGCTCAGTGGGGCAGACCTCAGCCTCACCGGAGATAAGGTCCCGGGAATTGCGCTCATGCTCACTGCGGCCATTGTGATGGCATTCGGGACCGTGCGGGGCCGCCGCTATGCACTGCCACTACCGCCCATCACCGGAACTGCTCTTCAGGTGGGGCTTGGGTGCCTGCCGATGGTGATCATCGGCCTGATGTTCGAGCGGCCCAACTTCTCTGCGCTGAGCACGCCGGGTGCTCTTGCCATGTTCTACATGGCAATGTTTCCGATGGGGCTATGTTATCTTGGGTGGTTCGCCAGCCTTCGTCGGCTTCCGCCAGCAACGCCAGCTATGGGGATGCTCCTGGTTCCGATTATCGGCGTCGGGTCCGGCAACCTCATCGTTGCCGAAGCGCTCGGCATGCGCGAGCTTCTGGCGTTGATCCTGACCGTGACCGCCGTCGGGCTCGCGACGGTCAAACCCTAGCCGCCCTGGCACGCACTGCTAGCGACCACGAAGCCGAAAGCCGTCCTGCCGCTAGGAGGGTTTTCGAGGCACCAATCCCGGCGTTGTTTACGAGCACGTCGATCCGGCCAAGCATCAAGCGCCGCCTGCGCGAGGCGCTCGCCGGCATCCGCGGCCGTGATGTCGAGATTACCGGGATACCTATCCCGCCAGCCGCTTCCTCGACCGTGGCCTCGCGATCGGCAAGCAGCACCGTCACACCCGCGGCCGCAAGCCGGCTCGTCGTCGCGGCTCCTATCGTGCGGCAGCTCCCGTCCCGTGGGTTAGCCGAGATGCATCCGCCCGTCTCAATCTCGGGGCGGAAGAATCGAGGGTTTCAGCCGGAAATGGAGAGCGAGTTGCCGGACGAGCCGTGCCATTTGCGGTTGTTTGGTGACCCGGAACCCGCACGAACGCAGTGGCGCCCGGCGAGTGTGGCGGCATTGTTCAGTAGAGCCCGATGAGCTTCGCCCCAGCGATCAGGAGCACAAGGCCTAACGCCTTCTGGATCATGGGAACCCGAAGCCACAAACGGTCTCCTGCAGGCTCGGTTGAACCACCCGCAGGCGGACCTTATGAAGGCCTGCAACGGGCGGGAGCGGACCCGAGTGCCGTGTCCGCTTTCCTGCTCCACCGGCCGAAAGCGGTCGTTCTGCTTTCGGCCACATCGAGCCGCCCGGCCGGTTCGCGCCCATGTTGGCCTTTCATCCCGCCCCTCGGTGCTCTTCGAAGCGGACGCGCTGCGGGTCTGGCTTGCCGCTCGCGGCGAAGCGCCCCAGCTCGGAACGCTCTCGCGCTTTAGATCTCCTCCTGAGCACGGCCCGGCGACAAGCGCCCTATTGCCGCGAGGAAACGAGTCGAGGCGCTGCTCGGCCCCGTTGTGATTTCGCCGCTGCCACTCGTTCCCCGGACGACCTCTCTCGCCCGGTGGTAAACTGTTGAACCAAGCTCTCCAGCCTCTCTGCCTCCTGAGCCAGCGTGTGGCTCGCTGCGGTCGTCTCTTCGACCATGGCTGCATTCTGCTGAGTCACCTGGTCCATTTGATTGACGGCCGTGTTGACCTCCGCGAGCGCGGTCGACTGCTCGTGGGCGGAGGCCGCGATCTCGGCCACCAGCCCGTTTAGTTCGGTGACCTGTGCTACGATGCGGTCGAGCGCCTTCCCAGTCTCACCCACGAGATCGACCCCTGACGACACGTGGCTGGTAGAGGCTTGGATCAGCGTCTTGATCTCTTTCGCCGCTTCGGCCGAACGCTGAGCGAGCGTGCGGACTTCGCTTGCCACAACTGCGAAGCCTTTGCCGGCCTCGCCCGCGCGAGCCGCTTCGACGCCGGCGTTGAGTGCCAAGAGGTTTGTCTGGAAGGCGATCTCGTCGATCACCCCGATGATCTGGGAGATCTCACCCGAGGATTTCTCAATCTCACTCATCGCCGCGACAGCGTCGCGCACCACAGACCCTGAGCGCTCAGCTTCGGACTTTGCCGACGACACTACTTGGCGGGCGTGGTGTGCTCCTTCCGCCGTCTTCCGGACGGTCGCTGTGATCTCGTCGAGCGCGGCTGCGGTTTCCTCCAGGCTTGCGGCCTGCTGCTCCGTCCGACGCGACAGGTTGTCGGTCGCTTGCGATATCTCGCCGGTGCCCGAGCGGATACCCTCGCTGTTTCCGGCAATGACCGTGATCGCCTCCTGCAGCTTGGTGATCGCTGCGTTGAAGTCGTTCTCCAGCTGCTTGTAATCCTCGGGGAACGCGCGAAGCCGGCCCGTAAGGTTACCTTCCGCGAGCGCCGCCAGCCCCGCCGCGAGATCGGCAACCACGGCAGCTTGAGCCTCGGCGTGCGCCTGCCGTTCCGACTGCCGGCGGCTTTCCGCCTCGGCCGTCGCTTGCCGACGCTGCTCGGCAGCTTGGGCCTCAGCCTGTGCGTTCGCAACGATCACCTGCTGGAAACCGCGGACCGCGCGCCCGATTTCGCCGATCTCGTCCCGGCGCTCCGCTCCTTTGAGCTGCAGGTCGACATTGCCGGCCGCGAGCTCATGCATATCCGAAGCGAGCTGCTTGATCGGGGCCAGCACTGCCCGCGCGGCGACGAAGAGCAATCCGAGGCCGAACATCAGCCCGAAGACGATCGCGGACAACATGAGCATGCGTCCCAGTGCGGTTTCAGCCTGCGCTGCCTCACTGTCTGCGTCTGCCGCCGCGGAAATTTTCTCCGAGGCTTCCTTCATCGCGGTCTCGAGCGTCTTGAATTTCGCTAAGAAGTCCGCGAACCCGGCTTCGGCCGCGGCAAGATCCTGCCCGGCCAGCGCGACCATCTTGTCAGCAGTGGCGATGTAAGCCGAAAGAGGCTTCTCAAGCTCGGCCAGCGCGGATCGAACTTCTGGCTGCTGAGCGAGTGACGATGCCTTCTTGATCGACTCGCGGAATGCCGCCTTGTGCTCGGCTACATCCTTCTTCACGTCCTCCAGATCGATACCCGTCGCATCATTCTTCGACAGGAGCGCCGAGAGCACGTCCGCCCGCAACGCGTCGTGCATCATGTCGCCGTTCATATGGCTGCGGATCAGGTCGGCCGCGTGTCCCGACCGATCAAGGGCTCGCGTCAGGTTTTCGGCGACCCAGAGGCCGGCGCCTGCACTGCCGACCGAGAGCACGAGGACGGCAATGCTTGCGGTGATGACCTTCTGCCGGATTGTCTGAAACAAGGCCGCACTCCGATTGGCGAGTTACAGCCAGCAATGATCATCGGAGTTAATTCGCCCTTTAACCGCGGATTCTCGTTGTTGAATCACGGCATCGTGTGGCTCCTTTCCACCCTCGATTGAGGCCGGTCGAGCGCGATTAAGCTCGGCTTAACCACGTTGGAGCTCAACAGATCCGGCCCGGCAAAGACTCTGGCTGTGTTCCGCGCGTGATCTTTGGGCCCAGCTCCTTTTGGAGTGGCAGCGAGCCACTACGACCGGGCCGGCGCGGGTGAGCCGTTTAGATCCGAACCTGAGCAGACATGGCCCACCTTTTTCTTTCGACCACACTCTTGTGCGCAACGTTCCTGGTCGGAGCGGTCGAGGCCCGAGCCCAAGGTAGTGCAGGCGGAGTGGAGAGCCTGCCTGCAGGGCCGACAACGTCGGACGGCCCGTCGAACGAGCCGGAGGCGCTGCCCTCGATCCAGACCTCGCTCGGACCCTACGGCGACCCGGGCGGGCTCCGCACGATGCTCCAGAGCCGCGGCATCACATACAGCTTCACCTATATCGGCGAAACGTTGGGGGTTGCCTCGGGCGGCCAGCGTCGCGGCGGGATTTACACGGGGCGGCTGGACGGCCAGCTCGATGTCGATCTCGACAAGGTGCTCGGCTGGAAAGGCGCGACCTTCCACACGAACTTCTACCAGATCCACGGCCACGGGTTGTCGCGCTACTATCTGGGCAACCTGTTCACCGTTAGCGGCATCGAGGCCCTGTCCTCGACGCGGCTGTTCGAACTCTGGGTCGAGCAGAAACTGTGGGAGGACAAGCTCGCGCTCCGCGTCGGCCAGCTTGCTGCCGATACCGAGTTCATCACCAGCCAGTATGGCGGGCTGTTCGTGAATGCGACCTATGGCTGGCCGGCCATCACGGGGGCCAACCTGCCGAGCGGCGGCCCCTCCTATCCACTCGCTACGCCGGGTGCTCGCGTAAAATGGCAGGCGACCGACCAGCTCACGCTGCTGGGCGCGATCTTCAACGGCGATCCGGCTGGGAACGGCCCCGGCGATCCGCAGATCAACAACCCGAGCGGCACCGAGTTCAGGCTGCGTGACCCGGCCTTCCTGATCGGCGAGGCGGCCTATAGCTACAATCAAGGCAGGGACGACGCGGGTCTGCCGGGCACAATCAAGCTCGGGGGCTGGCACCATCTCGGCCGCTTCGACCATCAGCGCTTGGCGGCCCCGACGCCAGACGCCTCTTCGCCGCTACTAGGCGATCCGTCCAGCTCCGGCACAGCCCGGCGGCTGCGCGGCAATTCCGGGCTTTACGCCGTTCTCGACCAGCTCATCTATCGCGAGCCTGGCACCAAGGATCAGGGGCTCGGCATGTTCGCACGTGTCTCGGGCTCGCCGGGCGATCGCAACCTCATCAGCTTCTACGCGGATGGCGGCCTCACCTATAAGGGCCTTCTTCCGAACCGGGCCGATGATACGTTCGGTGTCAGCATGGCCTATGCTCAGATCTCGTCAGCGGCGCGCGGCTTGGACGCCGACATGGCCTTCTTCAACCCGGACGCGTTCAACCCCATTCGATCCAGTGAGGCGCTGATCGAGGTGACATACCAAGCGCAGATCGTGCCCGGCTGGACCGTTCAGCCCGACTTCCAATACATTTGGCGTCCGGGCGGCCGCGTGCTGAATCCACGAGCCGCCGCACCCGAGGTGACCAGAGACGCAGCAATTGTCGGACTACGCACAACGATCCGCTACTGACCGCAGCCACCGCGCCGGGAAGGCGATCGCGACGCGCGGGGCTCCGTGGCAGAAACTGTAGGGAGGAAGTCGGACCATCCGCTCGCGCTGGCATTCAGCCTACGCTGCCACAGCGAGTTCGAGCTGCCGGATCGACTGCGCGGAAGCCGCTACCGAAAGACGTCCGCTTTGCCTTTCCTCCGCCCCAGAGCGGTCCTTCCGCTTTCGGCCAACTCCAGACCTAACTGTAGAGTCGTGTTTCATCGACGGCAGCCCGGTCCCGCGGCATCGCCTATTCCGCCGGTGCGGCAAAGCGGAACGATAGTTCCAGACGGGGCCCTAGGAGGCCCTACTTGCGCCCGTCGGGCGAAACGCGTACGAACGTCAACATCCGAACGGTTGTGCCCGGGGCCTGAAAATGGCTGCCGGGCGCAGTCGTTTTCGGGCCTGTTCCGCTGAATGTCCCGTGATGCGGGCTCTAGCGAAATCTCGACAGCGTATTCGTCGACCTCACGTCCGCGGACTACTCCCGGGCGTTAACGCCTGCTGCCCTTAGGCAGCAATCCTTTGGCCCACTGGCCGCGACCAGCAGACAGCGCAGCATCGTCGATCCCCTGCCCTACCCGGCGGGTGCTTTGCCGTGCGCGCTTTTGGGAAACTCCAATGCAGAACAGAAGTACAACTAACAGCTCTCCCCTGTTCGCCGGATTGAGCATCACCGACACTCCCCTCCTCCAGCTTTCGCCCAACCCGCGCAACGCCCGCACACATTCGAGGAGGCAAATCCGCAAGATCGCGAGCAGCATCGAAGCTTTCGGGTTCACGGTTCCGCTCA
>JAESGR010000417.1_pt1 | contig 35641 bp, 35 predicted proteins | sample 9269771 | NCBI WGS metagenome assembly JAESGR01 (sample SAMN15739572, study PRJNA653492) | algae metagenome | isolation source: Chroococcus sp. CMT-3BRIN-NPC107 and co-occurring heterotrophs from well... | place: USA: Clark Mountains Wilderness, California | collected 2010-04-18 | reverse complement strand
GTCCGACCCGCGCGTTGAGGTCGGCTATGTGGATGCGGTGGACGGGGTGATGCCGGCCGAGGGGCTGGAAGGCTATGACGTCCTGATCCTGCTGGTGCCGAAGTTCACTGGAGCCAGCGTGCCCAAGGACGGCAGGCTGGCAGCCGTCTGCCGGTTCGGCGTGGGCTATGACAGCGTGGACGTGCCGGCCTGCACAGCAGCCGGAATCGCGCTGGTGATCACGCCGGACGGCATCCGGCGGCCGGTCGCGGTGTCGATCGTCACCTTCGTGCTCGCACTCTCGCAGAAGCTCTACATCAAGGACAAGATGACCCGCGAGGGGCGCTGGAACGACCGCTCGGCCCATATGGGCATGGGCATCGTCGGGCGGACCTTCGGGCAGCTCGGCATCGGCAATATCGGCGCAGAAGCCATCCGGCTGCTCAAGCCCTTCGAGATGAAGCTGATCGCCCACGACCCCTATGCCAAGCCGGAGGTGGCCAAGGAGCTGGGGGTCGAGCTGGTGGGCTTCGAAGAATTGTTCCAGCGTTCGGACTATCTGTCGGTCTCGGTGCCGCTGTCCGATGCGACCTACCACATCGTCAACGAGCGGGCGCTCAAGCTGATGAAGCCCAGCGCCTATCTCATCAACACGTCGCGCGGTCCCACGGTGGACCAGAAGGCGCTCTACCAGGCGCTGGTGGACGGCACGATCGCAGGTGCAGGGCTGGACGTGTTCGAGGTGGAGCCGGTGCCGGCCGACGAGCCGATCCTTACGCTCGACAACGTGATCGTGTCGCCGCACGCCCTTTGCTGGACCGACCAGTGCTTTGCCGGAAACGGTGCGGGCGACGTGGCGGCGGCCCAGGCGATCCTGAACGGCGAGAAGCCCAAGAACGTGGTGAACCGCGAGGTCCTGCAGGATCCCCGGTTCGAGGCGAAGCTCGCCCAGGTGAAGTCGATGCTGGCGTGATTTGAGGCCGAGGGTCCGGCGGTCACGCCGGATCGCATTTGCAGGGAGGCAGAACAAAATGATGCAACGACGTCGATTCCTTGAAGCCACCGCGATGGCAGGGGCACTCGCCGCCATCGCCCGCCCATCCTTCGCCGCCACGTCCGGTGCGAAGGGGGCCGTCGAGGCCGCCAAGCAGTATGCGGGCAGCACGGTGACGATCGTCTGGGAAGCTGGGCTGCAGGCGCTCGATCCCCTGAACTTCAGCGGGCCGCAATGGGAGAATGAAACCGGGATCAAGGTGAACGTGGTGGAGGTGCCCACCGCGGAAGTATTCACCAAGATCCTGCAGGAGCACCGGGCAGGAACCGGCGCCTACGATGCGCTGAACGTCATGCCGGCCTGGATGCCCGACCTCGTGCGCGCGGGCGCGCTGGAGCCGCTCGACTCCTATGTCGAAAAGTTCGGTTACGGCGAGGAACTGCAGGACATCGCGCCGGTCTACCGCGACAACCAGATGAAGGTGGAAGGCAAGATCTACGGCCTTCCCGACGACGGCGACGTCTTCATCCTCTACTACCGCACGGACGTCCTGGGCGATCCCAAGATCCAGGAGGCGTTCAAGGCCAAGCACGGCTACGACCTGCCGATCCCGCCCAAGACCTGGAAGGAGTTCGACGAGGTTGGCGCGCTGATCACCGAGGTGACCGGCGGCAAGCCCTATGGTGCAGCCTTCATCCGTGACCCGGCGCAGGGCCAGTGGATGTTCCAGGAGCGTTTCCGCAACGAGGGCGGCGTGTTCTTCGACGCGGAGACCATGAAGGCCACGGTCAACACGCCGCCGGGCGTGAAGACCTTCACTGACTGGGTCGCTGAGAACAAGTGGATGCCGCCGGGCGTGGAGAGCTTCGGCTTCGTCGAGAACCTGGCTGCGTTCCTTCAGGGCGATACGGCGATGACCATCTCCTGGCCGCCCTACGGGCGCTGGGCGGCGGGCTATGGGACGGACGAGGCGGCGCTCAGCTGGGTGCCGAAGAGCACGATCGCCGGCAAGGTCGGCTATGCCGTCACCCCCGGCGGACATCCGGAACTGGCGGGTGGCTTCGCCCTGTCCGTGTCGGCCTCCTCGGCCAACAAGGAGGCGGCCTACCTGTTCATCCAGTGGATGAACTCGCGCGAGATCTCGCTGGAGCGCGTGCAGCTTCCCTACGCGCTGCGCGATCCGTTCCGGGAAGGCCACTTCACCGACGAGACCTACAAGAGCCGCTGGCCCGAGGCGCCGCAATATCTGGCGGCCCTGCAGGAGGCGGCCAACACCGGCATCCTCGACCTGTCGATCCTGCAGACCGACAAGTACGAGGAGGCGATCCGCCAGGGCATCTCGCGCCTGTGGTCGGGTGAAGATCCCAAGGCAATCCTGGACGACGTGGCGGCGCAGTGGGACACGATCACCGAGCGGATCGGGGTCGACAAGCAGAAGGCCGCCTACGCCGACTGGGCGTCCAAGCCCAACGCCTACCCGCCAAAGGCCTGACGATGGCGCGCCGCCCGGCCCGGTCCTCGAGGCCGGGCGGCGCGCTTGCCTGTCGGTCGCGCCTCTTTCGGAACGCTTCATGTCGCAGCCCCTGGCGAGCCTCGCGGCCCTGTCGCTCGCCTATATCCTCAGCCAGTTCTTCCGGACGTCGCTTGCGGTCATCGCGCCGGAGATTTCGCGCGACCTGGCGCTGACGCCCCAGGACCTCGGCTTTTTGTCCAGCGTGTGGTTCATCGCGTTCGCGGTGATGCAGATCCCGGTCGGGATCGCGCTCGACAAGTACGGAATCCGGCGTCTGGTGGCGCCGATGGTGCTGGTCGCCGCCGCCGGCGCGCTCCTGCTGGCGGTCGCACCGAACCTGCAGGTCGGCATCCTCGCCCAGGTGGTGATCGGGATCGGCTGCGCTCCGGTCTACATGGGCACGCTGGTCCTGCTCACGCGCTGGTACGACCCGGCGCGCTTTGCCAGCCTGGCCTCGCTGGTCCTGGCACTCGGCAGCCTCGGCAACCTGATGGGCACGGCACCCCTGGCGTGGCTCTCCGGCCTGCTCGGCTGGCGCCTGGCCCTGGTGATCGTCGCGGCGATCGTGGCGCTGGCGGCCGTCCTGGTCTGGCTCTACGTCCAGGACACGCGCGACGGCAGTCCCGCTCCGGCCTCGGGCGAGCATCCGCTCCGCGCGCTGATCGGCACGTTCAAGGTGGCGCGCAACGGCGATCTCTGGCCGCTCATGCCGATGGCGCTGATCGGCTACGGCGTCATGGTGACGATGCGCGGCCTGTGGGGCGGTCCCTATCTGGCCGAACTGTTCGGGCTGGACGCGATCGAGCGCGGCAACGTGCTGTTCCTGATGTCGCTCGGCATGGTCGCCGGGCCCCTGCTCTATGCGAGCGTGGAGCGGCGCACGGACCGGCGCAAGCTGCCGGTGCTGGCCGGGTCCTGCGTGACGCTGCTGGCCCTCGCCACGCTGACGGTGACCGAGAACCTGGCCACGGCGAGCGTGGCGCTCGTGCTGATCGGCTGCTTTGGCAGCGTGTTCAACATGGTCATGGCGCAGGGCCGGCGGTTCTTCGCGCCGCACGAAATGGGCCGCGGCCTCACCCTGCTCAACGGCGCCTGCTTCGGCGGTGCCGCCCTGCTCCAGGTCCTGACCGGACAGGTCGCTGCCACCGCAGCGCCGCCGGTCTGGACCGCCGTCTTCCTGACGCTGGGCGGGCTGCTCGCGGTCGCCATGGTCTTTCTCGCCTTCAGTCGCGACCGCCGGCTCGCGGAGCTTCGATGACCCACGCACCCGTCCACCGCCACGACCGCCATTTCGGCTATGCGATGATCGCGCCCGCCGTGCTCGTGATCCTTCTCATCGCGCTGTTCCCGCTCGTCTGGATGCTGCTGGTCAGCGTGCAGAACATTTCGATGATCGACGAGGATACGAGCTTTCATGGGCTGATGAACTATCAGCGGCTCCTGACCGACCTGCGCTTTTGGGAAGCCATCGGCCATACGCTGATGTTCACCGCAATCGCCCTGCCGCTGGAACTCATCCTGGGCCTGCTGCTGGCGCTCCTGTTCCTAGAGAACCTGCCGGGGCGGCCGATCTTCGTGGCGCTGCTGGTCATGCCGACGGTGATCTCGCCGATCGTGGCCGGTGCTGCCTGGCGGCTCCTGTTCGACAACCGGTTCGGCCCGATCAACCAGGTGGTCTCCTGGTTCGCGGGCAAGCCCGTGACGATCCTGTGGCTGAACGATCCGAACTTCGTCTATGCCGCCATCCTGATCGCCGAGATCTGGCAGTGGACGCCGTTCATGTTCCTGTTGCTGTTCGCCTCCCTGACCAATGTGGACCCCTCGCTCGGCGAGGCCGCCCGGATCGACGGGGCCGGCTTCTGGCGGACGCTCTGGTCGATCACCCTGCCGGTGATCCGGCCGGTCATCGTGATCGCCCTGCTGATCCGCGGCCTGGACCTGTTCCGGATCTTCGACGTGATCTGGGCGCTGACCCGGGGCGGCCCAGGTACCCGGACCGAGACGATCTCGATCTATGCCTATGTCCAGGGCTTCCAGCAGTTCGAGACCAGCTACACGGCGGCCATGGCGTTCGTGATCATCGTGATCCTGAGCATCATCGTGATGACGGCGCTCAAGCGCGTGGAGATCGCAAGGTGAAGACGACGCTGCGCTTTCTCGCCGCCCTGCTGGTCACGGCGCTGTTCCTGTTCCCGATCTACTGGCTGTTCACGATCTCCTTCAAGACGCCGGACGAGATCTTCGCCTCGCCGCCGGTCTGGTGGCCAGCCAGCATCCAGTTCAGCAACTATACCGTCCTGTTCCGCGACGGCGACGTGCGGACGATCTGGAACAGCCTGGTGGTAGCCTCGGTCTCGACCTTCGCCGCCATGCTGATCGGCACGATGTGCGCCTATGCAATCGCGCGCTTTCGCACCGGCGGCGACCATTTCTCGATCTGGGTCCTCTCCCAGCGCATGGTGCCGCCGATCGTGGTCGTGTTCCCGATCTTCCTGCTCTACGTGAAGCTGGGGCTGGTCGACACCTATCTGGGCCTGATCATCCTCTATACCGCCTTCAACCTGCCCTACGTGGTCTGGATGATGCGCGGCTACCTCCAGGAGATCCCGCGGGAGATCGAGGAGTCGGCGCTGGTGGATGGCTGCTCGCGCCTGCAGGTGTTCACGAAGATCGTGCTGCCGCTGGCGCGTACCGGCCTGTTCGCGACTGCCGTGTTCACCTTCGTGTTCGCCTGGAACGAGTTCCTGTTCGCCCTGGTGCTCACCCGCAACGCCGTCACGACGTTCCCTGTCCAGGTGACCCATTATTTCGGCGGGCAGTCGAACTTCTGGGCGAAGATCTCGGCGATGAGCGTGATGGGCAGCCTGCCGATCTTCATCGCGGTCGCCTTCTTGCAGCGCTACCTCGTGCGCGGCATCTCGCTCGGTGCCGTCAAGGGTTGAACGGGAGAAGAACCATGAGCAGCACCGCCAGCCGCGCCATCGCCCTGTTCGGCACGGACGAGCCCGTCCAGGATCCGGTCATCCTGCGGGCCGGCCCGTTGAGCTGCGCCCTTGACGGCGGCAATCTGCGTCACATCACGCTTGGCGGCCGCGAGGCGATCCGGGCGATCTCGATGATCACCCGGGACCGGAACTGGGGCACGTTCAACCCCGCGATCGAGGATCTGGCCGTCGACCAGCGGGCCGACGGCTTCTCGGTCAGCTACCGGGCGACCTGCAGCGGCCAGGACCAGACGCTGGTCTACGAGGCGGAGATCACCGGCGATGCTGGCGGCACGCTGTCGTTCGCCGTCAGGGGCGAAGCGCTCACCGACTTCGTCACCAACCGGGCGGGCTTCGTCGTCCTGCACGGCGTGGAGGGGATCGCGGGACGGCCGGTGACGGTCGAGCATGTGGATGGAACGACAGCCGAGAGCCGCTTTCCCGACATCATCGATCCCGTGCAGCCGTTCAAGGACATCCGTTCGCTGACCCACGAGGTCTTCCCCGGCGTGCGCGTCACCTGCCGCATGGAGGGCGATGCGTATGAAATGGAGGACCAGCGCAACTGGATGGACGCCTCCTACAAGACCTATATCCGGCCGCTGGCCCTGCCCTGGCCCTACACGCTGTCGAAGGGGGAGAGGCTCGACCTGAAGGTCACGCTCGCCGTGAACGGCAGCCTGCCGGCCGTGGGCGCCGGTGGGGCGGGCGAGCCTGTCCAGGTCGAACTGGGCGACCGGGTCGTGGGACGCATGCCGAAGCTGGCGCTCGTGGTGCCCGCCCATCTGGCGCCGCTGGCCCTGGACCATGCCGACCTGCTGCGGACAGCACCGTTCCGCGTCCACTGCTTCTCGCTCCTGGACGGGGTCACGACCGCCTCGCTCGATACGACGGTCCGCCAGCTGGAAGCCTTCGGCGCGCTGGGCGGTGCCGGGGAGCGGCTGCTGGAGGCGGTGCTGCCCTGCCGCGACAGCGACGGGATCCCGACCGACGATCTGCGCGTGCTGGAACGCGACATCGACCTACTCGCGACGGCAGTGCGGCGGTCTGGTGTCGCCTTCCAGCGGATCGCGCTCTCGCCGGCTGCCGACCTGAAGTCGACCCCGCCCGGCAGCGTCTGGCCGAAGGCGCCGTCGTTCGAGGCGTTGGCGGAGAAGGCCCGGCAGGCCTTCCCGGGCATTGCCATCGGCGGCGGGTTCTTCGGCAGCTTCACCGAGCTCAACCGCAAGCGGCCGCCGGGCGGCCTGTTCGACTTCCTGGGCCACGCGATCTTCCCGACCGTCCATGCCGGGGACGACGTCTCGGTGACGGAGGGCCTGGAGGCCCTGCCCTCGATCATCCGCTCCACGCAGGCGATCATCGGCCAAGTGCCGTACGTCCTGTACCCGACCGCGATCTCGATGCGGCACAACCCCTACGGGCAGGCGCCCCTGGAGAACCCGCAGCAGACGCGGCTTGCCATGGCGCGGGTCGATCCACGCGACCGGGCTATCCTCGGGGCGGCCTGGTATGCCGGGCTGATCGCGATCGCAGCGCCGCACGGGCTCGACACGCTTTGCCTGGGAGCCGCCGTCGGACCGTCCGGCATCGTCGCGACGCGCCAGCCCCACGGGCAACCTTGGGTGGAGGAACGGCGGGCACAGGTGCTGCCCTCATGGCATGTGCTGACCGGGCACGCAGCACTGGCAAGTCAGGACTTGGTCGAGGTGCGCAGCAGCAGCATGCAGGACGTGCAGGCGCTGGCGGTACGCTCCGGCCGGACGACTGTGCTGTGGCTCACCAACCTGACCGGCCGCCGCCAGCAGGTACGGATCGCCGGCCAGCCGGTTGCGGGCCAGCGTTCATGGACGCTCGAGGCAGCCACGTTCGAGGCGGCCTGCGTGGAACCGCATGCCGCCGCGCTGCCGGCCCATGCCGTGGCAGGGGAAGTGGTGGAACTCGATGCCTATGCGGTGACGAGGATCGACATCACGGCTTGAAGCGGGCGGCGTTCGCCACCGCACGGCGCCGGAACGGCGTCTGCATGCTGGCGGACGTCCTGGTCACGACCCTGTTCAGGTCGGCCACCAGGCGCCGGTCGGCCTGGACCATGGCATCGTGGCCGAAGCTGAAGGCGCGCGCCAACCACCAGCGCTGCCAGGCCGCTCCCCATGCCGGCAGGGCTGCGAATCCCTTGGCGGCCGACTCGCTCATGGCGCTCACCTTCTCGGTGACCATGCGCAGGGTTTCAGGATCGCCGGCGATGGCGGCGGGATCGGCCGCCATGCGTGCCACCCGCGCATTGATGGTCGCCGCCGAAGCCGTCATCAGCTTCGAGAGGTTGGTCGAGGCGCGCAGGGGGTCGGTCATCATCATCCAGGCAATATCGGAACTACCCATCAAGTAGCACACTCGACCAGCGGAACGAGACTTGGCGACCACATGTTGGTGCAGGTGTGTCATGCAGCCCCGAGATGACGATCAATGAACGTCGCCTCGGCTGCCTGGCAGTCCAGGCCGAACTCACCAAGTACTTGGTGATCGACCTTGCGGGGGGAGGACCGTCTTGAGGTTCCACATTGCGCTGGCTGCTGCCGCCATCGGCATGACTGCCATCGGCTTCGTGGCGGCGACCGGGGGGCAGGTGCAGGCACCACCGGCTGCGGCGGCGGCCGTTCCACCAGGCACGGTGCCGCCCCCGCCCACGTTGAAGTCGGAATATTTCCTGGCGCTGACCATGTATCACGAGGCCCGCGGCAAGAGCCCGGATGCGATGCGGGCGGTCGGCTGGGTCGTGCTCAACCGGGCGCACAGCGAGGGATTTCCCGACGGCATCCACGACGTGGTCGTGCAGCCTACCCGCGGCGGCAAGTGCCAGTTCGGCTGGGCATGCGGCGACCTGAATGCGGCAAAGAGCGAGCCGGCCGCCTGGAATCAAGCGGAGGCTGTGGCCGAGGAACTGCTGTTCCAGGGTGGGCGCGACCCGACGAAGGGGGCGGTGTGGTTCTGGGAGTCCTGGCGGCCACGGCCGGCCTGGCTCGCCCGCAATGCACGCGAAACGCTCGAGCTCGGCGGCCACAGCTTCTTCGCGCCGGCCAAGCCCAGCCGCGGTGCCTAGCTTGCCGCAGCGTCCGAGCGAACATAGCTTCGCCGGACGTTCTTTGCGGGATTGAACAGGACCAATGACGGGCATCCGCTCCGGCTTCACCGATTTGATCGGCAACACGCCGCTTGTGCGCCTCAAGCTCGCCTCCGAACGCACCGGCTGCGAGATCCTCGGCAAGTGCGAGTTCATGAACCCGGGGGGCTCGGTCAAGGACCGGGCGGCGCTGGCCATCATCGAGGACGCGGAAGCAAAGGGCCTGATCCGCCAGGGCGGCATCATCGTCGAGGGTACGGCCGGCAATACCGGGATCGGCCTCGCGCATGTCGCCTCGGCGCGCGGCTACAAGACGGTGATCGTCATCCCGGAGACGCAGAGCCGGGAAAAGATGGACGCGCTGCGGCTGGCCGGTGCCGAGCTCCGCCCCGTGCCGGCCGTCCCCTACAAGGACCCGAACAACTATGTGAAGCTGTCGGGCCGGCTCGCCGAGGAGCTGGCCGCCAGCCATCCGCAAGGGGCCCTCTGGGCCAACCAGTTCGACAACATCGCCAACCGCCGCGGCCACTACCAGACGACCGGCCCTGAGGTCTGGCGCCAGACGGAGGGACGCGTCGACGCGTTCACCTGCGCCGTCGGCACTGGCGGGACGCTGGCGGGCGTGGCCGACTACCTGAAGGAGCAGCGGCCGGACGTGCGGATCGTGCTGGCGGACCCGATGGGGGCGGCCCTCTATGCCTGGATCAAGACCGGCGAGCTCAAGAGCAGCGGCAGCTCGATCACCGAGGGGATCGGCCAGGGCCGGGTGACACGCAACCTGGAGGATGCGCGCATCGACGATGCCGTGCAAATCACGGACGAGGAGGCGCTGCCGATCCTGTTCGAGATGGCGCAGGAGGAAGGCCTGGTCCTGGGCGGCTCGTCGGCCATCAACGTGACGGCGGCCATTCGGGTGGCCGAGCAGATGGGGCCTGGCCACACCATCGTGACGATCCTTTGCGACAGTGGTGCCCGCTACCAGTCCAAGCTCTACAATCCAGACTTCCTCCGGTCGAAGAACCTGCCCGTTCCAAGCTGGATCCCGGGCTGAGAAAGCGAGGCAGCCATGTCGTCATCCGCCCTGGTGTCGGCCGAGTGGCTGGCAGGGCATCTGCGTGACCCGAACGTCCGAGTCCTGGATGCGTCCTTCTACCTGCCGACCCAGAACCGTGATGCGCGGGCCGAGTACCTGGAACGGCACATCCCGGGTGCGATCTTCTTCGACATCGACGAGATCGCGGACAAGCGTTCCGGCCTGCCGCACATGATGCCGTCGGCCGCACAGTTCGCGGAGCAGGTCGGGCGGCTCGGCATCGGCAGCGACGACAGGATCGTGGTCTACGACGCCGAAAAGTTCCTGGCCTCGGCGCGGGCATGGTGGATGTTCCGCATGGCCGGCCATCAGGACGTGGCCGTGCTGGACGGAGGGCTGGCGGCATGGAAGGCAGCCGGGCTGCCGCTGGAGGCGGGTCCGGTCGAGGCACAGGCGCGCCAGTTCCGTGCGGGACAGGGCCTTGCCCTGCTCTTCGGTCTCGACCGGATGCGCCAGAACGTCACCGACCGCTCGGTCCAGGTCGTCGATGCCCGATCGAGCGGCCGCTTTCATGGCAGGGAGCCTGAGCCGCGGGCGGGCCTGCGGGCCGGGCACATCCCCGGGTCGCTCAACCTGCCGTTCGGCGAGCTGATCGCGGCGGACGGAAGGCTGAAGCCGGTGGATCAGCTGCGGCAGCGGATCGACCAGAGTGGCCTGGACCTGCACCGGCCGATCGTGGCGACCTGCGGATCGGGCGTGTCGGCAGCCGTCCTGGCGCTGGCGGCCCACGAGATCGGCCGGGACGACGTGGCGATCTATGACGGGTCCTGGTCCGAGTGGGGCGCCTTGCCGGACACGCCGGTCGAGACCTGACCCATTGGCTCCGGCCCGTTGCCCATGGCGCTTGGCGGACCTTGACCAGCGGCTCCAGCGGGCCCGGCCAGACATGGTGGTCCAGCCGGCTGTGCGGGTTCGGGGGTGAGGCTGGTGTGGGCCAGCTCGAACAGGCGCGGCCCCGAACGATCGGGCGGGTTGCGCCATGGCGAAGAAGAAGCCGTCGTATTGGCCGTCTAACGAATCAACCGGCTTCGATGATCGGTGCGTGCGGCCCGGCAGAGCGTGGCAGGACCCCGGTCAGCCGCGGGTCGGGATCCAGGTCCAGGGCGAAGCGGTAGGGCTTGAAACCGGAGCGCTGGTAGAAGGCCAGCGCCGCCTTGTGGTCCCAGTTGCAGGTATGGACCCAGAAGCGCCGGATGGGTGCATGGAAGGCCTGGGTGATCGCCTCCTCCATCAGCCAGCGGCCAGCACCACTGCCGATCAGCGCATCGGCTAAGCCGAAATAGGCGAGCTCGACCTCGCCGTCCTTGCGGAAGTCGAGCTCCATCAGGCCTTCCGGGCTGCCATGGTGCTCGACGACCCGGACCTCGATCTTCGGGTCGTGGATGACGGCGCGCAGCCGGTCGTCGGTCAAAAGGCGGCGGCCATACCAGACCCAGGGCTCGCCCACCTTCGTGAACAGGGCGCGATACCAGTCCAAGTCGGGCTGGTGGACATGGCGGAGGCTGACGCCATCCGGCGGCCTGCAGTGGCGGGGCGGCGGGCGCTCGGTCATCTCGAGGCAGACCACCAGCGACGGCAGCGTGCCGCGCGGCAGCAGGTAGAAGCCTTCCTCCAGCTCGAGCTCGGTCATGGCCGCTCCGTGTCGATCACCAACCCGTCATAGGCCGGGCGGACATGGGCCGGAAGCTTCCTGCACCAGCTGTCGTAGTCGACCTCGTGGTTCATGTGGGTGAGCCAGGTCCGCTCCGGTCGCACGCGCTCGATCCAGGCGAGCGTGCGGTCCAGATGGGCATGGGTCGGGTGCGGACGCTCGCGCAGGCAGTCGACGATCCACCAGCGGATGCCCGCAAGGGTTGCGAACGCCTGCTCGTCCAGCCAGTCAGCATCGGTGGAGTAGGCAAAGTTACCGATGCGGAAGCCCCAGCTGTCGGTGCGGCCATGGCGTTGGCGGAACGGGACCAGGGTCAGCGCGCCCACCTCGAACGGCCCATCGAACGGCCTTGGATCCAGCGACGGGCGCCAAAAGCCGCCGCTCGGGTGGCGATCGGGATGGAAGGCGTAGTCGAAGCGGGCGCGGATCTGCTCCAGCACGAGCGCGTCGCCATAGGCCGGCAGGACCGCGTCCATGCTGTTGTTGATGCCGCGAACGTCGTCGATTCCGTGGGTATGGTCGGCATGGGCGTGGGTGAAGACCAGCGCGTCGAGGCGGCCGACATCGGCCGCCAGGAGCTGCGTGCGCATGTCGGGACCGCAGTCGAACAGGATCGCAGTACCCTCCCGCTCGACCAGGATCGAGCTGCGCAGGCGCTTGTTCTTCGGGTCGTCCGACAGGCAGACAGGACAATGGCAGCCGATCTGCGGCACGCCCGACGACGTGCCGCAGCCAAGAACCGTGATCCTCATGCGGCCGGCATGCTCGCGTCGGCCGCCTTGATCTTGGGGAACAGCCGCTCGGCATTGGCCGTCGTGACTCGCTCCACTTCCGGCACCGTCAGCCCCAGCACCTCGGCGAGCTTGTCCGCGACATGGCGGACGAAGGCGGGCTCGTTGGTCTTCCCCCGGTGCGGGGCCGGGGCGAGATAGGGCGCGTCCGTCTCGAGGATCAGGGCATCCAGCGGCATCCGCCGGATCGTGGCGCGGATATCCTCGCTTTTCGGGAAGGTGGCGATGCCGCCGATGCCGAGATGGAGGCCCATGGTCACCGCGCGCTCGGCCAGCCGTGCCGAGGAGGAGTAGCAGTGGACGACGCCGGAAAAGCGCTTCTCGGCCATGGCCGCTTCGAGCAGATCCATCGTGTCGTCGTCGGCATCGCGCGTATGGACGACCAGCGGCAGGCCGCTTTCCTGGCAGGCATGGACATGGGTGCGGAAGGACACGCGCTGCGCATCACGCGGCGCCTTGTCGTAATAGTAGTCGAACCCGGATTCGCCGATGCCGACCACGAGCGGATCGTCCGCCACGGCCAGGAGCGGGCGGATGTCGCCGATGGCCTCCCTGCCGGCCTCGTGCGGATGGATGCCGATCGTGCAGTAAACGCCCGGATTGGCCTTCGCGATCTCGTGCACGCGCTCCCAGGCGGACAGGCGGGTCCCGATCGAGATCATCCGCGTGACCCCCGCCGCACGGGCGCGCGCCAGCACGTCCGGCAGCTGGTCGGCCAGCTGCGGGAAGTCCAGGTGGCAGTGCGTGTCGACCAGGCTCATGCCGGCTCCAGCCACTTCGGGAAGACGCCCTCCGGCTTGGGAAGCGGCGTGCCTGGCACCAGTTCCGCGGCAGGATCGGTTACATCAGCGATCTGGCGATGATCCGCGGGCACCGCCAGCTGGTCCAGCACCCTGGCCGAGGAAGCCGGCATGAAGGGCTGGGTCAGGATCGCGATCCGCCGGATCGTCTCGACGAGCACCCAGAGGACCGTGTTCATCCGAGTGGAATCGGTCTTGCGCAGCGTCCAGGGTGCCTGCGTGTCGATCCAGCGGTTGGCATCGGCGATGACGGCGAAGATCGCCTCCAGCGCCTTGTGCGGCGCCTGCAGCTCCATCTCGCTGCGCACGCGGGCGACGAGACCGGCGGCGGCATCGAGCAGGGCATGGTCCGCGTCCTGCAGATCGCCTCTGGCCGGCACGGCGGCACCGGCGTTCTTCTGGATGAAGGACAGGACGCGCAGGCTCAGGTTGCCGTAGTCGTTGGCGAGGTCGGCGTTCATCCGGCGCGCCATGGCGGCGCGGCTGAAATCGCCGTCCGCCCCGAACGGCACCTCGCGCAGGAGGAAGTAGCGGGTCTGGTCCAGGCCAAAGGTCTCGATCAGCTGGAACGGGTCGATCACGTTGCCGACCGACTTCGAGATCTTCTGGCCCTCGTTGGTCCACCAGCCATGGGCGAACACGCGCCGGGGCGGCGGAATGTCGGCCGCCATCAGGAAGGCCGGCCAGTAGATCGCGTGGAAGCGCAGGATGTCCTTGCCGACGACATGGACATCGGCCGGCCAGAACGTCCGCCAGGCCTCCGTGTCGTCGGGATAGCCCAGGGCCGTGATGTAGTTGGTCAGCGCGTCCAGCCAGACATACATCACATGGTCGGGATCGTTCGGGACTGGCACGCCCCATTTGAACGTGGTCCGCGAGACGGAGAGGTCGCGCAGGTTCGACTTCACGAAGCTCACCACCTCGTTGCGGCGGGCCGGCGGCAGGATGAAGTCGGGGTTGGCGTCGTAGAAGGCCAGCAGCCGGTCCTGCCAGGCTGAGAGGCGGAAGAAGTAGGATGGTTCCTCCACCCATTCGACCGGGGCACCGGTCGGAGCCTTGCCGTCGGTGATCTCGCTCTCGTCGAAGAAGGCCTCGTCGCGGACGGAGTACCAGCCGGCATACTTGCCGAGATAGATCTCGTTCTTCTCGACCAGCACGTTCCACAGATGCTGCACGGCGCGGTAGTGGCGCTCCTCCGTCGTGCGGATGAAGTCGTCATGGGAGAAGCCCATCGCGTCTGCCAGGTGGCGGAAGCGCTGGCTGACCTCGTCGGTGAACGCCTTGGGATCCTTGCCTGCCGCCTGCGCCGCCTTCTCGACCTTCTGGCCGTGCTCGTCCGTGCCGGTCAGGAACCAGACCTGCTTGCCATCCAGCCGAGCGAAGCGCGCGAAGGCATCGCAGGCGAGCGTGGTATAGGCGTGGCCGATATGCGGGCTGTCGTTGACGTAGTAGATCGGCGTGGTGATGTAGAAACGCTCGCCCGCGCTCATGACAATCGGATCCTCGGATGAAGCTACCAGGGCTCCGGCAGGACGAGCGGCTCGCCTGCATCACCCATCAGCATGGTCGCCACCGCCAGGGCGGCAGCCTCGGCCGACAGGCTCTGCGGCTCGAAGCGCGCTGCCAGCCTCGCGAGCTTGTCCCACGCTCCCCCCCAGGCATCAAGCGGCCGCCGCGCCGCCACGGCCGATAGAGCCGCTTGCTCACGCAGATCGCTCCCGGCCGGCGGCCTGCCCGCGGCAGCCTGCAGCGCCCGGTGGAGGATCGCCTGGGGCACCTCGAAGGGCGCCTGGGCGCCTGCGGCCTGCTGGGCCGCGGCGACCCGTGCTGCCAGTTCGGAGCGCTGGCCGCTATCGGACGAGCAGGCGGCAAGGATATCGTCATAATGCCGGAGGAAGTCGATCGCGTGCAGCCAGAGGGCGCGGCCGATCGAGCCCCGGGCAAACGGGAGCAGGCGGGCACGGATGGACGGCTCCTCGTCCGGCAGGGCCCGGTCCAGCAGCAGGGCCAGCGTCGGATCCTCCAGACGCTGCAGGCGCAGCCCGACGCAGCGCGAGGCGATCGTCGGCAAGATCCGGCCGGGCACATGGTTGATCAGGATGATGACCGTGCTGGGCGGCGGCTCTTCCAGGAGCTTGAGGATCGCGTTGGCGCTCTGCGCGTTCAGGTCGTCCGCGGCGTCCACGATGAGCACGCGCCGCCCGCCCAGGCCAGATGTGATCCCGAACGCCTCCTTCAGGTCGCGGGCCTGGTCGACCTTGATCGACGCACGCTTGCCGCGCGACGGCTCGACTTCCAGGACATGCAGGTCTGGATGGCCGCCGCTGGCGAGCATGCGGTAGATGCGGTCACCCGGTTCGCTGCGGAGCAGCCCGTCGGTACGGGCGCCCAGGAGCGCACGGGCGAACCGCCAGGCCAGCGTCGCCTTGCCGATCCCGCGCGGGCCGCTGAACAGCCAGCCATGCGGGATGCGCCCCCCGGCGACGATCCGGGCCAGACGCGCTGCCGCCTCGTCATGGCCATGCAGCTCGACCGCGAGACGCGGCTCCAGGACGGTCAACGGGCCGGCTCGACGAGGTGCCTCACGGCCTGGGCGATGGCCCGGGCGACCGATGGCGTGTCCAGGGACGCATCGACCACCACCATCCGCGCCGGCTCGGCGCGTGCCAAGCCAAGGAAGCCTGCGCGGACCTGCTCATGGAACGCCCTGCCCTTCGCCTCGAAGCGGCCACCACCGCCCGCTGCCGCCCGGCGCGCCGCCGCTGCCTCGACCGGCAGGTCCAGGAGCAGCGTCAGGTCGGGCCGGGGTGCTGGCAGCAGGAGGTCGTGCAGCGCGTCGACCTTGGCCAGGCCCAGCCCGCCGGCCACGCCCTGATAAACCCGGGTGCTGTCGATGAACCGGTCGCAGAGCACCCAGCTTCCCCCTTGCAGGGCCGGCATGATCACCCGCTCGACATGGTCGGTCCGGGCCGCTGTCATCAGCAGGAGCTCGGTCACGGGCGACCAGCGGTCGGTGGCGCCGAGCACGGCCAGCTCGCGGATCCGCTCGGCACCCTCCGTCCCGCCGGGCTCTCGTGTCGTCACCACGTTCAGCCCGGCGGCCCGCAAATGGTCGGCCAGGAGAGGGAGCTGGGTGGACTTCCCTGTTCCCTCGCCCCCTTCGAACGTGATCAGCCTGCCAGGGCCCATGCCGTCAGACGCCCGTGGCCGCATGGGCGTAATAGAGGCCAAGGCTCCAGATCCGCGCGAACCAGGAGGCCGCCGGCACGTCCGAGCCCGCCACCAGCGATACCGTCACCGGCTCGCTGCCGGGCACGGAGATCACGAGGTTGGCGAGCGGCTGGCCTTTGGTGACGGGTGCCGGCACGGGATCGTCCCAGAGTACCTTCGCGGACATGGACGGGCGGGCATCCCTGGCCATCGTCATGCCGACATCCGCCGCCGGCACCAGCGGCACGGTCGCTTGCGTGCCCAGCCAGACCGTCGCCGCCTCGACCTGCTGGTCCTTGCGGAACAGGATGTACTCCTCGAACTCGCGAAAGCCGTATTCGAGCATCCGCGCGCTTTCCTGGGAACGTTCCTTTTCCGATTCGAGCCCGGCCATCACCAGGATGATCCGCCGTCCGTCGCGGGCTGCCGACGCGACCAGTCCATAGCCGGCTTCCTCGGTATGGCCGGTCTTGAGGCCGTCCACGCCCGGCACGCCACCACGCAGCAGCGGGTTGCGGGTGAACTGCCGGATGCCCTGGTAGGTGAACTCCTCCTCGCTGTAGATCGGGTACTGCTCGGGAAACTCTGCGATCAGGCGGTTGGCGAGCGTTGCCAGGTCACGGACGGTCATCCAGTGGTTCGGGTCCGGCAGCCCGTTCGAGTTGGCGAAGTTGGAGCCCGTCAGGCCGATCTCGCGTCCCCTGTCAGTCATGCGGCGGGCGAACGCCTCTTCCGAACCCGCCAGCCCCTCGGCCAGCACGACGCAGGCATCGTTGCCGGACTGGATGATCACGCCGCGGATCAGGTCGTGCACCTTCACCCGGTCGCCCACCTTCACGAACATCTTCGAGCCGCCCGTGCGCCAGGCCTTCTCGCTGACCGGGAGCTCGTCGTCCTCGCTCAGCCGGTCCGCGCGGATCGCGTCGAACACCATGTAGGCCGTCATGAGCTTGCTCATCGACGCCGGCGGCAGCCGCTCGTCCGGGTTCTTGGCGAACAGCACTGCCCCTGAGCGGTGGTCGATCATGATCGCGGCGCGGGCCTTGGTCTCGAACGCCAGCGGCTGGGCGACGGCCGGCCGGCCTGGCACCGCCAGCAGCCCGATCAGCGCCAGCAGGACATAGATCGCTCCAACCTTCATCGAGTGTGCCCTCCTTGGGCGGACGGACCGGCGCTCATGTATTGCAGATGACGGCCGGCTTGGACGGGCCGTTATTCTCGGTCAGGAAGGCCTGCGGATGCCCGGCCGACTTCACCCTCGCGAGCAGGGCCTTGGCCCGGCCGGGGTCGATCTCCGGGCCGATCCGCAGGCGCAGCAAGGCCTCGCCGCGCACGAACACCGGTTCCAGCCTCGCCTTGCCCAGCTTCGCCAGCGCCTGCCTGGCACGCTCGGCACGCTGCTGGTCGGAGAACGCGCCGACCTGGACGAAGAGCGGGTCGCCGAGCGACGCGCAGCGCGCTTCCACCGATGCCACTTCGAGTGCTTCGCGCACCTCGACGGTGGTCGCACGGAACGGGGCGGCCTCCTCGCGCCTAGCCGTCACCGAAGCCTTCGACGTTGCCGCCTCGTACGCCGCCGCCTCGCTGGGCAGGGGCTTGGCTGATGCCACCATGACCTCATCCGGAGCGCCAAGTGCATCCGGCGCGATGCGCAGGAACTGGACCCGCACCTTGGCCAGGCCCTTGCCATGGTAGCCAAGCTTGCGCGCGGCCGCCTCCGAGAGGTCGATCTCCCGATCGTCGACGAACGGCCCGCGGTCGTTGACCCGCAGGTCGATGCTGCGGCCGTTCTCCAGATTGGTGACCCGGACGATCGACGGCAGCGGCAGGGTCGGATGGGCGGCCGAGACCAGTTCCTTGTCGAAGATCTCGCCGTTGGCGGTCAGTCGGCCCTGGAACTGCTCGCCATACCAGGAGCCGGTGCCGACCCTGTTGTACGTCGGGTCGTAGGCCGGCCGGTACCAGCGCCCCGCGACCTTGTACGGCTTGCCGAGCTTGTAGGTTCCCGACGGCAACGAACCCGCATAGGCGGTCGGAGCCGGCGGCGGATCGTCCGACGAGCAGGCGGTCAGCGCGAGGAGAACCGCCAGCGCCGGAACGGCCAGCAGCCGTCGCGTACGGGAGAGGCCGGGGCTTGGCCGTCGAGATCCAGGATCCTTCCCCACGCGCCTCAGTCCACCTTCAGCTGGTCGGCGATCAGGCCGACCGACAGCGCGAAGTAATCGGACCTGTTCCAGATCTTGAACACATTGAAATTGTGGTAGGTCAAGAAGGCTGGTCCATCCGCACCGTCCATGCGCAGGAGCGAGGCCGGCATCGCCGAGCGCGGCAGGGGGCCGTCGTCCTGGGCACGGACGCCGGCCTCCGCGAACTCCGCGACCGTTGCCTTTTGCCCGCTCGGCAGATGCGAGGGCGCTAGGACGGGCCGCCCCCAGAGCTGGCCCTGCCGCCAGCCCGAGCGGGCCAGGAAGTTGGACATGGACGCGAAGATATCCGGCAGCGACGTCCAGATGTCGCGCTGCCCGTCCCCGTCCCAGTCGACCGCATAAGCCAGGTAGGTGGTCGGCATGAACTGAGGCTGGCCCATGGCACCCGCCCACGAGCCCTTCATGTCGGGCAGCGCCACGTCGCCGGCATCGAGGATCCTGAGCGCGGCCATCAGTTCGCCACGGAAGAACTCGGAGCGACGGCCTTCATAGGCGAGCGTCGCCAGCGAGGAGACGACGGACCAGTTGCCGGTCCTCGCACCGTAGGAACTTTCCACGCCCCATAGCGCCGTGATCACCTGGACAGGAATACCGTACCGGAACCGGATCTTCTCCAGAAGATCGCCATAGAGCAAGAGCATCTCGCGTCCACGGCGAATTCTGGTCTCGCTGATCACGTTGGCCTTGTATTCCGCGAAGGTGAGCCGCCCCTCCGGCTGCTTGCGGTCCAGCTCGATCACCTGGTCGAGCAGCTCGGCGTCGGCCAAAGCCTGCTTCGTGGTCGCCGGAGAGATGCCCAGCCGGCGCGCCTCGACCGACAGCTGGTCCAAGAAGGCCGACCAGGACTGTTCGGCCGCGCCCAGCGGCCTGGTACCGGCCAGCCCCGTCCCCAGCGTCGCGGCAGCACCTGCCAGCACGAGTCTTCTCGTTGGTCCCTGTCGATCGGCAGCCGCCACGTCGTCTTCCCCGTCCCGCCGATGGCGGGATGCCCGGCGGTAGATCACGGCTGGCTTCTACGAACAGACCGGCCGCGATGCCAGGGGCTCAGTAGACGACCGTCACCGTCCGCGCCTCCTCGTTGCGCAGGACCATGATCGGCCGGTCTTCCACCGCGGCCGGGGCCTGCACAGCCGTGGGTGGCGCAGCGGGCGCACAGGGTTTGCCGCTGCCGGGCGGGCAAGCCGCCACGACGGTGACGCCGACCTGAAGGCTGCCGGTCGCGCGCTCGGCCATCGCGCCGACTGGTACCACCGCCAGGAGCACCAGCGGCAGAAAGGCTTTCCTCATGGACGTTTCCTCTCGGTCCTTCGCGTGGGACCGTGAGAGGATTGTTAGCGCATTCCGGCTGTCCGTGTGTCAACGGACGTTCACGCTGAGCATTGTCCAGCGAGGCTGCCCAATGCCTTAAAACTCATCCGTCACAACAGGTTGCCGGCATTCGTTCAGAAGATGACCGTCACCAGCAGCGTGTCGGCATACGTACCTGGTGGCGTGCCGGGTACTGGCGGGATCACGCCGTAGAGGGGCAGGTCGACCGGACGGACGCCGTCGAGGGTGACGGCAACGGGCGGGCCGATCTCCATGCCGTCTCCCCAGGGCAGCGACAGGTCGGGCCCGGTATAGATGAAGTAGGGAATCACGTCCTTGCCCACCCCCGCCAGGCGCCGCTCGGCGCCCCCGCCCCCACCGGTCAGGCCGACCTGCACGCTCTGCTCGCTGTCGCAGCGGATCGTCACCTTGCCGATCGATTGGTGCGGGTGATGTCGATCACGCCGAACGACAAGGCGCCCAGCTGGACGTCGCAGGCCGCCCTGGCCACTTCCGCCGTGCCGCATGCCAGGAGCAGGACGGCCACACCGGCCAGGATTCTCATTGGCAAGCTGCCTTCCCAAGGTCCGGCATTGGATCGGTGCCGTCGAAGCCCGGCAGGCTGCAGTGGAAGATGATGTCGCCGAGCTGACCTACGACCTCCTGCGGCCGGCCGGACAGGCCGCGCACATGCGCGGCGCCATCGCGGCCGACCAGGACCTCCGGCATGCCGTCGGCCCCGACCAGTTGCAGCCCGCCCGGCAGGGGCCGACCGGCAGCGTCGACCAGGCGGATCGTGCCCTGGCGCTCGCGGCGGATCCCGAAGTCGACGACCATCCCGCTCCGGTCGGCCGGCACGGCCGTCACCTGCGGATCCCCCACCTGGGCGTCCAGCGGCAGGTCCTCGACCTCCACGCGAACCTGATTGGCCTGGTAGGGCAGCAGGCTGGGCAGCAGGAGCTGGCCGGACGCATCGGTCCGGCCGACTTCCCGGTTCTCCACATAGACGCGCACGTCCGGCATGCCCGGGAGGTCGACCATCCCGAAGGCACGGCCGAGACGGCGCGAGGCATCGAACCGGCCGTCGACCACGGCCAGCGAGCCCGACAGGTTCGGCCGGATGGCCGACCCCTCCTCCTGCAGCTCCGCATCGACACGCGCCGACAGCTTGCTCCAGTCATAGCCGAGGCTGCCGCTGAGCCGGCTCTGGTCACCGCCTGCCCTGGCCGCGACGAGCCAGTCCGCGCCGAGGTCGGAGGCACCTTTGGATCGGCGGTACTGGACGTCGGCGTAGGTGCCGCTCCCGTCATGGGACGCGCCGATGCTGGCGCTGTCGGTGGCATCGATCGGCAGCACATAGTTCACAAAGAAGGCGCCTTGTTCGGACGGCTCGATCAGCTTGGCCGCCGTCAGTACGACCGAGCCCGGCCCCAGCCGCGTGGACCAGGAGGCGGCCGTCGACAGCGTGTCGTCGGCGTCGTGCTCGTCGCGATGGACGAGGAAGAGGCCGAGGCTGCCGAAGCGGCCCAGATCCAGCCCGAGCCTCGCCTGGTCGATGCGGGCAGGCTCCACACCGTTCTCGTCGTCCCCCAGCTCCTGCCAGTCCCGGCTGGCGAGGCGGGTACCGACGCCCAGGCTGAACGGCTGTCCCTGGTACTCGTAGTCGAGCTGGGCAAGCGTTCCCATGTCGCCCTGCTCGTTGCGCCCGATGCCGATGCCGCCCGAAAGCGTGCCGTACCGTCCGAGTGCCAGGGTACCGCCGGCCGACAGGTTCTGCGTGTCCTGCGAGGCCTCGAGATGGAACTCGCCGGTGAAGCGGTCGCTGAAGCCGTAGCGGTGGGTGGCGGCGGCGAACAGATCGCCGTAGGCAAAGCTCTCTTCGGCATAGTCCTCGCGCAGCGCGCCCGCCTCGTAGGAGAAGTCGTGGAGGCCGGCGCGGAGCATGCGTGCGCTGACATAGTAGGGCTGGGTCACAATCCGCTCGCGGCCGAGCAGGTCCGTGACCCTCACCTGCAGTTCGCCGGCACCGGTCACCACCGGCAGCTGGTCGATCTGGAACGGCCCGGCCGGCACGTCGCTCGTGTAGCGCTGCAGATCGTCGACATAAACGTCGACCACGGAGGGATTGTCGGCGAGCCCCCCGATTGTCGGCAGCGGGAAGGTGACGAAGGACGGGTCGGTCGCGAAATTGCTGGCCCACTGGATCCCGCCGAAGCGGAACGGCCGGCCGAACGCGCCGCCGACCGACAGGCCATCGCCCAGGCGGAGCGAGGCGCGGCGGTCGATGAAGTCGCGGCTGAACCCGGACTCCAGCCGGACCAGCTCGCCGTCGCCGGACAGGACGTCGCTGGCCAGCAGGCTGTTGCTGAACACGCCGCCGGCACCGAACACGCCGACATCCATCAGCCCATCGAGGCGCCCGTCGATGCCGTCGCCGGCCAGGTACTGCACGTCATAGTCCAAGAACGCGCCAAAGCCGCTGGCCACCATCGGCCGGCTGTCGACCTCCCCACGGATGACCAGCGGGTCGAGTGCTTCGGGCGGGACTTGCAGCGCCAGGGACAGGTCCACGTCGTCGACCGTCGCACTGGCGCCGGCGATCGCGTCGATCGGGTAGAAATCCTCGCCGTTCAGCGTGACGATCCTGGCGTCGTCGATGACGAGCCGCCAGCGCCGGGCCTCGGCGAGTTCGACCACCAGCCTGCCGGTGGCGGTCTCCTTCGCGAAGATCGCGGCGTCGCTGACCGGCTGGCCATTCAGGATCACCTGGTAGAGCTGCTCGGTCCAGGCTTGGTCGGGTGTTAGCGGCGGCAGGATCGGGTCGCGCCGAAAGGTGCGCGGCGGCGGACCGGACCAGGTCCCGGTCGAGGGCGGCATCTCGACCCGGGTGGCCGGAACGGCGGCATTCGTCCGCCGCACCGCGAAATCGTCCACCGTCGGTGGACGGGGTGCCGCTGGCCGGATGATCGGGACGATCACCTCTTCGCCGATCTGGACGTCCCTGGGCCTTGCCATTGGCGGCACCATCGGTCGCGGCTGAGCCGGGAGGATCGCTGGCATCGCGGGTGGCGGGGCGGCCAGGACCGGCAGCAGGATGGCGGGCCCGGTCGGGCCGGTCGAGGGTGGAAGCGGACGCTCCCGTGCATCCAGCCCCGACCACACCGTCGCGAGCAGAACGGCCGCCCAGACCCTAGTCGCGCGGAGCGGCCAGGCGTTCTTCGAGCGTGCCAAGGTTCGTGTCCACGACGACCGTCAGGATCTGTCCACTCGCAGCGGCGGGCAGGTGCCAGCTGCGCGAGCGGCCGGGCAGCAGGTAGAAGGCCTCCTTCAGGTCCGTCAGCGCCCGCCCGGCGCCGTCGCGGATCCGGATGGCGCTCATCTGGACATGGGCTTGTCCGGCATTGCGGACCGCCAGGACCGGCCCGCCGGGGCCAGCCGAGATGCTCCAGATCGGCTCGGCCAGCGCCCCCGGCGCTTTTTGGAATACCGGGATGTTGAAGCCGAGCGAGAAGCGGACGCCACCCGGTTCGCCGCCCGAGCCTGCCGCCGGCACCTCGGAAAGGAGCAGCCGATAGGTGCGTTCGGTGGAAGCGCGGCTGCGGTCGCGCAGCGCCAACCGCACGACCTGCTGCTTGCCCGGCTGGAGAACGAAGACCGGCGGCACCGCGATCAGTTCCGGGGCCGGCTCCAGCGCGTCGGGCAGCGGCGAATCCAGCCAGCGCATCGCGGTGATCTGAAGGACGCTAGGGCCATCGCCATTGTTGCGCACCGCGACCGTGCCGGTTCCGGCCTCGGCCAGCTCCACCCTGGTCGGCGACACGGAAAGATTGCCGGCTGCCCCGGCATGGTCGGGCCGCAGGACCGCAAGGCCGATCAGCGCCAGGAAAGCCAACCGCCGTCTGCCGTGACGGAGCAGCGTGCCGGCGTTCATGGGAAGGTCAGGGTGACGTTCACCGTGTCGGCATAGTTGCCGGCAGCGACCGTCTGGTTCGCCGCGATCCGCCCGTAGACCGGGATGTTGCCGCCCCCTGCCACCAAGCGGATTTCGGTGTGGGCGCTGGATCCGGTGCCGAACACGCTGGAGCGGCTGGCGTTGCGGAAGAGCTGGTAGTTCAGGCTGCTGCTGCCGGAGGTCATCTTGCGGGCCGACGTGCTGCCGGTACCGCCGCCATCCAGCTCGAAGACCAGGTTGCCGGTAGGGCAGTTGGCGAAGGTCAGCTGGCCATCGGCATCCAGGTTGCTGGTCTGGCCCGACGTGTAAGTCCCAAAGCTCATGGTACCGCCGGTGAGCGAGCAGCTAGACTGCACCACGGCGGACACCGCCAGGGTGCCGGTGGTCGTCGGTGCCGGGGCGGGGCTGGGTGCGAGGACAAAGGCCGTGCCGGCCAGCCCCCCTGCCAGCCATGACGCTGCGCGCTGCATGACCGATCTCCTGACAGCCGCGGAGCACGTCCGCAGTCCTAATTCAACCTGCGGTTAAATATGCCGGCTATCTCACGCGAGGCAAGAGTTAAATTCTGGTTTATCAACCTATGCGTTAAATGTCGCTGCCGAGCCGGTGGATCGACCCTTGGTCGCCCAGAACTGCACCGTGGACAGCAGCTTCGGGCGATCGATCGGCTTGGTGAGATATCCATCCATGCCAGAAGCGAGGATCCGCTTCTCGTCCCCGCTCATGGCTTCGGCCGTCAGCGCCACGACCGGGATAGTGCTGCGACGCTCGTCGGACAGCAGGCGGATGGCCCGGGTGGCCTGGAGCCCGTCCATCACCGGCATCTGCACGTCCATGAGCACGAGGTCGAAGTCGCCCGCCTCGACGGCTGCGACCGCCCTTGCCCCGTCCGGCACGGTCGTGACCGCATGACCAGCCTTCGCGAGCAGCAACTCGGCCAACCTGCAGTTCACCGGGTTGTCGTCGGCGACCAGGATCCGCAACCCGCGCTCGATACCTTCCTGGACATCATGGCGGGTCCAAACCCTATTTCTTTCCGTGTCTTGGACGATGCGGATCAACATCTGCATGAGATCCTCGTCCGAGAACGGCGTGGCCAGGTACCCGTCCAGCCCCAGGGAGCCAGCCCGTGCCGCGTCGCCACGCAGGCCCGATGTCGCAAGGCAGACGACGCGGAGGGCCTGGCCTGCTTCGCGGCGCAGGGCTGCGACCAAGGCTGCGACCGAACGATCATCGAGCGTGGCACCGATGATCGCGAGGTCGAAGACCGTGCCCCGCGTGCGCGCCTCGTGAATCTCGCGGAGCGCATCATCCAGCCCGGCGGCCCCTCGCACGAGCAGGCCCCAGGCCGAGGCAGCCCGGCGCAGCCGTTCCCGAAGATCCGGCAGCGCCTCGACGATCAGCAGGTGAAGTCCGGCCAGACTGACCGGATGGAGTTCGCCCGACACGCCGTCGGCAGGAACGGCCGGCAGCAGCAGTATCGCGCAGGTTCCAGCGCCGGCCCGTGATGCGATCTCCAGCCTTCCACCCATCGCACTTGCCAGAGCGCTGCAAATGGTCAGCCCGAGGCCACTGCCACCGAACATCGGCAGGGTGCCGGTGGACTGCCTGGCGAACGGATCGGCCGGCAGCCGTGACCCGTCCTGGTCGAATCCTCGGCCTGTGTCCTGCACCTGGAACAGGACGGCAGGCGCGTCCGCCAAGGGGGCCGGCCGCACGACCAGCCGCACCGTCCCGTCGTCCGTGAACTTCACGGCATTGCCCATGAGGTTCACCAGGATCTGCCTCAGCCGGCCAGGATCGCCGCTGATTGCCGTCGGCACATGCTTGTCGACCTCCAGTTCGAGGCGGATGTTCTTGCCATTCGCCTTCTGCTCGAAGGTAGCCATGGCGCGCCCGGCGACGAGGCGCGGATCGAAGGCAACGGCGCGAAGATCGAAACGGCCGGCAGCAAGACGCGACAGGTCCAGCAGATCGTTCAAGACCGTCAGCAGCGCCTCGGCGGACTCGACAATGGTGTCGACAAGGGTCTGCTGATCCTGGGACAACGAGGTGTCGGCGAGAAGGCGCGCCATGCCGAGCACGCCATTCATCGGCTCCCGCAATTCGTGGCTCATCATGGCGAAATTGAGCGTCGTGCTGGTCCGCGGCGTGCGACGACGCCGCCACCAGCGCCAAGCATGGGTCCTGCCGTCGATGCCCGTCATGCGCCTCATGCCAACCGCCACGCTGATCGCTGTGCCGGTGCGACGATAACCGAACTCGCGTCCGGGTAGAAGAACTACAGAAAGACCTGTTGATAGCGGATCATATATCTGACTATATTCCCATCACCGGCAGAGAACCGGCCCGCCAAGGAACAACGAGAATGAGCAGCAACGCCATGCCCACCGATCCGCAAGACCTGAACAGCACCAACACCGATCCATTGCTCCAGGGAGGGTCCCAGTCGGGCCTGCCGGAGCCGCCATTTTCCATCGACGACGTGTCGGCGCGGAGGACTTGGTTGTGGCGCTTGGCCTTCCATACGTTCGAGGCCCGGGCGAAAGCCGCCGACAAGCTCGACACCCGCTTCCTCGTCCATCTGAGCGAGCTGCTGGACCTGTCTGCCGCCAGCCGCAAGCAGAGGGGATCCGGCCAGGACATGGGACTCGGTGAATTTCTGCACGGCTTGTCGGTGGACGAGTTCGCCCAATACAAGCGGCAATGCGAACCGATCTAGAACCGTCGCACGATCGGCGCGCCAGCTCAGCCGGCGCGCCGCTTGCGATCAGGCCGAGCGCACGATCAGGTCGAGCCCGTCCTGGTAATAGAGCGTCAGGCCGTTCGCGAAGCTGACATATTTGAAGCCGGTCACATCGTCGCCCGACGCGGTGACATGCGCGCTGGCATCGCCCTCGCTCACGACGGGGGCATCCGCCACCAGGCCCAGGGCACGCAGTCCGCTGTCATTGTAGAGGACGATCTCGCCGCCGGCGTCCTGCATCAGGTCGCTGAGTGCCAGTTCGACCTCCGGAGGCTCGCCGAAGACGAAGCCCTGCTCGTCACCGACAAGTTCCAGCGGTCCCATGTCCAGTTCGGCCGGCAACCACTTGGTTGCTGCATTGCTCATGACGATGTCCTGCCGAAGAAAGTCCCGGACCCCACCTCCTGACGACCGCAAGCGCCCAAGAGCATGGCTCCATGCCAGTGTTTTTGAACTGATATGGTTAAGGCCGGGTTAAGACAAGCTGATCGGCGGCGCGATCGACGGGTTCCTCGCCTGCCCCGACAGTTCGCGCACTCTCGTACATCTAGCCGGAGCGGGGCCGCCGCCTGATATGGGCAGGAAGACGACGAAACCGCATCAGGCCGGGATCGGCCGTGTTCACCCCAGGCGCAACGACAACCAGGACATCGGCGGCCAACGGCTCGAAATCCGCCCGAAAATGAACCGAGCTCTTCAAGGCCAGGATGCGTTGCCTGCCGGGTTCCACCCCCAGATGATGGAAGATCGCCCGGTCGGCCGCCTGAACGCGACGGGTCGACACGAGCACGCCCGGCCCGTCCGGGTGAGTGGCCCGCAACAGCGCCATCGGCCCCAACTCCATGCGCGCGCCGCGATACATGGGTCCCGTTGCGGTAAAGCGCCCGTTGCCGGTCCGCTGGACATACCAGTCGCCCTTTACCGGCTGGACCGGCTCCGGGCCATGTCGGCCTCCGAGGGCCAGATCCCTCAGCCAGGAACCGGCACCACTCGCCTGCGCTGCCGAGGCAGCCTCATCGTCGGCCAGAAGGGCCAGCACGCTGTCCGGCGCCTTCGCAGCGACGAGCGCGGCCAGCAGGCCGGTCGTGTCGGAGGTGCCGCCTCCCCCGGGATTGTCCTGCGTGTCGGCCAGGACGACGGGCCGGCCATCCCGGGATCGACCAAGCGCCTCGGCGACCGCAGCCTCTGGCGTCCAGAGTGTTCCCGCAAACCTGGCCTCGGCCGCCTTGAAGGCGGCGGCAAGCTCGGCGGCGGCAGCCTCGACACGATCCGCCACCGGTCCGTAGGCGATCACCGAAGGCCCGCCGCAGCTGGTGTCGCCGGCCGGGAACCCCATCGCGATCGACACGGTCCCGTCGATCCGGCGCGCAAGCTCGTCCGCCAGGGCATACAGGCCCCGGGCCGGCTCGATCGTGGTGCACTGCCAGGGCAGCCCGATGAGGAAGTCGAGCTTCACATGCGCCTTGGCCTGCGGCTTGCCCTGGATCCGGCGCTCCAGGAACGGCAGGCACCGTCCGCCGGTCTCCGCGATGTCGACATGAGGATAGGTGCGATAGGCGACCAGCACATCGGCATGCTCGACCATGGCATCCGAGACATTGGCGTGCAGATCCAGGGCGCACACGATCAGCATGTCCGGGCGTAGCGAGCGGATCCGGCGCAAAAGCTCCCCTTCGCCATCATCGAGGGCATCGGTGATCATCGCACCGTGCAGGTCCAAGAACAGCCCGTCCAACGGCCCGGCATGAGCGAGGTCGTCCAGCATCTGGCCTGCCAGCCGCTCATAGGCGTCGGTGGTGACCGGGCCAGAGGGACATGCGTTCGCCCATGTCAGCGGCACGAGTTCGTGGCCTGCCAGGCGCGCCCGATCGACAAAGCCGGTGATGGCAAGGTTGATCCCGGCGATGCCCTCGAACATGGCCGGCCCGCGCTGGCGGGCCGGCCAGCCGTCGCCATGGTCGAAGGCGTCCCAGTCGGCTGGCAGCGGCGCGAAGCTGTTGGTCTCGTGATGAAGGCCGCCGATGCCGATCCGCGCCATCCGTTCAGTAACCTACCCGCCGCTTCATCCAGGCGGGATGGGCAAAGGCTGCCCGGTGGATCTCGGGCGTGTAGTAGCGAAGATCCGCCGGCACCCCGCGAGACTCGATGATCTCCGGCGTGATCGTGCGGAGGTCCGACCAGTCGCTGGCAAAGCCCAGCGCCATGCTGCCGCCGATATAGGTCGGAACGGCCGCGAAGTAATAGGTGACGTCGGCAAAGCCCGCCGCGCGCTGCCTGGCCTGGGTGAACTCCAGCTCGTCCGGATGGATGGAGGGGTTGCCGCACTGGGTGACCATGATGCCGCCCTGGTTCAGCAGGCGCCGGCAGTTGCGGTAGAACTCCTCCGTGAACAGCACGGCACCCGGCCCGTGCGGATCCGTCGAATCCACGATGATGACATCGTAGCGGTCGGTGCTCTCGGCGACGTAGCGGGCGCCGTCCGCGATCAGCACGCGGGCCTTCTCGTGGTCGAAGGCACCATCGGAAAGGCTCGGCAGGTACTTCCTGCAGAACTCGATCACGCCGGCATCGATCTCGACCTGCGTGACCTGCTGCACGCCCGGGTGCTTGATGGCCTCGCGCAGGCAGCCGCCATCGCCCCCGCCGATGATCAGCACCTGACGGGCCTGGCCGTGGGCCAGGATCGGCGTGTGCACGAGCATCTCGTGGTAGACGAACTCGTCCCCGGTGGTGGTCTGCACCACGCCGTCCAGGGCCAGGACCCTGCCCCACGCATCGCTCTCGAAGACGATCAGGTCCTGGTGCTCGGTCTGATCGTGATAGAGGACCTCCCGCACCTTGATCTTCTGCGCCCAGTGCGGCCAGAGCGTCTCGGTGAACCAGTCCATCGTCACGCCATTCCCCCGTGTGTCGGTCGGGTTCGGTTTAGCAGACCCCTCATCCATGCGCCACGCAGCTGCCGGCGCCGGCCAGTTGAGGCATCGCGGCGCCCTGCCGGCGCGCGCCGTAAAATACAGCGCTATAGGAACCGACCCTCGCGGGACCATGTTCTAGACCACGAACAGGGATTGGCCAGTTGTCCAATCGACGTGTTTTCTGGCATGGGAGATGATCGATGAAGAAGCCCGTAGTCGCTGCACTTGCGGCGCTGCTTCTGGCCACGACGGTGGCAGCTTGCGGAAGAATGGAAAGAAGTACGTCTACCACGGCTACGGATGTCGTCGTTCCTTCGAACCTTCCGCCGGTCGAGACGTCTTCCGACGTGCTGCAGGTGATCTCGGGCGACACGGTCTCGTCCAGGCAGTTCGTCGAAATGGCAGCGCGCGCCAACAACTTCGAGATCGCAGCCGGCACCATCGCCGAGCAGAAGGCACAGGATCCGCTGCTGAAGGCCTATGGCCGTCGCATGGTCGCCGATCACACCATGATGGGCCTCGCCATGAACAACAAGGCTGTGCTGGCCGGTCCGCAATACACGGTGCCTGTGACGCTCGATGCCAAGCACGAGGCGATGATCGACCAGTTGAACGCGGCCTCCGGCGCGCAGTTCGACCAGCTCTACATCATGCAGATGCGGCAGTCCCACAAGGACACCTACGAACTGCTGAACGCGTTCTCTGATCGCGGCGACGAGTCGAACTTCCAGGAGCTGGCCCAGGACAACAAGCAGGAGGTCTACAACCACCTGGTCGAGATCGACTCCATCGCCGAGAGGGTGATGCCCTCGATGACGGAGACGAATACCTCGATGTGATATCCTCAACCCACCTGTCCGGAGATCGGGCAGGTGGGGTGACCCCATCAGATGTCCGCGTAGGTGTGCACCTCGGCTCCTCCGCCCGGATGGGTGACCGCACCCTTCTCGGCCGAACCGACCGTCTGGGCATACTTCCAGAGCGTTCCGGACGTGTAATACGACGAACGAGGCTTCCAGGAAGCCCGGCGCGACGCAAGTTCCTCTTCCGACAGCTCCACGTCGATCCGGCCGGCCTCGGCGTCGATCACGATGATGTCGCCGTCCCTCAGGAGGCCGATCGGCCCACCGACCTGGGCCTCCGGCCCGACATGGCCGATGCAGAAGCCACGGGTAGCACCGGAGAAGCGGCCATCCGTGATCAGCGCTACGGCGTCACCCTTGCCCTGCCCATAGAGCGCCGAGGTCACCCCCAGCATCTCCCGCATGCCGGGGCCACCCTTCGGCCCCTCGTAGCGGATCACCAACACCTCGCCGTCCTGGTACTTGCGTTCCTGGACCGCCTGCATCGCGTCTTCCTCGCAATCGAAGCAGCGGGCGGGACCGCGAAACTTGAGGCTGGGCAGGCCGGCGATCTTCACGATCGCTCCCTCCGGCGCCAGCGTGCCCTTGAGACCGACAACGCCGCCCACCTCGGTGATGGGATTGCTGGTGGGGCGCACGACCGTCTGATCGGGCCGCCATGGGAAGCTCTCCAGGTTCTCCGCGATCGTCTTGCCGGTGACGGTGATGCAGTCGCCGTGCAGATAGCCGCCATCCAGCAGCGCCCGCATGATCAGCGGGACCCCGCCGACATCGGCCAGGTCCTTCATCACATACTGCCCGGCGGGCTTGAGGTCGGCGATGTAAGGCGTCGACCGGAAGATCTCCGCGACGTCGTGCAGGTCGAACGGGATGCCGGCCTCGTGCGCCAGGGCCGGCAGGTGCAAGGCGCCGTTGGTGGAGCCACCGGAACAGGCCACGACGCGCGCAGCGTTCTCGAGCGATCTCCGGGTGACGATGTCGCGCGGGCGGAGCTTGCTGGCGAGCAGGGCCATGACCGCTTCGCCGGACTGCTCGGCCCAGGCGTCGCGAGCCTCGTAGGGGGCGGGCGTTCCGGCCGAACCAGGCAGCGCCAAGCCGATGGCCTCCGACACGCAGGCCATCGTATTGGCGGTGAACTGGCCGCCGCACGAACCGGCCGACGGGCAGGCCACCCGCTCGAGTTCCTCAAGATCCTCGTCGGACATGGCGCCCACGGCGTGCTTGCCCACGGCCTCGAACACGTCCTGGACGGTCACGTCCTTGCCGCGGAAGCGCCCCGGCAGGATGGAGCCGCCATACATGAACACCGAGGGCACATTGAGCCGCACCATCGCCATCATCAGGCCCGGCAGCGACTTGTCGCAGCCCGCGAGCCCGACCAGCGCATCATAGGCGTGGCCACGCACCGTGAGTTCGGTCGAATCGGCGATCACCTCGCGTGAGACCAGCGACGACTTCATGCCCTCATGGCCCATGGCGATGCCGTCGGTCACGGTGATCGTCGTGAATTCCCGGGGCGTGCCGCCTGCCTTGGCGACGCCGCGCTTGACCGCCTGAGCCTGTCGACCGAGCGCGATGTTGCAGGGTGCGGCCTCGTTCCAGGTCGTCACCACGCCCACGAACGGCTTGCCGATGTCGTCCTTGGTCAGGCCCATCGCGAAGTAGTAGGAGCGATGGGGTGCGCGCTGGGGCCCGCTCGTGGTGTAGCGCGACGGCAGGTTGGTCTTGTCGAAAACTGTTACACGCGCCACGTCGCCTGCTCCTCCTCGTTCCCGTGGGGCGGTTCGTGAGAGCGGCGACCCCCCTGCGGTTGCATGGCGCGGACCATAGTCAGCACGTTCCGGCGTGGCCAGTGGAACGATTCCGGTGATCGGGCTACGGGCAGGCCAGCGCGCGACTTGTTCCGTGGCGGCGAGAATGCGACATCCGTTCCATGGCCCTTGCGCATGACCTAGCCCCGCGGCCCGCCCTTTCCTTCCGCAAGATCACGGAGCGGGCGGTCACGCGCTTTTTGATCGACGACGGCCTCACCCACGCCGCCGCCATCGCCTTCGACACGCTCTTCGCGCTGGTGCCCTTCCTGATCTTCCTGGTAACGCTGGCCGGCTGGGTCGGCCAGAGCGATGCCGCCAACGAATCGATCGAGCTCATCCTGACTTTGCTGCCGCCGGAAGTGGCCGGCTGGGTCAAGCCGGTCGTGAACGAGGTGACGCGGGCGGCGCATCCAGGGCTGCTCACCGTGTCCATGATCGGAACGCTCTGGGTGGCCTCCAGCGCCATCGAGGCCGTCCGCAACGCGCTGAACCGCATCTTCGACGCCACGGTCAGTGCAAGAAGATGGCCGATGCGGCGGTTGCAGGGATTGATGCTGACCTTCTTCGCGGGCTTCTGCGCGATCGCGCTCACCACGCTCACCGTGATCCTCCCGCTCGGTCTGCAGGTCGCAGCAAAGCTGCTTCAGGATCCCGACGCGACCAGCATCGTCACCGGCTGGTCCAGCCATATGGTCGGCGTCGCAATCCTGTTCGTGATCTCGATGACCCTGTTCCGGCTCCTGCCTGGGCGGCAAATCCCCATGACCCGCCTTGCCGTCGGCGCCCTGTTCGTGACGGTGGTCTGGAACGTGCTGGTGTTTGGCTTTTCGTATTATATGAGCAACATCAGCAGCATGACCGTCACCTATGGCAGCCTTGGCGGCGTGATGGTCACGATGTTCTTCTTCTGGCTTTCGGCGGTGATCTTCCTGCTGGGCGCGCAGATCGCGGCCGCCGTGGACCGGGCAAGTTCACCCAGCCCTCTTCCTGCACCGGGGGTGCACGGTTAAGAACCGCGGCACCAGCGCTTTTCATTTGGAGACAGTTGCTCATGAGCGCGACCAAGCCAACGCCGGCAGGCCCGTTGTTCGCCGGCAAGCGCGGCCTTGTCATGGGCATCGCCAATGACCGCTCGCTGGCCTGGGGCATCACCGAGGCCGTCGCCGCGCATGGGGCCGAACTGGCGGTGACCTACCAGGGCGAGGCGCTGCGCAAGCGGGTGATGCCGCTGGCCGAGCGCGCCGGGGCGACACTGGTTCTGCCCGCCGACGTGACGGATCCGGCTTCCATGGATGCCCTGTTCGCCGAGATCGGGGCCAAATGGGGCAAGCTAGACTTTGTCGTCCACGCGATCGCCTTCTCCGACAAGGAGGAGCTGAAGGGCCGCTACGTCGACACGAGCTACCAGAACTTTCAGAACACGATGAACATCTCGGTGTTCAGCTTCACCGATCTTGCCCGCCGCTCGGCCCCGCTGATGACGGATGGCGGCTCGCTCCTGACGCTGACCTATCTGGGCGCCGAGCGGGTCGTGCCCCACTACAACGTGATGGGCGTGGCGAAGGCAGCCCTGGAAGCGTCGGTCCGGTTCCTGGCAGTGGATCTTGGCGGCAGCAAGATCCGGGTCAACGCCATTTCGGCCGGTCCGGTGAAGACATTGGCCGCCTCCGGCATCGGGGACTTCCGCTACATCCTGAAGTGGAACGAGTACAACGCGCCGCTCAAGCGCAACACGACCATCGAGGATGTCGGAGGTGCTGCCGTCTTCCTTCTGTCGGACCTGGCCAGCGGGACGACCGGCGAGGTCGTGCACGTCGACAGTGGCTACCATGTGGTCGGCATGAAGGCCGCGGACGCTCCCGACATTTCCGTGGTGTGACCCGCCTGCCAGGAACCGGCTGCCGTGCCGGAAACTTCCGCTTACGTGCGGGATGGTCGACGTCACGTTATACGTCGGCCATGATGTCGATCTGCTGTGTTCGCAGGGAGGATGAAAAAGATGGACAAGAGAACTTGGTATATCGTGATCGCGGTGATCATCGTGATCCTGCTCGCGTGGATGTTCTGGCCGACGACGGCCACGACGCCGACCGCGCCCGCCGGAACGGCCACTCCTCCGGCGACCACCGCACCGGCAACCAACCCGTAACGAATCCGATCTGGTAGACAGGAAGGCAGGGTCCTGCCTTCCTGTTCCGGGACTCTTGTGGTCTCACGATCATCCCACCTCTTGACCCGAGATCGAGCTTTCCGGCACCTGCGGCCGAGGAGTGCATCGGACGGCGCGGTCGGAGATCATGGCAGGCAGCAGCTTCGGCGAGCTTTTCCGCTTCACGACCTGGGGCGAGAGCCATGGCCCCGCCATCGGCTGCGTGGTGGATGGCGTTCCATCCAGGCTCCCCCTCGACTCTCCCGACATCCAGCGATGGCTCGACCGGCGCAAGCCCGGCCAGTCCAAGTTCACGACCCAGCGGCAGGAGCCGGACACGGTCGAGATCCTTTCAGGCGTCTTCGAGGGACAGACCACCGGAACGCCGATCCAGCTGCTGATCCGCAACCAGGACCAGCGCTCGAAGGATTATGGTGACATCAAGGACAAGTTCCGTCCGGGCCATGCCGACTTCACCTATGAGATGAAGTATGGGATCCGCGACTATCGAGGCGGCGGCAGGTCGTCGGCCCGGGAAACCGCCAGCCGCGTGGCCGCGGGTGCCATTGCCCGCAAGGTGCTGGGCAGCGCTGTCAGCATCCGTGGCTACATGGTCCAGATGGGCAAGGACCACGTCGAGAACGCGTTGCACGATGACGCCGAGATCGACCGGAACCCGTTCTTCTGCCCGGACGCCAAGGCTGCCGCGCGGTGGGGGGACCTGCTGAACGGCGTGCGCAAGGCCGGATCGTCGGTGGGCGCGGTGATCGAGGTCGTGGCACGCGGTGTCCCAGCGGGTCTGGGCGAACCGATCTACGACAAGCTGGATGCCGACCTGGCCAAGGCCATGATGAGCATCAACGCCGTGAAAGCGGTCGAGATCGGCGCCGGACTGGAGGCGGCCGGGTTCTCCGGCGAGGAGAATGCGGACGAGATGCGCATGGAGGCCGGGCAGCCCGTGTTCACCTCCAACCACGCCGGCGGCATCCTGGGCGGCATCTCGACCGGCCAGGACATCGTGGTGCGCTTCGCGGTAAAGCCGACCTCCTCCATCCTGACACCCAGGCACACGGTCGACCGCTTCGGCGCGGAGAGCGAGATCCTGACCAAGGGGCGGCACGATCCGTGCGTCGGGATCCGGGCCGTCCCGGTCGGGGAAGCGATGATGGCGGTGGTGCTGGCCGACCACCTGCTGCGCCACCGCGGGATCTATGGCGGCGCGATGCCATGACGGAGCGGGAGTCCATGCACCTGCCCAGGCTGGCCATGGAGCCGGCGGAAGTTGACCGGCTCTACGATGCCGGCCGTGCCGTGCCCGACAGCGCCGTCCGCATGGCCGGGTGGACCGAGCGCAGCCGTCAGGCCCGTGCCAGGCTCGACGGCCGCCTGGACGTGGCCTACGGACCGAGCCTGGACGAGTATCTGGACGTCTTCCCCGGGCCAGTGGGCGGCCCGCTCCACGTCTTCATCCATGGGGGCTACTGGCGCAGGTTCACGGCCAAGGACTTCTCGTTCGTGGCCGAGCCGCTGGTGGCCCAGGGCTACACGGTGGTC
>JAESGR010000415.1_pt1 | contig 35754 bp, 33 predicted proteins | sample 9269771 | NCBI WGS metagenome assembly JAESGR01 (sample SAMN15739572, study PRJNA653492) | algae metagenome | isolation source: Chroococcus sp. CMT-3BRIN-NPC107 and co-occurring heterotrophs from well... | place: USA: Clark Mountains Wilderness, California | collected 2010-04-18 | reverse complement strand
TCGCCGTCGGCGACTTCAACATGGGCGCCATGGAGAACAAGGGCCTGAACCTGTTCAACACCAAGTACGTCCTGGCCAACCCGAACACGGCGACGGACGACGACTACGCCGGCATCGAGTCGGTCGTCGGTCACGAGTACTTCCACAACTGGACCGGCAACCGCATCACCTGCCGCGACTGGTTCCAGCTCAGCCTGAAGGAAGGGCTGACGGTCTTCCGCGACCAGGAGTTCACGATGGACCTGACGACCAGCGCGAGCGCGCGCGCCGTCAAGCGCATCGAGGACGTGCGCAGCCTGCGCCAGGTGCAGTTCCCCGAGGATGCGGGCCCGATGGCGCACCCGGTGCGCCCGGACAGCTACGTCGAGATCAACAACTTCTACACGGCGACGATCTACGAGAAGGGCGCCGAGGTCGTGCGCATGATGCAGACCCTCGTCGGCCGCGACGGATTCGCCCGCGGCATGAAGCTCTACTTCGAGCGGCACGACGGCCAGGCAGTCACCTGCGACGACTTCGCGCAGGCCGTCGCCGACGCCAACCCGGAAAGCGAGCTCGCCCGCCTGCTGCCCGGCTTCAAGCGCTGGTACGCGCAGGCCGGGACGCCGCGCGTGACGGCGCGCGGTCGCTACGACGCGCCTTCGCGCACCTACACGCTCGGCCTGGAGCAGGCGCCGTCCCCCGTCCACGGTGCGTCGACGCAGGCGCCGTTCGTGATCCCGCTGGCCGTCGGCCTGGTGGGTCAGGATGGAGCGGCGCTGCCGGTGCGACTGGAGGACGAGGCGGAATCGGCCGCCAGGACCGAGCGCGTGCTGGTGCTCGACGAGGCGCGCCGCTTCTTCACCTTCGTGGGTGTCGATCAGCCGCCGGTGCTGTCGCTGCTGCGCGGCTTCTCGGCGCCGGTGACGCTCGTCGACGGTCTCGCCGATGCCGACCTGCTGGTCCTGCTGCGTCACGACAGCGATCCGTTCAACCGCTGGGAGGCGGGGCAGCGGCTGGCCATGACGCGGCTGCTCGCGGCGATGCGCGAGGACGAAGCGCCGCCCTCGCTGGCCACCGCCTACGTCGACGCCTTGCGCGACCTTCTGCGCGACCCCGGGCTCGATCCGCAGTTCAAGGAGCTCGCCCTCCTGCTCCCGAGCGAGATCTACATCGCCGAGCAGCTCTCCAGCGTCGACCCGCAGCGGGTCCATGCCGCCCGCGAAGGCCTGCGCCGCGAGCTCGCACGGGCGCTGCGCGCCGACTGGGAGTGGGCCTACGAGGCGCACCAGGGCGTGGGCGGGTACCAGCCCGGCGGCGTCGCCGCAGGCCGCCGCGCCCTGGCCAACCTGGCGTTGTCGATGCTCTGCATCGACGCCACGGCCCGGGGCGACGCCGTGTGGCCCGGCCGGGCCTACCAGCGCTTCAAGGACGCCACCAACATGACCGATCGCCAGGGCGCCATCGTCGCCCTGCTGGCGAGCGGTTCGCCGCTTGCCGGGCCGGCGCTGGAGCGCTTCTACGCGATGTTCCATCACGACGCCCTGGTCCTCGACAAGTGGTTCTCGATGCAGGCGACGGCGCCGGAGCGCGACGGGCGCGTCTTCGAACGGGTGAGGGCCTTGCTGCAGCACCCCGACTTCAGCATCGCCAACCCGAACCGCGCGCGCAGCCTGATCGGCGACTTCTGCCGCGGCAACCCGGCGGCGTTCCATCGAACCGACGGCGCCGGCTACGCCTTCTGGGTCGAACGCGTCCTCTCGCTCGACGCCGTGAATCCACAGCTCGCCTCGCGCATCGCCAGGGCACTCGACCGCTGGACCGTGCTCGCCGAGCCCTACCGCAGCGCTGCTCGCGCGGCGATCGCCCAGGTGGCGGCCGCGCCGAAGCTGTCCGACGACACCGGCGAGATCGTCTCGCGCTCACTCTCGGGACACTGACATGGCGACCAAGGCAAGCAAGAAGAACGCGTTCTACGCGCAATCGGGCGGCGTCACCTCCGTCATCAACGCGTCGGCGTGCGGCGTCATCGAGGCGGCGCGCATCAACCGGCACCAGATCGGCACCGTCTACGCCGGCCGCAACGGGATCATCGGCGCCCTGACCGAGGATCTGATCGACACCGGCAAGGAGTCGGCCAGCGCGATCCGCGCTCTGCGCTCGACGCCGGCCGGCGCCTTCGGCTCCGCGCGCTACAAGCTGAAGTCGCTCGACGCCAACCGGCGCGAATACGAGCGGCTGATCGAGGTCTTCCGGGCGCACGACATCGCCTGGTTCTTCTACAACGGCGGCGGCGACTCGGCCGACACCTGCTTCAAGGTCAGCCAGCTGTCGAAGGCGATGGGCTACCCGTTGCAGGCCATCCACGTGCCGAAGACCGTCGACAACGACCTGCCGCTCACCGACTGCTGCCCCGGCTTCGGCTCCGTCGCCAAGTACATCGCGGTGTCCGCGCTCGAAGCCTCGTACGACGTCCGCTCGATGGCCCGCACCTCGACGAAGGTGTTCGTCCTCGAGGTCATGGGGCGGCACGCCGGGTGGATCGCTGCGGCCGGCGGGCTGATCGAGGATCAGGGCATCCCCGTCGTCATCCTGTTCCCGGAGATCGAGTTCGACGAGACCAGGTTCATCGCCCGGGTCGATGCCCTCGTGAAGGAGCACGGCTACTGCACGGTCGTGGTCTCCGAGGGCGCGAAGCGCGCCGACGGCAGCTTCCTCGCCGAGCAGGGATCGCGGGACGCCTTCGGGCACGCCCAGCTCGGCGGCGCCGCACCGGTCGTCGCCGGCATGGTGCGGTCGGCGCTCGGGTACAAGTTCCACTGGGCCGTCGCCGACTACCTGCAGCGCGCCGCCCGCCACATCGCCTCGAAGACGGACGTCAAGCAGGCCTACGAGCTCGGCAAGCGCGCCGTCGAGCTGGCCTTGAAGGGACACAACTCGGTGATGCCGACGATCGAGCGCACGTCCGACTCGCCATACCGGTACAAGATCGGCATGGCGGATCTCGCCGACGTGGCGAACGTCGAGAAGTTCATGCCGCGCGACTTCATCAGCGCCGACGGCTTCTCGATCACCGAGAGCTGCCGGCGCTACCTGCGGCCGCTCATCGCCGGCGAGGACTACCCCGCCTACCGCGACGGGCTGCCGCGCTACGTGACGCTGAAGAACGTCGCGGTCGCCAAGAAGCTGGCGCCGTTCGAGCTGAAGTAGCCCTGCCGGCTACTTGGCCGCGAGGCCGAGCCGCTCGATCAGGGCCTTGTCGCGCACCAGCGTCTCGCGCGCCCACTTCTCGTAGTCCGCACCGCTCCGATACCAGGCGTCCTGGTTGAGCTGGTCGAGCAGCTCCACGTGCCTCGGCTCCTCCATCGCCTTCTTGAAGGCATCGTGCAACGTCCTCACGACGGCCGGGTCCATCCCCTTCGGGCCGACCAGGCCGTAGGGGGACGTCGACACCACGTTGTAGCCGAGCTCCTGCGCCGTCGGCACGTTTGGCCAGCGCTTGGTGCGCTTGTCGCCGAAGGTGACGAGCAGGCGCATCTGGCCGCCGTCGACGAACTTGTCCCAGCCGGTCGCGTCGCTCTGCGCCATGACGTGGCCGCCGAGCAGCGCCTGCTGCAGGTCGGCGTTGCCCTTGAACGGCACGTGCACCAGCTGGACCTTGGCATTGCCGGCAAGCTCCTCGAGCAGGAGGTGCGGCGAGGTGCCGACGCCGGTCGAGCCGTAGTCGATCTTGCCGGGCGCCTTGCGCGCCGCCTCGATGTACTCGTTGAAGGTCTTGTAGGGCGAGTCGGCGCGGACGGTGAAGCCGAAGGTGTAGCCGGAGACGCCGATGATGAAGGTGAAGTCCTTGATCGGATCCCAGGCCACCTTCTGCATGTGCGGCACGCGCAGCATGCCCATCGGGTACTGGGCGATGGTGTAGCCGTCGGGCTTGGCCGTCGTCGCCATCGTGCTCGGGCCCAGCGTGCCGCCCGCGCCGGGCTTGTTCTCCACGATGACCGGCTGGCCCAGGTGCTTGCCGGCGAGCTCGGCAAGCGTGCGCAGGTGCCGGTCGGTGGAGCCGCCGGCGGGCCACGGCACGATCAGCGTGATGGGTCGATTGGGAAACGCTGCTGCCTGTGCGGCCGCGAGCGACGGCGCACCCGCGGCCGCAGCGGCGGCCAGCAGGGCGATCAGGGCTCGACGTGCCCGGGGGGTGTTCATGGCGGGAATCCGTCCGTTGCGATGCACGATCGTGGCGCACCGCGGCAAGCCCGTGCATTCGGACGAACCCAGCCCGCTCGGCAGCAGGGCCGGCGAGGGGTCGCTGCTAGAATCGTCGGCTGTCGATCGGTCGCGTGGGTGGCCATCGAGGCCGGCGTAGCTCAGTTGGTAGAGCAGCGCATTCGTAATGCGACGGTCGGGAGTTCGACTCTTCTCGCCGGCACCAGGACATCTCCACGAGGCCGGCTCAGACCGGCCCCTCGTACGCCATCAACGCCTTGAAGCGCCCGGCTTCGTGTCCTCGAAATCGTCGCCAGCGGCCCGCACCACTAGCAGGGTGCCGTCGATCCGCTCCGCACGCGCGCCGGTGAAATGGCGGGCTTCCTCTTCGCTCATGGGCAGCGACGTCTCGCAGAAGCGACCGGTATCCGGGCTGCGATAGCGCCACCGCCACAGTTCGACCCGTCCCGGGCTGCTCACAGTCAAGCCTCGGAACGCGACGCTTCGGCCAGACGGCCGGGAACCGTCCGCGCAAAGTCGGTGCTGACGAAGTCGAGGCGGATGATCTGTTCGGCGAAGGGAAGGTCCATCGCCGCCGGCGGGATGCAGAGGGCACGCTGCAGGTTTTCCTGCAGCCTCTCGCCACGTGGCGGTGCCGTCGGGTCGATGTCGCCGCCTCGCACCGCACGCACCACCGTGAACGTCATCGACTCAGCATAGGTGAGCACTTGTAAGCCTCCTATCCCGCGAGCACGGGACACCGTCGAAGGGCTCTTGCCCGATAACCTACGTCCGGCTCGCCTCGCCCGACCGCGTCGGGACCCCGCCCAGGGTGCTCGAGAGGGGCGCCGGAGCGGGACGCGCACGGATCGGCAGCCTCGCGGCGAAGATGGTCCCGCTGCTCCGGGAGGAGATCACCTCCAGCGACCCGCCGTGCGCCTTGGCGATCTGGTCGCAGATGAAGAGGCCGAGGCCGAGGCCACGCCGGCCGGTCGCGGTCGAGCTGCGCCAGAACGGCGTGAAGATGTTCGCCAGGCTTGCCTCGGGTATCGGCTCGCCCTGGTTCGTGACCGTCACCGTGATCGAGGCGTCGTCGATGTTCGCCGACAACGAGATGGGCTCGGTCGGCGAGCCATGGATGAGCGCGTTCGCCAGCAGGTTGGAGACGAGCTGCTGCAGGCGCCCGCGGTCGCAGCGCACTGGATGGCTGGTGTCGATGTTGACGACGAGCTGGCGATCCGGGTGGGCCATCTGGTGCTCGGAAACGACTTCGCGCAGCGCTTCGCCCACGTCGTGCACGTCGGAGAGGCGAAGCTCGAAGCCCCCGCCGAGGCGGCCCTTGGCGAAGTCGAGGATGTCGTCGATGAGCCTCGACATGCGCCGGGCGCTGCTGCCGATCCGGCCGGCGACCGAGGCCGCACGCGGATTCAGGCCGGCGTTCGGCAGCTGAAGGTACTCGGCGCCGGCGAGCACGCCGGTCAGCGGCCCGCGCAGGTCGTGTCCCAGGATGGCGATGAACTGCTCGCGAAGCTCGCGCTCCGCCCGCTCGCTCGCCAGCGCGCGATGCTGGCTCGCGTTCGCCCGATCACTCGCGAGCTGGCCCGCGATCAGCTCGGCGAAGCCGGTGAACATGCCGACGATGCGCGGGTCGGAGACCTGCGCCGGTCGCGGGTCGATGGCGCAGAGGTTGCCGAAGTACTCGCCCGAGGGCAGGATGATCGGCACCGAGATGTAGCTTTCGATGCCGTAGGTCCGCGGCGTGTGGTGGTCCCGGTAGCGCGGGTCCTCGCTCGCATGGTCGATGACGATGGGCGCCCGGGCCGCGCGCGATTCCCGGCACAGCGTGCTGCCGATCTCGAGCTGGGCGCCGGGTGCAAGGCCGAAGCCGAGACCGTCCTGGACGGCGCACGCCGTCCACGTGCCGCCGGTCACCCGGGCGATCGCCGAGAACCCCATGCCCGTGGTGTCGCAGACGATGCGCAGCAGCGTCGGAACGACGTCGATCCGACCGATCGCCGCGACGTCGGCCGCGACGGCTTCCCTGGAATCTTCCTTCACGCGGGCGATCGTACCGGCATCTCCGGAGCGGGGCTCACGAGGTGCGCGAAACGCTCCCCCTTGACGCCGCACCGATGCTGCCCAGGCTGCCGGCGATCGCCAGCACGTACCACAGCGAGAGGGTGCTGCCCGGCAGCGGCAACACGGCAGCGGCCGAGAGGACCAGGGCAGCAGCCGCCAGGACGGCAAGCACGAGCAAGGCGCACGACAACCCGAAGGAAAGACCCTGGATCTGCGACGTTCTCGAGCCGGCCACCGTCAGCATGTACCCGACCAGCGTCAGCAGCGGAAAGAGGACCCAGACCGCGAGGTTCGGCGACCACGCGGCTAGGCCGAGCGGCGCTGCCACCAGGACGACACCCGAGAACAGCCCCAAGACGACGAGAACGGCGCCAGCGAGCATCGCGACCATGGAGCACCCTTCTCGTTCGAACTAGCTGCTCGTACGCTCTGCAGCCCCGCGGCCGGATCGCAGCTCGACCAGGCGCTCGCGCACTTTGGCCGCGGAGAAACCCACGTCGCCGATGGCGTTCGCCAGATCGGCGGCAGTACACCCGAGTCTCTCGCACCAGACGTCGATCTGCCGGGAGTCATCCAGAACGATCAGCTCCTGCACGGCTTCCTCACGATGGGTACCGCTCTTCATCCGTCCGGTCCCCTTTCCCCGTGAACGCGGGGGGTCCGCAGCGATGGTAGGCGGGTCCCCTTCTCAATGCAATGCGAACGATCGGCCGCGGCAGGATCGACGGCCCTGTCCCGCGAGCCTGCTGGCCCTCCCCCGTGCTCGCGGGGGTTGGCTTGCTTCACCTGCATTTCCCCGTACGCTGGTCGAGCCGCAGCGCTCTGCGACGCACCGAATTCGACAGGAGAAACCCCATGTTCCGACCCACCGCCATGCTGGCCGCCTTTCTGGCCGCCAGTGCAGGGGCTCACGCCGCCATCACCATCGTCACGCCGATGACCATCGAGCAAGAGCCCGGCATCTTGGTACCGACTTTTGACAATGGCCAGTTGCGCCCGCGATCTTTTGGTACAGCCACCTTTGTGATCAACGACGCCTTCAACACGATGTCCTTCACGGCTGTTGTTAACAACATCGACGTCACGGGAGTGCAAACCCCTGACGCGAATGACAACCTCGTGGCGGCTCACATCCATGCCGGGCCTGACACTCCCCTGCCAACTAAGCCAGTGGTCTGGGGCTTCTTCGGCATGCCCTTCAACAACAACAACCCAGCGGACCTTGTAATAACGCCCTTCGCGGACCGTGTCGGCGGCACGTTCACTGGGGTGTGGGACACGCCGGAGGGTCAGAACACGACCTTCCTGGCGCAGCTGCCGAACATCATCGAGGGCCGCGCCTACATCAACTTTCACACCTCGCAGTTCCCCGGCGGCGAGATCCGCGGGAACATCCCGCCCGTTCCCGAGCCCGAGACGTACGCGCTGATGCTCGCCGGTCTCGGCGCGGTCGGCTGGTTGGCCCGGCGCAGGAAGCAGCGACGCCACGCCTGAGCACCGGCCGTTGCGACGGCCGGCATCCACCGGGGCGAGAGCGCCCCGTGGGTGGGGGCATCGCTCGATAATCGGGCGATGCCGCTTGCCGTCGTGTCCTCCACGCCATGGCCATGATCGGCGATCCGCGCGATGCGGTGATCATCGTCGGCGCGGGCGTCGGCGGGCTGACGCTGGCGCTGGCACTGCATCGGGCCGGCATCGCCTGCCGCGTCTACGAGTCGGCGGCGGAGATCCTGCCGCTCGGCGTCGGCATCAACGTCCTGCCGCATGCGACGGCCGAGTTGCAGACGCTGGGGGTCCTCGAGCCGCTCGAGCGGCTCGCCGTGATCACGCGCGAGGCGGCTTTCTTCAATCGCTTCGGCCAGCACGTCTACAGCGAGCCGGCAGGACGCTGGGCCGGCTACGACGTGCCGCAGCTCTCCATCCACCGCGGCGACCTGCAGGGCGTGCTGCTGGCGGAAGTGCGCCGGCGCATCGGTGACGCCAACGTCCTCGTCGGCCACGCCTGCACCGGCATCGACGACTTGGGCGATCGCGTGCGCGTGCACTTCCGCGGCCCCGGCGGCGAGCCGCGCGCCGATGCCGAGGGCGCGGTGGCGGTCGGCTGCGACGGGATCCACTCGGCGGTGCGCAGGCAGCTCTACCGGGACGAAGGGCCGCCGCGCTGGTCCGGCGTCAACATGTGGCGCGGCGTCACGCCGCATGCGCCGTTCCTCAGCGGGGCCAGCATGGTGCGGGCCGGTTGGCTCGCGGTGGGCAAGATGGTGATCTACCCCATCCGCAACGACATCGATGGCCGCGGCAACCAGCTCCTAAACTGGGTGGCCGAGCTGGAAGGCGCCGAGCCGGTGCGGCGCGACTGGACGGCGCGCGGCCGGCTCGAGGACTTCTTCCCCGCCTTCGCCGACTGGCGCTTCGACTGGCTCGACGTCGCCGAGCTGATCCGCGGCACGTCGACCGTGCTCGCCTATCCCATGGTCGACCAGGATCCGCTTCCGCGCTGGAGCTTCGGCCGCGTCACCCTGCTCGGCGACGCGGCCCACCCGATGGTCCCGCGCGGCTCGAACGGCGCCGGACAGGCGATCCTCGATGCCGCGTTCCTCGCGGCGGAGCTGGCCGGGCAGGGGGTCGGCCCGCACGCGCTCGCCCGCTACGACGAGGTGCGCAACGCCGCGACGGCGAAGGTCGTGCTGATGAACCGCAGCCAGCCGCCCGACGCGATCCTGCGCGAAGTGCACGAGCGCTCGGGCGACAAGCCCTTCGAGCGGATCGAGGACGTCGTTCCGCGCGAGCAGCTCGAGCGCATCGCCAGTGCCTACAAGCAGGTTGCCGGCATGCGTCCCGGCGGCCCCGTGCCCGAGCCGACCACCCACCGCGCAGGAGACAGCCCTTGACACCCATCGATGCACGCCGCCGCGCCCTCGTGCGTGCCGGATCCGCCAGCCTGCTCGGATCGGGCTGCGCGACCGCCCTCGCTGTGCTCGGCGCCACGGGCGTGCTGGCGCAGCAGCCCGCCTGGCCGCCGCGCCTCGTGCGCATCGTCGTGCCCTTCACGCCGGGGACCGGCATGGACATCCTGGCCCGCACGCTCGGCCCGCATCTGAGCACCGCCTGGGGCCAGGCGATCGTCGTCGAGAACCGGCCCGGCGCCTCGGGAAACCTCGGCGCCGGCCAGGTGGCGAAGTCGCCGCCGGACGGGCTCACGCTGCTGATGGGCGTCAACACGCTCGTCATCAATCCGGCGCTCTACACCAACATGACCTACGACCCGCTGAAGGACCTGGCGCCGATCGGGCTTGCCGCCACCGGCTCGTTCCTGCTCGTCGCCAGCGCCGCCTCGAAGATCCGCTCCGTCGACGAGCTCGTCAAGGCGGCGCGCGCGAAGCCGGGTGCCCTCGACTACGCCTCGCCCGGCATCGCCACCCCGCACCACATGGCCATGGAGCTCTTCAAGCTGCAGGCCAGGGTGTCGATCACGCACATCCCGTTCTCGGGCACGGCCGGCGCGGTCAACGCCGTCCTCGCCGGCGACGTGCCGCTGATGTTCCTGCCGGTGCACGTCGCGCTGGCGCAGGTGAAGGGCGGACGTCTGGTCGTCCTCGCCGCGGCCGGCGAGAAGCGCTCGTCGCTCGCGCCCGACGTGCCGACGCTTGCCGAGCTGGGCCACAAGGGCGTCGCGGCCGACCTCTGGTACGGCCTGCTCGCACCCGCGGGGACGCCGGCCGAGGTGATCCGCAAGGTGAACGCCGACATGCTGAAGGCGCTCGCCCTGCCGGAGGTGCGCACGGCCCTGAACGCGCAAGGCATGGAGGTGGCGCCCAGCTCGCCCGAGGACATGGCGGCCCTCATGCGCAAGGACGCCGCGCGCTGGGCGGCCGTCGTGAAGCAGGCCGGCATCAAGGCGGAGTAGCCAGCGCGGTCGTGCCATGGCGCGGCTCTTCCTCGGCCTGTGGCCCGATGCCGTGACGCGGGCCCGCCTCGCCGGGTTCCGCGACGCCTGGACCTGGCCTGAAGGTGCCCGCCCGGTGCCCGACGACCGCCTGCACCTGACATTGCACTTCATCGGCAGCTTTCCGCGCGAGGGCATCGGCGCGCTGGCGGACCGGCTCGCCGCCGTGCCGCCCCGCGCCACGACGCTGCGCGCACGGGGCCCGGAGCTGTGGCGGGGCGGCGTGGCGGTGCTGCGCCTCGAGGCGGACGCGGCGCTGGCCGACCTGCACGAGGAGCTCGGTGCCAGCCTGTCCGCGCTCGGCGTGCCGCTCGACACACGTCCTTTCGCGCCGCACGTGACGCTGGCGCGCAAGGCGACCCGCGCCCGCCGTCCGCTCGCGCCGATGGAGCTCGACTGGCCTGCGGACCGCTTCGCCCTGGTCGAGTCGATCGCCGGATCGAACCCGGCGTACCACCTGCTCCGCGTCTACGAGCCCTCCGCCTGAGGGACCGGGCTCGATCCATCGGCATCGCCCTCTCGTCACGGCTTGGCGGCTCCAGAGGGCTCCCCCGCTCGGCTCGATATCGCGCCGTGGCGCACCGCCCGGAAAAAAAGCATGCCTGCCCCCGCCGAGGGCTCGCCATGCGCTTTCACCCCGTTCGCCCGTGCCGCGCGTGCAACCCCCGTCCCCGCCCCCCACCCTCGGAGCCCCCCATGCCGACCCGCCGCACCTTCGTCGTCCTCGCTGCCGCCACCGTGGCCAGCGCCTGCACCGCCCTGCCCGCCCAGGCCGTAGGCTCGCTCGTCGACGTCCGGATCGTCGACCGAAGTCGGGGCGACGTGCTGTCGACCTGGCGCCATCGCGGCACCAGCTATGTCGCCGGCCAGCCCGGCGACCGCTACGCCGTTCGCCTGACCAACCGCACCGGCGGGCGGGTCCTCGTCGTGCTGTCGGTGGACGGCGTCAATGCCGTGAGCGGCGAGACGGCGGCGGTGGGCCAGACGGGCTACGTCCTCGCCGCCCACCAGTCGGCCGAGATCACCGGCTGGCGCAAGAGCCAGACCGAGGCGGCCGCCTTCTACTTCACGGCGCTGCCCGACTCCTATGCCGCGCGCACGCAGCGGCCGGACAACGTCGGCGTGATCGGCGCCGCCGTCTTCCGCGAGCGCGTGCCGGAGCCGGTGATGCACTGGCGCGAGCAGGCGCCGCCGCTGGCGAGCGGAAGCGCCGCGAACGGCGCGGCCCAGGCGGAGAAGCGCGCGCGCTCCGACGCCGACGCGCCACGCAGCGCCGCGGCCGCGCCGTCGCCCCTGGCCGAGCGCGCCGAGTCGATGGACCGGCTGACGCGGGACTCGATCGCCAGGAGCGAGCGGCTCGGCACCGGGCATGGCGAGCGCGAATACTCGCCGACGTCGCAGACCGCGTTCGAGCGTGCGTCGTCGCAGCCGGCCGAGGTCGTGCAGGTGCGCTACGACAGCCACTCCAACCTGCTCGCCAGCGGCGTCATCCCGCGGGCGCGGCCGATGCCGCGCGTGCCCCAGCCCTTCCCGTCGTTCGTGCCCGACCCGGCCTGACGCGCGCTCCCGGTCAGGCGCTGCCGGCGCCGTGCAGCAGCTGCCAGACCCGGGCCGGCGTCGCCGGCATCTGCAGCGCCTCCGCGGCGCGGCCGAGGCCGGCGGCGGCGAGCGCGTCGATGACGGCGTTCATCACCGCCGGCGTGGCGCCGATCGTGCCGAGCTCGCCGACGCCCTTGACGCCGAGCGGGTTGAGCGCGCACGGGATCGAGGTGTCGAACTCCGTGCGGAAGACGACGCCGACGTCCGCCGCGCGCGGCACGGCGTAGTCCATCAGGCTGCCGGTCACGAGCTGGCTGCTGCCGGCGTCGTAGACGACCTGCTCGCAGAGCGCCTGGCCGAGCCCCTGCACCGCGCCGCCCTCGACCTGGCCGCGCGCGATCGTCGGGCTGATGACGCGGCCGATGTCGTTCACCGACGCATACGCGGCGACGCGCACGTCGCCGGTGTCCGGATCGACCTCGACCTCGCAGACGTGGCAGGCGTTCGGCCAGGTGGCGCCGCCGACGGTGCTCGTCGAGTCGAGGTGGATGCGGGCCTCGGGCTGCCTGCCCGCCAGCGCGAACAGGTCGATGCCGACGTCGGTGCCGACCACGGCGAAGCGGCCGGCCCGGTACTCGATGTCGGACGCCGATGCCTCGAGCGCTTCGCCGGCGAGGGCCTTGGCGTGCTCGATGGTGCGCTCGGAGGCGACGCGGACGGCCGAGCCGCCGGTGAACAGCGAGCGCGAGCCGGCACTGCCGAAGCCGTTGCCGCGGTCGGTGTCGCCCTGCACGATGCGGATCCGCTCGATCGGCACGCCGAAGATGTCGACGGCGAGCTGCGCGTAGCTCGTCGCGATGCCCTGGCCCATGGCCTGCGTCGCCGAGAAGATCTCGATCGTGCCGGCGGGCGTGACGTCGACGCTCACCTTCTCCTCGAAGGCCATGCCGCCGGTCCATTCGAGGAAGGCGGCGATGCCGCGGCCGCGCAGCTTGCCCTGGCGCTCCGTCGCCTCGCGCCGCGTCGCGTAGCCGCTCCACTCGGCGAGGGCGAGGCCCTGGTCGAGGATCTTCTCGAAGGCGCCGCTGTCGTAGGTCTGCCCCATCGGGTTGGTGTACGGCATCTGCTCGGGCCGCAGCAGGTTGCGCCGGCGCAGCTCGGCCGGGTCGAGCTTCATCTCGCGCGCGGCGGCGTCGAACAGGCGCTCGATGAGGTAGATCGCTTCCGGCCGGCCGGCGCCGCGGTACGCGCCGGTCGGCGTGGTGTGGCTGAGGACGGCCTGCAGGTGCAGGTCGATGACCGGGATCGCGTAGACGCTGGTCGAGACCCAGGGACCGATGAGCAGCTGGATCGCGACACCTGTGCCGGTGGCGTAGGCGCCGACGTTGGCGAGCGAATGGACACGCAGCGCCAGCGCCCGGCCGTCGCCATCGAGGGCGAGCTCGGCCCGGCTGCTGACATCGCGGCCGTGCGATGCGGAGAGGAAATCCTCGCTGCGGTCGGCCTGCCAGCGGACGGCGCGGCCGAGGCTGCGCGCCGCGTGGGCGACGACGATGTCTTCCGGGTAGATGCCCGTCTTCATGCCGAAGCCGCCGCCGACGTCGCCGACCAGCACGTGCACCCGGTCCTGGGCCAGTCCGAGTGCGCCCGAGAGCCCGGCGGCGACGGCGGTGGGCATCTGGTTGCTGATGCGCACCGTGATCCGGCCCGTGCCGGCGTCGAACGACGCGACGATGCTGCGCGGCTCCATCGACACCGGCGCGACGCGCTGGTTGACGAGGTCGAGCTCGATGCGCACGGCGGCGCGCGCGAAGGCCTCGGCGGCGCCGGCCGCGTCGCCGTGCCGCATCTCTGCGGCGATGTTGTCCGGCGCCTCGCCCGTGACGACGACCGCGCCGGCGGCGACGGCGGCGCGGGCGTCGACCACCGCCGGCAGGTCCTCGTACTCGACGAACACCGCCTCGGCGGCGTCGCGCGCCGCCTCGCGCGTCTCGGCGACGACGGCGACCACCGGCTCGCCGACGAAGCGCGCGAACTCGTGCGCCAGGGCGCGCCGCGGTGGCGTCACCGTCGTGCGGCCGTCGGCGCGGCGGAAGTCGGTCGACGTCGGCATCGCCTGGACGCCGGCGGACACCAGCTCGGCGCCGGTGTAGACGCCGAGCACGCCGGGCATCGTCCGCGCCAGGTCGGCGTCGACGGCGACGATCCGCGCGTGCGCATGCGGCGAGCGCTGGAAGGCGATGAAGGCCGCGCCGTCGGGCGGCACGTTGTCGGTGAAGCGCCCGGCGCCGGTGAGGAGGGCGCGGTCCTCGATGCGCTGGACGGCCCGGCCGCTGCCGAAGCGGGCGGCAGCGTCGATGGTCTCGGCGGCCATGCTCAGGCGCCCAGGGATTCCCACATCGCCTTGTCGCGCTCCGCCGTCCATATGCGGGGGTCGCGGTGGCCGGTGGCCTCGTCGTAGGCGCGCGAGACGTCGAACGGAATGCAGTGCTCGTAGATGAACCAGTGGCCGTACTTCGGCCGCAGCAGGGCGTCGGTGTCGTCGTGGACGCGCTTCAGGTCGTGCCCCTTGGCGACGCCCGCCTTGACGCTCTCGTACATGTCGGCGATGAAGGAGCGTGTGCCGGCGAGGCCCTCGGCGCACATGGCGGCGTTGGTCAGCGCCGCGCCGCGGCCGGGCACCAGCTGCTCGGCGCCGAGCGCGGCGACGTTGTCGAGCGTCGTCGGCCAGTCGCTGAAGTAGGCGTCGCCGGCATAGGGCGTGGCGCCGTACTCGACCAGGTCGCCGCTGAAGCAGATGCGCTGCTGCGGCAGCCAGGCGACGGTGTCGCCCTTGGTGTGGCCGCGGCCGAGCTGGATCAGCTGGACCTCGAGCGAGCCGAGCCACAGCGTCATGCGGCCGCGGAAGGTGACGGTGGGCCAGGTCAGGCCGGGGATCGTCTCGACGGCGCGGAACAGGCGGGGGAAGCGCTCGATCTCGCTCTTCATGTCGGCGGCGCCGCGCTCGACGATGAGGTCGCGCGTGTCCTCGCTGGCGATCACCTCGCTCGCCTGGTACGCGCTCGCGCCGAGGACGCGGACCGCGTGGTAGTGGCTCATGACGACGTGCTTGACCGGCTTGTCGGTGACCTCGCGGATGCGCCGGATGACGTCCTGCGCCATCACCGGCGTCGCCTGGGTGTCGATCACCATCACCGACTCGTCGCCGATGACGACGCCGGTGTTCGGGTCGCCCTCGGCGGTGTAGGCGTAGGCGTTGTCGGAGAGCTTGGTGAAGGTGACCTTCTTCTCGGCGAGGTCGGCCTGCGAGGCGAATGCTTTGCTCATGGTGTTTGCGTCCCGTTCAGCTCGCCCGGGCGAGCCCGGCGGAGCAGGCATTCTGGGTGAAGACGGATGTCAGGTCCGGGTCCGGGCCAGAAACGCCGAGACGGCAGCGAAGAAGGCGTCCGGCACCTCGGCGACGCTGAGGTGCGAGGCGTCGGCGAAGACCTCGAGCTGGGCGCCCGGGATGCGGTCGGCGATGGCCTTGGCCATCTCCGGCGTGGCGCCGGCGTCGCGTCCGCCGGCGATGACGAGCGTCGGCGTCTTCACCGCTTCGAGCCGATCGAGCCAGTCGACCCCCGCGACCGCGTGGCAGGCGGCGACATAGCCCTGCGGGTGCGTGCGCAGCAGCTTCGCGCGCAGGTCGGCGACCTGCTGCGGATGGGCAGCGCGGTGGTCGGCATGCAGGTAGCGCTCGACGACCGCATCGGCGACCGCCGCCATGCCGCCCTTCTCGACGGACTCGATGCGCGCCGTCCACACCGGGCGGGCGGCCTCCGGGTAGCGCGAGGTGGTGTTGGCGAGCACGGCACTCGCCAGCAGCTCGGGGTGGCGCAGCGCGAGACCCTGCCCGACCATGCCGCCCATCGACAGGCCGATCCAGGCCACCGGACCGCGGCCCCACTCGCGGATCACGCGCGCCGCATCGTCGACGAGCTCGTCGATCGCGTAAGGCCCGGGCGGCCGCGCCGAGCCGCCGTGGCCGCGGTGGTCGTAGCGCAGCACGGTGTGCGTCCGGGCCAGACGCGCCGCGAACGCGTCCCACATGTGCAGGTCGAGGCCGAGCGCGTGGCTGAGGACGACGGGCGGGCCCTCGCCCTGCACCGCGACGCGGATCTGCGGCGCGCTGAAGGTGTGGTGGACGGCGACGCGCGAGCCGGGCGAGAGCGGCTGCGCGGCGGGGACGCGCCCTTCCGCACGCAGGATGTCCCCGGTCAGCTTGAAGGCCGTGTTCGCCGCCGGCACGCCGCAGTAGATCGCGCCCTGCATCAGCGTCTCCTTGATCTTCTCGACGGCGACCCCGCCCTGGATCGCGGCCCGGCAGTGCAGCTCGAATTCCTCCCAGCGTGCCAGCGCCATGCACATGCCGAGGACGAGCAGGCGGCGCGTGTCGTGGTCGAGCCCCGGCCGGCCCCAGATGTCGTTCCAGGCGTAGCGGGTGATGAGGTCCTGGAACTCGGCATTGAATTCGGTCGCGTTGTTCAGCGACTTGTCGACCCACGCATCGCCGAGCACGGCGCGCCGGTTGGCAAGGCCGCGCTCGAAGTCGTCGGACCGGTCGGCGGCGGGTGGGCCTTCGCTCATGACGGGTCTCCTGCGGAAGAAGGGGCGCGTTGCAGCGCGTCGAGCTGGGCACGGGCGAGGGAACCGGCGCGGCGCGCGGCGGCGTCGATGTCGAAGGCGGCGTCGAGCGCCGCGGCGTCGACCGTGGCGAGCGCCGCGTCCTCCCGCAGGGCAGCGCGGGCGAGCGCGGCAAGGTCGGCATCGGCCGACCCGGCCAGCGTCTTCGACCAGGCCGCGACCAGCGCGTGCGCGCGGCTCTTGCCGATCGAGCGGGCGAGCACGGTCGCCGCCGCTTCGGCGAAGACGGCGCCGCGCTGCGCGTCGATGTTGGCGCGCATGCGGACGCTGTCCACCTCGAGCCCCTCGGCGGCATCGGCCAGTGCCGCCAGCGCGCCGTGCGTGGCGATGAAGAGCGACGGCCATTCCGCGAGCTCGGCCTGCCAGCGGCCGAGGCTGCGCTCGTGCTCCTGCCCCATCGCCGCCAGCAGCGCGCCGGCGTGATGCGGGGTTCGCGCGGCAGCGGCGATCGCCGTCATCGCCGCGACGGGATTGCGCTTGTTCGGCATCGCCGACGAGCCGCCCCGGCCGATGCCGGCGGGCTCGGCCATCTCGCCGACCTCGGCCTGCGCGAGCAAGGCCAGGTCGTGGCCGATCTTGCCGAGCGAGCCGCACAGCACCGCCACGTCGCAGGCGAGCGCGACCCACGCGTCGCGCTGCGTGTGCCAGGCACCGGCTGCCGGCGCGAGCCCGAGCCGGTCGGCGATGCGCCGGGCGACGGCCGGGCCCTTCTCGGCCAGGCTCGCGAGCGTGCCGACCGCGCCGCCGAACTGCAGCGTCAGCGCACGCCTGCGCGCCCGCGCCAGCCGATCGCGGGCACGCGACAGCGGCGCGACCCAGGCCACCAGCTTGAAGCCGACGCTGATGACCTGGGCCGGCTGCAGCAAGGTGCGGGCGAGCATCGGCGTCTCGAGGTGGGCGCGAGCGAGCGCCGCGAGGGCGGCGCACAGGCGATCGAGGTCGGCGTCGACGAGCTCGAGCGCGCGCCGCGTCGCCAGCACCATCGCGGTGTCGATCACGTCCTGGCTGGTGCTGCCCCAGTGCACGTAGCCGGCGGCCTGCGCGTCGACCTCGGCGACGCGTGCGGTCAGGCGCCTGACGAGCGGGATGGCGAGGCTGCCCGCGACGCGGGCTTCGTGCACCAGCTCGTCGACGTCGAAGGCCGCGCTGCACGCGGCGACGATCGCGGCGACCGCCTGTCGGGGGATCACGCCTTCGTCCGCTTCGGCTTCCGCCAGCGCCGCTTCGAAGGAGAGCATCCCCGCGACGAGCGCGCGATCGCCGAACACCTCGCCCATGGCGGCACTGCCGAGCGTTCGCGCGAAGAGCGAGCCGCTCATGTCGCGGCGGGCTGTGCGGCGCCGCGCGCGCGCACGACGCCGAGGCGGTTGACGAGATGGCGGATGTTCGCGAGCGACAGCAGGTGGACCTGCATGAGGGCGAGCATGCCGGTGCGGTGCAGCTCCAGGACGGTGGCGTCCGGCAGCGCATGCAGGCGGTCCTCGTCGATGGCGTGGAAGCCGTCGACCGAGATCTTCTCGCCGCCCGGCAGGGTCGCCTCGGCCTTCATCTCCTTGAGCACGTCGAGCGCCACCACACGCTCGCAGAAGGCGCGCGTCCGCTCGGCCTCGAGCTCGAAGCGCTCGAGGAACTCGATCGCCCGCCGCAGCGCCGGCGCCGGCCGCGCGTCGGCGGTGAAAAGCGGCTCGGCGGCGCACTCCGAGAAGCCGGCCCAGGTGTCGTCGACCAGCACCTTGAGCCCCGCAGGGCCGGGCACCGTCGCGCTCGCGAAGGGGTAGCGCCGGATGTACGCCGGGATGTAGCGAGCCACCCAGCGGTCGCCCTCGAGCTGCAGGTTCTCCCCCTCGTTGAGCCCGAGCAGGGCGATCGTCGACATCGCTTGCCGCCCCGTCGCGCCCGTCTGGCCGGTGCCGACGAAGAGGAGCGGGAACTCGAGCCCGGCCTGCGGGAACTCCGTCGCAGTGATGAACACCGCGTGCAGGTCGCGCGTGATCGAGAAGTCCGCCAGGGCGTCCACTCCGTGCGCGCCATGGAATGCCGGGTCGAGCGGCACCGATCGCCGGTAAAGCGAGGCACGCGGCGGGCTCATTCGTCGGCCTCGGAACGCTCGTGGACGGCATCGTCGCGCGGCAAGGCCGTCGCCAGCACCTTGTCGACACGCTTGCCATCGAGGTCGACAACCTCGAAGCGCCAGCCTTCCCATTCGACGGAATCGGCGGTGTGCGGCAGGCGGCCGAGGAGCAGCATGACCATGCCGGCAAGCGTGTTGTAGCGGCCGCGATCCTCCTCGGGCAGCTCCTTGATGAGGAGCCGGTCCTTCAGCTCCTGGACCGGGATCAGGCCGTCGAAGAGCCAGCCGCCATCGGGCCGCTGCACCGCCCACGAGTCGGCGTCGGTCTGGGTGCTGAACTCGCCGGTGATCGCCTCCAGCACGTCGCGCACGGTGATCATGCCCTGCACCTCGCCGTATTCGTCGACGACGAAGACGATCTGCGGCGCGGTAGCGCGGAACTGCTCGAGCAGCTCCATGCCGGACAGCGTCTCGGGAACGAAGACCGGCGCCGGCAGGTCCTGGGCGAGGTTCAGCGGCTCGCCCTGCATCGCCTGCTGCAGCAGCTTCTGCGCGCTGATGACCCCGACGACGTCGTCCAGGCCGCCGCGGCACACCGGGTAGCGCGAGTGATCGGCTTCGCGGATCACGTTCAGGATCTCCTCGGGCGTGCTCGACACGTCGAGCCAGACGATCTCGGCGCGCGGAATCATCATCGAGCCGACCTGGCGATCGTCGAGCCGGAACACGTTGCGCACCATCTGGTGCTCGTGCGCCTCGATCACTCCCGCGTCGACGCCCTCTTCCAGGCTGGCCTCGATCTCCTCCTCGGTCACGCCGCGGTCGGGAACGTCGCGCAGCCCCATGAGCCGCAGACTCGCTTCGGTGCTGCCGATGAGCAGTCGCACGAAGGGACGGGTGAGCCTCGACAGGAGCTCCATCGGCCGGGAGACGATGCGCGCGACCGCCTCGGGATACATCTGGCCGATCCGCTTCGGCACGAGCTCGCCGAAGACGATGGTGAGGAAGGTGATCGTGATCACCACCAGCCCCGTGGCCGTGTAGCTGGCGGCGCGATCGCCGAGGGCGAAGTTCGAGCGCAGCCACTCGGCGAAGGGAACGGAGAAGGCGGCGTCGCCGACGATGCCGTTGAGGATGCCGATCGAGGTGATGCCGATCTGCACGACCGAGAGGAAACGGGTCGGGTCCTCGTGCAAGGTCATCGCTTGGCGGGCCCCGGCGTCGCCCGACTCCACCATGACCTGCAGCCTTGCCTTGCGGCTGGCGGTGAGCGCCATCTCGGACATGGCGAACAAGGAATTGAGGAAGATCAGGAAGAGCAGTAAGGCAACGTCCATGCGCGGGCGCTGGCGTAGGCGGAGGACGAGCGTAGCAGAATCACCTGCATGAACTACGTGGTCGGCGACATCCAGGGCTGTGCCGGTGCGCTCGACGACCTGCTCGAGGCGATCGCCTTCAGCCCGTCGCGCGACCGCCTCTACGTCCTCGGCGACCTCGTCAACCGCGGCCCGGCATCGCTCGCCACGCTGCGCCGCCTGCGCGATCTCGGCGATGCTGCGGTCTGCGTGCTGGGCAACCACGACTGGCACCTGCTCGCCGTCGCCGCCGGCGTGCGCCCGCGCCATCGCACGGATACCCTCGACGACATCCTCGACGCGCCGGATCGCGACGCCTGGCTGGAGTGGCTGCGCCGGCGTCGCATGGCGGTGCACGCGCACGGCTGGCTGATGCTGCACGCGGGCGTCGTGCCGCAATGGGACCTCGACACCACGCTGACGCTGGCGCACGCCCTCGAGCGCGCGCTTCAGGACACGCCGCCGCGCGATTTGCTCGATGCGATGTTCGGCAACGAGCCGGCCTGCTGGGGCGAGGTGCGCAACGACAAGGAGCGGCTGCGCTTCACCCTCAACACGCTGACGCGGATCCGCTTCGTGTCGGCCGAGGGCCGGCTCGAGTTCAGCGTCAAGGACGGCGCTTCGGCCGCCCCGCCCGGCTATTTCCCGTGGTTCGACGCGCCGGCTCGCCGCACCGCGACCGTACCGATCGCCTTCGGCCACTGGTCGACGCTCGGACTGCTGGATCGGCCCGACGTGCTGGGCCTCGACACGGGCTGCGCATGGGGCGGACAGCTCACGGCCGCCCGGCTCGACGGCACCTCGCGCGAGATCTTCCAGGTACAGTGCCGGCGCTGAGCCCCGATGCAACGCTGCGCGCATCCGTTCCGATGGCCACTGCGTACGCCGTTCCCATGATCCCGCGTTCGCTGCCGCGCCGCGCACGAGCGGTCCTGCTGTGCCTGCTGGCCTTCGTCTCGGCCGTGCAATGCGGCGCCGCGCTCGTGCGTGCCAGCGCCGGCCCCTCGCACCTGCACGTCGCTGCCCCTGCGGCAGCAGAACCGGTGCTGCACGACGTCCGTCGCCATCCGGCGGCCGCTCTCCTGCTCGCGAGCACCGCTATGGAGACGCGCGCGGCGGCGCGCCATGGCCATGCGCACGCCGAGAAGCAACGCCACCATCATGCGGCGCGCGATGTCGGGGGCGAGATCGTCGCCGACGCGGAGGTCGACCGTCGGGACGCTGCGGACGAGAGCGGCGGCAGCTCCGGGGGAGGCGCCGCATCGGTCTTCCTGCCGATCCCGGCCAGCGCATCGGCGTGGCAAGGACCTGAGGCGATGCACGGCCGGTCCGAGCGCGCGCTCTGGGTCGCGTCGGGTCGAGCGGTCGCCCCGGCCCAGCCGCCACCGCGGCACGACGCCGTCTGAGGCGCCGCGAGCCGGGGCTGGGCCCCGGCCGCCTTCCCGTTGCCGTCGGCGCTCTCGCGCTGCCGCCGGCCTGGCTTCGTCAACCGCCGTCCCGCCATGCCCCGTCGACCCATCGGCTCGTCGGCAGCGCTCGCTGCCGTGCCCTTCGCCCTCGCCACCAGCCTCTGCACGGCGGCCCTCTCCGCCCGTGCGCAACCGGCTCCGGCGCCGGCGTCGGCCGCATCACCGGCGTCGGGCCCGGCGGGCGCCGGTGTTGCCGCGGTTCCCGGCGCCGCTGCCGTGCCTCCGGTGCAGCTGGACCCGGTGCGCATCACGGGCAACTACGACACGTCGGTCGGCACCACCGACGCGGCGAGCGCCGGAACGGTCACGTCGAGGCTGATCCAGAGACGGCCGACGCTGCGCCCAGCCGAAGTGCTGGAATTTGTGCCCGGGGTCATCGTCACGCAGCACAGCGGCGACGGCAAGGCGAACCAGTATTTCCTGCGCGGCTTCAATCTCGACCACGGCACCGATTTCGCGACCTACGTCGACGGCATGCCGGTCAACATGCCAACCCATGCGCACGGGCATGGCTACACCGACCTGAACTGGCTGATTCCCGAGCTGGTCGATCGCCTCGCCTACCGCAAGGGCCCGTACTACGCCGAGGAGGGCGACTTCGCATCGGCCGGCTCCGCCCGCATCCGCCTCGTCGATGCGCTGCCGCGCGGCATGGCCTTGGTCAGCGCCGGGCAGGACCGCCACGCGCGCGCACTGATCGCGAACTCGCACGCGCTCGGCGGCGGTGAGCTGCTCTATGCGATCGAGGGCGCGCACGACGACGGACCGTGGGACGTGCGGGAGAAGCACCGCAAGCGCAACGGCCTCCTGCGCTGGAGCTTCGGCAACGAGCGTGAGCGCAGCTCGATCACCTTCGCGGGCTACTCGGCGAGCTGGAACGCGACCGACCAGATCCCCCGGCGCGCCGTCGACTCGGGGCTGGTCGGCCGCTTCGGCACGATCGACCCGAGCGACGGCGGCAAGGCCGAGCGATACAGCCTGTCGCTGGCGACCCGTCGCAAGCTCGACGACGGCGAGTTCCGGCTCGACGCCTACGCGATCCGCTCGCGTCTCGACCTGTTCTCGAACTTCACCTTCTATCTGGAGCAGCCGTCCGACCTCGACCCCGCTGCCATCGACGGCGACCAGTTCCAGCAATCAGAGCGGCGCGACACCGTCGGCCTGGCGACCCGCCGGAGCTGGAACGTGCGCTGGGGCGGCGTCGACGTCGTCAACACCGTCGGCCTGCAGATTCGCCACGACCGGCTCGACCCGGTGGGCCTCCATGCCACGGTTCGCCGGCAGCGTGCCGCGACGCCGCAGGAGAGCCGCATTCGCCAGACGCACGCCGGCGCCTACGGCGAGAGCGCATGGCAGTGGACGCCGTGGTTTCGCTCCGTCGCCGGCCTGCGCGTCGATCGCTTCCGCTTCGACGTCGACAGCTCGATCGCCGAGAACAGCGGCGAGCGGAGCGCCGGCATCGTCACGCCCAAGCTCTCGCTCGTCTTCGGTCCGTGGGCCGGGACCGAGACCTTCCTCAACTACGGCCACGGCTTCCACAGCAACGACGCGCGCGGGACGACGGCGACGGTCGCCGCCAAGACCGGCGAGCCGGTCGGGCGGGTCACGCCCGTCGTGCGCACCCGCGGCGCCGAGATCGGCGTCCGCACCGAGATCGTCCCGGGGCTGCAGAGCTCGCTGGCACTGTGGCAGCTGAAGATCGGCTCCGAGCTCCTCTTCGTCGGCGACGCGGGGGAGACCGAGCCGACGCGGCCGAGCCGGCGCCGCGGCGTCGAGTGGAACAACCACTACCGGGCCGCGTCGTGGCTGCTGCTCGATGCCGACCTGGCACTGTCGCGGGCCCGCTTCAGCGACGGCGATCCGTCGGGCAACCGCATTCCCGGCGCGGTGGATCGCGTCGCCTCCCTCGGCATGTCGGTGGTCGACGTCGGCCCGTGGTTCGGCCACTTCCAGCTGCGCCACTTCGGCCCGCGGCCGCTGGTCGAGGACAACTCGCGGCGCTCGAAGGCGACGACGCTGGCCTACCTTCGTCTCGGCAGGCGCCTCGGCAAGGACGTCAGCCTCGCACTCGACGTCTTCAACGTCTTCGACCGACGGGCGAGCGACATCGACTACTTCTATGCCTCTCGGCTGCGCGGCGAGCCGGCCGAAGGCGTGGAGGACATCCACTTCCACCCGGTCGAGCCGCGCCGCTTCCGCATCAGCCTGATCGCGAACTTCTGACGAGCCGCGGTTCAGGCGTCGAGCGTGAACGCCTCGTGCACCGCCGACTGGACGCCGCCGCCGAGCACGGCGCCCCCGCCGGCGACGTAGATCCAGTCGCCGATGGCGACCGCCGCGACCGCATGGCGCGGCGTGGGCATGGGCGCGTGGCTCTGCCACGAGTCGCTGCCCGGGTCGTAGCTCTCCATCTGCCCGAACACCTTCGACTGCACGAAGCGGCCGGCGCTGCCGACGCCGAACTCGCCGCCCATCGCGTAGTGGCGGCCGCGGTAGACGACGAGGCCGTGTCCCGAGCGAGGCGTCGGCAGGGGCGCCCGCTCCTCCCACGTGTCGCGATCCGGCAGGTAGACGTGGTGCAGGCCGGTGTTGTATTCGAAGGTGTTGAAGCGTCCGCCGACGACGTGGAGGAGCCCGCGGTCGGCGACGATGCCGACGTGGTCGCGCGCGCCCGGCAAGGGCTTGCGCGTCGTCCAGGCGTCGGCCTGCGGGTCGTAGACCTCGTGCCAGCCGACGCTGGCCCGCTCCTGCGTCGGCGCGCCGGCACCGCCGACGAGGTGCAGCTTGCCGGCGAGGAACACGGCCGCGGCCGCGCCGCGCGCGCGCGGCAGCGGCGCGATCGACGTCCAGCGATCGGAGCCGATCTCGTAGACATAGGCGTTCGTGTCGGGATTGCGGTTCTGCTCGATGAAGCCGCCGAGCGCGTAGACGCGCTGCTCGAGCGCCGCCACCGCCACGTGGTTGGCGCCGCGCGGCAGCGGCGCGCCGAGCAGCCAGCGATCGCTGGCCGGCTCGTAGATGTGGTGGTACGCGCGGTCGACGCGCCCTTCCCCGTAGCCGCCGACGACGTGCATGCGTCCTGCCGCGGCGGTGGCCCAGGCCATCTCGCTGCGCGGGATCGGCATCGCCGCGCGGGGGCGCCAGCGTCCCGGCGCTCCCTTCGGCGCCGGGCTGGTGACGACGCGCTGCGCTTCCTGCTCGCCGGTCAGGTGGTGCGGCACGCCGCCCTGCAGGCGGTGGTACGGATCGGGCGAAGGCTTCGCTTCGGGCAGCGCCGGCGCGGCCGGGGCCTGAGCCGAGGCCCGGTCGAGGCAGAGTGCGGCGCCCGCGGCGCCGAGGAGCAGATGTCGTCGTTGCATGCTCGGTCCCCGGCAGGTGTCGGTGCGCGCCTACGCGGTCAGCAGCCGCTGCAGCATCCAGACGTTGAGCGTGATCACCACCGCGGCCGCGCCCCACAGGAGAACGCTGGCGCGCGGCCCGAAGCCGAGGTCGCCGAGGTGCTTCCTGCCGGTCGTGAACATGAGCAGGGGAACGATGGCGAACGGCAGCTGCAGGCTGAGGACGACCTGGCTGAACACCAGCAGCGAGTTCGCGCCGGCGCTGCCGTACCACGCGGTGACCGCGATCGCCGGGACGATGGCCACGGCCCGGGTGAGGATCGCGCGCAGCGCCGGCGAGATGCGAATGTCGAGGAACCCCTCCATGACGATCTGCCCAGCCAGCGTCCCGGTGACCGACGAGCTCAGCCCCGAGCACAGCAGGGCGACGCCGAACAGCGCGCTGGCGATGCCGACGCCGAGCAGCGGCGACAGCAGCTCGTAGGCTTGGCTCAGCTCGGTGACGGCGCCGACGCCCGGCCGATGGAATGCGCCAGCGGCCAGGATCATGATGCTGGCATTGATGAGCAAGGCGAGACCGAGGGCCAGCGTCGAGTCGATCGTCGCGAAGCGGACCGCTTCGCGCTTGCCCTCGCGACTCTGCCCGTGCGCGCGCGTCTGCACGATCGACGAATGCAGGTACAGGTTGTGCGGCATCACGGTCGCCCCGACGATGCCCACGGCAAGATAGAGCATCTCCGGGTTGGTGACGATCTCGGGCCGGGGGATGAAGCCGCCGAGCACGCTCGCGATCGAGGGCTGCAGCCACGCCATCTGGAAGGCGAAGCAGACGCCGATGGTGGCGACGAGCGCCAGGATGACGGCCTCGAGCCAGCGGAAGCCGCGCCTCTGCAGGGCCAGGATCAGCATGACATCGAGGAAGGTGATGCAGACGCCGGCCAGGAGCGGAATGCCGAACAGCAGGTTGAGCCCGATCGCCATCCCGATCACCTCGGCGAGGTTGCAGGCGACGATGGCGATCTCGCAGAAGACCCAGAGCAGCAGGCTGACCGGCCGCGAGAAGTTCTTCTTGCAGGCCTGGGCCAGGTCGAGACCGGCGCCGATCCCGAGGCGCACGGCGGCTGCCTGGAACAGCATGGCCATCATGTTGGAGAGCAGGATGACGGCGAGCAGCGTGTAGCCGAACTGCGAGCCGCCGGCGAGCGAGGTCGCCCAGTTTCCGGGGTCCATGTAGCCGACGGCGACCAGGTAGCCCGGGCCGAAGTACGCGAGCATCCGGCGCATCCCGGAGGGGCTGTCGGCAGCGCCCAGCACCTTGATCGTCCGATGGACCTCGGGCAGGCTGCGCGGCGCATCGGCGGCAGCGTGGAAGGGATTCGGTTCGGCGGCGGCGCTGACGGTGTTCATGGGCTCGGGCGAGAAGACCCGACGCCCTGTGCAGGCATCGTGCCGCCCGCAGTGTCCGCGAAAGCCTCCGCGGCTCCACGTGTCTTCACGCCGGCGGAGGTCCGGCCCAGCAAAACGTGCCGTCAGGATTACGTCGGCCGAGGCGTCCCTGCAGGCCCGGGGCGACGGCATCGGCAGGCGCGAGCATGCGAAGATCGCTCTGCCGGCGGCTCCCGGGCCGCGGCGACCGGAGACGTGGCCGAGCGGTCTAAGGCAGCAGTCTTGAAAACTGCCGGGGGGGCGACTCCCCCGTGAGTTCGAATCTCACCGTCTCCGCCAACGGCCACGTGCCGCTCCGTCCAGACCCGGAACCCGTCATGCAAGCTTCCCTGCTCGAAGAGATCGCCACCGTCCCCAACCCCTACCCGATCCGTTCCGAGATCGAGTATCCCGAGGTCTGGCGGCTTTGCGAGCAATCGCGCGAGCTGGCCTGGGACCCGCGAGCGATCGATTTCTCCGACCTGCGCGAGGCCGACATCCCGGACGAGGTCCGCGCCGCGGGCGCCGAGTGGTGGAGCCTGCGCGCCTGGATGGAGCACGGCGCCGTCCCGTACGGCTCCGAGCGGCTGCGCGACGCGGTCTTCGGCCACCAGCCGTTCGAGATCAAGCAGCACATCGTCAACTTCATCGCCGAGGAGCTGCGCCATCACGAGGCCTCGGTGCTGGTGGCGAAGAACCTGGCGGGCTACCAGGACGAGCCGCGCGCCGACTACTTCAAGGCCGTGATCCCGCGCTTCCACGACGAGCGCGACGAGAAGGCGATGAGCTTCTTCGCCGGCCTGGCGGTGAACACTTTGTTCGAGCAGCTCTCGGGCGAGCTGCTGCAGGCGCGCTACGAGAACGCCCGCTTCAAGTCGATCCGCACCGCCTGCCAGCTGATCCTGCGCGACGAGGCACGTCATATCCAGTTCGGCCGCATCATCATGCGGCGCTTCTTCAGCGAGCTCTCGGCCGAGGACCGGCGCCTGCTCGGCGAGAAGGTGGCCAAGAAGCTGCGCGGCAGCCTCCTCAACGGCGTGTACGCGGTCGTCAACCTCCCTGCCGACGAGCGCGAGCGCGCCGGCCGGAACCGGGCGCTGGCCTGCGAGCACGGCCTCGGCGCCACCCATCCCGACGGCGAGGTCGCCATCATCAAGCGCGCGCTCGACCAGATCCGTGCCGATATCGCGCCCTACGATGTGGTCATTCCCGAAGTCCCCGAGGTGGACCGCTGCGGGCCGACGCATTGACCGCGACCCACGTGCGGCGCAGATCGACAGGAGCAGGCATGAATTGGCAGCGACATCTCACCTTCTTCCTTCGCGTTCTGGCAGGGGCCGCGTTCGCAGCCGCGCTGCCCAGCCACGCTCAGGCGCCGTATCCGAACCGGCCGGTCACGCTGGTCGTCCCCTACCCGGCCGGAGGCTCGGCCGACGTCCTCGCCCGGGCTCTCGGCCAGCGCCTCGGCGAGCGCCTGGGTCAGACCGTCGTCGTCGACAACCGCGGCGGCGCCGCCACCGCGATCGGCGCGCAGGCCGTCGCCCGCGCGACCCCGGACGGCTACACGCTCCTCCTCGGCACGGTGACGTCGCACGCCATCAACCCGGCGATGAACAAGGTGGGTTACGACCCGGTGGCCGGGTTCACGCCGATCGCGCCGCTGGCGTCGATCCCGTTCGTGCTGGTCGCCCATCCTGCGGTGCCGGCGTCCACCGTCGCCGACCTCGTGGCGATGGCCAAGGGCAAGCCGGGCACCGTCGCCTACGCGTCGGCCGGTCCGGGGACGTCGAACCATCTCGCCGGAGAGGTGTTCGCCGCGCAGGCCGGCATCAAGCTCCTGCACGTCCCCTACAAGGGCAGCGCGCCGGCGCTCAACGACGTCCTTGCCGGCCACGTGCCGGTGATGTTCGACCTGCAGGCAACGGCGCTGCCGCACGTCCAGGGCGGCAAGCTGAAGGCGCTCGCGATGACCAGCCGGCAGCGCAGCAGTCTGCTGCCGAACGTGCCGACGATGATTGAAGCCGGCGTTCCCAACTACGACGTGTCGGCCTGGTTCGGCCTGTTCGCCCCGGCCGGCCTGCCGCGGCCGATCGTCGACCGCCTCAACGCGGAGGTCGGCACCATCTTCCGCAGCCCCGAGATGCGCAAGCAGATGCAGGATCTCGGCGCCGAGCCCGAGCTCGCGGCGCCGGATGCCTACGCGGCCTTCGTCAAGTCCGAGGCGGCGAAGTGGGCGGAGACGGTGAAGGCATCCGGCCTCGCCACCCAGTGAGCGCGGAGCTCGGCCGCTTGCTCGCGGACATCGGGCCGCGCTGGCAGGCCGACATCCGCGCCCACAGCCAGGCGATCAAGGAGGCCTACGAGCCGCTGCTTCGCGCCGCGCCCAAGGACGGCATCTCCGTCGCCCGCGACCTGCCTTATGGAGACCATTCGCGCCAGCGGCTCGATGTGTTCACGCCCGCGCTCGGCCGCCCTGCGCCTGTCGTCGTCTTCGTGCACGGCGGCGCCTTCGTGCGCGGCGACAAGCGAACCACCGAGCAGCTCTACGACAACGTGCTGTACTGGTTTGCACGCCAGGGCTTCGTCGGCGTCAACATGGAGTACCGGAGCGCGCCGGAAGCGAGCTGGCCCGCCGGTGCCGAGGACGTCGGTCGCGTTCTGGCCTGGGTCCAGGCGCACATCGAGGCGCATGGGGGCGATCGGACGCGCGTGCTGCTGATCGGCCACTCGGCGGGCGGCACGCATGCGGCCAGCCACGTCTTCGATCCGGCGGCGGCACGCTACCCGGTCAACGCACAGGCACTGGTGCTGATCTCGGCGCGGCTGCGCGCCGATCGGCTGACCGAGAACCCGAACGCCGAGGGCGTGGCGGCCTACTACGGAGCCGATGCATCGCTGGACGACGCCCGCTCGCCCATGTGCCACGCGCACCGCAGCGACCTGCCGACCTTCGTCGTCATGGCCGAATACGAGAACCCCTTGCTCGACGTGTACGGCCTCGAGTTCGCGCACCGGCTTGCGCTGGCACGTCGCCGCGCGCCGAGGGTGCTGCAGATGCGGGGGCACAACCACATGTCCATCGTGGCGCACTTCAATACCGCCGAGGACGCGCTCGGCCGGGAAATCATCGGGTTCTTCGCGCGCGGTTGATCGGCTACGAGCGCAGCACGCGCATGGCCGCCGACCGGATCCAGCGACCCGTGCTCGTCGCACGCAGCACCTTCCAGGCTCGGGTCGACGCCAGCCGCTCGACGCGCGTGGCCTTGCGAATGACGACGACATCGGCGCCGAACACGTGCTGCGTCGAACGAAGGTAGCCGGGCAGGTCCTCGAGCCCGGCCCGGTACCTCTCGGCGAAGTCTGCGTGGGCGAAGATGAACTTGTTGCCACCGATGGCCACGGGAACGAGACGGCAGCGCGGCGAGCTCAGGTACCGCGAAGCGCCCTCGGCGACGCCCGGCCAGGCCTCGTTGAAGAAGTCGTCGAGGATGACGAGGCCGCCCCGGCCGAGCACAGCATCGGCGAGAGCCAGGTCGTTGGCGGTGATGTCGGCGGTGTGACCTCCGTCCACCGAGAACAGCCGCACCGGCCCGACGTCCTCGAGGATCTCGTCAGCGCGCAGCTCGAGTGAATTGCGCGACTTGACGACGATCCTGGACAGGTCGCAGCCGTGCTCGAGCAAGTTGTTCCTGAAGGCGACCTCGTCGCCGAGGCCCGAGCCGTCCACGTTCTGCGCCTGCATCTCGAAGAGGTCGTAGGCCGCGCAGCGCTCGCCGTCGTGGCTCAGCAGATGGAGCAGGATGAACAGCCGCCCGTGGTGGATGCCGATCTCGCACACGCCACCGCGGATGCCTGCACGCTCCTGCTGCGTGGAAAGGGCGGCGATCATCGCGATGGCGGTACCGTCGAGCCACCCGGCGACCGTGCGGTGCCCTCCCCTTGCGTAGGCGCGCAGGCGGTTCTGGTCTGGCATGGTGTCAGCCTCGGTCGGCTCGAATCCGGTGGGTCTTCGCCCTGGTCAGCAGGGCAGACAGCCTACCACTGGGCAAGCAACCGGCACCTGTCGGGCTGAGCCGCCGCTCTTCGACGTCAGGGCCCCGAGACGCTCATCTCTCGACCCTCTGCCAGGCCGTATAGGACTTCGGCACGCCCAAGGTCCGCTCGACGAATATCTCGGCGTCGGGAAACAGTTCCCGCATGCGGCGCTTCGACAGGACGCGCGTGTCCCGAATGTATTGGGCCCACTGCGGAAGGTTTCGTTGCCAGCGACGCAGGAACTTCTCCTGCAGCCACTTCGGATACAGGAACCAGAACGGCAGCCCGGTATGACACTCCAGCGGAAACCACGGCGACGGCGTCTGGATCCAGTACGACGTGCCCAGGCGCCGGACCTCGCGGGCAAACGCCTCCTGCTTGTCCTCGGGGCCGACGTGTTCCAGGACACTGTTGCTGAACACCACGTCGAATCGAGTCTCGCCATCGAGCCGCAGGTCGCATGCGTCGCCGACGACGTGGCGAAATTCGTGATGCGAAGGCACGAAGGGCGTCGAACCGCCCGGCAGGTTCAGGATCGTGACCTTCAAGGGAGTGGCCACGGTTGCCCAAATTTCCTCGCCGCCGCCAAGGTCGAGAACGGACGCTCCTTCCCGGATCTGCATCGTCTCGACGAAGGCCCGCATCCGCCTGGCCCGGAAATAGTCGGAGATCGGCAGGTGGAGGGTGTAGTAAGCCTGAACTCTCGAAAAGCTGAGCTTGGGCGAGGGCACCAATACTCTCCTGGCTGCGAACAGACGAACGGCACCCTGTCGAGGGCTTGCTGCACCGCCCAGCAAGGCTTGTGCCAAGGGCAGGCATGCCGTCATGGCACGACCCATGGAAGCGCTGTGGGGCTACCGCTCCGGTTCACGTCGGCCACGCCCGCTTGCCGCAAAGTAGCGGACGGTCGCCACCACCGTTCACCAGGAATACACCATGTTCGATGGGAAGAAACTGATGCGATCAGCGCTCGTCTTTGCACCAGGGCTGCAGGGCGCGCGCTTCAGAGCCGAAGCCCGCATCGTGCGGGCGTTGAGGCGACCCTATCGCCCGGAATTCAAGGGTCTGCGTGCCCTCCCGTTCAAGGACCCGCTCGTCCTCGACATCGGCTGCAACCGGGGGATCTCCGTGCAGTCGATCCTCGCCGTGCGACCAGATGCCCGGGTCATCGGGTTCGAGGCCAACGCGGCGCTTGCGGCCGACACGACGCGCTGGTTCGCGTCTGATCGGCGTGTCGAGATTCGCCCGTTCGGCCTCGGCAGTCACGCCCATTCGATCGTGATGCATGTGCCTCGATATCGGGGCTACCGGTTCGACGGCCTGGGATCGCTCGATCGCTCATACGCCGAGCGATCGGTGGGCAGCGGTTGGGTGTACGGGTTCGATCGCAAGCATCTACATCTGGACGAAAGCGTGGCGAGCATCCGGCGACTCGACGATCTCGGCCTCCGCCCCGCGTTGATCAAGATTTACGTGCAGGGGCACGAAGACGACGCTCTCGCCGGCGGCGCAGAGACCATCGCCGCCCACGAGCCCGTCATCCTGGCGCCTTCACGACATGCCGCTGTCGACGCCCGGCTCAGGTCGGCCGGGTACAAGCGCTTTGTCTGGGCCGGCAATGCCTTCGTGCCGGAGGCCGACGACGGCTTGTATGTTTACTACATGACGGCTGCCACATACGACAAGCTCGCTCAGGGGCTTGTTGTCGGGCGCCGAGAGGGCAGCTGAAGTCCAAACGACGGCCTGAGTCCTGAAGTGCAGCGGGTCCGTTGCGTTGAAGCCATCCGAACCTTCAAGAGCCGATACGTCCGTGCTAGCCTTTCGGCAAGGGCTCTTGAGAGGGGACGCGATGAAACCAATTGCACTGGCGGTCGCCACATCCGCGCTCTGCCTGGCCGCTGAGACGTCAGCTGCCGCTTCCTTCACCTTCGCTCTTCATGGCACTGGTGCCTACTTGGAGCAGCCGGCGCACAGCGGAGTACCGCAGGCAACGCCTGGCCTGGCCTTCGAGTGGCTCGGAACCCTCACATTCGCGACGGGGTCCAGTGCCGACGGTACGTACCTGCCGTTCGTCGGGCCCCATGGTTTGCTGTCGTCGTTCAGCTTGAACACGAACCTCATCTCGTTCGATCTCGGCCGCGGCTTGAACAACGTCCAGATTCCACCGGTAATAACACTGTCGGGCGGAGAAGTGACGTTCATCCTCTTCCGCTACGAGGAGCTTCCCGATGTCTTCGTTCGAATCGACGGGATGAGTGCCACGTACTCGAGCACGCTCAATGCCGGCTTCCACAGTTCTGCCGTTGCCAGCCTCACGCCCGTGACACCGGTGCCGGAGCCGGAAACCTATGCCCTGCTGCTCGTGGGACTCGCCTTGTGCGGAGTGGCGAGAAGGCGTTCGGCAGACTAGGACCTCACTGCGACGGACGCGCGACGCGCGGGCGGCGCGCTCTTCGCTGCTTCGAGAACCAGCGATTCAGAGGCACGGATCCATCAGCTGCCGGGCTTCGGCGCGCAACTGGCTGACGCGGCTGCTGTGCGTGTTCAGCATGAGCGCGACTTCCACCGGCGAGAGCCCCGAGGCGAGCAGGCGCGTGCACTCGATGAGCTGAGGCGAGCCCTTGCGATCCAGTCGGGCCAAGGCCTGGCGCAGCTGCGCGATGCGCTCGGGATCGTCGGGCGCTCGCGGCTCGTGGCGCGCCGGCGCGCCGTCGCTGCGGTCGTCGAGCTCGTCGAGCGAGCAGGTGTGGTTCGGCCGCTGGGCGAACGACTCGCGGATCCCGTCCAGCATCGCCCAGACGCATTTCCTGCGCACCCAGTTCTCCGCATGCCTGCGGTCGGTCGGCCGCTCCGCCTGCACCGGGCGCCCGGCAGCGCGGGCCTCGAGCAGCGCCAGCGCCGCAATCTGATGCAGGTCGTCGACGCCCAGATCGGGCGGCGTGCGACGACGCAGGAAGCGGCTCGCCTGCCCGATCAGCTTGTCGACCGTGGCGGCGTCCAGTTGCGCTGCGTCCGCAGCGGCGCGCAACCCTCCGGCTTCATCGCTCTTCATCCCTGTCCTGCTCCCTGTCTGCTCGGGCACGCCTGGATTGGCGCTCTCTGGCTCTCGACCACCCTTGGGGCCATACCAGTCTGCCTGCACCGGAGGCCGGGAAGGTGTCGCCCTAACGTCTCGACACAACGTGCGGCGCATTGGAGTGGCGGAGTTCGCGGAGCGGCCGCAATCGTCACCCGAGCGAAGGCTCGCCGTTTGCCCGGAGGGGCTCGGCGGTCCGCGAACGACATCGGGTCGCTCGCCTGCCGTCCGTGCAACCCAATGCGGAGCGTTCGATGAACAGAAGACCGATGAAGCTGGCGGCGTGGCTGGCCGTGGCTGTAAGCAGCCTCCTGATCGCGGGCTGTGGAGGAGGCGACGACGACAACGACGACGATGCAGCACCCCAGCGGCAGACGGGCGAGGTGGTCAGCTCGCAGGGCGTGAACGGAGGCGATTGCGCGAGCCTCTTCAACCTGAAGCTGCACCAGACCACGATCAGCTATGCGGCACTGATCACGCCACCTTTCACGCCTCCGGGTGGCGGCGCGGCGGTCAGCGTGCCGTTCTGCAGGGTCATCGGCGTCTCGAACCCGACGAGCGACTCGGTGATCAACTTCGAGGTCTGGCTGCCGCCGGCTGCAACCTGGAATCGCAAGTTCTACAGCGGCACGGGCGGCGGCTCGACCGGGGCCATCCAGTTCGGCGCCCTGCGCACCGGGATCGCGGCGAACTACGCCGCCATGTCGCAGGACCGTGGCCACATCAGCCGGTCCGACCTGGGCGTGCCGGCGAGCACCGACGGCAGCTGGGCCGCCGGCCATCCGGAGAAGGTGGTCGACTGGGCGCATCGCTCGCAGCACGTGACCACGGTGGCGAGCAAGGCGATCGTCCAGGCCTTCTACACGCAGGCACCGCAGCATGCCTACTTCGTCGGCTGCTCCGCCGGGGGCCACATCAGCGCCATGGAGGCCTATCGCTATCCCGGCGACTACGACGGGATCATCGCCGGCGCGCCGGCCTGGAACTGGAGCAACCTCATGGCCGGCCGGCTCTGGGCCAGCCACCCGTCGCTGAAGAACCCGGCCGACGCGCTGACCGCACCCAAGCTGGCGGTGCTGAACGACGCGGCCATCGCTTCCTGCGACGCCGTCGACGGGCTCACCGATGGCATCGTCGACGACCCGCGCAAGTGCAGCTTCGATCCGGCCGTCCTGCAATGCACCGGCGCGGATGCGCCGACCTGCCTGACGCCGGGTCAGGTGAACACGGCCAGGCACATCTACGCCGGGCCGAAGCGTGCCAACGGTCAGCAGGTGTTTCCGGGCTACCCGGTCAGCAGCGAGCGGCTCTGGACCGTCAACACGGGGCCGACGCCGGGCGGCAGCTCGTTCGACTACTTCCGCTACTGGGTCTACGAGAACCAGAACTACGACTCGCGCACGTTCAACTTCGACAGCGACCTCGACTTCGCCAACAACAAGCCGGTCGCCGGCGACACGATGGCGTCGGTCGTGAACGCGAGGCCGGACATCAGGGCCTTCGGCGATCGCGGCGGCAAGCTGCTGATGTGGCACGGCTGGGCCGACGAGCAAGTGCACGCGCTCAGCAGCGTCGACTACCACGATCAGGTCGTGGCAGCGAACACCAAGGCCCAGGCGGACCGGTTCTACCGCCTGTTCATGTTGCCGGGGGTCGCTCACTGCGGCGGCGGCGTCGGCCCCGACAGCATCGATGCGCTGGGCGCGCTCGAGCGCTGGGTCGAGCAGAACGTCCCGCCGGACCGCATCATCGCCTCGAAGGTGACCGGCGGCACCGTCACGCGGACGCGGCCCCTCTGCCCCTATCCGCAGGTGGCGCGCTACAACGGCTCGGGCAGCATCGACGACGCTGCCAGCTTCACCTGCTCGACCCCTTGAGCAAGCGATGACGGCGCGGGTACCCCGATCGGACGGGGCGCTCGCCGCAGCACGCGCCTCACGGCACGACACGCGCACGTCGCATGGGGAGCGGGGTCTTGCACTCCATCGCGTGGCGCAACACCTACGATAGGAGAAGCACCGATGCCTCTTCGATGCACGTGCAGAGAATGGCTGTCGGGCCATCAACCACAGGAACCCCAATCATGACCATTTCCCGCGCTCATCTCGCTGCCGGCGTGCTCGCCGCCGCCGTGCTCTCCGGCTGCGCCGCGCCCGGCGGCAAGACGATCCACACGACGGCCAACGTCTATCCCGCGATCGGACCGTATTCGCAGATGGTCCAGTCGGGCAACACGTACTACCTGTCCGGCGTGATCCCGCTCAACAAGGCGGGCAACGCTGTCGAGGGCACGACGATCGAGGAGCAGACGCGGCTCGTCCTCACCTACATCGGCGAGGTCCTTCGCGCCCAGGGCATGGGCTACGAGAACGTCGTCATGTCCAACGTCTTCATGAAGGACCTGAACGAGTTCGCGCGCATGAACACGGTCTACGGCGAGTTCTTCAAGACCAGCCCGCCGAGCCGCGCGACGGTCGAAGTCGCGCGTCTGCCGCGGGACGTGCGCATCGAGATCGCCGTCATCGCGACCAAGTGAGCCGCCGCCGGGCTCTGCGG
>JAESGR010000414.1_pt1 | contig 35821 bp, 35 predicted proteins | sample 9269771 | NCBI WGS metagenome assembly JAESGR01 (sample SAMN15739572, study PRJNA653492) | algae metagenome | isolation source: Chroococcus sp. CMT-3BRIN-NPC107 and co-occurring heterotrophs from well... | place: USA: Clark Mountains Wilderness, California | collected 2010-04-18 | reverse complement strand
AAAAACTAAATGATCCACATTATGAAGGCAAGTTCTCTGATTTGCTGCCCCATCGCTGGAAAAACAACCCTGCCTGAGCCTTACCTATGGGGACAGGCGAATGCTTACACTTTACCTGTTGTCTTATTATTTCTTTTGTAATCTTTAATGGCAACAACAATCAAACTAATCGCATACATCATCAAGAAAAGAAATTCGAGAAAAGGAAAAATAACAGCCTCATGTCCACTCATGCGAGTAGAACCAATTCCTAAAATAGCAGAAATGAAGATTGCTATGGTTAAGATGATGACTGCTTTACTTTTGTCTTTCATTCCTCTTTATGGTGTATAATGGATCAAAAATTCTCGCAGACCGGGTGCTGTGGTGAGGTTTGTGTTGTGAAGCACCGGTTGGCGGATTGAATTTGATGTGCTTGTTGCACAACACTACTAATACTAAAAAGTTGTTAATGGTAAATCAACAAGAGAAGCTTAGTTGCTTTAGGTAAATAAGTAGTGTTGATTAGATTTAGTAGGAAAAACAGATCGTTTCTTAAAGTTAATCGCGAAACGGGCAAAAACACCCGTTTTCGATTAAAAAAATCAACCTCCAAAAATCTCAGTTTATTAGCTACAGAGAAATTTCAAAAATAAAAAACCGCCTAATTTGCGAAATTAAGCGGTTTTGAGAGTGATTCCGTTTGGATTCGAACCAAAGACCTACTGCTTAGAAGTGAGTTGCCTGTCTACTGTCAGTCAATTAGTTAGATACCATAGGTCTGAAATAGGTCCGAAAATATAATTTTTAAATGAGACTTTTTACCGCTTTTCGCTAGGAAAAATAAATGGCTAAGCTAGGCTCATGAGGTTTTATTCATAAGGAGTATAATAGAAAGATAGCATCCTCTCCCCTCCTATCTCTGCCTCCAAGCATTGGTAGCATGTTCAATATTCATAGGTGGAATTTAGAAAGTGTCATAGTCATCCGTCCATGCCTTGAATCAAGTTTTCAATAGGCTTTTACAAAATCTACGTATAATATACCTAATGTTTACTCTAGAGTTTATACCTAGATCTGAGGTAAAACCATAATCTTTTAAAAATCAAATTTTTCGTTTCTTAGTATAGAGTCTAGGTGAGACTCTAATAATAAAATAGCAGCGTTTGCAAACTATTTTTTTAACACTTTTTTAATAATCATCCCTTTCTCGCTATAGAGTTTGACCACATATATGCCAATTGCTTGTGAAGATAGATCTAGCTCTTTTGTATATTCAATCCTTTCACTATGAATGAGGGTTTGCTCATATACCTTTCTGCCCACTGCATCAGTGATTGTATGGTAACAAAAAGATCAATGGCAGAAAAGTATATGGCAGTAGATTGTTTAGGTATTCCATGGGCTATTCATATCACAGCTGCTCATGTAGCTGATACGACAGCAGGATCTGAGTTAGCAGCTAGATTAAAGGGTAAGTCTTGCCGCCTGCATACCCTAAAAGCAGATAATGGAATAAAGATACATTTGTAGAAGATATACAAAGACAATATGGATGGAGGGTAGAAATTGTACAAAAGCCTGACACTGTAAAAGGCTTTGTTCCGCTAGGTGGGCGTTGGGTAGTGGAAAGAAGTTATGGATGGCTCAATTTTAAGCATAGGTTGAGCCGTGATTTAGAGAAATCCGCAGAAAGTTTGGAAGCCATGCTACAATTGGCCTTTATCGATACACTGCTTAAAAGAAAACCAATATAATATTTCAAAACATTCTCTAATATAGCCTATGATTTAATAAATATCTACAGAGAATTCTGAAAATGGAAGCAGGCAATTAGACGTATTATAGCCCTCAAGTTATGTAGAGTTGTTATCTTTAAGCAAATAAATAACTATAGCAGATTTCTTCTTCATAAACCAGTTATAATTTTTCTCAACTACCTAATGATACTTTATATTAAATACATGGTGAGCCTGCGATGCAAAATGATGGTAGAAACTGAACTAAAAAAACTGGGTTTACGCTATCTGGTGCTTGACTTGGGTATGGTTGAAACGCTGGAAGACATTACGCTGGCTCAGCGCCAGCTCCTGAAAGAAAATCTGCTCCGTTCAGGCTTGGAATTACTGGATGATTCAAAAAGTATTCTCATTGAAAAAATCAAAAATGTAATCATCGAGATGATTCATTATTCAGAGGAATTACCCAAGGTGAATTATTCAGATTACATCAGTGATAAATTAAATTACGATTATACGTATCTGTCTAATATATTTTCGGAGGTAAAGGGTATAACTATACAGCAATTTATTATTATCCATAAAATTGAACGGGTAAAAGAATTGCTGCTCTATAATGAGCTTAACCTGACCGAAATTGCCTATAAGATGCATTACAGCAGCGTAGCTCATTTGTCCAACCAGTTTAAAAAAATCACCGGCCTCTCTCCTACTTTTTATAAGCAGCTTAAGCAAAAGCGGAAGAATAATCTCGAAAATATGTGAATTGTGTAAATAGTAAACAGACATATGTAATGCTTTCGAGATTACTTGTGCCCATCTTTGTTCTGTCAGTAAACTAAATAAAGTTAGTTTTTGAAGAACAGAGATAGATACGCTATTCTCTCCAGGGAATATTACTAGATGCACTACAGCTTGAATCTGGTATACCTTTTACTGCTTTTAACATTTGTCCGTATGAAAACTATTCTTTGCCTTACCAATAACATCCATAGCTAACAACGCTTTTACATATGCCTCCTTACTTGCTGAGGCAGCACAAGCAGAGCTTGTACCAGAGGAGCAGCCCTTAATGAAAAACCTGTTCAGAAATTATGAGCGGCTCTTCCCGTTAACTCAGCCCTCGCCAGATACACGAGACGAGAAAATGAATACCATCAAAGATTCCTACCAAGCTGTTTATCCAGACCCGACCAGACAAGTACAAATTGTACATTCGCTTGCATGGAAGGCACTTACCGTGAAAGCAGAACTGATGGCAGTAGGAGTTGAAAATGATTTTGGGCTATGCGATATGAATTCGGAGTCCATTGTCAACCTGATTAGAAAATCACAATGTCCTGCTTTATTTATACCGCAGAACGTGAAGTTTAAGCCATTAAAGAAAATACTAGTGGTGATGAACAAGGAGATGAATATAGATCACCGCTTTTCTATTCTCCAAGACTTGGCGATGCCTTTTAAGGCTGAGATCCTTTTTCTGCAAATTACTTCAGCCCATATGCTTCCAGAAGAAAACCCATTTTTAGAGAGCATGAAAGAAATGTATTTATCTTTTCCTTATCCACGCACTTCCTTTCATACTATTGAGCATGAAACCTTGACAGATGGAATTACCCATTTTATGGAAAGTGTTGGAGCAGACCTAATTGTTATTGTGCCAAATCTGCAAGAACGTTTACCTTACTCGTATACCACTAGTTTGCTTAATGAACATTCAGCAGCTACACCATTAACCATCCCATTATTAGCTATTGATTGCCAGCCATTAACGACAAGCACCTCTGTAAAGACCATAGACAGGGATGGGCAAGCAGATGAAACACAGCAACTCAACTTATACAAAAAGCATATCTAAAACTTATTTCTCTGGCAAAACCTGTATTGTAGCTTCTACAAATTACTTCATTGTTTATTCACTTACTTTAAACACAATAATTATGAAAATGGAATCTTTTTTTACCGGCCCTAGCGATGAAGATACTACGGTGCATCTGGATTTATCTCTAAAAGCAACAAAATTTATACATAGCATATTAGTGGATTGTTATGAGGACTCATCCTATGGCAAAACATCTGATGAGTTAACAGCTACCATTTCTTATCTAGAAAGCTGTATTAAAACAAGTTCAGAGAAGGCCATCTCTACGCATGAATAAGTATAGCAGGCAGACACTAATTCTGCCTGCATACAATTTAGTATCCGCTTATAATTGGCTTTTTATTTTTTTGTTAGAACTTGGCTTGCCGGTAATAGCCATGGTAAAAAAATACGTATTAGAGCTTAGAGCCAGAGATTATGTTGTGTGAAATCAATAGATAAAAGTATGTTAATGCTTTACCCATCGTGAACTCTTTCTTTTTGCAAGACAATCCACTCTTCTTTATTCCTAACCTACGCATTAATTCTCTGTAATGGCCATTCGTATACTAACCCATTCCCCTCAGGAACTCATAAGCAAAGTTGAGCAGCAATTGCATCAGATGGATGTACATTGGAGAGTAGACCAAGAAAATGAGTATTTACAACGGTCAAGAGATACAGATTATCCGTATTATTTCCGTTACCTGCTAAAAGAAAATGAAATAGAATTAGTGTTTATGGATGTTCATAACCAGTATTCAACCTCATCTGTCAATAAGTATGCAGGTGAGTTAATTGGGCTTCTGCTTAATATATTCATTGGTGATTCTCAGTTTAAGCAATTAGAAGCCAAACCTTATACGCTGCAAGATTTTTAGCTAAGCCCTGCACATACTCCTCCTTGCGCATTAGGTGTACTTTCATCCGTCTCTAACGTAGTAATTCGAACTTGAGTGGCTTTCATCTTACTGCACACCTCTCTTCTCCGCCCTATAGAAAGCTTAGGCCAACGTATATTGAACTGTTGTGAACTTTGATTAAGGTATTTTTTAATGCACTTGGCGTCTGATTATCTTCCAGCAGATATTTTATTAATTCAATTTAGTTACCCATACTTTTTTCTCAGCACAGGCTTTTTAACAGCTACCCCCAATACTGGCCTGGCGTTATTCAGAGCATGTTAAACCAGTTATGCATTAGGTATAATGAAGAAATCCCTCATGTATTTCAACGTCCTATTGAATATTTAATAAAATGCAAAAATCTAGGTAGCTATTGACTCCTGTTCAAGTGTAACAAAAGAAGCCAACAAAATTAAAGTTTTTATTTACTACTATAAATATAATTAGCTTATTATCAAAAATTTGCAACTATAACTTAACCACAAAGGTTCTCTATATATCCTACCTCTAATGGTGGAAACTACCATGAAAATAAAATCTGCTTTTATTACTTTATTCATAAGCGCCTGTTGTATGCTTTCAGTGCGTTCGTTTGCTCAAATTGATTCAGTTGGAGTTAACCGGGAAAAGCAAAATGCCAGCACAACCAATGAAGAAAATGCAGACCGGCTTAAAACAGAAGTATTGAAAAGTGAAACTATCAAAACGGAAACACGGAAAAGTGATGTTGACCGGAATCAGAAACGAATGAATGATGCAGAAAATCTACAAAAAGATAACAAAATAAAAGCGAAAGAAGCTAGCCGGCTAAGCAAAGAAGCAGCTAATGCAGAAAAGGAATCTAAAATGGCTATAAAAGCTGAAAAAAGAGCCCAGAAAGCAAGAATAGATGCTGATAAACAAGCAGGTAAAGCAGCTAAAGCCACTGAAAAATCTAGAGGAAATTAATTTTTTACCCTGATCTGTGTAAAGATCAGGGTATATATTTTTTATTCAATTGTGATGTGGGAATAACATCTGTCTTTCGGATTATATTCGCTCAGATACACCTACACTCCTTACCTGCTGAAGCTAACTAAAATACTGTTTATTGCCTGGCTTGCTTCACTTCGTGCCCTGCTGAATTCCGATATCTTTTCAATTTTATCTTTCTCCAGCCAATACCCTTTCAAGTGCCTGGAAGATTGGTTTTGCAGATCATCTAAGGCTAACCTTTTGCGCCCTTCGAAAAAATCATCTTTTGGACTACTCATTTTTGAGATGATCTCCATAGACTGCTCAATATAAGATTCTAAGGCTTTGGCCTTATCATCGCCAATAGATAAGTCATTGACCTGATCTAATAGTATTTTTAACTCGGTAAGTGATGCTTTGCCCATCTAGGTATCTATTGCTATGTATCTATTTATAAATTAGTTTTACTCGCTTACTCTGGCCTAAGACGATGCCTGCTTTGACAGTGGCTCCAAAGAAAGCCCTATCAGAAAGTATAAGATTAAATCAGTTCCTAACAACTTCTCTCTCCATGTGCTAGGAGTATCGAATCAAAAGGCTTTTCCACCTGTGTTGAACCCCATAAAAGATCTCCAAAGAACCTAATAGGGTAAATGGTGTGGATTCCATTGTTCTACCAAGCACGTAGTTTAAGAAGTTCTATTGTTTGAATTCTCAGGTTTGTAAAACTGGTTTACTAAACTTACTATAATTTTAACATAGCTTCCAGTTTTTTTATCTGAAGTATTTTGTTATTGATCTGTTTAATGATTTCTATATTCTTGTTGCCCCCGATCATAAATACGTTACCTTCTACTATACTTCCTGCATTCGCATAATCAATAAATAATTCATCAATCAGCAGAATATAAATCTCGCTCTTTAATTTGGTTATTCTGGCGCTCATGTAAGCTACCTTGCATTTTGGAAGCTTTCTTTTCATACGCAGCTATTGTAGAAGATGATATTTAGAAATTACCTATAGTCGTTTAGGTTAAATTGAGTCATAGCAGGCTGAATTAAGCTTCGCTAGATCTTTCAAAAGGCAGGGTATTCTTAAAAAAAATTGCAAACGTTGTTCCCTTGCCGTTTTTACTGGTAATTTCTATTTTTCCTCCAGAGGCATCTATTATTTTCTTTACTAGATACAAGCCTAGACCTTGTCCTTCGGTTTGCAGGTTCAGCCGCTGGTACTTCGTAAAGATAGAAGCTGTATCCTCTTCAGGGATACCTATTCCATTATCTGAGATAATAAGCTGAACAAATCCGTCACTTGCCTTCGTACTAACTGTAATTTCTGGGCTGCGGCTGGCAGGAGTAAATTTAATGGCATTACTAATCAGATTATACAGAATACTCCGCAGGTTTTTTATTGAAAATGTAATCTCTGTTACCTGTATATCTTCAACAATAGTTGCCTGGGAGGCAGTAATTTTATCCAGAAGGCTTAATTTAATATCCGAAAGTAATTCTTTTATATGAATGCTTGCTTGGTCTTCAAGCTGCTGGCTCTCTATTCTTCCCACACGTGCTAGTTCCTGAATAGCAATCTTAAATTTTTGAATAGATGCATCCAGCAAGGTATTGTATTCAGTTAATTTCACGTCACTGGCATCCAAATGGGTTCTTACTAAATGAATAAGGCCTTCAATGGTAGAAAGGGGACCCAATAAATCATGAGAAGCTGCATATACAAAATTATCCAGATCAGCATTAATTCTGCGCAGGCTTTCATTGCTCTTGTCGAGTGCTTGCTGAGCTAGCTTTAATCTGGTGATATCATTAAAGGTGATAATTGCACCATCCTGCTGGCTGCCTGTTTGCCGGATATAGGGCATGGTGGTTACCTGATACCATCGCCCTTGTACATCTTGTGCTTCTTTCACCAGTATTTCACCGGTTGAAAGTACCTGTTTAAGATCTGCCATCAGGTTTCCGGATTGTAAGGTAGTGGTAATATCATCAATAGGCCGCCCTATATCAGTCTCTTTTAAATTGATGAGTGCAAATACGGCCGGAGAAAACTTTTTAAGCAGCAAATCTTTGTCTACGTATAGTTGCCTGTTTACATTGCTGCGGAAATAGTTAGTAAAATCATCGTTCAATTCAAGGAGTTCTTTTATTTTCTGTCCATGTTCGGCATTAATGGTTTGCAATTCCTCATTCACTGATTGTAGTTCTTCATTGGCACTTTGCATTTCTTCGTTTGCCGAGAGTAATTCCTCATTAAACGATTGCCTGTTTTCATTAAAGGATTCGATTTTTTCAAACACCTGTTGCAAATTTTCCCGGGCCTCCCGTAATTCTGCTTCCATATCTGCAATGTATTCGCTGGTGTGCATGGTATGATCAAAAAGTGACGCCTGTTTAGGTTCTTTTTCCACCGAATGATCTTCACTAAAAAGTACGACGATTAACTTCTGGGCAGTTTTTCTAACGACAAAGGGCTCTATAAGCACATTCATTAAAAGGGAGCTTTCTTCTTTAACCTGAATACGTTTGAGTACTACCCGTTCATTATATTTAATGGCCCGGTGGACGGCTGTTCCAAAAACCCCTGAAAGCGGCCGGGGCAGTAATTCGGCTAAATTAAAGTTGAGTACTTTGGGAAGCAGATAAGGACTTAAGTCCCCGAAGGTTTGCATGATGGTTAAATTTTTGTCCAGGCACACGCCTGCATATCCAGAGGCATGCATCACCACTTCATGTATATCATCTATGAGATTGAGATTAACATACGCCTTTTTTTCTCCATTCATATCCGGAAATGAAAGTATTTTAATATCTTCTACCAAGGGTGCCGAAAAAGAATAAAGACCTGCTTCAAACCAGGAGTTGGTTTTCTGGTATACTTTCCATTTTTTATTTACTTCTGCAAATGAGTGGGAAGATAATTTAGCAGTTTCACTGGAGCCTAAAAATAAATAGCCGCCTTTCCTAAGGCCGAAATTAAGTATGGAGAGAACTTTTTGCTGGAGTACTGGAGTCATGTAAATAAGTACATTGCGGCAACTGATTAAATCCATGTGGCAATACGGCGGATTTCTTACCAGATTATGAGTAGCAAAAATTAGCATCTTCCGGAGTTCCGGTTTCACCTTAAAGGTATTGCCTGCTCTTGTAAAAAAAACAGCCAGTCTTTCCTGGGATAAGTTTTTAGTGGTGCTTTCCGGATAAATTCCTTTAGATGCCGTACTAATCATCTTTTTATTAATATCTGTTGCAAATATTTTTACTTCCAGCTGCTTGTTGGTTTTATCCAGGTATTCTCTGATCAGTATGGCTAATGAATAGGCTTCTTCGCCAGTAGCGCAGCCAGCACACCATATTTTTAATACTTCTTCCGGAGGATGATTGTCTACAATAGCCGGAATAATAGTAGTCTGCAGGTAGGTGAATTCTTCTTGGTCTCTAAAAAAGGCCGTCACATGAATTAACAGATCATTTGCCAGAAATTCAATTTCCTCCTGGTTACTTTTAAGGTAGGTTAAATAAGTTTCTATATCTTCAATGTGTGTAGTAGCCATTCTCCGGCTGATTCTCCTTTTGATTGTACCCTGCTTATAACCTGAAAAATCATAGGGCATCCGGCGTTTAATCAGCTCGAAAATTGCCATTAAATGAGTCTCGTCTATTTTACTGGCTTCTTGTTCCGTAGTATCTTCTATGTTACCCGCTTTGTAGCCATATGCATTATTGAAAACAAGCGTTTCAATAGCCTTTGGCATAGCCGACGTAGCAAGCACTTTGTTCACACAACCGGTAGCAATAGCTGAATCCGGCATATCGCGGTACTTGGCTGTCTGTGGATCTTGTACCAGCACAATGCCTCCAGCTTTATGGATGGCTTTTATTCCTGCCGTTCCATCCTTGCCTATACCCGTTAAAATTACGCCAATGGCTTTGTTGCCTCTTTCGGCTGCCAGAGACTTAAAAAAAGTATCAATTGTAAAGTGAGGAGAAACGGTTCTGAGTTTGTTTGTCAAATGCAAAATCCCCTTACGGATGGTCATGTATTTATTGTGAGGAATTACATATACCTTGTTCACTTCTACGGGCATTCCCTGTGTGCCTTCACAAATTTCCAGTTTGCTATGTTTCTCAATAATCTGGGCAAGTCTGCTCTGGTAATCTACAGACAAATGTTGAATGATCACATACGATACGCCGTCGGGAAAAGTATGGTCAAAGAAAGACTCTAATGCTTCTACTCCACCAGCCGAGGTGCCGATAGCAATAACATATTGGTGAGGTAAAGTGGTTTTCATACTTGGTAACTAGATAAACATTATGGCAGAATTAACTACGCAGGCAGAAATTATATACATGAGAAAGTGAGGCGTTAATAGGTGTGCAACCCAAAGGTTATTCGTTTGCAAAGGCTACTATATTGCATGACCCGCCGAGCTAAGAAAAAGGAATAAAAAACGTACTGAGAAGTCCTACACAGTTTGCCCACCAACTCTCTGTAAAAGTAGTATGTAAATCAAAGAGCACCTATGACAGGTATCAATCTGCTTCAACCGGGGAATGATGTTGGTCAATGCCAGGATTAATTCTTTAGATGCAGTAATTTAGTAAAATTGAGAACAGTAATACTGTTTTTTGTGGTTTTAATTAAGCCTTCCTCTTTAAAATCACTCAGTACCCGGATCACAGTTTCTTTGGAGGCTCCTACCAAATTAGACAGATCTTCTCTGGAGATAACCATTTCCCGAGACTGAATCCCCTCCGGATGGTATTTGCTTTGAAACAGCAACAGAGCCTCTGCTACTCTCTTGCGTACTGAATGGTAAGCCAGGTTCATCATGCGTGTTTCCTGATGCACTACATCTGTTGAAAGCATTTTAATAAACTGATTGGCTACATCATGGTTATGGTAAAGTAAAAAAAGAAAATCTTCTTTCCGGATAGTACAAACCAATGAATCCTCCATTGCTTCAGCAGAGGTTGAGTAGGTAGTGCCCTCTAATAGGTTACTGTAACCAATATAATCCCCCTGTGAACAAATATGGGTAATGTATTCATTACCGGCCGTGTCTGTTTTAAAAACCCTTATTTTCCCGCTTATTACATAGTATAAGCACGTAGGAAGTTCTCCTTCCCAAAACAATACCTGCTTTTTAGGATAAACTATTGTCCTATATTTATCTGCCAGAAGTACCTGTAATTCACCTAATCCTTTGGTCTCCTGTGGAAACTGTGTAGCCGGATGAAGGTTTTTTGTAAGCTCTGCTTGCTGCAAGTCGATCTTTTTTAACTGCATTTCTACAGCTTGCAAAAAGTTTATATCGTCAAAAGGTTTAATCAAGTAATCATCTGCCCCGGCACTCATACCTTTTCTAAAATCCCCTTTTTTATCTTTTTCACTCATGAAGATAAACGGAATACGCTCAGTGAGAGGATTTTTTTTCAGAATATGCAGTACGCCGAAGCCATCTAGTTCAGGCATCAAAATATCGCAGAGGATCAGGTCAGGAGAAGATTGTATAGCTAATTCAACGCCTAACACACCATTGCTTGCCTGTAACACCTGGTAACTGGCTAATTCCAGAACTTCGCTTGTGTTTGGCAAGTGCTCTCCACTACTCTCAATCAGTAATATTGTTTTCAGCATACCCTCTCCCCTGGTAATTAATCTTACTACTCAAACACCATACTGCCAAGATTCGGCTCATTTATGTATAATATATTTTTTGAGGAAGAATAAGAAGGGATAAAACAAGAGATATAGAGAAAATAGACATCTTTCTGCTCAAGTAAGCAGATGCTTCCCAACTAAATTCAGGGCTGATAACAATCATCCACCTATGTTAGCAGGGTGATGCCTGTCATTTGGAGGCGGCTTCTAATGACCTACCTTTGTAGAGCGATAAGTATAACTTCTTCTACTTAACTGAAGCTACACTTGTTATACGTATATACATTAAACAACCAAAATCATGAAACCAGCACAATGTTCAATTTTTACCAAATGGATTGCATCCAGCCTATTCAGCGCCTGTTTACTAGCAGGTGCATTTACAGCTCAGGCACAAGACGATAAACAGTTCCGTTTCGGAGTAAAAGGGGGAGTTAACCTTTCTAATCTGTATATAGATGAAGTAACCGATGAAAAGGCTAAAGTGGGTTTGCACGCTGGTTTATGGATGAAAGCACCTATTGGGGAATTTTTTGCTATTCAGCCAGAATTACTCTGGTCTTCGAAAGGCACCAAAATCGGCCAGTATCAGAATATTCCTTTTACACAAGACGGTGAGGTACGGTTTAATCTGAATTATGTAGACTTACCTGTATTGGCTTCTGTAACCTTAGGCCCTATCAGCATTCAGGCAGGCCCGTATATTTCTTATTTGTTCAATGCCAATGTAAAGAACTTAAAGGAAGATTTAACTACTGGTGCTGTATTAGACCTGGATAAGAATGATTTTAATACTGTAGATTATGGTTTAGCCGGAGGCTTGGCCTTGGATATTAAAGGATTTCAATTTGGTGTCCGCTACAACTATGGGTTGAGAGAAGTCGGAAAAAGTGATATTGCCGGTCAAATCACCAAAAATGCAAAGAACTCCGTAGCCCAAGTCTTTGTTGGCATTGGGTTCTAACCTGATCTAACAAGCCGTTCATAAAACAGGCTGTTATTCAACCAACGGCTTGCTTTCTGAACATAAAGCGCAACCGGAAACCCTACTGATTTATTCATGTGCTATGTCAGTTACAGACCATAAAGCCGGATTTTCAGGTAACTTAGTTACGGCTATGAGTATAATTTCATTTACCGGGTACAGCATGATATCTATGAGATCAATGCTTATACCGTTTGCTTCGAGCCTGTTACTAGCTATGATTTTGTATCCCATCTACAGGCAGCTTAAAAACTGGGGAACAGGCCGACTAGTGGCTATAGGCATTTGCCTGCTAGTAACTATCGTGTTATGTATGGTACTAATTATCAGTATCGACAGACAGATCGTTACATTTATTAAGGATTTGCTACAGAACTAGTGGACTTATAAAGAATAAGTAAAATACTGGTATAAGTAGAGCAGATTTTCAATGTGAAACAGTCTAACCAGAGACCTCTGCTACAGAATTTCTTGACTGAATGGGCCAACCCCATAGTGCTTTTATCCAGCACGTTGTCTGCTTCTACCTATGCCATTTATAACTTTTCTGTTAATACCATGATTAGCTAGCTACGATAACTTAAGGAGTTTTACTTTGGTAAGTCTTACTTACAATACACCACGGTTCAGTGGTTATTTTTTCATTTCTAACATACATACAGGCACATAAGCCTACACTAAACCCTACCAATATGTCCAAAGATAACAGTGATTATAAAAAATCTTTACAAGATGCTGACCATAAAGTGCATCTGACGGATACTTCCAAATCTAAAGTGGCTCCTGCTAATGCACCAGGCTCCCGGGAAGATTCCATGAAAAAGCAGTCATCTTCTAAGAAGAATAAGAAATAATTTAATATATCATAGTAACCACTGAGCACAAGCCATACAGGTAGAATACTTCCCAACCTGTATGGCCTAACCCAGAGGTTTACTTATTTATTCAATTTAATCCCTGGCAACATTTTTCACCGCTACTTTAAGCATTTAAACTTTCCCTTTATACTAGTTGCTTCTTTTCTAAGGAATTAGCTGGCCTGCATAACCCAACAGAGCTGTATCTTTTCTGATCCAGTTATCTGCCTTTTACCTAAATTCTACAACTAGGAAGATTGCGTACATTTCCACCTTTTTGCCCCGAGCATGCGGTATAGCTACATTTAATAATAATGTTATATAGTGTAATTAATAATTGGATTCCAAGAGATACCTCGCCTCTTGAAATAAATAAAAAAACATTATATGTAACTAACTTATTTGCACAATGGCAAGCTAATATGCTTATTATTATTGGTGCCTTGCCTTTTTGCCATGGACTATCTTCTATTGGGTTAATGCTGTTACATATGGTGATATGCGTTACTATACCTCGGGGTTAATTATACATTGTTACTGGGCATTAACTTTATTTTTAATATCCGCTCCTTTTTTATAGTCCTTAATAAATGGGTATATTTTAAGTCCAGTATTATAGCATTTTTATCAGAAAAGAAAGAAGAGACTGATAAGAACATTCAATTTATTAATCAAACTAATCCTATAAGTAGCTATCAATTAATTGGAACAAGTATTACCACTATTATTTCTTTCCTATTACCATTATTAGAGCTTGTTAAATAGATCAATGTATACTTACTGCTTTATTTTTAAATCCTCAATTTTCCTATCAATATTTTGAAACTTTTTGCTTTCATATTCAGCCTTAAGCTTTTAAAAATTTTCTTTACTTAACTTAAAGATCATCTGACTAATTTCTTTCCCAAGATCTTTAAGGCTCTTTGGATTGAGATTCTGTTTTTTTTCCCATTTCCCGTTCAATCAATTCATCCAAATTTTTAGTAACATCTACCACACTTTTCTGCAAAGCTTCAATAAAGAATCTACTCATTTCTCCCTCAATCTCCTTTGTAATTTTTGATTTTATCTTATCATAAATCCTAACTATTTGAGCAGTAATGAGATGTATAGACCACTTAAATGAAGAAAATACAGTATAAAATACATGTAATGCCAGCTATAATAGCCGGCATTACATGTATTTTATACGAGTGAGTTTATAGCGGGATTAGAGATATACTAGTATTCATATCAGCATATTTTTAACTGTACACATTTGTAGGTTATAGGTGAATAGACCTGATAACATTTAATTGTGCTTCTATATGTTATGAGATCAACCTTTCCTCTAGTTGATGTGGAGGAGTTACTCGAAAGGGGAAGTTTATTTAATATTTCATTACTTCATCAACTTACCATAATAAAATTGACAAGGGGAAAAAAAGTTTGACAAGCACTAGTTTATACCATCTGATCCATTCTTTTCTTCCATTCCATTTACTTCATTGGGAAGTTCTACCCGGAAACTTGTTCCCTGGCCTAATTCTGACTGAACATTTATCGTCCCTTTCAACGTATGAATCACCTCTTTTACAATGTACAAACCAATGCCAGAACCCTTGCTGGTTTCAGAAGCTCTATAAAACATATTAAAAATCTTATCCACACTTTCTTCGGCAATGCCCAGGCCATTGTCGGTAAATTCGAACACGGCTAAGTGCTTATTAATAATTATAGTAATAAGCACATACGAACCGGGGTTAGCTGCAGAGCGGTATTTCACTGCGTTGGAAAGCAAGTTGTTTAGTATGATTTTCAACCGGAATACATCGGATAAGAAAGGGGCTGTTTGCTGAATGGTAATTTTCTTTTCTATTTCATCAAAACCTTCCAGAAACTTCAACCCTTCCAGGGTTTCTTTCATCAGTAAGGCCACATCTATAGTCTCTTTGATTACCTCAATGCGTGAATTTCTAGAATAATTAATAATCTCGCTAATGAAGGTGTCGAGCTTGGAGATGCTTTTATCCATCATAGTCAGGTAGCTAGCCTTTATCTCTTCGTTTTTTTCCTGGCGGCTAATAGTAATAAGCCCTAAAATAGAAGCAAGTGGTGCCCTTAAATCGTGCGAAGCCCGGTACACAAAACTATCCAGTTCCTGGTTAATCTTCTTCAGATCATCGTTTTGTTGCCTGAGTTTTTCTTCAATCTGTTTGCGTGCAGTTATATCAGTTATCGTACCGATCAGGCGAAGCGGTTTGCCCCTTTCATCCCGCCCCATCACCTTTCCCCGGGCTAAGAACCAATAATATTGATTATTTTTTCCTAAGGCACGACATTCTACCTGGTACATATCTGTTATACCAGCTAGATAGTCATTGAGCGCTTTAAAAGTGTATGGCTTATCCTCCGGATGAAGTCTAGCTACCCAGTTACTCATACCTTCTATTGCTTCATCTTCGGTAATATCCATTAATTCTTTATATCTATTGCTATAAAATACCTGGTTGGTTACCAGATTCCAGTCCCACAAGCCATCGCCACTTCCTTCCAAGGCAAATTGCCATCGCTGCTCACTTTCCCGGATTTGCTCATTGAGCAAAATTGTTCTTTCCAAAGATTCCCGCAGTTTCTCCTCATTTATTACTAATTGCTCATTCATCTCTTGAGACAGATCTAGTAAATGCGCTATTCTTTCCTGGTCGTTCTTCCATTCTGTAATATCATAGGTGATGCCCATTAACCGGATCAGTTTGCCGTTTTCATTCACTACAGGCCTGCCAACTACATAATTCCAGCGGAAATCTGTATCTGTAGGCATAATTTTAATCTCCATCTCATATTCTTTCCCTTCAGCAATCCCCTGTTCAGTAATCCGGATAGCCGTTTCTCTGTAATCCGGATGGATGAATGCCTGATAGGTTGGTATGTCTGGGGCACCATTAGCCGGATCCAAACCAAAAATTTTATACATCTCTTCAGACCAGGTAGTTTTTTGAGTAAGGGCATCATATTCCCAGGTACCCAGCCGGGCTATATTCTGGGATTCTTTCAATTCCCTCTGACTTCTTTCCATCACCTTATTCAGATCTCGCAAGCGATTCATAAACTGCGTCTTTTCCTCTTCCATCAGTTTACGCTCGCTGATGTCAAAGGAAATAAACGAAATGCTGTTTGAAGAGGGGATAGGGCTAAAACTGCCCAGATGCCATTCGTACCCTCCATCAGGTTTGGGAAACATATACTCCATTTGCATGGTTTTACCTGTTTCTATGCAATGTTTAAAGTGTATATGTCTTTCTTTAATAACTGCTTCCGGTAATCCTATTTCTCTTCCTGTTTTTCCTGTTAACTCTTCTATGGTTTTTCCAAAAAAGTTTGCGATATACTGGTTGGGGAGTCTATAAATAAAATCATCCTCTGTTAGTTCAAATACACACATAAAAAAATGGGAGGCATCATAAAAGGCTTGCAGCAGATTTTTTTGTTGGAGTAGGGCCATTTCCGCTTTTTTCCGCTCTGTAATAATGCTGAAGGTCCCAATCACCCCTATGATTGTATGATCAATGTTAGTTAAGGGACCAAAGAGAGCAGTCATCCAACCGCCACTTGATGCATCTGCTCCTACAAAAGTATCAGGCAGTAATACGGTTTCCCCTTGCAGGGCTTGCTTGAGCATTTGAGTAAAGCCAACGGTTTCTAAGAAGGGAAATAATTCAGCCGGCCTTTTTCCCATCACTTGTTCCTGGGTAATTCCCATCCGCTCTTCAAGAAATTTATTCCAGAGTATGTACCTGAGATCTGTATCAAAAACGGCAATTCCCTCATTTACACTTGAGATCACCCGTTTAGTAAACCCTTCACTGGCAATTAACTTATTATTTAAATCAATTGTATTATCCAGGGTTTGCATCAGTTTTTCTTCACTGGCCCGGAGCTTTTCATTCATTCTTTGTGTTTCTATCAACAGGTCAGCTGCCTGTGCCTCTACTTGCTTCTTTTCAGTAATATCTATCATACACCCGATAATACGGCTGATGCTGCCTGCTTCATCATACATGATGCGGCCCTGGTCATGTATCCAATGGTAGGTTCCATCTTTAAAAAGAAAACGGTATTCAATTTTATAAATCCCCTTCTTAAAAATATCTGCAAACTGTTCGTATAAAGAATCAACTTCATCTGGGTGAATATGCCTTTTCCAGAAAGCAGCATCACTCGTAAATTGCTCAGGCTTATAACCTGTTATCGTTTCTACATTCTGACTAATATAAGTCATGCCATACGGATATACATTGCTTGCCGTAAACAGGATGGCCGGTGATTCACTCAGCAGAAAATCCATTCGTTCGGCAAATGTTTCCAGATCGGATGTAATACTTTTTGGGAGAATGGGGGATTGGGTGTGAGAACGAGCAGAATCAGCAGAAGGTTGATCAGCCGCACACATGCGTTCAATCTGGTCTAATTGGGCTAAGGCATTGTTCAGATGCGCATGAATAGGTGGCTGCCAAGTAGCATCTATTCCCTGCTGCATTTTGTTTCGTATGCGTTGTAAAGCAGCTTCTATCTTTTCTACTTGCCTACCCAGCTTATCGAAGTCGGAAGGCTTTCTGTTGAATGTGGGCATAGGTATAAAAAACTGAACGATCTCAAGCTACTCAATCGTGAATGTAGCATGGCAAGTTCCATTTTATAATATAATAGAGAATCTTGTTACGGCAAATGCATAGCTTTAAAAATAATGCAGTAGTAGAAATAAATTTATTGTATAACTACTATGAGAGGCAGGAATTCAAAAATTATAAAATTGCAGGCAGTTCTAATGGCGTTGCTACTTAAAGATGAAGAGTAGAAAGAGAGCAGATTTGGAATTCAGATTCTGGAGTTCTTAAAAGGGGTGTGACTGTTGCACAACTATTTTCCGGCATGGACATCTAGCCAAATTTTCTGTTGATTGTAAAAAATAAGCCCTTTTAATCGTCTTACCTGGCTCTTAGCACTCAAAAGATTGGACAGTGTATCACTTATTTGAGTTGTGCAACACTCAGGGGTAGATTTTGTAACTATAAAATTCTATAATAACTGCTTTCTAAAGAGCATATAAAATAATTAATACACACCCGAAAAGTATCAAGAACAACCCATCTGTGAACTAATTACTAGGCAAGTCTTTATTTGGAAAATATTCGTAACTTTAATGATAGCCAATGTACATTTATGGATTCTATTCAACTAAAAACGGACTTGCACCGACTGATTGATCAAATTGAAGATAGTCGCTTACTACAGGCAGTCCATACGATTCTAGCCCGAGAAGTTGGACAAGATCAACCGGTAGACTGGGATCAATTAAGCACAGCTGAAAAGCAAGCCATTAGTGAAGGGTTAGATGATATAGCCAAAGGTCATGTATCCTCCCATGAGGAGGTAATGAGCCGCATCAAATCAAAATTTGGTTTATGAAGCAGATCAGTTGGTCTGCTCGTGCAGAACGGGACTTTACAAAGCAAATGGCCTATTTGGAAGCACATTCTACTAAGAAAGCTATTTTACAGTATATGGCAGAAGTAGCTCAAGCCATAGAAAATATTTCCACTAAAGAAGTAGCTTACCAATTAGTAGATGATACCAAGCGGATACGCCGCTATAAAGTCAATAAATTTATAGACTTGTACTACAAAGAAACAGCTCAGGACCAAGTAGTGTTACTTACTTTCTTCGATAGAAGGCAAGATCCAGGTAAATTAAAGTTATAAATTTCCTCTTAGGAATATGATTCGCCTCTTTAATATTCCAGCTTTTACTATAAAAATGGGCAAGAGGGGAAGACTATAATTTCCCCTTTTGCCCATTTGTGCAGTTTCATTATTGGGGGTTTTGACTTAACTGGGATTGAGCTTTAAAATATAATCTCTCTCGTTGCTTTAACTTTACATGTACACCTTTTGTGCTTAGTTAATCGTCCACTTTTTTGATGGAATGCCACTTGGAACCAAATAGTCTACCGGATCGAATTAGTAATTAGTTATGGTATAAAACCTATGGCTAGCCAATAATTATATGTTACTTTTGATTTTTATTATTTGTAAATAATTCATTATTTGTAGATAATTCACTTATAAATACAATTTTTATCAAATCATCCTTTAGATGCCAGCCATAGATTATTGATGAAAATAGCCATAATTGTATTAGTTGGGATATTGTTATTAGAGGCTATTGGTTTGCAACTAAGACCCCCTCATCCTAATACTCTTTTGGGTTGGCTTTCTATATCTTCTCAGCCAACTGATAACAATTTATATTATACTAAAAATACAGTTCCGCCTCCTCACTTGCAAGTAGAGATAGCTAGTGAACAGAAAAAAGAAGAATTTCGAGCACCCCAAATTAAGTTTCAGCATATTGGTGCACAACAAGGCCTTTCGCAAGGACATGGTGTATGCATTTTTCAAGATAGTGAAGGCTTTATGTGGTTTGGAACCATGGATGGCTTGAATAAATATGATGGCTACCAAATTACTGTTTACCGGAATAACCCACAAGATACAGCCCTATTGAGTAATAATTTCATTACCTGTATCTATGAAGATAGACAGAAGAATTTCTGGATGGGTACCCGTAATGGTTTAGACCGCCTGGACCGTAAAAAAGGCAAATTTATACACTATAAAAATACTGCTAATGATCCCAAAAGTATCAGCAATAATAGCATCCATGCTATTTATGAAGATAAAAAAGGCAATTTGTGGATTGGAACCAATGGGGGTGGATTAAATTTGTATCATCCAACCAAAGATAACTTTACTCACTACTTACCTGATACAGCCAATCCTTCAAGCATTAGTGATAATTATGTGAATGTTATCTATGAAGACAACAAAGGAAGTTTATGGGTTGGCACCAGAAGTGGGGGCATCAATCATTTTAACCTGGAAAGCCAATCCTTCACCTGTTATAAAAACCAAGCAGAGGATCCTAATAGTTTAAGCAGTAATAATATCACCTCTATTTTAGAGGATAGACAAGGTAACTTCTGGGTAAGCACCTGGGGTGGGGGCCTAAATTTATTTGACCGGTATAAAAAGACTTTTTCCCACTATCGGCATAAAAGCCAAGATACAAAAAGTATAGCAAGTGATATCATTTATGGTATGCTTGAAGACCACAAAGGAAACCTTTGGCTAGGCACAGAGAATGGAGGGTTAAATCTGTACAATCACGCTACAAAGAATTTTATTCACTATACGCACCATGTCAACGATTTACATAGTTTGGCTAATAATACTGTATCGGCTTTGTATGAAGATACAAGTGGAAATATATGGGTAGGGGTTCATAGAGCAGGAATTGACTACTTTAACCCTGATGATGAAAAATTCAGACATTATTATCAGCAAGCAGGCGATGCTAGTTTAAGTAACAACAACGTGCAGGCTTTTTGGGAAGACAGGCAAGGTAAGCTCTGGATAGGTACGGATGGAGGCGGATTAAATTTACTGGATCGCACCTCTGATACATTTACTCATTTTAGATCTGATAAAAATAAGTCCGGAAGTATTTCCTCAGATGTGGTACTAGCCATTATGGAGGATCGTACAGGTAAATTATGGCTGGGTACCTGGCAAGGAGGACTCAACTTGTTTGACTCAAACAAAAATACATCTAAAGCCTATTTTCATAAACCATCTGACACTACTTCCATTAGTTCAAACAAGCCTTGGGTGATTTGGGAAGACCGCAAAGAAAATATTTGGATAGGAACCTATGATGGCGGGCTTAATTGGTTAGATAAGCAACAAAACAAGTTTATCCGTTTTCAACACCAGTCCGGGCAGACAAATAGTTTATGTAATAATCAGGTAAAAGCTATTAGGGAAGATAAAGAAGGGAATTTATGGATTGGGACAGCGAATGGACTAGATCTTTTGAACCTAAATACCCATAACTTTATTCATTATATCTCAGACCCAAAGCAAGTTAATAGTTTGAGCAGTAATGATATCAATACACTTCTTATTGACCATCAGGGTAATTTGTGGATAGGTACCCAAAAAGGATTAAATTTATATAATAAAAAGACCAACAATTTCACTGTTTTTACTGAGAAAGATGGCTTGTGCAATAATGCTGTCCAAGGCATTCTCGAAGATGAGCGGGGGAATCTATGGATTAGCACGCTAAATGGTTTATCTAAATTTAATCCGGCTCAAAAAATATTTCAAAATTTCAGTATTACAGATGGACTACAGGGAAATGAATTTTTAAAGAATGCTTGCTTAAAAACAAAAGATGGGAAATTATATTTTGGCGGGATAAATGGGTTTAACGTATTCCATCCGGATGCTATCAAAGATAATCCCTTTATCCCGCCAGTACATTTAACAGACTTTCAGTTATTCAATCATTCCGTTAGTATAACAGATCAAGATTCTCCCCTGCAACAACCCATCAATCAAAGCAAAGAAATCACGCTATCCTATGAGCAATCAGTCATTTCATTCGAATTTGTTGCCTTAAACTATCGTTCTCCTGAAAAGAACCAATATGCCTATCGGCTGGAAGGATTTGACCAAGGCTGGAATTATGTTGGCAACCAACGGAAAGCTACCTATACTAATTTAGATCCAGGACAATATATATTTCGGGTAAAAGCCTCCAATAATGATGGTGTCTGGAATCATAAAGGAACTTTTATCCGTCTCAATATTACGCCTCCTTTCTGGAAAACTTTGTGGTTCAGAGCAAGCGGTATCTTTCTAATTATTCTACTTGCCTTAACGGCACATAGGACTACAACCAAACTGATTATAGCAAGAAATAAGGCCTTAGAAGCTAAAGTAATGGAGCGGACCAGAGAAATAGAAAGACAAAAACAAGAAATAGCTTTACACTTAGAAAACTTGCAAAATGTTAATGAACAAATCATTCATCAGAAAGAAGACTTAGCACGCAAAATAGCAGAACGTACACAGGAATTACAAGCTAATCATGAGGAACTGCTTTTGCTCACTAATGCTCTTCCTGTACTTATTACCTATGTAGACCAGCAGCAGCGTTACCGGTTTAATAATAAAACGTATGAAGATTGGTTTGGTACTTCACGTGCCCAGGTATATGGTCAGCATTTACTAGAAGGAATGGGAGAAAAAGCCTATGCACAGGTAAAACATCAAGTAGAAAGAGTTTTAACAGGTGAAAGTCTGCATGAAGAAACCTGGATGGCTTATCCCAAGCTAGGCAACCGTTTTGTATCCATTGATTATATCCCTCACTGGAGGGATGGTCAAGTAGTGGGTTATTACACGTTGATTGCTGATATTACTGACCAACAGAAGTCAAAACAAGCCTTGGAAGAAGCCTTGAACGAAACCCGCCAGAGCAATGAAGCCTTAAAAAAAACGAATATAGACTTAGATAACTTTGTTTATACCGCTTCCCACGATTTGAAATCACCCATTGCCAACCTGGAGGGCATCACCTCTTTGTTAATCCGCAAGCTGGAAGGAAAACTGGATGAAAAACAAAAAGAAATGCTTTCAATGATTCATACAATGACACATAAACTGAAGGCTACCATTGCAGACCTAACTGAAATCTCCAGGGTGCAGAAGGATTTAGATCAAGAGCAAGAAACCATTTCATTTGAGCAAGTATTAAACGATGTTCAAGCAGACTTATACAAGCAGATAACAGAGTCAGGGGCAGTCATCACCACTAACTGGGAGGAAAAAGAAATCCCTTATGCACGCAAAAACTTACGCAGCATCCTCTATAATTTGGTAACCAATGCCATAAAATACCGTTCCCCTAACCGTACCCTGCATATTCATCTTCAAACCCAACGGCAAGGGCATGGCCTTATGCTCTTAGTAGCGGATAATGGATTGGGGGTAGCTTCCCATCAACTACCAAAATTATTTTTAATGTTCAAGAGGCTGCATACACATGTGGAAGGGACAGGTATTGGGTTGTATATTACCAAAAGGATCATTGAAAATAATGGTGGTCACATCCTGGTGGAAAGTGAAGAAGGAAAAGGAAGCGTGTTTAAAGTATTTTTTAAGCTATAAGTATTGCCGAAAGATGAGTTTTTAAGAGTGACTATCAGACTCACAGTTTTTAGGACGGGTGTTGAGTAGAAAATTTAATTATCAATTAATCAACCTGCTTTTAAGTTACTCGAAAGAGGAAGATAATTTAACTGATTCCTATTTGCTTTGTGAGAATCCGCCGTAGGTTTGGCTCAAGATTTTTCCATCCTCAATAATAAAGGTATCCGTAGCAAACAGAAGATCAAAGGTAGGCGTGTTGGCTTGCCATAGAATGTAGGCGACATCCCTTTCAACCACGGTTTTATTGAGCTTGAGTGGATTTTGCCCGATTGGAAAAGCCTTGAAAGCAGCTATGAAATTTCCCCGGATTGCTGCTAATCCCCTATAGGTAGAGTCCGGTGTGATGAGAAGAGAGTTTTCGGTATAATCTGCCATCACTTCTTCCAGATTGTTTTCTTGGAAGGCTTTCCAATGATGGTCTACCACTTGTTGAGTGAGTTCTGGGTTGATTTGATTAGAAGAGCTAGGCGAACAACTCTCCATCATTAAAAGAATGGCAGCTAGCCCATAGAGAGATCTTTTCATAGGGGGATAGAAGTAAATATATGTTTTTTCATGTGAATACGTCAATACCTCTCATAATCCTGTATGGAAGGTAAAACAGCAGGTTTTTGGTGTAACTAGTGTGCTTGACGAATAATACAGAAAGGTAAGCAAAGTAGCTATAAAACTAAAATTTTTTATGAGTCACATGAACGCACCCCTTTTTACTTAACTCATTTAAATAGGGACCGCCACCAAACTGACCTCTGGCAACAAGCACAGGCAAAACGACAGGATGAGTTTTGCTTACCTGCCCATCGGCTGTTGTACTTTTTTTAATTCTTTTCAAGCCCCTCAAAATCAGATCTGGAATATGAGCCATACTAATAACTTGATGAGGCCTTTGCTGCTTTCCAAGTATGGTAAAGACTTGAAAATTTAAAAGGTAAAGTGTATTGATAGGAATAGTTTTTGTACAAAAAAACGGAGGGGAGGGCATGTACCGATGATTTTTTTGAAGCTAGTTGTGTGCTTGGTTTTGGTTGTTTCTCTAACCGGTAGCCTGCAAGCACAATCCTTACTGACCAATAAGAAATGGATCCTAACCAATAATAATCTTGAGACCCAGGTTGTCTTTCATGAGGATGGAAGATATGAAATCATGATGGGCAGCATTTCCCAAATCCTTCAATGGACGAGGGTACATGATATGCTGGTCATCACTTTACCACCGGAAAATAAAAACCAACAAGCTATCAGCCAGGAGTATTTAATCAAAAAGCTGCAGGCAGACACTCTGCAAGTACAACGAGTAGGCTATCCTACCCTTGAAACCTTTGTAGCTAGGAGTGAGTAGCTTTTTAAGCTATATCAATAATAGTAGAATGATATTGAATTTCATCGATTGTATCTGTTGTTGTGCCTAATAAGTGGCTAAACGCAATTAGCAATAAGAGGTGGGTTTAGCCATTTATCTAGACGAATATACGCAACTCCTATTAAAAAAAATCAACAAAGGATATTGAACAGTGTTTTTCGCCTATATCATTTCTTGAACGCTCCTTGGAGGTCTGTATATTTTTATAACAACCGTTGAACGGACGTTCATATGGTGTTATATTGCGTAAAATCCAAGCCTATGGGCCCACTCGCATACATAGAATTAAAGCGGTTGATAGCAGATGAGCCGATTCGATTGTCTATTTTAAAAAGTAAATACAACCAGGTGGCAGTAAAGTTGAATGGTTTTTATACCATACTATCTGAGGAGGAGATTAAGCTGGCACTTACTCAAATAAAATACTATCAGCAACAAATTGACACCTATGAAAGGTAGCCAAGATATATGAGTAGATATCGATTTGTCAAGTTACAGGCCATAACAAAGCAGGAAAGTGAAGAGTTATTGCGCTTGAAAGAAGAATTTAATGTCCATGCTTCCAACCTTAATATGTTATGGCCCTCATTGAGTGAAGAAGAGCGAAAGATATGGTATGATAAAATTGACAGCCTAGAACAACTAATAAAACACTATGACAAGTAAATACATTGCCTATTACCGGGTATCCACAAAACAACAAGGACAATCCGGTTTAGGCTTGGAGGCACAGCAGGCAGCGGTAAGAGGGTTTACCGGGAATTGCAAGGATTGTATAGTGGCTGAAGTAACAGAGATTGAAACTGGCACCTCTAAACGTGTCCGTACAAAAATCCTGGAAGCCATAGAGTTGGCTAAAAAGCATAATGCCATTCTACTGATTGCAAAACTTGACCGTCTAGCCAGAAATGTGCATTTTGTTTCTTCTTTGATGGAATCCAAAGTTGCTTTCAAAGCCTGCGATATGCCGGAAGCAGATAACTTTACCATCCATATATTTGCTGCTCTTGCTGAACGGGAAGCTAAACTAATATCAGAGCGTACCAAAGCTGCTCTAGAAGCAAAGAAAGCCAGAGGGGAAAAAGTAAACAGAATCAGTAATCTTACCGAGGACTCTCGGCAAAAAGGTAGGGTAATACAAACAGAGAAAGCCTATAGTGATGAAGCTGTACGGCGAGCTGCTGCTATGATTAAAATGTATCGAAACCAAGGACTAAGCTTTGAACAGATTGCTCAAAAGCTTAATCAGGCTGCTTTTAAAACTAGAAAGAATAAGCCTTTTGCCCCTATGCAGGTCTATAGGATATTCAAAAGAGCAATAAACGAAGCTAGTAAATGATCATTCATGGTCTGTAAAATAGAAAGAGTCTTATTTGAACAAGGTAAAAGCTCATGATACCACTTTCTTATCATGTCTGAGTAAAGGATACATTGATAGAGGGTACAAGAATAGGGTATAAGCTTTATGGCTTACCAGTGGAGTGAATAGCATAAGTGCAAGGGGTATAAAATAAGGGAGGTTTTTGTCAATCTATTTCCAGACAAGATCAATCAGCATGAACTGAATAACTAGTTGTTTATGGTAGTATTATGTCCGTTTGCTAAAAGAAGCCCATCCTGCATGACCGACTTGCGTTGCTTGTATTCATTGCTCCTAAGCGTAGATGTTGCTATGCACTCATTCCGGTTGTGAGAACACGTACCAGGACAGGAAAGGTGGGGAAACGAAGCTTTTGAAGAGACGGCTCCCTACTAGTTATTCGGCGCTGAAAATTTTGTTCCGGTGGTTTAAACCCCAATCCTTCATGGCATAGATAATGGGCGTTAACGTGTCTGCGTAAGGTTCGGCCGTATACAAAATCTTAACGGGGTAATCCCCTACCACGGTTCGCTTGATGAGTTTATGCTCCTCGAGCTCTTTGAGTTCCTTGGCCAATACCTTCGGCGTAATACCTGGAATACTCTCCTGGATATCAGTAAATCGGTCATTGCCGAGTGAAACAGAAATAATGATAGGCAGTTTCCATTTGCCATTGATCACCTCTAACGTATCCCGCACGGGCTTCACCGTATCCAGACAATTATTATATCCTCTCTTTGTTGCCATACCTGTCGAAAAAGAATTCTACTTTCCTTTAGGAAAGTACTATACAAAGGAAAGTAATTTAGGGTAATTTTGCAAAAGAATCCACCACAAACCGTTTCATCTATGGGTACCCAAATGCTTATCGGCCTACATCTTGGAAATGGCTACGGCTCGCAGCCGGGAGCCTGGCGTATGCCTGGAGTAGACCCCGAGAGTTATACCAGTTTTGACGCTCGTGTGAAACAAGCTCAGGCAGCCGAACGGGGGAAATTTCAATTTTTATTTTTGCCTGATGGACCCGGTGCGATCATGGCGGATATAGAAACAGAATCGCCAGGCTTTAACCTCGATGTCATGCTCACCCTTGCGGCAGTTGCCCGCGAAACGAAATACATCGGATTAATCGCAACGGGCTCAACCACTTTCAATGAGCCTTTTAATCTGGCCAGACAATTCAAAGCCCTTGATATCATGAGCCATGGCAGGGCTGGCTGGAATGCGGTTACCTCGAGCGGGCAAGATGTGGCGGCTAATTATGGAAGGCAGATCCCCTCCAGTGAAGATCGATATGGCCGTGCCCATGAGATGATTCAACTGGTGCAGGCGCTCTGGAGCAGTTGGGGAAGAGAAGCCTGGGTGCACAACCAAGAAAGTGGTGAGTTTACCAAGAAAGGTCAGGTTCTTCCCATTAACCTGCAGGGCCAATACGTTAGCTCGAGGGGACCACTTTACATCCCGCCATCGGAGCAGGGCCAGCCGGTTATCGTTCATGCCGGAGGAAGTCCTAATGCCCATGAGTTAGCCGGACGTTTTGCCAATGTGGTAATTGGGGCAGCCTTTACCATCGAAGATGCACGGGCTCAACGTCATGCCTTTAGAGGGGCAGCCAAACGGTACGGACGTGATCCGGACGAGATTAAATACATAGCTGGTTTGATGACCACTATCACTAAGAATAGACGCAGCGCACTCAACCGGCGGATTCAGCTGACCAAGCATATTTTCCCGCAAAGGGTTGCCTACCTTGGGCACATGCTGGGTATACCACTCGATATAACCAGACTAAACGAACCGTTGACGAAGGAGCAGCTAACGAATGCTCGCCCCTCTCGTCATGATCCCCGGTCATTACACGCGCTAAAAATTGCAAAGGAAGGCTGGAGCTTGCAGGACATCATTGCGCATGGTGTCATTGATTATCACCCAGTTATTGCAGGGCCGGGCAGGGAAGCGGCTGATCACATGCAGGAGTGGTTTGAGGCCGAAGCCGCCGATGGGTTCTGGATTTCGCCCGATGTCAATGCCGATGGGATTGACGCCTTCGTGGAGGAAGTGGTGCCAATTCTGCAAGCGCGTGGTTTGTTCCACCAGGATTATGAGGGAAAGACCTTACGGGAGCATCTGAGGGTGCCGGATCAGTATGGCATTGACCCTCGTATTAATAAAACCTAAAATAAAAAAACGTATGAAAATAGGAATAATAGGAGCCGGTGCGATCGGCTATAATCTTGCCAAAATACTTGCTCCCAATCATGAAATTAAGCTTGCCGCTTCCAAATTGAGCCGGGAGTTGGAGGCTAAGGCAGCTTCGATCGGTGTAAGAGCTGTGGACATTCGCGAAGCGGTAAAAGATGTTGAAGTCATCATCCTTTCCATCCCGATGAAAGCTATCGCCGAACTGCCGAAGGATCTTTTCGACGGCGTTCCGCCGGAAGTAGTCATCGCTGACACTGGGAATTACGTCCCTTTCCGAGACGTCCAAATCGGAGAGCTGGATAATGGTAAGGTGGAAAGCGTTTGGGTTTCCCAGCAGCTTGGCAGACCAATCATCAAGGCATTCAATAATATTTTAGAAGAAACCCTTGTGGAGGACGGCAGACCGGAAGGTGACCCGGATAGACTGGCTATATCCGTGGCAGGGGACAGTAAGGAAGGCAAAGAGATCATCAGCCGTCTGATCAATGAAACGGGCTTCGATGTGGTGGATGCCGGAGATCTCTCAGAATCCTGGAGGCAACAACCAGGCTCACCGGCTTATTGCACCGAACTCAACAGCAGGGAACTGAAGGAGGCACTGACTGCTGCGGTAAAAGAGCAAGTTCCCCTCAATCGTGACCAGGTGATAGCTGCATTTCAGGAGAAAAACTTCAACCTAACTAAGGAAGAGAAAGTCGAAGGCAACCGATCCGTGCAAAGCAAATACCCAAAAACAAGAAACAACTAAATTATGCACTTATAAAAACGTATGAAAATAGGAATTATAGGTGCCGGGACAATAGGCAAAACCCTGGCACAGAAATTAAGCAACAAGGGGCATCAAATACTGATTGCCAACTCCAGAGGGCCGCACACGATTGATTTTGCCGATGAAGAACGTATAAAAGCAGTAGAAGTACGGGAAACCATGAAAGATGTGGATGTAGTCATTTTGACCATTCCCTTTGGGAAGGTGACAGAACTGCCGAAGGATCTATTCAGCCAGTTAGGTTCCAATGTCCCCGTTATCGAAACCATGAACTATTTCCCACACCGTGACGGTGTAATCGAAGAGATAGAAAACGGCAAGCCCCATAGTGTTTGGGTTTCCGAGCAGATCGGTCGTCCTGTCGTTAAAGCATTCAATAATATTGTGACACACAGTTTTAGAAAGTTTGGACAGCCCAAAGGAACGCCGGGAAGAATTGCACTAACGGTGTCAGGAGACAATGAAGATTGGAAGACGATCGCTATACAGCTCGTAGATGAAACTGGGTTTGATGGATACGATGCGGGCTCCATTGTTGAGTCATGGAGACAACAGCCTGGAAGCCCGGCCTATTGTACCGACCTTACCCTAGAAGAATTGAAAGGGGCTCTTGCCAGAGCAGATAAGGAAAAAACGATTGTTAACAGAGATATTTCGAATGACAAGATTGCGGAATTGGGAGAAGCGTACATGAATATCGTTGTAACGGGTAATTACCCTAAGAATTTCGATGATAAAGCAATTAATATATACAGGTCGCTCAATGGCATCCTTTTGAAGTAAAGCACCTGTCTAATCCAGGCCATATTTGTAAGCTAGCCTAAATATAATACTTTTCATGCTTCACCCAAAAACGGTCCAAGTCGTGCAGAAATAAAAAGATTTAATTTCTCTCTGGAATATAGAACACCAGCCCATATGGAGCAACTTTTACCTCAATATGCTTTAGTTGCTTAATTTATTGTCCGAACTTTGGTTGCAGGTCTACCTTATTTTTGATTTTTAATATAACCATTTGCTCACCTACTGTACTTTACCGGAAGGTTAACAAATGAAAGCTACCACAGTAGCTTTCATTTGTTAACCACTAAATGATAGCCTTCTTTATCATACTGTTGTTTGTGTGTCTTCATGAGCAAGTGATGTAGACAGGTCGCGATAAGCATTAATTTGCCCCTGTAACTCACTAATCTTTCTTTCTGCATCACTGATGGCATCTATTCCGGCTAACCATCTTTTAGGTGGTTCATTTTGGCTGGCAATCTTGATTAATGCAGCTGCTAATTTTGCTGGGTCACCGGGTTGTTTGCCGTTTACTCCTTCAAACGCTGAGCGAAGTAGAGCACTACGCTTAGCATAATCTTCTATTGTACTTTCTGACCATGTAGTTGAAGCAGGCTCCAATAATTCTGTTCTGAAATAACCTGGCTCTACAATGGTTGTTTTGATGCCAAAAGGAGCCACTTCTAAGCCTAAACTTTCCATCCATCCTTCTAAGGCAAACTTAGAAACATTGTAAGCGGACGTATACTCAGTACCGACTAGACCTGCAATGGATGAAATAGAGATAATGTGCCCGGATCGGTTTTTACGCATGATGGGAAGAACAGCCCTGGTAACATTCATTGGACCATACAAGTTCGTAGCGATTTGCTGTTCAATTTGACGTGGGCTTAACTCTTCAAAAAAGCCTGCATAGAAATTAGCAGCATTATTTACCAATACATCAATAGTACCAAATGTGTTAACGGCAGCTTTAATTGCCGCTTCTGCATCTGCCGGACTTGTAACGTCCAGTTTTACTACTAACAGGTTCTCTGCTTCACCAAGTGCTTTGGCAACACTTTCGGTATTGCGACCAGTTGCTACCACTTTATGACCGGCTGCCAAAGCGGCTTTTGTAATATCTACGCCCATCCCACGACCTGCGCCGGTAATGAGCCAAACTTGATTTTCTTTATTCATTTTGATTGTTATCTAAGTGTTTACTAAGTATTTAGGCAGCATTACTCATTGATCAACCTTTATACTAGTTATTTTCTTGCAACGGGATTTCCTTTTCCCATAATGTCAGGACATCTTTAACCTCTCCCGTTTTATAAAAACTTAATTACATTTCTTGAATTGTGGGACGTATGATCATCTCGTTAATAGCCACATCCGCGGGTTGTTCAATGGCAGAAGCAATACCACGCGCTATAGCGGACGGGTGAATACCTATCTTCATATTTTCGACAACCCAGTCCTTTACATCCTTGCCTGAAATAGTGCTCGCTAACTCTGTTTGAATGGTTCCAGGTGAAATGATGGTTGTACGGATGTTATTGCTGGCTTCCTCCATGCGAACACCTTCGGTAATAGCACGTACGGCAAATTTAGTCCCACTATATACGGCACTACCTTTAAAAACTAAATGACCTGCAATGGAAGATACATTGATAATGTGTCCTTCCTTTCTTTCCCTCATGTACGGCAGGACAGCAGCAATTCCATAAAGTACGCCTTTTATATTAACGTTAATCATCATTTCCCATTCGGTGATTTTCTTCTCGTGAACAGGTGAAAGAGGCATTACGCCGGCATTGTTGACAATCACATCAATTTTCCCGAACTCTTTTACTGCATGACTAGCCAATTCTTCCATTTGTTTTGCAGAGGCAACATCTGTCACCTTATAAACCGCTTGACCTCCTGCACTTTGAATTTCCTGCTTTAATTTCTGCAAGCGATCTTCCCGACGAGCCGCTACTACGACCTTTGCTCCTTTAGATGCCAGTTCATGTGCGGTAGCTTCTCCAATTCCGCTGGACGCCCCGGTGATAATCACTACTTTATCTTTAATGTTGGACATACTAAAATTCTTTTGATAATTATTACTACATAAAAACACCAAGCCATTTCACATATTTTTCAAACCTCATTCGGCCTGAAAGTATGTAATACAATTTTACAGCTTACTTAGCTATTGAAACACAGCTAATCTTGACGATCCTTAATCTGTTATCGGTAACGTTTTCATGCAACGGGCATCAATATGTTTCTCTTTACTTTTTGGCTCGTAAGGGAGATTTGCCGTGCGTACCTATTGAACTTGTACCTATATTACAACCAAGATCGTGTTGAGCGATGAAGTCTTCTGGGGCGCGTTTTCCAAAAACCTTTACTTTAGAATATTCCCTTTCCAGTTCTTGCATATCCTCTGTAGTAAGTTCCACGTTGATTGCACCAACATTTTCTTCTAAGTGATCAATCTTCGTGGTGCCTGGAATGGGCGCCATATAGGGCTTTCGCGCCAATATCCAAGCCAGGCTAACTTGTCCTGGCGTGGCGCCCTTTTTATCGGCCATTCGTTGAAGAATATCCACTATAGGACGATTTTTTGTTAGGGCTTCCTTGGTGAAGCGCGGGAATTTGGCGTTGGTTCTTAAATCCTCTTTAGTAAACTTGTGATCCGGTGTAATCTTACCGGTTAAATATCCCATACCAAGTGGACTCCAGGGCACAAAACCAATTCCTAATTCCTCGCAAAGGGGTAACACTTCCCCTTCCGAATCGCGAGTCCAAAAGGAATATTCATTTTGAACAGCGCTAACCGGATATTCCCCATGAGCACGGCGGATGGTAGCGGCCCCTGCTTCCGATAAACCGAAATGCTTAACTTTTCCTTCCTTAATCAACTGGGCAATTGTTCCTGCCACCTCTTCGATGGGGACAGTCGGGTCTACCCTATGCTGATAAAACAGATCAATAACATCCGTCTTTAACCGTTTCAAACTTTCTTCTGCTACTCTTCTAATATTTTCAGGTCGGCTTGTCAGCCCTACCGTTTCTCCAGCCGGTGTAATATTAAATCCAAACTTTGTGGCGATCACTACATCTTTCCGAAAAGGCGCTAGAGCTTCTCCTACTATTTTTTCACTATAAAAAGGGCCATACACCTCTGCGGTGTCAAAGAATCTCACGCCGGTTTCATAAGCCTTTCTAACAAGTTGTATCGCACGCTTTTCATCAATCGCAGGACCATAAGCCCATGCGAGGTTCATGCAACCAAAGCCCATTTCTGTTACCTCTAGTGAGCCCAGTTTGCGAGTATTCATTTTGCTTACCTTTTTATCGAGCTCTTTATTGCTTTGGTTATTGCCATTTTTGGGCTGCTCTGAATAAGCAGCAACTGCCAAGGGAGAGAGTGCCATACCTACCCCGAGAAGGGTAGTATTAGCCAAAAAGTTGCGGCGACTAATGCCTTTACTTTCTTGATTAATTAGCTGTTTTTTCATGTCATATCTTTTAACTGATAAGCAACAACCTTTAAAGGCTGGTACTTGCCAAGTATTCATTCCTGTGATGCAAAGGTCACAATAAGTCGAACAGATAAATAATGAAAAACAAAGGAATAAGTATAAAAATCAAAGATGAGCAGCCCGGATAGATTTGGGTATATCACCGGTTTTATTTTTAAAGAAATTGTTAAAGTAGGTCGTGTATTCAAAACCAAGGGCATAAGCGATCTGAGCAATACTCCAATCGGTATGCAGCAAAAGTGCTTTGGCTTCGCTAATGATACGGTCGGCTATATGAGTAGTGGTTGATTTTCCGGTAACCTGCTTGACGGCACTGTTTAAATAGTTGACGTGAAGAGACAAACCATTAGCAAAATCTTGGGCCGTTTTTAATTCAAGCGGACGCTGAGTACTTTCAATAGGGAATTGGCGTTCTAGCAGTTCGAGAAATACAGACGTTATGCGCTCGGCGGCACTTTTCCCGTTAAGCTGGGCTACCGAAGGCTGCATTTTGACGGCTTCGTGAATGATAAGATGGATATGATTGCGGATTAATTCATCTTTAAAGGCATAATCGGTGCTTTGCTCGGCCAGCATTCTTTTAAATACACCCGTTATAAATGCTTGTTGCTCTTTATCTAACTTTAAAACCGGAGTCCCTCCGAGCTTGAACAAGGGAGATTGTTGAAAGCTTTCCGATCGGTCCCCTACGTTTAAAAACTCTTCGGTAAAAAGACAGGTGTATCCACCAAAGTGCGGCGAAACTGCTTCACATGAATAAGGAATACGCGGATTGGCGCATAACAAGAATGCCTCGTCTGTCTCCACACTCTTATCGGCATAATGAAAAATAAACTTTCCGGTGGTTAAATTGATTTTATAAAAATCCTTCCGGCTATAGCTATGACCTGAATTTGACTTACTGTCAATTTCATATACGATAAAGCCCTTGAGCTTTAATTGGGCATTGAAACTTGAAGTCTGGGAGTCAGTGGTCTTAGGCATCCTGCAAAGTTAAGAAAATCAACTTTCATTTACTTGTCATTATATCAATTATTGGCTGGACATACTGCTAAATCAAATGACTTAACTCCCATATTCGAAATCAAGATTCAAGCATTCCTGAGAAAAAACCAGGCCGGGAAAATCAGCCATATTAAAAGTAGCTTTCTCATATGCTTATGACTAAATAATAGACCGAGTGTCTACACATTATATCCCCTTATAAAGAAATATAGACTATAAAAGATAGAGGAGCCTTTGGTGAAATGGTATTCCTGAATCTTGTATGAAAATAGAATCCTTGCACGATAGGTAAAATGATGTAAGCCTAGAGCTGCTCCAACAGGGCCACTATTATAAAATTGTATTTTTTTAAGTCATATAAATCGCCTTATGCTACGGTTAGCATTTGCAGGGTAGTAAAGCACTGGTGTTATTTTTTCAGGGTATAGCCTATTGCTAGGCTTACTAACGGATAGGTAAAGTTGCTATTTCTATCCCATTCCCGGTAATTAAAATCATACAGCGTGCCATGTAGGGGAGTAAAGCCTGCCCTGTAAAATACGCCCCCTTCCCTTTTCTGATACCGGTAGCCGATCCTTGCTACCCCTATTAGCAGTAACTGCTGTCCAGTGTATTGCCTACCAGTATAATCATAGCGAGGAAAGATGTCATAGATGGGCGTTACGCCTACGGCTAGTTCCAAATGGTGATTACCTCTCCCTTTCAGGTAAGCAACTTCTAAGGGAAGGCTGATCAGGTGCCGGTTAACTTCAAATATACCTGGCATGTACATTCCCCCAATGCGTGCGGAGATCTTCCAGGTAGAATAATCTAAGAGTATTCGATCATAATTCAGGGAGTAAAAAAAGCCATTGCCGCCTAACTCTACAAAGAGTGTGTTTTTTTGCATGGACAGCTTCACCACTTGGGCGTTGACTCCTATGAATGCTGCTAGCAAAAGAAGCAAGGTTAAAAGTGTTTGTTTGAACATATTTTTCATCGGTTTTAATGGTTCAAAGCCAACCGCCTCCGTGTGTCCATGCGTCAGCTTTGCAGTTTGGTGCACCGGTGGCCGGCTTGACTGGTGTTGGCATTAGGTCTTTTCTTTTTTTTGTATTTTTCTAAATTCCTTATTAAAATAAGCCAACACTGCCTCAAAGTTGGTAAACTCCCACTCAGGGATGTGAATCTTCCTTTGCACATTCCTTGAATCAAGTAATACTAAATAAATACTTCTTCCTAACTGGTATTGGCCTGGCGTTGGTTTGACTTCCCACCAAAGTAAATTTATTAAATCATAACTTATCTCCCTGCCAGATGGAAAGCATTTAATCTTGAGCATCCGCTTGTCAATTAATAGCTCTCTACCTGTTATAATGTAATAGATAGGTATGACAAAGAATACGACCAGAATAATAATTCCTACCAAGACTAAACTGATAATAGCTTCTGAAAGCTTTTTGTATGGTAGGTTTGCCCCAATAAAAATAAGCACTACCATTCCAAATAACATCATCATCCAGAACCAGAAGGCTATTGAGCTTTTCTTTTGTGCAATTATCATTTTCTTTACTTGATGCCAATGGAGCAAATATTTACGCAGCTATTGCCTTAGTTAAGGCTTTGCGCTTCGGTGGCCTAGTTGTCGTTTAAATATGGTGTTGTGCGTTCGTTTTTATTTATGTTGTTTCTATACTGCAACTTATTTTCCAATTAACACCAAATTTATCTAAGCATATTCCATAATATGATCCCCAAAATTGTTCAGCAATGGGAAGTTTTATT
>JAESGR010000413.1_pt1 | contig 35828 bp, 31 predicted proteins | sample 9269771 | NCBI WGS metagenome assembly JAESGR01 (sample SAMN15739572, study PRJNA653492) | algae metagenome | isolation source: Chroococcus sp. CMT-3BRIN-NPC107 and co-occurring heterotrophs from well... | place: USA: Clark Mountains Wilderness, California | collected 2010-04-18 | reverse complement strand
ACCGACTGACCAGGCCCTGCCATCCTTGGACCAACCGACAGGCAGAGCGAACCGTGAGCACGATCAAGGACGTCATCGTGCACGCCTTCCACGACGCCACGAGCTGGGAGCTACGACGCCAGATCGCCGACTGGCAGGCAGCCTGCAACATCGCCAGGCAGCTCAAGGCGCTCCGCCGGCGCACGCCCATCGAGGCCATCCACGCCGTCTGGCAGCAAAAGCCCGAGCTTTTTCACCAGCCACCCTGCCTCTACGCCGTGGGACTAAATACCTAGGGGCTGTTATGGACCTGCGGCGATGGAGTGCCCAGGCTGCGGGTCATGATTACTCGCAAGCCGTATCCGCCCGATGTGTCCGATGATGAGTGGGCACTGGTAGCAGCCTGCCTGACCTTGCTGCCCGAGGACGTTGGGCAGCGCGCCCACTCGTTGCGCGAGGTGTTCAACGGCCTGCGCTATGTGGTGAAGACCGGGGCGCCCTGGCGCTGGATGCCCAACGACCTGCCGCCATCGATGCAAGGCATCGATCCCACGGCGTGATGTCGGCAGAGCCGACAGGGGCGGCGGTGTACCAGCAAGCCCAGCGCCGGCTGGCGGCAGGCTGCTTTGAGGCTCTGGCTGAGGATCTGCGCACGGTGCTGCGCTTGGCCGCCGGACGAACGGTGCAGCCGAGCGCTGCCATCTTGGACAGCCGGACCCTGCGCTCGACGCCCGAAAGCAGCAGCCGCGCCGGCTACGATGGTGCCAATCGGAAGAAGGGAGCCAAGCTGCACTTGGCGGTCGACACGCTTGGGGCATCTGCTGGCGCTGCACGTCACCCCGGCCAGCATCGATGACCGTGCCGCCGTAGGGCACTTGGCCCAGGCGGTGCAGGCAGCAACCGGCCAGAGCGTCGAGCTGGCCTATGTCGACCAGGGCTACACCGGATAGAAGGCCGCCGACGCCGCCAAGGCCCATGGCATCGACCTGGCGGTGATCAAGCTGCCCGAGGCCAAGCGCGGCTTCGTGCTCTTGCCGCGGCGCTGGGTCGTGGAAAGATCCTTCGCTAGGGCCACCCGCTTCCGGCGCCTGCCGAAGGACTACGAGCGCTATGCCTCGACCCCTCGCCGATCTCCACCTCGTAGCCTTTACCTGCATCATGCTCAAGCAGGCTGCCCGACTGGCCGCAGGCCCATAACAGGCTCTAGCGTCGCGGTCACCGGCTCCGTGCCGCGCAAGGCGAACAATCCTGCCATCCCGATCACGCCCCTCGAGCAGATCGGATCGACGCGTCAGGCCTTCGAGGCCAAGGCGGCGCTGGTGCATATCCATGTCCACCATGATGACAAGACGCCGTCCTCGGATCCCGAGCGCCTCGCTCAAGTGCAGGAAGGCGTGCGCCGGCGGAACGAGGCAGCGCGCTCAAGCTATGGCCGGACATGGCCTCGGCTTCGCCTACTTCACGAACAAGCGTCGTTCAAAGGAGCAGAACGTCTCCACACCGTCCTCCGTGATCCGGATCGGCTCGGAGATGGCGATCCCCCAGTCGTCCAGCCAGATGCCTGGCATGAAGTGGATCGTCATGTTCGGCTCCAGGATCGTCTCATCCACCGCGCGCAGCGAGATCGTGCGCTCGCCCCAGTCCGGCGGATAGTTCAGGCCGATCGAGTAGCCGCAGCGCGAATCCTTCACGAGCCCATGGCGGGCGATCGTCCTGGTCCAGGCCGCGTGGACGTCGCGCGAGCCGGCCCCAGGCCGTGCCACGGCCAGGGCCGCATCGATGCCTTCGGCCACCACCTTCGCCGCATCGATCATTTTCTGCGGCGGCGTGCCGAGATAGACGGTACGGGTGAGCGGCACGTGGTAGCGATGGCGCACGCCCGCCACTTCGATGGTGGTGCCGGTCTGCGCCTCGAACGGATCGTCCTGCCAAGTGAGATGAGGGCATGACGTGCCGACGCCGGACGGCATCAGCGGGACGATAGCCGGGTAGTCGCCGCCATAGCCGTCGACGCCGCGGGTGCCGACCGCCTGGATCTCCGCCGCCACGTCGCATTGCCGGACACCTACCCCCATCCGGTCGATGGCGGTCGCCATGATCTTCTCGGTGATGCGGGCTGCCTGCTGCATGAGGCCGATCTCGGCCGGGGACTTCACCGCACGCACCCAGTTCACCAAGCCATCGGCATTCTCGATCCGCGCGTTCGGCAACTCGGCGCGCAGGATGTCCTGGGAGCGGCCGGTGAAGTAATAGCTGTCGGCTTCCACGCCGATCCGGCCAGTGTCGGCACCACGCTCTTTCAGATGGCGTGCCACCTCCTGCATCGGATGCCTCGTCGTCGACTGCACGAAGTCATCGGCGTAGGTGAGAATGTTGTCGTCCGGCAGGATCGTGGTGAGCCTGGCACCGTTGCCGTCCTGGCCGCGGCCGAACCATAGCGGCTGATCGAGATCCTGCAGGACGATCACCGCCTGATGCACGTAGAACGACCAGCCATTGTAGCCGGTCAGGTAGTTCATGTTGGCAGGATCGCTGCAGATCAGTGCGTCCAGCCCGGCTCTAGCCATGCGCTGCTTGGTCTTGGCGATGCGGGCGGCGAATTCCTCAGGAGAGAACGGCGTGTTGTTCTTGCCGAATTGCATGCAGGTCGCCTCGTTCTAGCGGATCGTGACGTCGGTCGGCGTACGGGTCAGGACCTCGGGGCCATCATCGCCGAGCAGCACGGTGTTCGAGATGAAGTAGTCGCCACGCTCGGTCCCCATCAGCCAGGACAGGACGTGGAAGCTCATGCCGGTGCGAATCACCACCTCGCTGTCGTGGCGCAGCCCCAGCACCTTGTTGCCGCCGGTCCAGCTGGGCGGCATCCCGATCCCGACCATGTAGCCGCAATGGTGGCGCCGGTAATGGGCGAGCCCGGCCCTGTCGACCACGGCCTGCCAGGCTGCGTAGACATCCCGGGCGAGGACGCCATCCTTCAGCGTGCCTACCACCGCATCGAAGGCATCCTGCGTGATCGCGGCCATGTCGCATGTACCGGAAGGGACCCGGCCCACATGGACCAAGCGGCCGAGTGGCGCGTGATAACGGGCGACACAGCCGGAAAGCTCGAAGAAGACCGCGTCGCCGTCGTCCAGCCGTCTACCGGTCCAGCTCGTATGCTCCTCGCCGAGCCGGTCAGTGGAGCGGATGAAGGGCCCGAAGCCTGGATATGTCCCTTGCTCCGTCATCACCCTCAGGCAGGCGGCAGCGACCTCGGCCTCGCTGGCGCCAGGCCGGATGGCGGCGATCCCGGCATCCGTGGCTGCATCGGTGACCTTCGCGGCCGCGCGAAGATAGACCTGTTCAGCCGGACTCTTGACCAGACGGATGTCATCGACGAGGCCGGTCACGTCCGACCATCGGACATTGCCGAGGCCCAGCTGCAGGGCGTGGGCCAGACCGGCGGGAAGGCCAGAACTCCACAGCTCCAGGCCGATCCGGTCCGGCAGACGGCCTGCCTGCAGCTCGCGCACCACGACGTCGGCGACCGTCTCGGAATCGGCATGGCCGGCGAAGCGCGCATTCGCCACCTGCGCGGCTATCGTCACCTGCTCCATGGCTCGGGTGACCAGCACGAGGCCACCTTCGGCCGGCACGATCAGCAGATGCGGGGCGAAGTAGCCCCAGTGATCCAGGCCGGTCAGGTAGAAGATGTTGTCCGGCGAGGAGAGCAGCACGAGCGGCAGGTCGCGCCGCGCCATCTCGCGACGTACGGCCAAGAGCCTTGCGGCAAACTCCTGGGGCTCGAACAGATGCGCCATCAGGAAGCGACTCCACACCGGCATGTACACATGCGTTGCCTATATCTCGTTCATAACGGCTAGTATTCAGGCGTTCCACAAATAGATGTACACAACCATTGAAACGACTGCAACATTGGTGCACGTTCGCCCTTGATCCTGACCGGGTCGGGCGAAGGCGTGCTTCGGGCCCGTCCCCTCACTCACCTCGATGTGGAACGGAGGACGACATCATGATGAAGACGATCCTGTCGCGACGTGCCGTCATGGCTCTCTTTGCTGTCGCCGCGACCTTCTCGGTGGGTGCCGCCCAGGCCCAGTCGACGCTGGAGGAGGCCCGTGAAGCCGGTTACATCCGCGTCGGCTTCGCCAACGAAGCACCGTTCGGCTTCGCCACACCCGACGGCAAGCTGACCGGTGAATCACCGGAAGTGGTCAGGGCCGTGATGGCCAAGCTCGGCATCAAGGAGATCGACGGCGTCCTGACCGAGTTCGGCTCCCTGATCCCCGGCCTGCAGGCGGGCCGCTTCGACCTCGTTGCTGCCGGGATCTTCGTCAATCCGGCCCGCTGCCAGCAGGTACTGTTCTCCGAGCCGACCTACGGCATCGGCCAGGCCATGCTGGTCCAGAAGGGTAATCCAAAGTCGATCACCGACTACTCGACCTTCGCGCAGAACAAGGATCTGAAGCTGGCCGTGATGGCCGGCGCCGTCGAGGCCGGCTATGCGGCCGATTCGGGCGTGGACCAGTCCCAGCTGGTCGTCCTGCCCGACCAGTCGAGCCTGGTTGCGGCGGTGAAAGCCGGCCGGGCCGATGCCGCAGCGCTTACCGCCTTGTCGATCGCCGACATGGCTTCGAAGAATCCGGAGACGGAGTCCACGAGGCCATTCGGCACGGTTGCCGGCAAGTCGGTCGTCGGCCATGGCGCGATCGCCTTTCGCAAGGACGATGCCGCGTTCGTCGAAGCCTTCAATGCAGAGCTGAAGAAGTTCCTAGGATCCGAGGAGCACCTGGCACTGGTGACGCCGCTGGGCTTCGGCAAGGACTACATGCCGACGAAGACGACGGCCGAGCTTTGCGCCGGCGAGTGAACAAGGCCGGTCGAGGCCGTCGGTCGAGAAGCAGGAACGGGCCATGGCGCCGCGCTGGATTGCTGTCTGCGTCATCGTGAGCTTCGCCGCGGGCTTGGCGGTGGCATCCTTCGCGGGCTTCCGTGAGTTCATCCCGGGCCTGCTGCAGGGTGCCTTGGTGACGATCGAGATCGCCCTCGCGGGCGCGGTCGTCGCCGTCATCGCTGCATTCGGCGCTGCCATGGCACGGATGTACGGACCCCTCCCGGTCCGATGGCTGGCGGTCGCCTATGTCGAGCTGTTCCGAGGCACGTCCGCCCTGGTGCAGCTGTTCTGGATGTTCTTCGTTCTTCCGCATTTCGGCGTGACGCTCGAGCCGATGACGGTGGCGATCACCGCGCTTGGCCTCAATGTCGGGGCCTACGGGTCGGAAGTGGTGCGTGGAGCTGTCCAGGCGGTTCCCCGCGGCCAGTGGGAGGCGACGATCGCCCTGAACATGACGCGGGGCGAAGCGCTGCGGCGGATCATCCTGCCGCAGGCGCTCGTGGCGATGATCCCCCCTTGGGGCAACCTGTTCATCGAGCTTTTGAAGTCCACGGCGCTGGTGTCGCTGATCACCATTTCCGACCTCGCATTCCGGGCTCAGCAGATGAACCAGACCACCTTCCGGACTGTGGAGATCTTCACGATCGTGCTGGTGATCTACCTCGCGATCGCCGCCGTGATCACCACCGGCATGAGGGCGTTGGAGCAGAAGGCAGCGGGTGCGGTGGCCCGTGGCCGGGTCCACTGATGAGCGGGAACGGATGAGATGGACTGGGACTGGAACTACGCGTTCGAGATCCTGCCCCTGCTCGCCCAGGCTTCGCTGGTCACGATCCAGGCGACGCTGTTGGGGTTCCTGCTGGCGGCCGTGCTGGGGCTGGTCTTCGCAGTCCTGCGCATGTCGCCCAATCGAACGATATCGCTGCCGACGACGGCCGTCGTCGAGTTCATTCGCTCCACGCCGCTCCTGATCCAGATCTTCTTTTTCTACTTCGTCTTCCCGGAGTTCGGCGTCTCGCTTGACGCGCTGACCGCAGGGATCATCGCGCTCGGCCTCCATTACGGAACATATTGTGCGGAGGTCTACCGTGCCGGGCTGGACAACGTACCTCGTGGCCAGTGGGAGGCGTCGATCGCCCTCAACCTGACCACGTTCCACACATTTCGGGACGTGATCATCCCGCAGGCGATTCCGCCGGTGGTGCCGGCCTTGGGCAACTATTTCGTGGCGCTGTTCAAGGAAACGCCGCTGCTGTCCGCCATCGCGGTGATGGAACTCATGCAGCAGGCCAAGATCCTCGGCTCGAACACCTTCCGCTACATCGAGCCGATCACGCTGGTCGGTGCGTTCTTCCTGGTCTTCAGCCTTGTCGCGGCGGCCTTGATCCGTCTCCTGGAGCGGCGCCTCAAGCGGATCGGAGCACGCGCATGACCATGTCGCCGATGGTGAAGTTCGACGGCGTGACCAAGAGCTATGGTGCGCTGACGGTGCTGGACGGGCTCGACCTTGAGATTGGTGCCGGCGAGAAGGTCGCCATCATCGGTCCGTCCGGCTCGGGCAAGACCACTGTCCTGCGCATGCTCATGACGTTGGAGAAGATCAACGGCGGCGTCATCTGGGTGGATGGAGAACCGCTTACCCACCAGGTCAGCAGCGGCACGCTCGTGCCGGCCGACGCTGCCCATCTGCGACGGATGCGCGGCAAGATCGGCATGGTGTTCCAGCACTTCAACCTGTTCCCGCACATGACGGCGCTCAAGAACTGCATGGAGGCACCGCTCACCGTCCTGAAGATGCCGAAGACGGAAGCCCGTGCACGGGCGGCCGAGCTGCTGGAGATGGTGGGCCTGAGCGACAAGCTCGACCATTACCCGTCCCAGCTGTCCGGCGGCCAGCAGCAACGCGTCGCCATTGCCCGCGCACTGGCCATGCGGCCGAAGGTGATGCTGTTCGACGAGGTAACCTCCGCACTTGACCCTGAGCTGGTCGGGGAAGTCCTGAACGTCATCCGTCGGCTGGGATCCGAGCTCGACCTGACCATGCTGATGGTGACCCACCAGATGGGATTCGCCCGCGAGTTCGCCGACCGGGTCTGCTTCTTCTATGCCGGCAAGATCTGTGAGCAAGGCCCCCCTGCCCAGCTGTTCGGCGCGCCCCGACACGAACGAACCCGGCAGTTCCTGAGCGCCGTCCTGGAGGCGACGTGAGCGCCGCCACGACGGTCTCCGCCCGGGAACGGTCTGATCGCATCTATGGCATCTTGCGCGACCGCATCTCCATGCTGGCCTATCCGCCGGGGATGCGGCTGTCCGAGGAGGAACTGGCCGAGGAGTTCCAGGTCAGCCGGACGCCGGTGCGCCGGGTGCTGACGCGTCTGGAGAACGAGGGGCTCGTCACCGTCGTCCATGGGGTCGGCACGATCGTGACCGACGTCGATCTCGACGAACTTGCGCAGGTCTATCACCTCCGCCTCGAGCTTGCCGTCTTGATGGGCAAACTGTCGCCGCTGCCGCGCAGCGAAGGGGACCTGGCTCGCGTGCGTGCGCTGATCGAACGCTGCGACGATGTTTCGGCCGATGCGGATCACATGGCGTATGCCCGGCTGAACATGGAGTTCTTCGCCGAGATCAGCGCCATGACCGGCAACCTGCCGCTGCGCGACATCAGCGAGCGCCTTTACTTCCAGACCTCGCGGATCGTCCTGAAGCTTCTTCCTGTGCTCAACCTTGCCGAGGAGTTCGCTGCCTTTCGCCAGGAGATGACCGAGATCCTGGCCGCCATGCAGATCGGCGACCTTGAATCAGTCGGCCATCTCCGCCGCGCCCATATCTCGATGAGCTTTGCCCGCATGATGCGCTACGCTGCCGAAGCCAAGGAGAATCCGAGGGGCGCCTGACCCACGCGCGGCAAGGCTACTGGCAATGGATCCGTGAGGGAGCTGCCCGGATCCCTTTCATGAGGCCCGGGAGATCTTGAAGCCCTCGATGTTCTTTACCTCCGGCAAGTGCTCCCAGCGCGCGGCATCGTGCAGGATGATCAGCTTGCTGAGGTCGCCACCGATCTCGTCGTTGATCCGGTCCATGGTCTTGAGCTGTTCCCAGATGCTGCCGATGCCGTTGGCGAGCGGGACGTAGACGCCGTTATGGTTGTGCCCGGTGAGGTTGCGTGAGGAATAGATGCAGTCGCCGGACACGACGATCCGGCCGCGCGCACTTTCCAGGATGACGAACTGTTGGCCGATGGTGTGGCCGGATCCCAGCCGGACGTGGAGACCGGGCAGGAGGTTGTCCTTGTCGCCGTCCAGAAGGGTGAGGCGGTGCTCGACTGAGGCGTCGAACGCGGCACGCAGATCATCGGGATTGATGATGTCGGTGAGGAAGCCGAACTGCGGCGGCAGGGCCATCGCCTCGTGCCAGCTAAGCAACTCGCTCTTCTGGATGTAGAGGCGGGCTTTCGGGAATTTGTGGATGGAGCCCATATGGTCGAAATGGGCATGGCTCAGCACGATGTCGGTCACGGAATCGGCCGGGACTCCCATCTCTTCCAGCATGCGGACCGGCGAGATCCAGTAGGGAACGCCAAAGCGGACGCTCATCTCTTCGCCGATGCCTTCGCGCATGAAGCCGGTGTCGACCAGCACGTTGCGCTGCCCGCTGCGCGCCAGGACGAACGAGAAGGGCGTGTCCATCACCCCCTCGTGATGGGTTCCGTTCACCAGGCTCGCGATCGGCTGGTCCTTCGCCCGCGCATACTCGATGACGTAGATGTCCCACTGGGGAGGCTGGGCAGGGTTCTGCGCGGCGTTCGGCATGGTTGCTCCTCATCGTTCGGCCATGATCCGGCCGAGACTGGACAGGCCCACGGCGACGATCAGGATCGCGCCCTGGAAGAAGTATTGGGAGAAGGTCGGCGCCCCGAAGATGTTCAGGCCGTTGAAGCCGAACGCGATGATCAGCGCGCCGATGAAGGTACCGAAGACGTGGAACTCGCCGTCACGGAGCGTGGCGGAGCCCAGGAAGACGGCGGCGAACGCGGTGAGCAGGTAGCTGTCGGCCGCACTGGTGGTGCCGCTGCCAAGACGCGACGCCAGGAGGATGCCGGTCAGCGCCGCGCACATGCCGGAGATCACGAAGCCCAGCGTCTTCACCCGGTCGACATCGATGCCTGCCAGCCTTGCCGCGGCGGGGTTGCCGCCTACCGCCTGGATCTCCTGGCCGAGCGAGGTCCGCTCCACCAGCGTCCACAAGGCGCCCATGACGACGATCATGATGATGATGTTGTTCGGGATGCCGAACAGCCAGCGGCCCAGCGACAACTGGAGGAAGGCTTCCGGGACGCCCGCCACGATAGGAACGCCGGCCGAGTAGGCGAACGAGAGGCCGATCAGGATGGTGCCGACGCCGAGCGTTGCGATCACCGAGTTCACCCGCATCTTCGTGACGATGAATCCGTTGACCAGGCCGATCAGTGCGCCGGCGGCGATGACGATCAGCACCGCGACCGGGATCGGCAGCTGGTTCTGGACGATGAGGCCGGTCACCAGCAGGCCGTGCAGGCTTGCGGCGAAGCCGACGGACAGGTCGAGTTCGCCCACGATCACGGCAAGCGTCAGGCCGCCGGCGATGATCATCGCGAGCGACGCCTGGTTGAGGACGTTCGTGAAATTGCTGACCGTCGGAAAGGCACGGGGCGAGAGGATCGCAAAGCCAAGGATCATCAGGACCAGGCCGATGATGGTCGCAAAGCGCGCGAATACGCCCAGCGCCAGCTTCGTCCGCGGCGACATCCGCCGATTACCCGTCTGCGTGTTCGTCAATCCGCCCCCCTTGGTCCACCGTCGTTCCATCGGCATAGCTGGCCTCGACGATCGCGTTTCGCGTCAGCTCGGCGCCGGCCAGTTCCGCCACCATTCGACCCTCCGACATCACCAGCACCCGGTCGCACAGGTCCGGCAGTTCGTCCGGCTCGGACGAGATTACCAGCACCGCCACCCCGTCCTTGGCCAGCTGACGGATCAGGCGATGGATTTCGGCCCGGGCCCCGACGTCGACGCCACGGGTCGGCTCATCCAGGATCAGGACCCTCGGCGTACGCAGGAGCCATCGGCCGATCACGACCTTCTGCTGGTTGCCACCGCTCAGGCGCCCGACCGGCTGGTCGAGGTCATGAATCTTGATGGCCAGGTCCTTGACCATCTTCGCCGAGAGCGCCCGGCTCTTCGGCCGATCCAGCAGCGGGAAGGCCGGGCTTCGTACGATGCGCTGGAGGTTGGAAAGCTGGAGGTTGAAGCCGACGCTCTTGGTGAGCACCAGCCCATCGGCACGTCGCTCTTCCGGCACGAAACCCAGGCCGGCCTTCACGGCTTCCGCTGGATGACGCGGTGCATAGGGCCCGCCGTCGAGCGTCATCCGTCCGGCTTCCGGCCGGTCGGCGCCGAACATCAGCCGGGCAAGCTCGCTGCGGCCAGCACCCACGAGCCCGCCGATGCCCAGCACCTCGCCCTGGCGGAGCTCCAGGCTCACGCCGCGGACCTTCGGCAGGCGCGTCAGCCCCTGGACGGACATCGCCACCCTGCCTTGGCTGCTCCCCTCGATGCGGTCACGCGTGCTCGTGACCGCACCACCGACGATGGCCTCGACGAGCGCTGATCGCGTCAGGGCCGACCGATCGAGCGAAGCGACCGAGGCACCGTCCCGGAACACGGTCACGCGGCGACAGAGACGGAGAATCTCGTCGAGCCGATGGGAGACATACAGGACGGCGACACCCGAGGCGGACAGGTCCTCGATGATCGACATGAGCTTCTCGGCCTCATGCGCCGAAAGGGAGGCGGTAGGCTCGTCCATCACGATCAACCGCGCTTTGCGCACCAGGGCCCGGCAGATGCTGATCAGCCAGTTCTCGGCCGTCGACAGGCGCTTGACCACTGTATCCAGCGGCGCGGTAATCCCGACCCGCTCGATCAGTGGCCTGATGTCCTGGGCGGTAGTCTTCCAGTCGACCAGCCCCAGGCGGGTCTTCTTGGGCACCCCCAGCATGATGTTCTCGAGGACCGTCATGCCCGGGATGAAGACGAGTTCCTGATGAATGAAGCTCATGCCGAGATCTGTCGCGCGGTGCGGCGTGTCGATCGAGTGCGGCACGCCGTCGATCTGGATCTCGCCTTCGTCGGGCTGGACCAGGCCGGCGATGCACCGGATCATCGTCGACTTGCCCGCACCATTGGCGCCGACCAAGCCATGCACTTCGCCCGGCGCCACCGCCAGCGTCGCGCGTGCCAGTGCCCTGGCCCCGCCGAAGGACTTGCTGACATCCCGGGCCAGCAGAAGCGGCACGCCTGCAGCGTTTTCGACCGGGCTTGTTGCCCGGTCGAAGCTTGCAGTGGTCAAGGAAGATGCCTGCATCGACGATGAGCCCGTCCGCCGTCTTACTGGACCGCTTCGGGATGGTCGGCCAGGAACTGCTCGACATTGGCCTGCGTCACGAGCACGGCCGGCACCTCGGCAGCCTTGGGCTGCCAGGCATCGCCTGCGTCTTTGATCTCCTTGATCATGTTGATCATGTTCAGGCCTTCGGTGTAGCTGTCCTGCCAGGCCGTGGCGGTCATGTGGCCGTTCTTGATGTTTTCCAGCGCCTGCGCGTTGCCGTTGATCCCGTACACCTTGACGTCGTCGCGGCCCTGCTGGCGAAGCGCCCCGATGGCGCCGATCGCCGGGTCGTCCCAGCAGCCCCAGATCGCGAGGTTCTCGTCGCCGGCCGGGTGCGATGCCAGCCATGCGTTCGCATACTGCGCGCCGTCCTCGAAATAGCCGGGGATGCGGACCTCGTTCTTGGTGACGGTGATCTCGGGATGCTCGGCGAGCATCTCGTCGAGCACCACCTCGCGGTTGCGGCAGACTTCACCGGTACGATAGGTGAGCGCCAGGACGCTGCCCTTGCCTTCCAGGTCCTTCACCATCTGCTCGATCACCGGCGCGGCCATGGGCCCGCCCGAGCCATTGGTGGCCGCAACGCTGCTGCCGATGCCGCCACCCCAGGTCACCACCGGAATCCCGGCGTCCTTGGCCGCGGCAAGACCTGCCCCGATCGAGCTGTAGGGAAACACCATGTCGACAATGGCGCCGGCCCCGCGCTGGACGAAGTTCTGGATCGCGGCGTTCGCCTGATCGGCGCTGCCGGCGGCATCGATGACGGACACCTGCCAGCCCAGCTTTCCCGCGGCGGCTTCGGCACCCTTGATGTAGCGGGCATTGTTCGCCTCGGTCGCCGAGATCGAGACGATCCCCACCAGCACCGGTTCCTGCGCCTGGACCGCACCTGCCGACATCATCAGGCCTGCGACGAGGATGCCGAGATAGTTGGTCTTCATTGGTACCTCCCTCGATCCGCCCAGAAACGCATCAGGCGGTAGACAGCCGTAGCTAACCGTTTCGCTATATCTCCATCAGTTTGGCTAAGAGTTTAAGCTGACAACGTAGTAGACATTTCGGCTGGTAAAGCTTCACAATCAGCGAAACGATTAGCTGACGGATGAATGGCGACTATCAAGGACGTGGCGAGGCTGGCGGGTGTGTCGACGGCGACCGTCTCCGCCGTCGTCAACGATACGGCCTATGTAAGCCCTGCGCTCCGCAAGAAGGTGCTCTCGGCGATCGCGGAACTGCGCTACGCACCCTCGCTGGTCGCCCGCAGCCTCAAGCGCGGCCGCAGCCAGCTGATCGCCCTGGTGGTTGCCGACCTCGCCAACCCGTTCTTCGCCAAGATCGTCTGCACGGCCGAGGCAGCGGTGGCAGCCTGGGGCTATTCGCTGGTGGTGTTCAACAGCGACGAGAAGCCGGACAACGAGCGGCGCATCCTCGCGCGCATCCGCATGTTGTCCTGCGACGGCATCCTGCTGGTGCCGGTCGGCGGCTCCGTGGAAAGCTCCCGCGAGCTTGCCGGCATGACGATTCCGACGGTCCTGTTCGGACGCTCGATGGAAGGCGTGGACTTCGACACCGTCACCATCGACAACCGCTCCGCCGCGCGTCGGGTCACCGACTACCTGCTCGACCTCGGCCATCGGTCGATCGGCACGATCACCGGCCCGCTTCACCTGACGACCGGGCGCGGGCGGCTGGACGGGATGATGGAAGCCATGGACGCGCGTGGCCTTGCGCCGGCACCGGAGTTCGTGCGCTCCGGCGAGTTCCGCGAGGATGTCGCCTATTCGATTGCCCGCGAGATCCTCGTCCGTCCGGACCGGCCCACGGCGCTCTATATCGCCAATGGGGTCATGGCGCTGGGCGTCATGCGCGCCCTGGCAGATCTCGGACTGAAATGTCCGGATGACATTTCGGTCGCATCCACCGACACGATCCCCGGCATCAGCGGTCTCCGCCCACGGTTGACCCGCACGGAGCATCCCGCGTCCGACATGACCAACGAAGCGGTGCGCCTGCTCGTCGACCGGATCGACCGGGCAGTCGACCTGCCGGCCCGCAACATCGTGTTTCAGCCGGAGCTCGTGGTAGGCGACAGCTGCGGACCGGTGAGCGGCCGGACCCTGGCGAAGCGCGATCCCGAGCGGCGTGGAGTGCGCCCGGCCTGACCGAACGAGGTGCGGGTCGGCTCGATCGTGATGGTGATCTCATCGCGATAGGTGCCCGCCCGCTTGCCCGTCACATCACCGATCGCGACTTCTAGCGGGAGGATAGCACCGGTCGCCGCCGTGATGGCATCTGCTGTGACTAGGGGGCCTCGTCGTCGGTGAAAGTGCCCGGGGCTGCCGATCGGCGGCTGTGAAGCAGCAAGAGTTCGGCGTCGCGCGAGATCGGGCCATCCGAATTCTGCCATCGTCCCGTCATCGATGTGCGAACGGCGCGTCATCTCCTGGTCGCCCAACTCGGCTAACGCTGCCCTCGACCAAGAGCGGCGTTGTCCAAGCGGGCGCGCCAAGGCTACCGATCGCGGAGGTGCGCCATGAACAACCAGCCTACTCGGGACGAGCTCACGATTCCCGAGATCCAGGGCGAAGATCATGTCTCCTCCGAGGCCGGGCGTGAGGTCGCGGTACGTGGCATCGTCACGGCCTTGGGCTCGAACGGCTTCTACCTCCAGGATTCGCAGGGTGACGGCAACGACGCGACGTCTGACGCGATCTTCGTGTTCACGCGGTCTGCCCCCACCGTCGCCATTGGCGACGAGCTCGAGGTAGCCGGCCGCGTGACCGAGTTCACGCCCGGCGGTGAGGAGAGCGGCAACCTTTCCACCACCCACATCACGTTTGCCGAAAGCACGCTGCTCTCCAGCGGCAACGATCTGCCGACGGCCGTGGTGATCGGCCAGGAAGGACGGCAAGCGCCGACCGACGTCATTGATGACGATGGCTTACGCGATTTCGAGCCACAGACGGACGGCATCGACTTCTACGAGAGCCTGGAGGGCATGAGGGTCGAGGTCCAAGACGCTGTTGCGGTCAGTCCCACCAATGCATTCGGCGAGATCGCGGTCCTGCCGGATGGCGGCGAGGGCGCCGGCGTGCGGACCGAGGCAGGCGGTATTGCCTTCCGGCCGGACGATGCCAATCCCGAACGAATCCTCGTCGACGACGTCCTGGCCGGTGACCCCCCGGCTCTCCAGGTCGGCGACCAGTTCTCCGGCTCGATCGTAGGTGTGCTCGATTACAGCTTCGGCAGCTTCAAGCTGCTGAACACGGAGGCGCTGCCACAGGTGACGTCGGGTGGCGCAGAACGCGAAGGCACGGACCTCGCCGGGAGCGAGGATGCTCTGACGGTCGCGACCTTCAACGTCCTGAATCTCGACCCGTCCGACGGCTCGCCGAACCCCGGCAGTGACGATCAGCTGACCCGCCTGTCGCTGGACATCGTCCAGCGCCTGAACAGCCCGGACATTCTTGCGCTCCAGGAGATCCAGGACAACGACGGCCCGACCGACAGCGGTGAGACTTCCGCCAGCGAGACGCTCGCTCGGCTGGCCGAGGCGATACGGCTCGCCGGCGGTCCATCCTACGAAGTCGTCCAGATTGCCCCGGAGAACAATGCCGACGGCGGCGAGCCTGGCGCCAACATCCAGGTCGCCTACCTCTACAACCCTGAGCGCGTGACCTTTGTCCCGCAAGGCGAAGCGGGCCCGACCGACGAGGTAGGCGTGGTGACCGGCGAGGACGGGCCGGACCTGTCGCTGAACCCCGGCCGGGTTGATCCGAGCAGCCCCGCCTTTGGCCAGGACGAGCAGACCGGCTTTGAAGGGACGCGCAAGTCGCTCGCCGCCCAGTTCGAGTTCCAGGGCGAGGACGTGTTCCTCATCAACAACCACTTCAAGTCCAAGTCCGGCGACGATCCGCTGTTCGGTACCGAACAGCCGCCCTTCCAAGGCACGCTCGGCCAGCGCGTGTTCCAGGCCGACGAGATCAGCGACTTCGTGGACGACCTCGTGAAGGCCGACCCGGACGCGAACGTGGTGGTGCTGGGCGACATGAACGACTTCGACTTCTCCAGGACACTGGAGACGCTGAAGGGCGGTCAGCTCACCAATCTGGTCGAGAACCTGCCGCTCGAGGACCGCTACAGCTTCAACTTCGAGGGCAATTCGCAGGCTCTGGATCACATCCTGGTCACGCCGGGCTTGGCCGAGCGCGCGGACGTCGACATCGCCCACCTGAACGCCGACTTCCCGCAGGAGGTTCGCTCCAGCGACCATGATCCGGTGCTGGCACGCTTCGATTTCGGCGAGCCCGAGGCCGGCGGTCTTGCGCTCGTGTCCCGGATTGCGCCTGAAGGCGGCGAGCCGGTCACCGGTGGCGCCGAGATCGTCGCACATGATCCCGCAACGCAGCGCCTGTTCATCACCAACGCCGTGGACGGCACGGTCGACGTCGTCTCCATCGCCGACGCCGCGGCACCCGAGCGCCTGTTCTCGATCGACATGGACCAGGTCATCGAAGGCGGGCAGGTCACGAGTGTCGCGGTGAAGGATGGTCTGGTTGCCGTGGCCGTGAAGAATCCGGACACGAACGCCCAAGGCTTCGTCGCCCTGTTCGACGCGGACGGAAAGTACCAGGGTGGTGCAGAGGTCGGCGTGGGCCCGGATCACGTGACCTTTACGCCGGACGGAACCAGGGTACTGACCGTCAATGAGGGGGAACCCACTGACGAAGGCGACCCGATCAGCTCGGTATCGGTCGTGGACGTCTCGACGCCTGGACAGCTGAAGACTTCGACCGAGGTCGATTTTTCGGCCTTCGATGGCAAGGTGGACGAGCTGCGCCAGGCGGGCGTACGGCTGTTTCCGGACAAGCTGCCGTCAGAGGACTTCGAGCCCGAGTACCTGTCGGTGGCGCCAGACGGCAAGACCGCAATGGTGACGCTCCAGGAGAACAACGCAGTTGCGATCCTGGACCTCGAGACCAAGACGTTCACCGACGTCGAGGCGCTCGGCCTGAAGGACCATAGCCAGCCCGGCAACGGCCTGGACGCCAGCGACGATGACGGGCAAATCAGCATCGTGAACTGGCCAGTCTTCGGCATGTACATGCCGGACAACGTGGCGAGCTTCCAGGCAGGCGGCGCCACCTACTACGTCATCGCCAACGAGGGTGACGATCGCGGTGAGGACGAACGGATCAAGGACCTGGAACTTGATCCGACGGCCTTTCCGAATGCCGGGGAATTGCAGGCCGACGAGCAGCTGGGGCGGCTCGGCGTCTCGACCATCGACGGCGATACGGACGGTGATGGCGACCATGACGTGCTGCAGGCCTATGGCGGTCGCTCGTTCTCGGTCCTCGACAGCACCGGCAAGATCGTCTTCGACAGCGGCGACCAGTTCGAGCAGATCATCGCAAAGCATCTGCCGGATGCGTTCAACAGCGACAACGAGGAAGCCGACAGCTTCGACTCGCGCAGCGACAACAAGGGGCCCGAGCCGGAAGGCATCGTCAGCGGCGAAGTCGATGGGGTGCCCTATGCCTTTGTCGGCATGGAGCGGGTCGGCGGCATCATGGCGTTCGACCTGAGCGATCCCACCGCGCCCGAGTTCGTCTCCTACATCAACACCCGCAACTTCGACGCGCCGGTCGACAGCCTGGAAGCCGGCGACAACGGCCCCGAGGGCCTGACCTTCATCAGCGCCGAGAACAGCCCGACCGGCAAGCCGATGATCGCGGTGGGCCACGAGGTCAGCGGCACGACGGCGCTCTACGAATTCACGCCGCCGACGATCGAGCCGCCGCCGACCGAGGAGAACTTCTCGCTCCAGCTCGTCCATGCCTCCGACCTGGAGGGCGGCGTGGAGGCGATCGACAGCGCACCGAACTTCGCGGCGATCGTCGAAGCGCTGGAGCAGCAGAACGAGAACACGCTGGTGCTCTCCTCGGGTGACAATTTCTTGCCCGGACCGTTCCTCAATGCTGCCGCCGATCCGGTGTTCGGCGAGAACGGCGTCTTCAACGAGACCTACAATCAGCTTTTTGGCCTGGACGCTGATGGCTATGCGGCGCTGCAGGAAGGCGCCGGCCGGATCGACATCTCGATCATGAACGTGATCGGCTTTGACGCTTCGGCCGTGGGCAACCACGAGTTCGACCTCGGCACCGCCACCTTTGCCTCCATCATCGCTGCCGATGCGGGCGAGGCGGAGGACGTGGCCGACGACGGTTGGGTCGGTGCACAGTTTTCCTATTTGTCGGCCAACCTGGACTTCAGTGGCGATGCCAGCCTGTCTGGCCTCTACACGGACGAGATCCGGCCGAGCACGGACTTTGCTTCCGGTAGCTCGGCGGATCCTGCCAAGATCGCGCCGGCGACGGTCGTCGACATCAACGGCGAGAAGATCGGCATCATTGGCGCCACGACCCAGATCGTGCAGACGATCTCGTCGACCGGCGGCGTCTCCGTGGTCGGTGACCCTACCGGTGACGACATGCAGCAGCTGGCCGACGTGCTGAACCCGGTGATCGATCAGCTCGAGGTGCAGGACATCGACAAGATCATCTTGACCTCGCACCTCCAGCAGATTTCGCTGGAACAGGAGCTGGTGGGCCTCCTGGACGGGGTCGACATCGTGATGGCCGGAGGCTCCGACACGATCCTGGCTGATGAGGACGACGTGCTTCGTCCGGGCGATGCGGCCGTCGAGGGCTACCCGATCCTGACGCAGAACGCAGACGGCAATGCCGCGATCATCGTCAACACGGCTGGCGAGTACAGCTATGTCGGTCGCCTGAACGTCGAGTTCGACGCCGACGGAGACATCATTCCGGAAAGCATCGATCCCGCCAAGAACGGGCCGATCGCCACCACCGACGAGAACGTCGCCGAGTTCTGGGGCAACGCGGATCCGTTCGCGGAAGGCACCAAGGGCGACCTCGTGGCAGGTCTGGTCGACGCGGTGAGCGGCATCGTCGAGGAGCAGGACGGCAACGTATTCGGCCGGACCGACGTGTTCCTGGAGGGCCGGCGCGAGCTGGTCCGAACGGAGGAGACCAATCTCGGCGATCTCTCGGCGGATGCGAACCTGGCCTATGCCCGGAGCATCGATGCCGGCGTCCAGGTGTCGATCAAGAACGGCGGCGGCATCCGCTCCTTCATCGGCGAGATCGACGATGATGGCACCCTGTTGCCGCCGCAGGGCAACCCGGACGCCGGCAAGGACGAAGGTGAAGTCTCCCAGCTCGACATCGTCAACTCGCTGCGGTTCAACAACGCGCTCTCGATCGTCACGACGACCGCGGAAGGGCTGAAGGCGCTGCTGGAGCATGGCGTCGCCGCCACGGCCGAGGGTGCCACGCCCGGCCAGTTCCCACAGGTTGGCGGGGTCGAGTTCAGCTTCGACCCGGGCCTGGACAGTGGTGCACGCATTCAATCGCTCGCCATTGTCGACGAGACAGGCACCGTCGTGGACGAGATCGTCCGGGACGGCAGCTTGATTGGCGATGCCAGCCGCGAGATCAAGGTCGTGACCCTGTCCTTCCTGGCGGATGGCGGCGACGGCTATCCGTTCGCCGACCTCATCTCCGACCGGGTCGACCTGTTCGACGAGACGTCGCCGAGCCTGACTGGTGAAGCCGTGTTCGCGGCCGACGGCACTGAACAGGATGCCCTGGCGGAGTATCTAGCCAGCAGCTTCGCCGAGACGCCCTATGACGTGGCGGAAACGCCGCCCGAGCAGGATGAGCGGATCCAGAACCTGGCACTACGGGACGACATGGTGCTTACAACCACGGCGCCGCTGATGCAGAGCCTCGTGCCGGAACCGGCGCTTGCTGGCTGACCCTCTCGGCTGAACTTTACTATGGTGACCGGAGCCGGCCATGGATGCACTGCCTTCCCTGTCGACAGTCCTGATCGAGCGTCAGGCCGTGCATCCGGCCACTGCACAGTTTCTGGCGGACTGGCAGCAACGTGCCGAACAGGATGCTTGCCCGAAAGCCAGGGCCTGTCTGAGCCATATCGTCGGCAGCCTGCTCAGGCTGCCGAGCATCCCCCATCCGGCAAACGTCGCAGCTACGCATCTCATTGATGACCTCATTGCCGAGATCCGGCAGTTCGTGATCGCGGACCTGCGGCAGCCGCGATCACACAGCCATCTGGAGATGTACGCCAAGCGTCTGGAACTTCTGGCAGGACCCTGAAACATGGATCCAGCGAAGGGCGGGTCACGGAGCCGGAAGTTCAAGCCAGCCGGCTGGAGCAGCCCAGCTGGTGATCACTCCGGCACCGGTCCGGCTCGTTCATCAGCGATGAGCTGCGCCAGTTCCTCCCACGACATCTCCGGCTCCACATGTTGGGCGTAGCGTTGCCGCTCACGGTCGGCGACTGACCATTCCGTTTCCCTGGCAAATGCGACCGCCAGTTTCTGACGGTAGTCGAACAGATCGTCGTTCTGCATCTGCGTCTTTGCTCGCACGGGCCAGCCCCTCGGTTGTTGCGGCCATACCCGATGTGGCGTGCCTCCGGCAGGCGCCTAGCTCTGCCAGCTGCGATAACGTCGATTTCATCTGTTCGGCAGCGTGGCCTGCGCGGACTGCCATGCTGGCACCTGCGTTTCGGCATCCTGGCGTCACGGAACGGCCACGCTAATGAGCTACCCTCCGATCCTTTGGGAACCAGCGAGACCGGCAGGCAAGTAGCATGGAGTCTGGCAGACCAAGCCGTTGTGCGCCGGCAACGGGCTTATCCAAACTGCGACGGCTGCGGGTGCTGCTGACCATGCTCGGTGCGATCGGAAGTCCGCTTCTCTATGAGGCAGCGTCCCGGCACTGGCACGGGCAGAGCCTGTTCCACACCAGCAATGACATGATCCTGTTGGTCTGCGTGGCCTGGATCTCGGCCTATGTCGCCTGGTCGGCCATGACATTGCTGATCGAACGGCAGCAGCCAGTACTCTGATGATACCGGTGAGAAAGGCAGGACCAGCATGCCGACGCTGATCCCGCCTCCCGCACCTGCTCAAGCCAACCCTTTTGGCGGATCAGCCGCCAGAGCCGCTCCCGCTGGAGGAACTGGAACCAGATCCGCTCGAGCCGCTGGAGCCGGATCCGCTGGAGCCGGCGCCGTCGGCACCACCGTCGGTGCTGGAGCCGGCATCGCCCGATCCGCTGCTGCCTTGTCCCCCGCCGGCGGCGTCGCCGTCGGTCGCATCGGGCCGGCAGCCTTGCGTTGTCGTCGAGGTCGACGATTCGACGCCGCATTCCATGCGATCTTCAGCCAGCGCGCTACCGGCTGTGCCGGCAAGCAGGCCAGCCACGGCGGCTGCCCACATCCATGCGTTGATGTTCATCTGAATTCCTTTCGTCTGCTGATCGAGGAGAACGGTGGAGGAAACGGGCGGCAGATGTGCTGCTCGTTGGATGGCCCGCTCATGCGAGGCATCAGACAACGAACCGGAACAGATCCCGGCGGATGCGCTCGACCTCGACATGCGTGCCCGCCAGCAACGCCAACCGGTCGTTCATCTTGCGAATGATGCCGATCATGTCCCGCAGCAGGTTCAAGGCTACGGGAGGATGCTGCGTCACCACGGCGCGGAACACGTCCTGAGGAATGGTGACGACCTGCGTCGCCTCCAGGGCGCGCACCAGATTGTGCCCCTGGACGCCATCGAGCGCAGTGAACTCGCCGACCAGTTGGCCGGCACCGGCATGGCCCACTCGAACAGGTGCAGCCTTGCCCTGACCTTGCAGGATCTCGACCCTGCCCTCCACGATCAGGAATACACAAGGCGGCACCTTATGCGCAGAATTGTAGATGATCTCACCCGCTAGATGGTGAGCGGATGAGCATTGCTGACATAAGCCTGCCAATGCTGCAGACGGCAGGTCGCGGAAAGGCCCGATCTGCGCAAGCTGGTTTACCACCACTGCTCTTGTACCTCTTGCCACCTTGGCAACGACTGATGCTGCTAGGCATGGTGCGCATAGCTGAACGGGATGGCGGAACGATGACAGCCGGCCGTGCGAGCAGGTCTGACACCGCTGCCGCTTCTCGGCCGTTGATCACAAGAGCTTCCGGCAAAGCCGCCGGAGCCGTACCGGACAGGAGGTCTCATGGCCGAGGACCGCAGGAAGCCGATCGTTGGGACGCTCACCGAAGCGCTGAACCCCGATCCCCACGAGAATGCCCGTCGTGCCGAGGAAACACTCGATGCGCCGCGCCTGCGTGAACAGGAGGAGGCGATGCGCAACAAGGAGCGTGCGACGTCCGATCGAGAGAATGATACGGCTCGCGATATCGGCATCAGCCATCCAGCCGACTGACGAGATATGTCAGGACGGGCGGGCCGTGGTGCCCGGCGTGCTGCCCGCTCTGGCCAATGCCCCTGTGGAAGTCCCGGTAAGCGCCGGGTTGTGGTCGCAGGATCCAAGGCGACGTCGGTGCCGGCCCTGAATGCCTGCTCGGACGCTTCCTCCGGTGCCCCTACTTCCAGTTCTGCCGGCACCGCCCCTTGTTTTCGGCATGGGGCACTAGGGCGACTATTCTGATGAGCAGCCGCCTGCACATGGTCTGAGGCGGCTGCTCGGCCTCGACAACCGGGGATGGGTTACCTGGACCTCGGTCCTGCCGGGCCAGGTGGGCTTGCCCCTCGATCGTGGCGTGGGTCCTGGCTCCTGCGCCACAAGTGCGGACGCTGACGCCATGTCCGTTGCCAGGTAGGGAGGCATGCCCAGCTGTTGGTCACGGATCGATGATCAGGCGGATCCGTTGGTAGCGTGTCAGGGCGGGCATGCCGTCATCCTGAACTTCCAGGATGATCGAGACTTCCTCCTGCTTCTCGACCTCAGGCACAACCACGGTGGCAACAGCTGAATCGCTGTCGGTGATCTCCAACCCGTCGGAGAGTGAGCTGGCTTCCTTGTAGATCCACCAGCGATAGCTCAAGCGGTCATCATCCGGATCGACCGAAGCACTGGCATCCAGGGTGATCTTGTCGCCTGAACGGGCTGCGCGGGATGTTTCACCATCCATTGCCACGATGGGCGGATGATTGGCATCGTCATAGTCCAACTCCAGCCACGCCGCCCTGGCCGCGAACTCCGCCTGGAACGCCGGCCGCCAGCGGGCTACCGAAGCACGCCGATCCCGCTGGTCATCCAGCCAGTCCTTCACGTCGCGGCTGGAGAAGAAGTTGCGGGTGATGTGAGCATAGGCAGGCTCCTGCTCATAGCGCCCACCCCAGCCACCTTCCTCAGGTCGCTCCGGATCGCTCAGTCCGATCGGAAGGACGTGCAAGAGCGATGGCGTGTCGCCTTCCTTCAGTCCGTCCTCCGTGGTTGTCAGCGGGTACAGCTTGCCGAGCTGGCCCCGGCTCAAGATGAACTCCTTCTTCCACGCCCGGTCCTGCATGGAATGATCGCCCAGCATGTACATGCCGCGGAACGTGGCGTTCTTCTTGCCGTCGTAGGAGGCACTGGAGATCCAGAACAGGTCGTTGGCATTGGCAGCAAGATACTCGGCCGGTTCCGGTGAATATTGGCTCCAGGCAATCGCATAGACCCGCAACTTGTCGATGAACGCGTGGAAGGCCTTGTCCGAGCGGGTGTTGCGTACCTTGTAGACGGCCTGGGCAAGCTCGCGGCTGCCACCCCAGACCAGCACCCAGACCGGCTCCTCGCTGGCATCCACCACCTTCACGAGATGTTTGGAGCCAGGCGAGTCATAGCCTGCCCCGATCTTGTCGTTGAAGGGATGGCCAGGCTTCAGGCGCGCGAGCAGCTCGTCGGCATCGGGATAGCGTATGTCGTGCTGCCGCAGCTGATCGACATCCTTCCCGTAGGTCTTGATGACGAGCTTGGCCAAGTCGCTGGCCACCAGCCGGCCACCTGGCCGATAGGTGGGAATGATCCCTTCTATGCTCAGATCATTGGCGTGCAGCAGGGCTCTGATCAGGGACTGGGTATCGTCCGGATCCTGACCGATGTCGGTCAGGATGACGACCTTTGGGCGTCTGGTGTCTGTTTCGACCTCGAACCGGGCATCGCATCCATTGTGCACGGTGACCGAGCGGCCTGTTGCCTGCCAGGTCGTGTCCTCGATGCAGGCGGCTGATGAGAGCTGCTTCTCGATGGTCACCTTGCTGGCAGCAAAGCCGAAGTGGCAGGTCGAGGACGACGAGCCTGAACTCCCACACACCAGCTTGAAGCGCTGCGGCTCATCCGCAGGTTCGGCCCCTGCCTGATGGAAAGCGCCGAGAACCAGCGGCAGCGAAAGAGCAAGAGCCAGCCCCTGGCCTCGCGTCTTTTTGGCCGACATCGCCCTGGCTGACATGATGGTTCTCCATTGGGCCGGCTTGCCGGACATGGCAGAAAATCGCCAAGCTCTTTGCGAGCGCGGATGATCTGAGGGTAAATCCGTCATCTCGGCCGGTTGCGCGGTCACGCTCCACGAAGATGCCGCTCGCGTGACCGTGCACCTCAAGGCACCGGCTGCAGCATCCCGCCGATCAGGTTGCGCTTGAACAGGTCGCCCGTGTTCGGGTCGCACAGGGCCGGCGCATAACCGCCACGGCCGGCGGGCAGGAGACGGAGCTTGGCGTCCGCTGCTCGGCCTCGGTTGCCACCGACGACATGACCGTTCGGCACCACCAGTTCCGGATGGTCGAAGGGTGCGGCATGGCAGGCCACGCGCCGATCGGTCAGCGACTTCATGAACGCCACCAGCGCATCCATCTCGCTGTCGGTCAGGTTAAGCGGGGTGATGTCCGGGGCGAGATTGCTGCCGCCCTGGTTCGGCCCGATCGGGGTGGACTGGCCGCGTGGGCCGGTGCCCGTCGTGTCGCCACCGGCCAGGTCCCGCCGGTTGCCACCGCGATTGTAGAACTCGACCACGCCCCGCAAGGTCGCCTCGCCGCCATGATGGAAGTAGGGCGCGGTCAGCGCGACATTGCGCAAGGTCGGCGTCTTGAACGAGCCGTCCACAGCCACGCGGTCAAGCTTGCCGCCCAAGGGCGCAGGAAAGCTGTCGACCCTTTTGCCGTTCACGTACTGACGGGTGAACGACAAGGGATACCCCATGACGTTACCACCGAGCCCGACATCCTCGTGGGTCGGCCGCACACCGATATTGTAGAAGCCGCCGTCATAGAGGGCCTGGCCACTATCGGCCATCGGCATGTTCTCGATCAGCTCCTTGCGCTGCCGAGGCGGCATCGCTGCGTTGGTGAACAGAGGCCCGTTATGGCAGGCTGCGCACCTGGCCTTGCCCTGGAACAGCTCCAGGCCGGCTTTCTGCTGCGCGTTCAGCGCGTCGACCCTGCCCTCGGCATACCGGTCGAAGGGCGACTGGCCCGAGATCAGCGTGCGCTCGTAAGCGTCGATCGCCATGCCGAAGAACAGGGCGAAGTTGAGCTCATCCTGGGTATAGCCGGTATCGGACGCCTGCAGCTGCCCTTCCTCGCTGATCACGTACTTGCCTGATCCGGCCCAAAGATGTTCCTGGAAGGCCTTCTGCAGGAGCATCCGGTAGGTCTGCTTCAAGCCCTTGCCGGCGGCGCGGATCTGCTTGCCTGTCGGTGAGAGAACGCCGAACACGCTGTCGGTCTCGTCGATCGTCTGGCCGACAAGGGCCGTCTGGGTAAGCAGCTTGCGCCCGATCGATGCGAACTTGTTGTCTGCACAGGCCATCTCGACATCGCTGTTGGGTGGGCCTGCAGCCTGTGACGCCAGGCTCATGTTGCGCAGCGCCAGCGGCTGGAGAACGGGGTTGCCTGAACTGTCCAGCACCAGGATGCGCGCGGCCGGATCGAGCAGCGTCTCTCGCCTGCCGAACACGCCGACGCCGTTGAAGACGTTGTTGGCGCGGCCGTCCCAGAAATTGCGGAAGTTGAACGCTGCGTTGATCACGGTGGGCGAGTTGCGCGGTGCCACCTTGCGGACCTGCTTTACCTGCCCATTGATCGTGGCCTGGAAGATCGTGTCCTGACCCCGCATGCAGAAGTCGCGTGTGCGGGTACGGAACTTGAGCTGGCGCGGAACGCTCAGCAGCGTGCCGTCGAAGGAGCCTTGCGACGAGACGGCATCGTTGGTTTCGTAGAGAATGGCCGAGTTCCGGTCGGTTGGCTCGGCGAGCTGGTGGAATGGAAAGTCGCTGGCCTCCAGCTCTATGTTGGTGCCGGCCTTCTTACCGCTGCCACTCAGGAGGCCGCCCCGCGTCAGGCCTGCCCCGGCACCAAGCCCGCCGAACTTGTCATCGGCGAAAGGCTGGTTCAGCAGCCCGGGCGAAAGCTGGTTGACCAGGCGTGGGTCAGCACCTGCGTGGAAGTGGCAGCTGGCGCAGGCTTGGCCGTCGCTGCCGACCGCGCTGTCCCAGTAGAGCGCCTTGCCGAGCACGATCAGCCAGTTCCGGTCCTTGACCAGGGCGTTGTACTCGGTGGCCGGTGGAGCTGGCGGCCTCAGGCCGCGCAGGGAGCCGAGCATTGCTCCCGCCTCGGCGGGCTCTTCCTCAACCTCGGCAACTTCTTGAGCCTGCCCGACCAAGGGCAGGAACCCGGCCGCCATCCCGCCGAGCAGGAGGGCTGCGCCGACAACGACGTGCTGTCCGGCCATCTGATTTCTGATCCTGTGCTCGCGTCGACGATGCAGGAGCACCACCGGTTTCCCCCAGAGCCGGTGGTGCTCTGCGCGGCTCTCAGCGGCCGTCCATGTCGGCCGTGGCGACTGCCTGCGTCGCTGCTGGCGGAGAGCCGGTGCCCACCGGAACCACGGCACGGACGATCGACGGGCACACACCGTCCGGGATCGTCAGGTTCCGGAAGTCTGCACGGAATTGTCCCTGTACCGGGCTGCTCGTTGCCGGATCGGGTACCGCCGTCACCAAGCCGATCGTGACGAACCGATTGGGATTAGCTGGCGTTGGATCCGGAATGCGTATCTGGACCGTGGCATTGGCCGGATTGGCGACACCTCCCAGGACCTGGATCTCGTCCCGGCCTCCGCCCCGGATCCGGCAGTCCGCGCGCAGAATACCAACCTGTGTAGCCGTGGGCCTGAGCAGCGGCGCGCCGTCGGCCTCAAGCGTGTGGTACCAGAGCGTATTCTGGCCGGGCACATAATATCCTTCCGCAGCCACCAGCGTGCCTTCGGTGATCGCATCGGCATCGATCCTGAGGCCCAGACCGTTGATGGCGGGACCGGCAGGCATTCTTGAATCGGTGGAACGGCGGATGATCATCCCGTTGACGGTGGAACGACTTACTTGGTCGTTGATGATGACAGGAGCCGTCGCCTCGCCAACGACCACATGCTCGAACAGGTCGCTGAATACGTCGTTTGCATAGACTTGACCGTTGATGCTCTCACCGACAATAATGCCCGTGCCGCCGATAAATCCGCCGGAGGAACGGCCCGGGAAACGCTCGGCACTTCCTGCGAAGTCCGCAAGAGTAACCGTCGTGGTGTTGGTTGGTGTGTGGACGAAGGCGCCCTTCAGGACCTTGACGTTCACCCCCATGATCTTGATGGAGCCGATATATTCTCGGGATCCTTGGTTCGTCTGGTCGATGCCGCTCTCAAGGCTGACATCCGAGATTGGCCCTTCGATCTCAACGGTGCCCGGTGCGAGTTGGGCATTTGCCGGCGTGACCATGGCCGCCAGAGCAATGGCTGCGGCGCCAAGCATGAGGTTGCGGAGCATCATGAGTAGCCTCCTCAAGGCACGAGTATTGTCTTAGTCCGGCACGCTATGCAGGACTGCTTTGAATGTTCTTCAGCACTGGATTCAGCTAAGCAGCCAGTTCAGTCGACGATGTTCCAGGTTGCCATCATCGCGTGATCTTCATGCATCGTATTGTGGCAGTGCATGACATAGCGGCCACTATCTGTTGACTTATAGCTGTAGTCCGGATCCGGGAAATCGCGGAAACGCAGGAAGATCTCCATCTCGCTGGTCCGCTGGTTGCCGCCGAATCGGTAGATGTCAGCCCGGTAGCGGTCGGCATCGAGGACCTGGCGTTCGTTGATCGACATGATCAGGCCCTCCTCGAAGTGGATGTGCATGGGATGGTCCCAGCCACCTGAGGTGCTGCGGATGCGCCAGATCTCCGCCGAGTTGCGGCGCACCTGGTTCGGCGGGTTCATCATGAATTCCGGGCTATGGTCGATGTCGGGATCCCAGAACTTGCCGTTGATGTGCCACATGCCGTTCAGGCGGCCGAGTTCCCACTCGCGGACCTTCACCACCTCGTTCAGGTTGATCGCCGGCAATGGCCGGAACGCGGCCGGAACGACGCTGGCATCCTCTGCCGCAGCACCTACGCGGAACTCCAGGATCTGATTGGATACCGAATCCGGGTTGGTGGTCTTGCCCCGGTCGATGCCGCGGCCATCCGCCATCATCACCAGGTTGTTGCACAAGTAGACCTTGTCGCCCTTCTTGAACCTTCTGAAGTCGATGACGATGTCCGAGCGCTCGGCCACCCACAGGTCGACGCTGGTGACGTCCTTGAGCGTCCTCGGCAGGAGGTTGCCGCTCTTGCTGAGGATGTGGAAGGGCTGGTTCACTCCATCCTTGCGCAGCAGCAGGTTGTAGAAGCGCGACGGCCCGCCGTTCAGCAGGCGGAAGCGGTACTTGCGGCGCTTTACATCCATGTAGGGCTGGATCTTGCCGTTCACGGTCAGCTTGTCGCCGAGCCAGCCGTCGACCGAGAACTGATTGAAGGCAAGTTCGCCCGTGTCCGGATCGAACTGCTTGTCCGCCAGGATCAACGGTACGTCATAGGCACCACTCGGCAGCCGCCAGCCGGTGTTCTCGTTGCCGGTATCGTTCTCGTCGAACGCCCGCACCATCGCCACCATGCCCTTGTACACATTGGCGGCCGTGAACTCCGGGCGGTGATCGTGGATGAACATGGTGGTGAGGGTCTCGCGCAGATCGCCGCCGGAGACCGGATCGATCCACTTAGCCGGGATGCCCTTCTGCTTGTCGAACCCTGCCCGGGCCATGGAGTAGTGGAAGTTCCGGAGGTTCGGCTTGCCGAAGCTGTTGCCCTTCGGGTGGATCCAGTTCCACGGGCCACCGTCGCTTTCGGACGCGCTATGGAAGTTGTGCAGGTGGGGCGCGATCTCGGGATGGCCGAACCCGTAATGGTCCTGGACAGCCGGCAGGTCGTTCTCGATGTGCAGGCAGAACGGCTCGTTGTAGCGGACGTCGATCAAGGGACCGCCGAACTCATCGCCATAGGACCAGACCTTGCTCTCCAGGCCGGGGGCGAACTCGTGGCTGCGCTCCCTGACCCGCAGGTGGATCCAACGCTTCATCTTGAAGCGATTAGCGCAGTATTGATGTTCGGCCTCGCTATAGGGATAAGCGTCGCTGGAATCTTCTTCCGCCGGGCTCGGAATCGGCAGTGGCTCCTGCCACGGCGTGGTCCTCGGGCTGGCTGCACTGGCGGCCAGGGCCGAACGCAATGAGGCGCCCTTCAGCCAGTATGCTCCGCCGGCAATGAGGCCGAGCTTGGCGAGCTCGCGGCGGCTGAACCTGGCGGCCTGGAGCTGGTTGCGGAGTTCGACCGCGCGTCTTGCGTCGAGCTTGTTTGACATTGTTCCAACCCCCATCCAATGCAGGCGGATGAACCCGGCGTCTTCGAGTGGCTTGTTCTGCGTCGCAGCTTCAGGCCAACGGTTGGCCGGTGAGGGACGTGACCGCCTTTGCAATCCACTCTGGCCGCGCCAGTGCTGGCGTGGCGGCCCAGCGGTTGAGGCGGGCATTGCCGTAGCGCAGTGTGCCGGTGTGGTTGTCCAGGATTAGGTCATAATCCGGGTCCAGGCTTGCGAAGCCCAAGGATCGACGCAACTGCTCGATCTTCTCGGGTTCCCCCGTCAGGAACTTCCAGCCGGGCCGCACCTCCCAGAGTTTCGCATAATCCTTGAGTATGTGCGGCTGGTCGAATATTGGCTGTAGTGTGATAGAGTACATGAAGATGTCACGCCCCATCCGTGCAGCCAGCAGGTCCTGCACCAGACGCAGATTCTGCGTGACCAGGGGACAGGTCTCGCCGCAGCTCTGAAAGAAGAAATTGATCATCACGACCTGGTCATGGATCAGGTCGGAATAGAACCGATAGGCCCGCCCGTCCTGATCCGTCACCTCGATGTCAGGAATGCCCAACGACTTGGCCTGCGCTCCCTGACGCACGGCCGGTACCGTCAGGGCGGCTGCCGCGATAGTGGCTGCACCCATCCCGCCTGCAAACATACGTCGTCGAAGCATTGAGATGCTCCAGGTTCATATTTACCCAAGCCCTTAGGTCAAGGGGGCCGCCTATGTTGCATCAGCTCGTGGATCAGAAGGATCGGCTGACCTGGTTTGGCGGCATTCCTTGCGAGATTTGTATAAACTTTTAACGAAATGCCGCAATTTAACCTTCGATCAAATCTTCTATAACTGTAGTTGGCAGCGGTTATATAACTTTCTGACCACTCGATAGATGCATCTTATATCAGATGGTATATAATTAGAGATTTGTCTTGATTGGCGGACAGTCGGATGATGTCATTATTGACCGGCGACTGAGACATTTTACCCAAGCTTTGCGATGCTGCGACAGCGCCAGTGGAGGTGCTGTTATGGATGCTTTAGGCGTATCAAAGCCTTCTGCAAAAATTATAAACTCTGATGTGGGTGCCCGTCGCGGGCCGACGATGAATGACGCCGTGTTGTCGTGATTTCAACCCTGGATATCCTCGGATGTCCTTCCGGTAACTTTCTAGCTATGTAGCTGAAGTTTCAGCAGTATATCTTACCAAAGTTATAGTCTCTGCTGAACGATTGTCGGATTGCGCTGTGCCGTATCTATATTTATTGTGACGACAACGAACCAGCCCTCGCAAAAAGACAAAAAATCATGACCCGCCATCTGGTGGAATTGCCGATCAACTTCGAAGGCGGTACCGGCATGACACAGATCGTGAGCCAGCAAGAAGTCGTCTTCACCACCAATGCTCGGCTTACGGCAGGAGACAGCCTGACAGGGCAACTGCCATTTCCGGGCGAGGACGGACTGCTTGGCATGGCGCCGAACTTTCGCGCGAGCGTCCTGCTGGTGGCCGCTCCCATGGATCAGGAGCTTGTCCGTGAAGTCCATGCTCGCTTTGACGAGCTGGAGATAGCACGGATCGAGGACAGATGATCGTCGCTCGGATGGCCTAGTTGGTTTCCCTCTCGCGCAGACCCTCAGAGGAATGCGCTAGATCAGGACGCCAGCGGCTGACCGTTGATGATGATATCAAGTCGTCAAATGTGAGACCCATTTTTCCGTGGTCGCCTGATGTGTCGGCAGGGCCCACGCAGTAATCATGTTTTTGTTCAGAACCCTTTGGGATTGTTCGGCTCAGCCATTTCATCGAGGCGATGCCTGCGTCAGGTGCTTGCGCACATAGTTGGCCAGATCCATCCGACTGCTCACTCCTAGCTTCTCGTAGATCCGGTGCAGGTGGATCTTCACGGTTCCTTCGGTGATGCCGAGCCTGAACGCTACCTCCTTGTTGCGTAGCCCTTGCATCACCAGCTGGACCAGCTCCAGTTCACGCCGGGACAGAGGATTGGGTGATTGCTGCTTTTGAGCTTCGCGCGCCAGGAGCTGCTCGAAGGTCGCAGCGGCAAAATGTGGCTCCAGCCACTGTCCGCCACCTTGGACGGTGCGAATGGCACGTATCAGTACATCCGGTGCAGCGTCCTTGAGCACGACACCCCTGACACCCAGCCGCACAGCCTCCAGGAGCTGATCCTCGCTGAGGCCAGCAGTCAACAGGATGACCCGCGACTGCAGGCCCTCGTCCGATGCCTTGCGCAGCATGTCGATGCCGTTGACCTTCGGCATGTTCACGTCGAGCAGCATGACGTCTGGACGATGCTCGCGTAGCGCAAGGAGAGCCGCGTCGCTGGAGGCGCAGCGCGCCACGACTTCCAGGTCGGCCTCGCGTTCCAGGAGGCGCACCACCCCTTCCAGAACTACCGGATGATCGTCGGCCACGATGATGCGTATCGTCACTGCGAGCTTACCTTGAATGAGCGGATACGGCGGGGTTGGACGGACTGCCCTGTTGATCTGAGCCGTCTTCCGGCCCACCCTCACCCGTTCGATCCGCCCCAGCCTGACCGGCCTCGCCGACGATCAGGCCACTGTCGGCCAGCTCATCACGTGTGGCGTCCACGGCAGCGGACAGATGATCCAGCGCTTTTGGCACCTCGTCGGGCTTGGAGGCTGCCGCGTGAAGCTCGATGGCAGCCAGCCTGATGCGCCTGAGCCCGAACAGTCCGGCGGTACCTTTCAGCTTATGTGCTTCTTGACGCATCTCTTCAGGCGAAGCTGGCGCTAGCCGTAGTTGCGCGCAAACCCGGAGCGCCTCCTCGATGACCTGCGGAAGGAGATCTTTGGCGGCTTGGCTGGCTGCAAGATTGAGCCCGAACCGGTCGAACAGAGGGACATCCGACGGAGCTTCGTCCCGATGGCTGACAATCGTGTCGTCCGGTCTGCTTGCAACCTGAAGCAAGGCCGTGAACAGTTCGGGCCAACTGCATGGCTTGGGCAAGCACCGGTTCATGCCGGCCTGCAAGCAGCGCAGTCGCGTCTCGTCCAGCACATTGGCCGTCAGGCCTACGATCGGCGTGCCGGCCAGCGGCGGAGCAAGAGCCCGGATGCGCCGGGTCGCCTCGATCCCGTCCAGCACCGGCATCTGCACATCCATGACAATGACGTCGAATGGCTGGCGCTGGATCAAGGCAAGCGCCTCAGCACCGTTCACGACGCACGTCACCTGATGGCCCTGCTGGCTCAACACCTCCTCCAGAAGATGCCGGTTGAGCTCGGCATCTTCCGCCAGCAGGATCCGGAGCTTGGCGCTCCCGACTGGGCCAAAGACGATCTTTTCCTCAACGCCGGCAGGATCGCCTAAGGGAAACTCGATCTCGAACCAGAAGCGGCTGCCCTGGCCAGATGCGCTTTCGAGGTTGATCGTCCCTCCCATTGCATCGATCAGCCGCTTGCAGATCGCCAGGCCCAGTCCCGTTCCTCCATAGGACCGAGCCGTTTCAGCAGCAGCATCGCAAAATGGATCAAACAGCTTAGCCTGCTTGTCGAGCGGGATCCCGATCCCGGTGTCCTTGACCTCCACCTGCAGTCGAACATGATCGGGCCACCTTGGAACTTCCCCTACACTGACCCGGACGCTGCCTTCATGGGTGAACTTGATCGCGTTGCTGACAAGATTGAGTAGAATCTGCCGAAGACGGGTGGGGTCACCTTGCAAGACCCGATGAGGATCGGACGTATCGGTCACCTCGAAATGGAGGCCACGCTCGGCTGCCGCGGGAGCCATCAACCATTGGACATGTTCGAGCACCGACTGCAGGCGGAAATCGACCTTCTCGAAATGGACGCCAGCCGCCTCGATCTTGGAGAAGTCCAGCACATCGTTGACGATGGCCAGAAGATGCCGGCCCGATGCCTGGATGGCATGGACGTAGCTCAGTGGCTTTTCGGGCAAGTCGACAGTGGACAGGAGATCGGCGGATCCCAGGACGGTGGTAAGCGGCGTGCGGATCTCGTGGGAGATGACGGCAAGAAAGTCTGACTTTGCCTTGCTTGCTGCGTTGGCGGCATCGCGCGCGCGCGCAAGCTCAGCCTCGCTCTCGTGAAGGCGGCGGACCGCCTTGTAGCCGCAGATCGTTGCACTGGTGACCATGATGACCAGCAATACTGCGATCCAGATCTCCAGCATCTCCATGCGCTCCAGCGCATGTACCTGCTCGTTGAACGCGTAGGTCTGCAAGAGGCCGACCTGTTTGCTGAGCGTGCTCATCGCAGCGGCGATCTGCGCGTACTGACGGTCCATGCCTGCCATGAACGCAGCGGCGCGCGCCGTATCTCCACGACGAAGATGAAAGAAGATCTCCCTGGAGTCGGCGACCATCCGGGCCATCAGCTCTTCAGTCGCATCCAGCCACGGAAGCAGGGTCCGGGCATGCTCAGGTGCATTGAGAAGACCGTCACGCGCCTGCTTCATCGCCTGATCGAATGCAGCAAGCGCCTGGTCGCGCTGGGCCTCCTCGGCATCAATGGCAAGCGTATCGAACACGTCATTGCCCGGCGCATTGACCGCTGCTGCGAACTGGACGAGATCCACGTAGTGGGAAAGCCGCTCGACCCAGTCCTGATTGATCTGCACGGACTGCGCATACTGACTTTTGACGATGCGACTGAACCACACCCCCCCGACGACGACGAGGATGTTCATCAGAACCAATACAATATATGGACGAAACCAGATGGAATCGGATAGTTTGAATGTCACTTCAGTTTCCGAATATTGTCAATAATATTTCGTTTTTACATATATCAACATATAAATTTTAGGAAAAGTTGTTGTTATTGCTTGTAACAATAGGTATAAATATTTATAAAGTCTAGTTTAGAAGATATTACTATGAAGATAGAGGATTGCATAGACGAAAATGGAATGCAGATGGACGATTTATGCACCTGGCGTTCGGCCAAGTTCGAGCGGGTAACTTCCAGCGTGCAGGCGATGGTCCTCGTCGTGAACCGTCCCTTCGACCGTTCCACGACGGCAGCTGCGTGACTGGCTTTTGCCCGTGCCGCATCCAAGGCCTTCTTAAGAGACTGCCGCGAAACCCTGGCCTTGGCTGTGCTGCTGTGATTCGATCCTGCCCATCAGGACGGAGGCGGCCGATGGTGCGCATGGCGGTGGTCAGGTGAGCCTGGTGGAAGCCCTGTTGCCGGCGGCCTTTGGCAGCAACCAGCGGCTGGAGCGGATCAGGGCGCAGGTCGACTGGGTGCCGATCGAGGTGCTCCTGCAGCCGATGCGCCGGGCGCCGACGGGGCAGCCGGCTTATCCGCCCTTGGTCCAGCTCAAGGCTTTGCTCCTGCAGCATTGGTACCGCCTGTCTGACCGTGATCTGGAAGAAGCCTTGGCCGACCGGCTGAGCTTTCGGCGCTTTTGCGGGCTGGGCCTGGAGGACGCGGTGCCGGATGCAACGACGCTCTCGCGCTTTCGGATCGACCTGGCTGAAGCAGGACTGGCGGAGATGGTCTTCGACGCCTTGAACCGGCAGCTGGAACAGCGTGGCCTCTTCATCAAGGCCGGCACGATGATCGATGCGACGCTGGTGGAAGCTGACGTGAAGCGGCCACCAAGGCGTAAGGGCGAGGTGTCGGAGCGCGACCCGGCAGCTGGCTTCACCCGACGCGGGCAGCGCAGCTTCTTCGGCCACAAGGCGCACTTGGCCGTCGATCAAGGTTCGGACCTGATCCGCAAGGCCATTCTCACCAGTGCCGACATCGGGGAGAGCATCGCTGCGGACGCCTTGATCTGCGGCGACGAGCAGGCCGTGCTGGCCGACAAGGCCTACGAGTCGATGAGCAGAAGGGAGGCCCTGGCCGCAATCGGCATCACCGACCGGATCATGCACCGGCGGCATCAGGCCAAGCGCCAGCCGTCCTGGCACAAGTGGATGAACGTCGCCATCACGCCCCTGCGCGGCCAGATCGAGAAGCTCTTCGGCACCATGAAGCGACGCTACCTGTACCGGCGCGTGCGCTACCACGGCCTGATCCGCAACCGCTGCCAGCTCTGGCTGCTCTGCATGGCCATGAACCTGCGAAGAGCCGATCAGCTCACCACCTGACCGGCACCGAGGTCACGGCATCGATCGATCCGGTGCCAACCAGCAGCGTGATGGGCCGGAACTTCCTGCCCGAGGCGCTTACCCATCCGCCCTGTTCACCGGACAAGGCAGAGACCACGGCTTTCGCGCCAGTCTCCTTAAGAGGACGACGTGAAACTGGCGGCCGATGCTGGAGGCTGGCGGCAGGCTCCTGTACGGGAACGGGATGGTGCTGCGCCCCTACATCGCACTCGGCGGGGTCTTCTGCGACGACGACAGCTGGGGTGCTGAAGCCAGCTTCGAGGGAGCACCCAACAGCGGCAGCTTCCGTAGCGAGACGGAACTGCCCGAGCAGGTAGCCCGGCTACGTCTTGGCTTCGATTTTCTCGCTTCTGAGCAGGTCCAGGTGAAGCTCGAGTATGGCGGTGAACTGAACGGGGACTACCGCGCCCATAGTGGAACAGTTCGCGCAACTACCTGTTCTGGCCAGCGAGATGGCCCGGTCGAGAGCCCGTTGGAGAAAGTGCTCAACGGCTGATGTGGCGTAGCAGCGGGCTGCCGATGGCGACTTGGATAAGGCAATGGAGGCCTCCGGGTACGTCGCGTCGTCCCGCAACCGGCGGCGCCAGCGGGCAATCCCAGCCAACCACCCTCCCCCCCACCATCCTCAATTCGTCAGCAGACTGCCGCTGGAAGCGCCGATGATGTCCAGGATGAAGGATCTCATACCGGCTCATAGAAGTTTTGACTTGAGCAGGTAGGGGTAGGCGGTGAGGCTGGCGAGCCGGCCGGTCTCAGCGAGGAGCCTATTCCAGGCCTGGCAGGTGGCATCGAGCAC
>JAESGR010000412.1_pt1 | contig 35881 bp, 39 predicted proteins | sample 9269771 | NCBI WGS metagenome assembly JAESGR01 (sample SAMN15739572, study PRJNA653492) | algae metagenome | isolation source: Chroococcus sp. CMT-3BRIN-NPC107 and co-occurring heterotrophs from well... | place: USA: Clark Mountains Wilderness, California | collected 2010-04-18 | reverse complement strand
CTCGTAAGACTATTTGCTTTTCCTTTGGCGGAGGAGATGCACGATTTAGTAATCGGTTTGTTCATTAATCGCGCTTGAGTTTGGTCTAAAGATTTGATTTCTAAAACACTTATCTAGCACACTACCCTAAAAAATTACTCTTTAAAAGTTCTGCGTACACATTCCCACTGAGATTGCGATGATTGCCTGCTCTTAAAAATTTACTATTTTTATCAATATAGTTAGTCCAACTATAAGCCACTCCTGCTTGGGGATTGTTTTGTAGGGCTTTTAATTGAGCTTCTAGTTTGTCTTTTGTCCACAGATCGTCTGCATCCAAAAAGCTAACAAATTCACCTTGGGCTTGAGCAAATCCACGATTGCGACTGGCAGCTACGCCACCATTAGGATAAGTAAAAACTTTTAAGCGCGGATCTTTTATGCTATTGATGACATCCAAAGTTGAGTCTTGAGAGCCATCGTTAACTACGATTAATTCTAGATTTTTCCAAGTTTGATTTAAAACTGAGTCAATTGTTTCTCGAATCGTTTTTTCACTATTAAAAGTTGGGATAACTACAGAAATTAGAGGGGGACTTAGAGATTTCATTGTATTTATCTATACTTTAATATGAGTAAGGCGATCGCAGTTAATGCTCATTTATGTGTTGCTTGTACCTAAGTTACACTAACTACCGTAAAGTACCTAAATAGTCTTGACAAGACTATCACCTTAAAAATTTGTCCTGAAAACTTGTTTGTTCGCAAGGGCGAAACCTGTTAAGCCGTCCTGATTTTTAGAATAAAGATTTTGATCAGCTTAAAAATATTGTTGCCTTGTTCTGCCGAAAACTTTGTATACTGATGCACAAATTGTATAACTAAGAAAAAATTGTCAAACTGTTATAATTTTGAGACTTCTAGCTCGTGTAGTAAAAACGGTTTAATGCCAAGCTCTACGGTCTTTGTTTGTTTATTATGTTTGTAGTAGAAAGAGACTAATACTCAAATCGATCTCAAATAATGTGTAGTAAATGACAAAAGTAAAACAAGATACAGCAAACATTCTTTGCCTTGGTTTAGGATGGTTCCCCACAAAACCAGGAGGACTAGAGCGATATGTATACGAACTGGTACGTTGTTTAGCAGTAGATCGCGACAAGGTAGAATTGTGTGGAGTTGGGCTACCAGAAACACCCGCCGACTCTAGTGTAGAATTAATCAATTTAGCCGAACCAGAAGATCGCATCTGGCAGAGAATTGGACTAATTCGTGCCAATTTTCAAAAGTTTATCAGAGAAAAAAAGACTAAACCCGATGCGATTAATCTTCATTTTGCATTGTATAGCTTGCCAATATTACAGTTTCTACCTCCAGAAGTACCGATTACCTTTTCTTTTCATGGCCCTTGGTCGCTAGAAAGTGAAAAAGAAGGTAGCAATAAATTGAGCGTACTTGTCAAATACTGGCTAGAGCAAATAGTTTATCAACGGTGCGATCGCTTTATTGTTTTGAGTAAGGCTTTTGGAACGATTCTTCACGAACGTCATCGCATTCCTTGGAGCAAAATTCATGTCATTCCGGGAGGAGTCGATCCTACCCAGTTTCAAATTAGTTTATCTCGAACCCAAGCACGCGAACAGCTAGGATGGCAAACCGATCGCTTTATATTGTTTACACCGCGTCGTCTCGTACAGCGTATGGGAATTGATGTTTTGTTGAATGCTATAGCGGCAGTTAAGTTGCAATATCCGCAAGTTTGGTTAGCGATCGCCGGAAAAGGACCCCAACAGGTATATTTAGAGCAACAAGTATTAGAACTAGGTTTAGAAAATCACGTCAAATTTCTGGGTTATTTGCCAGACAACCAGCTTGATGTTGCTTATCAAGCAGCCGATTTGACAATTATGCCTAGCCAATCGTTTGAAGGGTTTGGTTTAGTTTTGTTAGAGTCCTTAGCCTGTGGTACACCCGTGCTTTGTACGCCCATTGGCGGAATGCCAGAAGTGCTAACGAGCTTTTCTCCCGAACTAATTACAACTTCTGCTGATGCCGAGGCGATCGCTACTTGTCTGAAATCTGTACTGAGTAAAAATATATCTCTACGTACTCGTGAGTCTTGTCAAGAGTACGCTTCTACCAATTTTAACTGGACTAAAATTACCTCTCAAGTTAGACAAGTTCTTTTACTTCCCCGTGTCTAAGATTCAGGATTTACTGCAAGATTCTGGCGATGGTAGCTTGTAGAAAAATAGTAAAAAGACCAGCGAATAAAGAGAAATTCTCTTAGTTGCCAAGGCGGGACGGGGAGATAGATTTTTTCTATCTCTGCTTTCGGGAAAAGTCGTCCCAAATATCCAACTACCAAACCCAATCGTGGCAGCAAAGGTTATTAAAGCTAGAAGCATAAAGCCCCCTGTTTGTAAAGGTGTGCGGTAAGTCTTGATACACAAGCTAACAATAAAATCAAGCAACCGCAATATTTATTAATCAAAATTGTAAATCGTAACGCCTTTACACACTTCTCTCAGAAAACTTTTAGGTTGAATATTGGTAAAAGTCTTTATATGACTACCATAGTTAGATTTTGTATAGAACGGGGAAATATGATAAAAAGTAGAGTCAGATAAGAAAGAATAAATTACTAAAATAGCTTAAGTCATAAATCATAAACTAATACTATTGATGGAAAATATCTTCGATCGCTCTCTTGATTGGTTAGTCGTATTTAGTTATGTAAGCTTTACTATTTTTGTGATGTGGCGCGTTTTTGCTACGAAATAGAATGGATCAAATCAAATACTTTGTAGGTTTAGTAATATTTTCAAGTATTGGCTCGTTTTTAATTGTCGATGCGATCGCCTTAATAAAAATAATCGGTAAAACTAACCATCGTCTTTTGTTTTCAGACTTTTTAAGACTTGTGATTTTAGCGGGGATGGCTGCAATTGGTTATCTACTGGCAAAGGAAACCTTTACTAAACCTAATGATTGGGTAATATTTTTAGTAATTGGCGCGATCGCCTCTATCGTTATATATGGGCTAGGAATCAATCGGAGAATGGCTGAGGGAAAAAGGACACGCAAACATTAAGCAAGGAATTTTTAAATAATGAATCAGTTAGCAACTAATCGTCTGATAACTATTGCCGTTAGTCACTATTGCGAAAAAGCACGATGGGCGCTAGATTGGCTAAAAATTCCCTATATAGAAGAAAGCCACGTCCCAATTTTTCATCGCTTTACTACCCGGAGACTTGGGGGTAAAAGCGTTCCGGTTTTAATTACCCCAGCAGGTGTTTTTAAAGACTCAACAGACATTCTGCATCATCTTGATGCAAATTCTCAAGCGCAAAAACATTTGTATCCTACCGATCCCGCACTCCGTAAAGAAGTAGAACAACTTGAAGAATTATTTGATAGTAAGTTAGGCGTACATATCCGCCTCTGGGGATATCATTATCGAGGACTCAGCGATCGCGAAGCTATGCGGGAAATGTGGTGTGAAGATGCGCCTAAGCTCGAAAAAGTTGGGTTTGACTTCGCATTTCCGCTCATGAGTCGTATAGTTCGACGGGTTTACAATGTTTCTGCTGATAATGCTGCTATTTCTTTGCAAGAAATTAAGCAAGTTTTTGAGTTAGTGGAGAATCGTTTAACCGATGATAAGCAGGGATATTTAGTTGGCGACAGTTTTAGCGCTGCGGACTTGACGTTTGCAGCTTTAGCGGCTCCGATTTTGCGACCAAAAAATCATCGCAATACAAAATTTTTACTTAAGAAAATAGATCCGCAAATGGCAGAAATAGTTTTAGAATTGCGCCAAACAAAAGCAGGGAAGTATGCACTTCGTCTTTACCGCGAACACCGCTAATTGTCAGCCATCAACCATTTTTTGAAAGCGGGGAGAATTGGCAAGTTCGGCAAAATCTGGTTCGGTTTTTGCGTCTTCTTTATAGCGCGGATTTAATTCAATCGCCTTTTGCAAGTTCTCAAGCGCTAACTTTGATTGTCCCTGGAGAGCGTAAGAAAGCGCCTTGTTGTAGTAGGGAGGGGCATAAGTGGCATTTAATTCCAAAGCTTTGTCAAAGCTGGCTAGGGCTTCCTCATCGCGTTCTAATTGCACTAGAAGATAACCTTTAGAGTTCCAAGCTTTGTAGGAATTGGGGTTGAGTTGAATAGTTTTATCAAAAGATGCGATCGCATCTTCGTATCTTTCTAGCACTTCTAACGCCATTCCCCGATTTAACCAAGCTACCGCATCCTCACTCTGAATCTGAACGGCGCGATCAAAGGATTCAAATGCGTCCTGGTGGCGCTGGAGTTTACCTAAAGCTACTCCTTTATCTACCCAAGCTTGATGATAATTAGGGGCGTATTTGATCGCATTATCGTAGGAAGAAATTGCATCTTCGTACTTTTTCATTCTCCCTAAGACGATTCCGCGATGAAACCAAGCTAAATGATTATCTGTTTGAGTTTTTACTACATTGTCAAAGGAAGAAACCGCATCTTCGTATCTTCTCAACTCTTTGCAACTTAGCCCTCGATAGTACCAGCTATCGGGATTAATGGGGTCAAGAGCGAGTAACTTGTCAAAAGAGGCGATCGCATCAGCGTACTCTTTCAAGTGCCAAAATGCCATACTGCGATCGTGCCATACTTCCGGGTGATCGTTGTTGATTGCTAAAGCACAGTCAAATAATGCGATCGCATCTGTATAGTTTTTTGCTTCTAGTTGCGCTTTTCCTTCATTTATATAATCTTCTGGATTTATAAATAAGTGAGGATTATTAGCTTTAAGCTTTTCTATTTCTTCTGTTAGCGGTTGAATTTTTTGAGTTATTTCTGCAAAGGCTAATTCTATTAAAGATTGAGGAATATTACTTGCTAATTGTTGCAATATCTGCTCTTTTTGAGCTTGAGCATCTAATTGAACTTGCTCTAATTCTGAAGCTAATTTATCTTCCAAAGTATTTAATTTATCTATAGATATGTCTTTACGGTTTTGAATTTCTGTTTGTAAAGCTGTAAGTTGAGTAGCAAAATCTGCTTCTAATTTTTCTACAATTTCTGCTGCTTGGTTTTCCTGCAAGTTAATCATTTCTTGCGATTTCTCTACTTGACTTGCAAAGTTAGTTTCTAAAGCTTTTAAGTTTTGCAAATCTGCTGCTAGTTGCTCTTGCATTTTTATTTGATATTGAGCAACTTGAGCAATAATATCAAAGTGCAATTCTTCTAACTGTTTTAAACTTGACTCCTGCTGCTTTTGAACTTGCAGCTTTGCTTGAGCTTGAATCTCTGCTAATTGTGGTGCTAGTTCGGAATCTATCTCTTTTAAACTTTGCTCAATTATATCTTGCTGCTTTTGTGCTTCTTGTTTTAGCTGGGATATCTCTTGAGCAACTTCTTTTTCTATTTGCTTTAAATTAGCTAAAACTATGTTTTTTCGCTCTTGAGCTTCTGATTGAATACTAGATAGCCGATCGTTTAATTCTGATTGAGTTTGCTGAAAAGTTCGCAATATTTTATTTTTTTCTTGCTGCAACTCTGCTTTAAATTGTGGAGCAAGTTCTCGCCCTAAGTTTTCTATGTTTTGTACCAAAGAACTTTGACTGTTTGCTGTTGCTATTTGTAACTGACTTAAGCGTTCTTTAAACTCTGATTCTGCGCGTTGAAAGTTTTGCAAAACCATATCTTTTTGCTTCTGTAGTTCAGTCTGCAACTGAGGGACAAGTTTTGCTCTTGACTGTTCTAAGTTTTGAATTAGTAGCTTTTGTCTAGTTTCTGCTTCTACTTGAAGTTTACTTAACTGCTCAACAAAATCTGCTTCTGATTGCTCTATGTTCTGCAAAGCTATATCTTTTTGTTCTTGTAAAGACGTTCTAATTTGAGGAGCAAATTCTGTATTTAACTGACGGAGATTTTGCGTTAATAAGTTATGTCTAGTATCTATTTCTATTTGTAGCCTTTTCAGCTTTTCTGTAAATTCGGCTTCTAGCTGTTGAATATTTTGTAAAATTATGTCTTTTTGTCCTTGCAAATCTGCTTGCAAGCGATCGGGAAAATCTACCCCAATTTTTTCTAAGTTTTGAATAATTAATTGTTGGCGTTCTTCGGTTTTGATTTCCAACTGATTTAAAGCTTTAATAAACTTAGATTCCGATTGTTTAAGGCTTGCGACTACTTCATCTTTTTGCTGTTGAAGCTTGGTTAATTCTTGGGGAAGCTCTGTTTTTACTTGAGTTAAATCTTTAAGAATTAAAAAATGTTGTTTTTGTGCATCGTTTTGCAATTCCTGTAAATGTTCTGCAAAAGTTGATTCGGCTTGCTCTAAACTATATTTAGCTCGATTTGTTTGAGTTTCCAAGTTGGTTAATAGTTGCTGTTTCGAGCGCGAAAACTCTGCTTGATGCTGCGATAGTTGCTCTTTTTGAGCCGCTATTTCTTGGTGTAAATCCTCCGCCTCAGTATTTAGCTCGTCAGCTGTATCTTGAGCAGAAATTATGGTATTCTCAACGGCGCTTCTAGCTTCAGCAAGTTTTGTTTCTAATTCTTTAAGTTCGTGAAAATTGTTCTTAACTACTTCTGCTAATTGTTTGATTACCCCACGCCGGATGACAAATAAAGTTGCGATCGCAATAAATAGCATCAACACCAAAACACCCAGCAATATATTAAAGAGCGTAACAGTACGATTAAACTCCCTGGTTTCTTGGGTTTGTACTACCGAGTTTTGAGACGGATTCTGTTGCGCTAAAGCTGGCGAAAACCCGGATATTAAGCTCAAAGACAGCAGGAAAGTCATACTGTTACGCGGTATTGAGTAGTGTTTGAGGTTGCGCTTCATGGAAATGTCTCCCGTGCCTATGAGCCAGATTGAGAAATCGCTTATCTTAACTTAAGATAAACTTTCTCAGGTTGTCGATGTTTCTAGTTGAAAGATAACAGAAAGGTTGTTTGCAGGCATAGCAACGGTTTTGACTAGCGTAAGCTGTTGAGATTTTGCAACTTCTGTAACTTTCTCTAAATCTCTCACACCCCAATGAGGGTTTTGACTACGCAAGCTTTCATCAAAGGCTACATTACTCGGTGAAGTATGCTTTCTACCATGAGTAAAAGGACCATAAAGATACAAAATGCCACCCGGAGGTAAAATCCGCCTTGCGCCTGCCATCAATCCTAAGCAAGCTTCCCAAGGGGCAATATGAATCATATTGATATTTGCAATCGCGCTAATGGGTTCTACGTTACCTAATTCCCAAACTGGCTGACAAGCATCTAAAGCGATGGGTGGGTATAAGTTTTCAGTAAAAGTATGACTTCTCCAAGCGTTAATACTAGCAAGGGCTAAAGGATTGGGATCGGAAGGTAGCCACTTACGAGGTTGCAGACGAGGAGCAAAAAATACCGCGTGTTCTCCTGTACCGCTAGAAACTTCTAAAACTGTGCCAGTGGGCGGCAATACTTCTAAAAGTACCTCTAAAATTGCCTCCCGGTTGCGCTCGGTGGCAGGAGCGTATTGTCTAGCATCAGAATTATTCACCAGTTTTACAGCGCCCTTCTAGGTTACATTCAATGCGTTTTTGGCGATTGCCTCCGGCAGTGCGCTCCGCGCGATCGGCAATAATTGTTGCTAAATTTGATCTTCCGGTGAGTTGGAGCCGCCAGTCAGCCCAAATACCATATAAACTATCAGCCACAAAGCCAATTATTGGTAGCTTGGTTATAGCGTAAATCCACCCCATCCCCAAAGCCTCGTAGACGCGGCGAAACACCTCTACATTTTTAACAACCGTACCATCTGATAGTACAGCATGGATTCTTCCCATTGCGGTTTCAAAGTCAACACCGCCATGATCTTCAGGGTTGTAAAAGTCGTCTGCTATATCTACAAAAGCTACTAATCCTCGCCCAGCATCCCGTTTTTGCAAAAAGTTGACTTCGCGCAGGCACAAAGGACACTCCCCATCGTAGAGGAGCTTAATTCGCCAGGGTTGTGTAGCCGTTGATTCTTGAGACTGTGTTTTCGACGAGAGCATAATGTTTAGATATGTAACTATCTTTTATTTTAAGAAAAATTAAGCGCTCAGACGCGATCGCACCATAAACACTCTCATTGCCCAAAATTTTAGAGATTAGTTTTTATCCTGTTTGGTTATACAACCCAATACAACCTCTAATAAGCCAGGAAAACGAGCATCCAAGTCCTCCCGGCGAATTTGATTGAGTTGCAGAGTTCCTTCTTTACGGGAACAAGTAACGCCTGCCTCCCGCAGCACTCTAAAGTGATGAGACATAGTTGATTTGGCGATCGCAAGTCCCAATGCGTCGCATACAACCGAGCAAGGCTGTTCTCCCTCTATTGCTAAATGCCTAACAATTTCCAGGCGAATTGGATCGCCCAAAGCATAAAGCACCCCTGGCAACGAAATATCTTTTTTGTCTGGATGATAAAACAATCTCATCCTTGCATTATCTCATAAACAAACTTATAGTTTAATTGTTCGGCAATATCGAACTATTGAAATACCAGCCAAAATAGAGAGTAAACTCATGAACCGAAAAGTAGCACTCGTAACTGGAGCAAGTCGTGGTTTGGGAAAAGCGATCGCATTGCGATTAGCCAAAGATGGGATGGCGATCGCTGTGCATTACGGCAAAAATCAAGCCGCCGCAGAGGAGGTAGTCGCTGCAATTAGCTCTATTGGTGGAGAGGCTTTTGCTGTACAAGCTGAAATGTCTGAAGTTGCAAGTATTAAGGCAATGTACGAGACATTAGATGCTGAACTGACGCAAAGGACTGGAGAGGCAAAGTTTGACGTACTTGTAAACAATGCAGGAACGGCAATTGGCAAGCCTATGGAGGAATGGACTGAGGAAGAATTTGATTATCAGTTCGATTTGAACGTGAAGGGCTTATTTTTTACAACACAAATGGCACTATCGCGAATTAATGACAATGGACGCATCATAAATTTAGGAACTGGACTAACGCGATTTTCTTATCCACTTTACGCTGTCTATGCTGCTTCCAAAGGTTCAATTGATGTTTTGACACAGTATTTAGCAACATCACTTGGCGCGCGAGGGATCACAGCGAATACTCTTGCTCCTGGAGCAATTGACACCGATCTTAACGCTGGTTGGTTACGTTCAGAAGAAGGAAAAGCACAAACGCTGGCAACTTCTGCTATCAAGCGAATTGGGATGCCTGATGATATTGCAGACGTGGCTTCATTTTTGGCTTCTAATGACAGCCGATGGGTTACAGGGCAGCGAATTGAGGCTTCTGGGGGCGCTCATCTCTAGAGACTAAACAACTTATACCGAGCCAATGCGCGATCGCGTTGTGGTGGTGCTACTGACACTCTGGCTATTTAACCAATGCCACTTCTTAGGTAAAGCAAGTTAAGTCATCTAGTACCCTGCACCTCTTGAATCTAAAACTTGGAGACTGAAATGATTGACTTGTACACATATCAAGCTCCCTGCGGCTATAAAGCCTCGATTTGTTTGGAAGAATTAGAAATGCCTTACACAGTTAAGGTAGTCAACATTTGGGAAGGCGAACAGCACAAGGAAGAATTCTTACAACTGAACCCCAATGCCAAGATTCCAGTTATTGTCGATCGCGAAACTGACGAAGCTATTTTTGAATCTTGCGCGATTTTGCTCTATTTGGCAGACAAAGCAGGGCAATTGATTCCCCCATCGGGCAAACAGCGCCGGGAAGTTATTCAGTGGCTATTTTTTCAAGCAGCTTCAATTGGTCCAATGTTAGGGCAAAGAATGCACTTTGCTTTTGTTGCGCCGGAGAAAATTCCTTACGCGATCGCTCGTTACACCAAGGAAACTGACAGGCTTTACAACATTTTAGAGCAACGGCTAATAGAGAAGGAATTTATTTGCGATCAATACTCGATTGCTGATATTGCTCATTTTGGCTGGTTGTACATGGCAAACCAAAGGCTTGATAACTTAGAGCATTTTCCTCATCTTACTGCTTGGTACGATCGCATTGCTGCTAGATCCGCCGTTGCCAAAGGCGTTACAGTACCCGCTCCCTCGCCCTTTATCTAAATTTGGAGGAAGTATGACAACCGCTCTAATTGTCGGTGCAGGTAATGGATTAAGCGCCTCTTTAGCCCGTTTATTTGCATCTGAAGGCATGAACGTTGCTTTAGTGGCTCGTCAGACTGATAAACTCAGTCAGTTGTGTAAGGAAATTGGCGCTGTCAGTTTTGCCTGCGATGCCTCGAAAATAGAGGATGTAAAGCAGTTATTTATCGATGTCGAAAGTCAATTGGAGTCGCCAAACGTTGTAGTTTATAACCCCAGTTGGCGGATAAATGCCCTTTTATAGACTTGAATCCAAAAGATGTTGCCAAAGCTATAGAAATAACTGCTTTCGGTGGCTTTTTGGTCGCCCAGGAGGCAGCAAAACAGATGTCAAAGCAAGGTAGTGGCGCGATTTTATTTACTGGCGCTTCAGCCAGCGTCAAGGGCTATGCTAAGTCTGCTCCTTTGGCGATGGGAAAATTTGCCCTGCGCGGTTTGGCGCAAAGTATCGCCCGCGAACTAGCGCCGCAAAATATCCATGTTGCTCATTTTGTCATCGATGGCGCGATCGCACCTCCAGCAACAGATAATTCTGCTGATAGTATGCTCGACCCCAATGCGATCGCTCAAACCTATCTCAATATTCTCCGCCAACCCCGGAGCGCTTGGACGTGGGAAGTTGAACTACGTCCTTGGGTAGAACGTTTTTAAGCAGATGCGCGATGTATTGGAAGTAAGACAATTTAAGGAAAATAACCCATGATCGATCTCTACTACTGGACAACACCAAACGGTCACAAAATCACGATGTTTCTAGAGGAAGTGGAATTACCTTACAACATCATTCCTATCAATATCGGATCGGGCGATCAATTTAAGCCAGAATTTCTAAAAATCGCGCCTAATAATCGGATTCCGGCAATTGTTGACCGCGAACCCGCAGATGGCGGCGAACCTATTTCGGTATTTGAATCGGGAGCAATCTTACTGTATTTAGCTGAGAAAATTGGCAAACTAATTCCTATAGATGTGCGCGATCGCGTAGCAGCTTTAGAATGGTTATTCTGGCAAATGGGCGGCTTAGGACCTATGGCTGGGCAAAATCATCATTTCAACCGTTATGCACCAGAAAAAATCCCCTATGCGATCGATCGCTACGTTAATGAAACAGGACGCTTGCATGCCGTGCTAAATAAGCAGTTAGAGGCAAAAGAATTTGTTGCTGGCACTTATTCTATTGCAGATATTGCATCTTATCCTTGGATTGCGGGCTACGAGATGCAGGGTCAAAATTTAGATAATTTCCCTCACCTCAAGCGCTGGTTTGAAGCAATTAAGGCGCGTCCAGCAACTATTCGCGCTTACGAAAGAGCAGAAGCGTTTAAGGAGCAAGCCCTTGATATTGAAAAGTCACGACAATTATTATTCAACCAGTCCGCAAATACAATTGGCGGCGCGTAGTATTCCAAGAAACTAGAGAAACAACATTACGATTATTAATAAAATATGTTTCCTAGTTTTTTGCCTTACGCAGTTAATTTACTGCAAGAAAACACCTCCATAGCTTTAACAAAAAGTATCAAGCGAGAGCAAATTAGGACTCCTCTAAGCAAAAATGCGATAGCAACTGCTTACGTTTGCCAAGGTACAGGAACGCCGATACTCCTACTACATGGTTTTGATAGTTCTGTATTAGAGTTTCGCGCCCTTTTCCCTCTACTTGCTGCCTACAACCAAACGTGGGCGGTCGATTTATTAGGGTTCGGATTCACAGAAAGGCTACTAGAAATTGATTACAATCCCAGTACCATCAAAACTCATCTATATTCCTTTTGGAAAACCCTAATTAACCGCCCCGTAATGCTAGTTGGTACTTCTATGGGAGGTGCAACGGCTATAGATTTTACTATTACTTATCCCCATGCTGTTGAGAAGCTGGTATTAATAAATAGTGTCGGTTTTAGTGGGGATTTTCCTTTAGGTAAATTGTTATTTCCGCCGCTAGATTACTTAGCAATTGAGTATTGGCGACAGCGCAAACTCCAAGCATTATTTTTGGGTAGTAAGTTTGGTAATCTAAAGCCTGGGGAAATTGAAGCGATTAGATGTGCGGTATTGCACTTAGAAATGTCTAATTGGCAAGCAGCAATGATGAGTTTTACTAAAAGTGGCGGTTATAGTGACTTAGTAGAAAAAATTGCCCAAATCAACACGCAGACATTAATTTTATGGGGAGAATTAGATGAAACATTGCCTAAAATAGACGCAGAGAAGTTTAATAAAGCGATCACACATTCTCAGTTAATCTGGCTTGATTGCGGTCATGTTCCCCATTTAGAGCGAGCGCAAGTTGTAGCAAATCAGTTGCTCAATTTTTAAGTAAGCATTCCGGCGGTAAAAACTTGCGCGGTGGTCAGATTTAAGTCTTTTAAAGTCGGTGACTCGATGACTTCGCTACCTCGAAATTGACTAACTTGATACTCGTCCTCAACTAAACTATAAACTGAAATTGTTGGCTGTTTGGGGTTGCCTATATACCGTTTACCGCCCAAACCTAAGTAGTCTACAATCCAGTATTCAGGAATACCTAAAGTTTCGTAATCTACAAGCTTGTGTCCGTAGTCTGTACGCCAATTAGTGCTGACAACTTCAATAACTAATTTAACAGAAGTGCCTTGAGTAATGATTGATTCTCTTTCCCATCTAGGATCGCTGGTAATAGTTTGTCTATCTAAAATGATCAAATCGGGTTCGTAGCCAGAGCGATCGCTATCAGATTTAATTACGCACTCTTTGGGTATAAAGTAAGAAAGTTTTTGTTGTCTAATTGCAAAGTTAAGTTCTGCGGCAAGAAAGCCTGCTATTTCTGAATGTTTCCCAGTCGGTTTAGGCATTTCGACAATGGTGCGATCGTGCAATTCGTAGCGGTTCTCTGACTTTTCTGGATACCAATCAATAAATTCGTCAAAGGTCACTTGTTTAGATATGGTCTGAATCATAGCTGAGAATGCCTTGATTTTTTAAGTTTAGTGATATAAATAATTCTAAACACGCCGTAGTTAATGGCTGCGACTTCTTAAGGTTATCCCCAAACCTATCAAGCTCAGCGTTAATAGTAACAACATTAACCAATCCCCCCAACGCACGTACAATGTTTTGGTTTCTCGGCGATAAATAGTTGCAGCGTGTAATTGGTAAGTATTGAGCTTAGATATCCACTCCGTTTTGCCGTGAGGATTGACAATTCCAGAATAACCAGTATTTGTTGCTCGTACTGCCCAGCGATCGCTTTCAATTGCCCGCATTACGTCTTGAGCGTGGTGTTGAACGGGCATTGCGGGGCTATAGTGGGCGTTATTGGCAGCACTGAGAATAAATTGACCACCCAGTGCTGTTTGGCGGCGCAAATGCTCAGAAAAAGCTGATTCATAACAAATACTTGCGATCGCTCGTCCAAAGGGTGTATCAAATACTTGGTTGTCTGCGCCTGCAACTTGATGGGCTTCTAAGGGAGAAAGGCGATCGATTAATGTTCCTAAAACTTCTGCAAAGGGAATATATTCGCCCAAAGGTACTAATTTTACTTTGTTATAACGGCTGTAAACTTCCCCTGTACCTGTAAGCGTAAATAAACTATTTGTATAGCTGCTCCCTTGCTCTCCAAAGGCTCCCAACCAAGCAACAACGCTTTTTTCTTGCACTGCTTTATAGAAAGAACTACCCAGTATATCCCGCCAAAACAAAGGTAAGGCTCCTTCAGGAGTTAAAACTGCCTCAACTCCTTGGTCAGCAAGAGTTTTATAGCCTGTCGTATAACCTTCAAGCGCGCGACGTAAACCACCTGCATAAAGCTTAATTTCGTTAGGAATATTACCTTGAATAATCCCAACTTTTAATCCAGTTTCTGGCGGTTGAATTAGTCGCTGGCTGGCTAATCCCCATCCCACTAAATGCAAGCCGATTAGTAAAGAAGCCGCATAACTTAAGTAACTTCTACTCCGGTGAAGCCAAGCTTCGGCAATTAACAAGTTAAATGCAACTAGAGCGGCGGTAATTGCAGTAGTACCCGATATTTGACCTAAATGTAAAATTGCGATGTTGTGGGGGCTTTGGGTATAGGCTAACGTAGTCCACCACAACGCGCCTCGACTCCAAAGGCTTTCTAAACCACACCATAGGGTTGTACCGACTAAAACGCGGAGGGGAAAAGTTAAATTTTTCCCCAAAAAAGTCATACAAGTTGCCCAAATCGCAACTAAAACTGCTCCCCATAGTGTGAGGAATATCCAACAAAAAGCTGCGATCGCTAAACTAGGAAGCCAAGCCACCCCCATCCATGTCATCGGGTGAATACCTGTAATCCATCCTATTGCTATACCGTGATAGCCAATTCCCCACAGCAAAGCACAAAAGAAAGTATTATTACCTGCAATAATTAAAATCCATAGCGGTGCTAAAGCAATCCAAGCTAAAAACCACGCGCCAACGGGTGCAACGGTTAAACCCATTGTCACCCCAGCAACTAGAGCAATAAATAGCGGGAGCAAACCTCCCGCTTTTATTTGCTTATTCTGCCTCAACTTCATCATCAATGACATTCGGCGGTACTAGAGCAACATCTGCGATCGCATCGTCTTCATCCAATCTCTGCACTCTTACCCCGGTAGCGGTTCTAGACTGCGTAGGAATGGCGTTAACGGTTTGACGGATAATAATCCCGCGACTTGTTACCATCATCAACTCATCATTAGTGTTGACAATGCAGAGAGCGGCGAGTTTATCTTGCTGTTTGCGGGGTTTAAATTTGGTGGCAATTTTCCCCTTAGTTGCTCGGTTGTAGAGCTTAAACTGTGCTACAGGTACGCGCTTACCATAGCCGCCCATAGTAATGATTAGTACCCAAGGGCCCGATCCCTCAGTAAGCGTTACTTCTTCACCTTCAGTAATTTCTACTTCAGTTTCCGTAACTTCTACTTCTTCGATTTCGACTTCTTCAGCTTCGTTATCTAAAATGGGTAAGGTAGCAAGAACTGCACTAGGCAATATATCCATCCCAATTAGCTCGTCGCCAGCTTTTAACTTCATCGCTCTTACGCCGCGAGTTGCTCTACCTAAAGGACGCAATTGTTCTTTATTGGTTCTAAAGTGAATTGCCATCCCAGAGCGCGAACCGATAATGATACTGTCTTCATTTCTCGCTCGTCGTACCCACCGTAATTGATCGCCATCTTCTAAGGAAATCGCAATTAATCCATTTGCCCGAATGTTACTAAAAGCTGTTAATTCAGTTTTTTTAATGTATCCACTGCGCGTCAACATTACTAAATATTCATCGCTAGTAAATTCGCTTACTGGGACGATGGAAGTAATTTTTTCATTTCTAGGAATGGGCAACATCTGCACAATGGGCGCACCTCGGCTAGTGCGGGAGGCGGCGGGGATTTGGTAAGCCTTGAGAGAATAAACTACACCGCGATCGCTAAAAAATAGTACGCTGTCATGATCGCAACAAGTTAAAAAATGCTCAATGCCGTCATCTTCTTTGATTTTTGCTCCGGCTTTACCGCGAGTTGCTCTACTTTGCGCCTCAAAGGTACTGACAGGCATCCGCTTAATATAACCTTGCTCGGTTAGCAAAATTAAAGCTTTTTCATTGGCAATTAAGTCAATGTCTCCCAGTTCCCCTAAATCTGGCTCAATTACTGTGCGTCGGGGGGTAGAGTGAGCGACTTTGATTTGCTCAACTTCAGTTTCGACAATTTCTAAAATCCGTTCGCGTCTTGCCAATATATCTTGCAAATCGGTAATTTGCGTTTGCAAATCATCGTGTTCGTGGCGGATTTTGTCAGCTTCCAAAGCTGTCAAGCGGCGCAACTGCATTTGCAAAATTGCATCGGCTTGTTGTTCGCTAAGAGAATAAAACTCAATTAACTCAACTTTAGCTGTAGGAGAATCGGCGGCTTGACGAATGGTGACAATAATTGCATCTAAATTAGCTAGAGCAATTAGTAAGCCTTGCAATAGGTGATCGCGTTCCTCAGCTTTCCGCAATTCGTACTGAGTGCGGCGAGTAATTGAAATAATCCGAAAATCTAAAAATACTTCTAAAAACCTTTTAATTGTCAGCAGTTGCGGGTCATTGTTGACCAGCGCTAACATATTTGCGCCAAAGTTTGCCTGCAAAGGTGTTTGCTTATACAGGTTGTTTAGCACTACGCGGGGATAGGCATCGCGTTTGAGTTCTATAACTATTCGCATTCCATCGCGATCGCTTTCGTCCCGAATATCTGAAATCCCTTCTAGACGCTTTTCGTTCACCATTTCGGCGATTTTCTCAATTAGCGCTGCCTTATTTGTTTGGTAAGGCAATTCGGTAATAATAATCGCTTCTTTGTCGGGACGACCTCTTTGTTCGAGGGTTTCAATTGCTGCTACCCCACGCATACAAATTGAACCGCGCCCAGTAGTATAAGCTTCTTTAATAGCCGCAGTTCCGAGAATTTGTCCTCCGGTGGGAAAGTCGGGGCCTGGGATATATTGCATCAATTCCAGATCGGTAATTTCTGGATTGCGAATTAAGGCAATTAAACCTTCAATTAATTCCCCTAAGTTGTGAGGAGGAATATTTGTTGCCATCCCCACAGCAATTCCCGAAGAACCATTAAGCAATAATTGCGGAATCCGTGCGGGTAATACAGTGGGTTCTTGCTGCGAACCGTCGAAGTTGTCGGTAAAATCTACTGTTTCTGCTTCTATATCCCGCAACAGCGAGTCCCCTGTTAATGATTGCAAGCGACATTCGGTGTATCGCATCGCTGCCGGGGGATCGTTGTCTATCGAGCCAAAATTACCATGTCCGTTGATGAGGGGCGATCGCATGGAAAAGTCTTGAGCCATCCGTACCAAGGCATCATAGACTGCTGTATCTCCGTGCGGGTGATACTTACCCAGCACTTCCCCCACTACACGGGCGCATTTACGAAAAGGACGCTCGGCGGTTAGTCCTAGTTCGTGCATGGCGTAGAGAATGCGGCGATGCACAGGTTTTAGACCATCCCTGGCATCTGGAAGCGCCCGACCTACGATTACGCTCATGGCGTATTCTAGGTAAGACCGGGACATTTCATTACGCAAATCGGTGGGGATAATCCTCTCCTGAGAGATCGTCATAGCTCAAAAAGCTCCAAAAACCTGAGATTTTAACAGACAAACTCAATAAAGCGCCAAATTGTTCCAAATAGCTGCTATATTTATGTCAATTTCTGCTACAATTCTAACACATTTTGGGGCGATCGTGGCTTTAAAATAGGCTCCTTTTCTGTCTTCAGATAGTGGGCTAGTGAAGGCAGAAAAACTTAAGCTAAAGAGTCAACTTAAAAATTACTCATGAATAGCGAAACAACTCCTAGCCAAGCTGAAAAAAGTACAGAAAACGAAGAAGTCGAACTGAGTGCGGAAGTACGCGATCGCATTAAGCACCCACCAGCTATTGAAGATGCGATGATGGAGTTAAGCCCCGAAGAACGCGCCAGCAATTCGGCAGTAGCACCGCAAATGTACGACGAACCAGGCAATCTAAGAGACGACTTAAAGCGCGACGAATGAGCAGATTATTTTGCAATTAGTTCGAGATATTGGCGAAAAAGGGCTTTTAGCAAAGTTGCAACGTTTTTGTCCCGTTGAAATTATTGGCGATGATGGTGCGGTAATTTCCACGTTACCAGGACACGATCTAGTTGTAACGACCGATGTACTGGTAGATAAAGTCCATTTTAGCTTACGCACTACTTCCCCGGAAGATGCTGGATGGCGTGCAGTGGCAGTTAATTTATCCGATTTGGCAGCGATGGGCGCAACTCCTTTAGGTATTACCGTCGGTTTGGCGCTGGGGGGAGAAGTGGCGGTTAGTTGGGTAGAAAGGCTGTATAGAGGCATGAATCAATGTTTGCAAGCTCACAACACAGCAATTCTCGGCGGCGATATTTGTCGATCTTCAGTAATTACCATTGCAATTACAGCTTTTGGGCAAGTAGAACCTCGTTATACTATTCGCCGTCAGGGTGCAACTATTGGAGATGCGATCGTTGTCACGGGGGTACATGGCGCTTCTCGTGCGGGATTAGAATTATTGCTGCATCCAGAATTAGGGCAAAATTTGCCGCAGAGCGATCGCACTTCTTTAATTACCGCCCACCAACGCCCCCAACCACGACTAGATGTATTGCCTTTACTTAAACAAATTACGCCACCAATTGCCGGGATGGATAGCAGCGACGGGTTAGCAGATGCGGTATTGCAGCTATGTCGAGCAAGTAATGTAGGCGCAATAATTGAACGTCAAAATATCCCTGTTCCTAGCGTTTTTTCTCATTGGTTGACCCCACAGCAAGCTTTAGATTACGCTTTATACGGCGGTGAAGACTTTGAATTAGTGCTATGTATGCCGTTAGTTCAAGCTCAAAAAATAATTCAAAAACTCCCCCACTCGGCGATTATTGGCACAATTACAGCTAATCAAAATGTAGTGTTACACGACAAGTCAAACCAAAATCCCGACCAATTACTTACTTTTGAGCGTAGCTTTCAACATTTTTAATTCGTTAGTCCGAAAACCTTGGTAAATCTTCCCAAAATAGCCACAATTAAACCAATAATTACTCCACGATTGATAAACTTTTGAGTATCTAGTCGTTTTAGTTATGCCGTCTACTTTTTCTGCCAATACCGAAGCTTTTATTGTTAACCCCGAAATATCTTCCCCAATTTTGTCAACCTTGTTTTCTAGCCTAGTTAGGATCTCTTTCAAGTCGTATTCAATAGTCGTCATTTTTTCAACGTTGATGATTTGCAAAGGTTGGTTTACGAAAGAACAGGATTTAAAATTTTCTACAACGATTCCGTCTTACCTTTTTTAGATAGCGATCGCACCGCAAATTAGCGAATATTAGTCGTAAGGGCGCAACTAACTACGCACCTATGTCCAAACGAAAACCCCGAAGAAGTTGTTTACCTCAACCGGGGCTTTCAAAACTTTTAGCTGTGCGTATTATCCACCAAGGGCAGAAATTTGACCTTTAGGGATTGCTTAAACCCATTTCTTAGCAACTAATTCAGCCAAATCAACGACTCGTTGACTATAGCCCCACTCGTTGTCGTACCAAGCCATTACTTTGACCATGTCATTACCCATAACCATCGTTAAACTAGCATCTACAATCGAAGACGCGTCATGACCTTTGTAATCTGACGAAACCAAGGGTAAATCGCTATAAGCCAAAATGCCTTGAAGAGAACCATTCGCTGCTTCTTGCAAAACTTGGTTTACTTCTTCGGCAAAAGTATGTTTCTCAACTTGAATTACCAAGTCTACCATCGAAACGTTAGGAGTAGGTACGCGCAAAGCTACACCGTTTAGCTTACCTTTCAATTCTGGCAATACTAAAGCTACAGCCTTAGCTGCACCCGTTGAAGTTGGTACAATATTCATTGCTGCTGCTCTTGCCCGTCTCACGTCGCGGTGACTAGCATCCAACAAACGCTGATCCCCGGTGTAACTGTGGGTAGTAGTCATCGTGCCTTTGATGATGCCGAACTTTTCGTGCAAAACTTTGGCAATAGGTGCTAGACAATTAGTTGTACAACTAGCATTACTAATAACTACGTGCTGTTCGTGGTTGTAGTCGTGGTCGTTGACACCAACTACAAACGTACCATCATCATTTTTACCGGGAGCAGTAATTAAAACTTTTTTAGCACCAGCCTTGATATGCTTCGATGCTCCTTCTTTACTGACAAAAACTCCCGTTGATTCAATGATTAGGTCAATTTCCCAATCTTTCCAAGGCAAGTTTTCGGGGTTGCGATCGCTTGTACACTTAATCGTCTTGCCGTTGATAATGATAGAGTTGTCATCGGCACTAATATCCGCACCGTGCAACGTACCTAGCATTGTGTCGTACTTAAGCAGGTGAGCGTTGGTTTTTGGATCGGAAGTATCATTGATAGCGACAAGATCGATATTGCTATTTTCTCGACCCAGCCAGCACCTTGTAAAGTTGCGCCCGATGCGTCCAAACCCGTTGATCGCGACTCTAATCACAGCTTCTTGCCCTCTGGTGTGTTGAATAAACTTATAGTATTGAACCACATCATATCGCAAAGGGCGGTTCATTATAACTTGCTGTTAGGAAGCTTGCTTAAAATATCCAAATTTCCTTTATATCTAAGCCCCAATAGTAAAAGCCCAAGCTTGAAAATAGCCCAATTTAAGAAATTTGTAAGTAAATTACCAGCTATATTTTTTAAATACCTAAACTTTTGCTCCGCAGGCAAAGTAAAGACAAAGCAAATATTTTTAATGCTTGAAATAGCTGTTTAGACTGCAAATACTCAGCTTGATAAACACGGATGCAAAAAATCTATCGAATTATACAGGGAGAAAACTTACTGATTATACTATCTACAAAATTCAATTCTTGATATGATAGCGCGTGACATTCATGCCCGATTCGGCGGTGTGGTGGGGTGTAAGGAGCAAAAATGCAAAATTCTGTTGATTTTAGCGGCAAACCATTTCATTTCATTGGTATTGGTGGGATTGGAATGTCTGCTTTAGCATATATCTTAGCAAAACGCCAATTGCCTGTATCCGGCTCGGATACTCGCTCTAGCCATATTACTCAAAAGTTGCAAGCTATTGGAGCGCAGATATTCGATCGCCAAGAAGCCAGCAATTTAGAATTTTTTTTAGAGTCAACAGATAACATCCCCCATATAGCCGTAGAAACGGGAGTAATGGGTAAAGGTGTCGCAACTACCATTAGCAAGTCAGCTATTGGCAACCCCCATATACCTCAAGTAATCTACTCTACGGCTATAAATGCCACAAATGTAGAATACAAAGCCGCTCTAGAGTTGGGTTACCCAATATGGCATCGCTCCGATTTATTGGCTGCTTTAATTACAGAGTATTCCACTATTGCGGTGGCGGGAACTCATGGCAAAACTACTACAAGTAGCGCAATTTCTTATATGCTGCTGCAAGCAGGAGTTGACCCAACTATTATTGTAGGTGGCGAAGTATTAGCTTGGGATGGCAACGCTAGACTGGGTAAAAGTAAGTATTTGGTGGTAGAAGCCGATGAATCAGATGGCTCGTTAGTCAAATTATCGGCAGCAATTGGTGTAGTAACAAATATTGAACTAGATCATCCCGATCATTACGCAGATTTAGAGCAAGTGGTCGCAACATTTCTCACCTTTGCCAGTCGCTGCGAGACGCTAGTTGGCTGCATTGATTGCGAAACAGTAAAAAATCGTCTCAAGCCCCAAATTAGCTACAGCGTACAACCCACAGGCGCAGATTATACCGTCAGCGATATTGAGTACCGCGCTGATGGAACCACTGCCACAGTATGGGAGAGGGGAGAAGTTTTAGGCAAGTTAAACTTACGCTTGTTAGGAAAACATAATCTAAGTAATGCGATCGCATCGGTTGCTGTAGGTAGGTTATTAAAGCTCGATTTTGCCACCATTGCCCAAAGCCTAGCTAACTTTGTCGGTGCAAGTCGTCGTTTTGAACTACGCGGCGAAGTAGGGGGAATTACTTTTATTGACGATTATGCCCACCACCCTAGCGAAATCCGCGCCACGCTAGAATCAGCACGTTTGCAAGCAAAACCGGGAGCAAGAGTAGTCGCAATCTTTCAACCCCATCGCTACAGCCGGACATTAACTTTTTTAACAGATTTTGCCGCATCTTTCCAAGATGCGGATGTAGTTGTAATTACCGATATTTATAGTGCTGGAGAGCAAGACAAAAGGTTAGTTAGCAGTCAAAAACTCGTAGAACTAATTGCCCTAGAACAAGTAACTTATCAACCTAGCTTGAATGATGTTTCTAAGTTTCTGCTAGAAAATCTCCGCTCTGGAGACATGGCGTTGTTTTTAGGAGCGGGAAACCTCAATCAAATTATCCCTAGCGTGATTTCTTCTATTAGCCAAATATCTGCTTAACTCATAAATCTATGTACCTACCAGCTACCGAATGTCAGATTAAAGCTCAAATTCCTTTAGCCACCTTAACCTCGTTTCGAGTGGGAGGCCCGGCTCAGTGGTATGTCGCACCGCGCAACTTCAACCAATTAAGAGCTAGTTTCGAGTACGCCCAAAGCAGGGAATTAGCAATTACTATGCTAGGAGCAGGCTCTAACTTACTAATAAGCGATCGCGGTATTCCTGGATTAGTAATTAGCACTCGTCACTTGCGCCACACCGAATTCGATCCCCAAACAGGTACAGTTACTGTCGCGGCGGGAGAACCATTACCAAAACTGGCTTGGAAAGCTGCCGAACTAGGTTGGCAAGGCTTAGAATGGGCGGTAGGGATTCCCGGCAGTATTGGCGGCGCGGTAGTGATGAATGCTGGCGCTCACAAAAGCTGTATGGCAGATATGTTAGTTAATGCTCAAGTGCTTTTACCGTCGGGGAAAATTGAAACTCTAACTTTAGAGGAGTTGAACTATAGTTATCGGACCTCTTCATTGCAAGGAAGCGATCGCTTAGTAACTCAAGCTACTTTACAACTCCAACCCGGTGACACAAGCTTAGTCATGGCAACTACTAGCAAACACCTAGAACACCGCAAAGCTAGCCAACCCTACCATTTACCTAGTTGTGGTAGCGTATTTCGCAACCCTTTACCTTACACGGCAGGTTGGCTAATCGAACAAAGCGGACTCAAAGGCTACCAAGTTGGGGCGGCACAAGTAGCTCAACGCCATGCCAATTTTATTCTTAATTGCGGCGGTGCTAAAGCCAACGATATTTTTAAGCTCATTTACCACGTTCAGCAGCAAGTACAGCAAAATTGGTCTGTGTGGCTGCATCCAGAAGTGAGAATGCTAGGAGAATTCCAACCGATTGGGTAGTAGAACGGCTAAATATAGCCTTGGAACTTCCACAGCCCATCTATAATTTAATGGAACTTAAATAGCATTATTAAGCGGTCAACATCATGACAAAGGGACAAGGGTTTGGTTTTGGTTTGGGCAAAATGAAAGAATTAGCTGATGCTTTCAAAAAAGCCCAGCAAGTTCAAGAAAATGCTAAAGTGCTGCAAAAAGAATTGGAGGATATGGAAATATCCGGCGAAGCTGGTGGTGGATTAGTTAAAGTCGTTTTGAGCGGCAATCAAGAACCGAGGCGAGTAGAAATTTCCCCCAGTGCTGTATCTGAGGGAGCCGAGGTACTTTCTGACCTTGTAACGGCAGCTATGAAAGATGCTTATAACAACTCTACTGCCATAATGCGCGAACGGATGGAAGAATTGACCAGTGGTTTAGAATTACCAGGAATGTAAATATACTTTTGAGTGCGGCGCTAGTGTAGTAGTGCCAGCACTCTGAGCAAACCTATGACGTGCAAACTTTTATTTGTCTGTTTGGGTAATATTTGTCGCTCGCCTACGGCAGAAAATATTATGAATCATTTGATCGAACAGGCTTCTTTAACAGGTAGCATCTCCTGCGATTCGGCAGGTACGGCAAGCTATCATGTGGGCAATCCTCCCGATCGCCGAATGAGCGCCGCCGCCGTAAATAAGCTAGGTATGGAGCTAGTGGGTCAAGCTCGGCAGTTGCAACCATCAGATTTAAAGGATTTTGACTTAATCCTGGCTATGGATAAAGCTAATTATCAAGATATTTTAGCTCTCGACCCTACAGGTAAGTACCGCGATAAAGTCCATTTGATGTGTGAATATTGCTCCAAATATTCCACCCAGGAAGTCCCCGATCCCTATTACGGCGGCACGGAAGGCTTTAACTATGTTATCGATCTACTTTTTGATGCTTGCAGTGGATTATTGGCATCGGTGAAAAAATCCTAACTTTCCTACTCCACTAAATGGTTTTTCATTGCAAAACCAACTAACTCTGCGCGATTGCTAGTATCAGTTTTTCTCAATAAACTACTAACATACTTCTCCACCGTGCGGGAACTTAAATGCAAGCGATCGCCGATTTCTGCATTAGACAACCCGTGAGTGAGTAGTAAGACTACCTGCTGTTCGCGGGAAGTTAAATTTAGGGAGATATGGTTACTTTCGGTTGAAGTCGCAATAGAAGGCTGTAAATGTGGGCTAACTTCTGCGAGCAAAGATACTCGATATTCAGAATGTAGCATTTGACTCCGCTCTAAAAGATTATGGATCGCTGCACCTAGTTCTTTTAGCTCAAAAGGTTTGGGTAAATAGATATCGCAACCAGACTTATAGCCTTGGATGCGTTCTTCAGTTTTGTTTCTACCACTCAAAAATATCACTGGGAGCAATCGAAATACTGGATGCTGGCGAACTTTTCTTACCAGTTCATAACCATTTAACCGGGGCATAGTAATATCTGTCACCATCAGATGGGGATGATAAGCTTCTACCATCTCTAGAGCTGCTTGACCATCTACAGCCATAACAACGGTATAACCATACATTTCTAGGTAATCGCCGATCGCTAGACGAGTCCCTAAATCATCATCAGCAATTAGGATCGTCAAAGGCATAATAAAAAATAATATAACTAAACTAACTAGAACTAAAACAATCAACAACCGCGATTTGTATATACTTGACTCATTATCGCAACCTCTAATAAATAAATAGTTACACGCAAACAAGTGAAAAAATTAACCCTCATTAAGGTAGAAATATTTTACCTTTAGTGTTTTCTCTCAGAATAAGCGACTTCCAAAAACTCTACTTATACCTTTAAATAGACAATTAGTTAAGTTTTTTGATTAATATGGATACACCGCTTCCTATCTTTAGAGCGAATTAATTGAAGCGGCAATGAGCGTACATGAGCGAAAAGAGCGAAAGTTACAAAGTAGTTAGCGATAACCGTCAAGCCCGTTTTCAGTATGAAATTCTCGAAACCTACGAAGCTGGACTTCAGCTACTGGGAACCGAGGTAAAATCTATTCGAGAAGGTAAAGCAAATCTTCAAGACGGCTATGCTTTAATTCGTGAAGGTGAAGCATGGCTAATCAACGTGCATATTTCTCCTTACACAGGTAGTGGGAGGTATTTTAACCACGAACCCCGGCGCAACCGCAAGTTGTTGCTCCATCGTCAAGAAATTCGTAAGTTGATTGGGAGAGTAGAACAGCAAGGATTGACGTTAGTTGCTTTGAAAATGTACCTCAAAAAAGGTTTAGTCAAAGTAACGATTGGGCTTTGTCGAGGTAAAAAATTGCATGACAAACGAGAAGATTTAAAACGCCGTCAAGATCGACGCGATATTGAAAGAGCAATGAAGAACTATTAATTTTAGAGATCGGTTGTATCTCTTTAGTAAGACTGCAAAAACCTCTAAGTTTCTAGCGGAAGATTGATTTTAATTGCAAGTAAAACCGATAGTTTAGTAATGACTCGTAAACAAAACAGGAAAACAAAATTATGAAACGTTCTAACTTATCAAATCTAATCGGCGTTAGTGCTATTAGTTTAGGTCTAGCAATTTTACCTTTATCTCTTCCAGTTTCCGCGCAAACAGATAGCGCTCCTGGTACAACCACATCTCCTGATACCACAACCAGCCAACCAGTTCAGGGCGTTGATAATACTAATACAGGTGATCGCGATTTTGATTGGGGATGGTTAGGCTTGATTGGTTTAGCAGGTTTAGCAGGTTTGTCTCGCAAGCACGAAGAACCTACCCGCTACCGCGATCCTGACGTAGTAAGCACAAATCCAGGTTACAGAGAATAATTTATCTTCTTTTAAAAGTGACGAAAATTGTCTTGATTTACAAGTAAAAAGCAAAAAACAACAGCTAATTTTTTGCTTTTTACTTATCGCCTCCAAAGATAAAATTAATAATTGGCAAAAATTGTTTATTAAAGAACCACGTAAGGCAGTGGGAAATTTGTGCGATCGCCCAAACGCTAACTTTCACAATAAAGCTTACACTAGCAGGGAGAAAGGGCAAAAACTGCCTTAATCGGAGAACTAACCGAGAAATATCCCATAAACAAAATCTTCAGTTCTTTTCCCAAGCATAGGAGAGAAATAAGCTTTAAATCCTCTCCTATTAGTTGAAACATTGAGTGTATAAAACTCAAGAAGCCATAAAATACTACCCCTCAAACCCACTAACTTTAATCGCTACATATACTTTTGCAGCAATAACTTTAACTTTTGCTTTGTTTTTTGAGGCGCTTTATCCAATGGGGTCAAAATTGCGTACTTCAAAGCTGAATGCGCTTCGCAATGTGGTGGATTTTCACTTAAACGCTTAACTGTTTCTTGAATTACTTTTTGCGCATTGACTGCATTGCGTTGTAAATTACCAATTACCATGTCTACCGTTACGCTATCGTGGTCTGGATGCCAACAATCGTAATCTGTAACCAAAGCTAAAGTCGCATAAGCAATTTCTGCCTCTCTAGCCAGTTTTGCCTCTGGTAAATTAGTCATACCAATAACTGTAGCGTCCCAACGGCGGTAAAGATGAGATTCAGCTTTAGTTGAAAATGCTGGCCCTTCCATACATATATAAGTGCCGCCACGATGCAAAGTTACATCCGTCAAATTAAGAGAGGTGATCGCATCGGTTAATATTCTAGCCAATTGCGTGCAAACAGGATCGGCAAAAGCAATATGGGCAACAATCCCCTCACCGAAAAATGTTGAAACTCTATTTTTTGTCCGGTCAATAAATTGATCCGGAACTACCATATCTAAAGGTTTAGCTTCAGCTTTTAACGAACCAACGGCCGAAGCAGAAATTATATACTCTACCCCCAACTGTTTCATCGCATGGATATTAGCTAGGTAAGGCACTTCTGACGGTAGTAGCGTATGATTGCGCCCGTGACGTGCTAGAAATGCCACAGAGTTTTCTGCCAAAGTGCCTACAATCAAAACATCAGAAGGCGAACCAAACGGAGTAGAAATTTGTACTTCTTCTACATCTTTGAGGGCTTCCATTTTGTAAAGTCCGCTACCGCCAATGATACCAATTTTTGCTTCCGCCATCTTGCTTTTCCTATATTTCGCTGCAATGTCCAGCTATTCTACTAGGAAAAGAACTATTTTTTGTTATTCAACTAGTGTCAATCTCTCTTTAATAAGCAATCTAAAAAGTCAAGCCAATTATGTAAAACTTAATACTTTAATTGCGATAATAAAAAACCGTTTAAAATTTCTTCTGTAAGAATTTTATAACCGGTTTGATTAAATATTTAAGTATTTAATTGAAGCTTTTAAATTACCCCTGTACCTTTACCTCGGCGATCGCCGTCGGTTGTTAGTTCGCCTTCTTTATCGTGATTAACTTCCGCTAATTCTTCAGCGCGATCGGCGGTTTCTTGTGCTGCTTCTGCTTGGCGATCGCCAGGTTCTTCGTAGTACATTTCTGGTTCCACAGCATAATTATTTGCTAAACCTTCTTGATCTACCGTTGCACCACCAGTAGTATCAAGGCTTGCATCGGCGGCTTGTTCGTGGGCCGTTTCTCGATAATCACCACTTTCTCTATCCATCCGTGCGGCTACTTCTGCGGGGATAATCCCCCGATCGGCGGTAGAAGTATCCATCTTGTCGTTTGTAGTAGTTTTTTCTTTTGAAAAAGCTTCGTTATTCATGAATTTTCCTTTAAAAAAGGTCTATTTATTATGCCATTCAGATTAAAACTATTTTTAATTAGTTGTATCTACCTTCAGTGTTAACTCTTATTTTTAGCTAAAAAATTATTAATAATTCGACAATAAACTATAAGTTTATTCACTCTTTACCTAAGAGCCAAAAGCCACTATAAGTCATGCCTGAATTGTCAGGTTGTACTAATAAAAAATGTAATCCTTCAGTCAATTGTTGACGCTGAGAGTAAGCAACAGCAGCAGAAATTACTTCTTTATCAGTAAAGGTATTGACAATATAGCGACTGCTTAAACCTGCTTCTAAAACTAATCCACTAAGATCGCCAGGAACATAATTAAGCGCAACTGGAGCAATACTTTGCAACCACCGTGCTAGTTTCATTGATTTTCTTCCTCCATCAATTACAACTCCTGGAATAGTAGCAGTAGACGCTAATCCTAAATTGAGCGGCAATAAAAATTCTGGCATTTCTTTGACGGGAATTAAACGCTGAGAGAAGCCTTCTACAATGTCTCTGGCACTAAGACTTGCAAAACGCCACTGTTCTCCCCACAACTTTGCTGGTAAAGGTATAGGTGGTGGTTTATCAAGTTCTAAAGCTTGATAAGCGCCTTTATTTGAAGGATAGGAACGCTCTTGCAGCCATTGTTTTAAAGCAAAAGTACGGCGAGTTGGGTCTACTGAAATTCCCAAGTTTCCGGCGGCTATTTGAATTAAATTTAACGATTGCGGACGAAATACTTGAATTACATCCGGTTTTTGGTTTTTTCCTGCTAGTTGCAACTGTTCGGTCAGCCACTTAGTATTGGCTTGAGACTGAGGACACAAAGCAACGTACGTAAACAAGCGATCGCGATCGCAAATTAATAATTCCCACAGTGCTTCCCCTGCGTCGTTTTGCAGGGGACGACGATAAAAGTCAGCTTGCCAAATTTTCATACTGCTATTCTAAGCAATATGGAAAGGCTTATTTACTAGCAAAGTTACTAAAGCGTTCGGGAGGCCAAAAACGCATCACTACTTTACCAATTAGGCGATCGCGCTCTAAAAATCCCCAAACATGACCGTCGTAGCTTTTATTGCGATTATCTCCTAAAACTAAATAAGAATTTCTTGGGACAATTTGCGGTCCCCAGTTGTAGTTTGGGGTGTCGGCAATGTAATTTTCTAGCAAGGGTTGATTATTAACATAAACTCGCCCGCCTTTAATCTCAATTTGCTCCCCTGGCAAGCCAATTACTCTTTTAATAAAAGGTTCGGTGGATTTTTCTTTTTCTACAATGATTTGCGGCGGCGTAAATACGACTACATCTCCCCGATGAGGACTTGTAAAGTTGTAGCTAATTTTATCTACTATTAAGCGATCGTTTACTTCTAAAGTTGGTTCCATGGAGCCAGAAGGAATTAAGTAACATTGAGCGGCGGCTATTCGCACGCCAAAAGCCAAACATAGCGTCAACCCGACAGTTTTGAGTCCTTCTTGTAAGGAGTTTTCTGTCTTACTCAACCGAAAACTTTGTAAATTTATTGACTTAGCAAATGATTTCACGATGCTGCTCAGTATTTTTACTAGATAATACCTAAAATTTTATATACCTCTATCTATCAATATGCGTAATTTTACGGTGATTGCTGAGAGAGTCTGTATTCGGTAACTAACGTAAGATTAACCCATTCACCCTGGCTGTTGTAAGTACGAATTAGCCTTTGACGTTCTGTGGGCGACTTCAACCAGCCAACTTCAAGAAAAAAACCAGTATTTGCTTTTAGCTCTACTGGACAAGTAGAAGAAGCCCCATCAGGAAGGAGCAATACTTGATACCCACTATCAAAACAAATAACCTTTCCGTTAATAGTAGCCTTTGATGCAATACTTCCCTTACCAGTAGTTAGTTGCTGCAATAATTCATTTTCCTCTCCGCGCTCAATTTTGAGGGTCGTTTGGTAAGTATCGGGCGATCGCCAATCGGGGTAAATAGTACAAGCTTCCCCTTGCCATGTCCCAACTAAATCGTCCACTGTTAGGGGCAGTTTTTCTGGTGTAGTGGCATCTTGGAGTTTTTCGCGAATTAAAGTCAATCTTTCTAACTGACCATTATTAAATAACTGCACTAAACGCAAACGGCGCTTATGGGCTATTAATCCTAATTCTGCGCCAAATTGGCTAAAAGGCGCTAATTGAATAGAACCACTAGAAAAAGCTCCATCGTCAAATAATAAAATTCCCCGTCCTAACGAACTATATTTAAAAACTTTTTCTTCAGGAGGAAGATTTGGAGGCAAGCGGCGGACGATTTGATGAACGGTTTTGTTATCGTTTAAGCCTTCAAGAGAAACCAGAGTTGGCGTATCTTCTATAACTTCTCCTTGGGGAGATAAGCGCGTAAAAGAACCGTGCCACTCTCCTATATTTTCTAACAAACATTGCCACTGGGATTTCATAATACGGGCGTTAGCGGTATTTCTACCATAAAGCAAGTTAATCCGCGATCGCTATTGGCTACCTGAATTGTTCCCCCTATACGACTTAAAATTTGTCTAACTAAAGCCAATCCTAACCCCGTACCTCCTTGTTTCCAAGGATCGCTGTTGGGAATGCGGTAAAAGCGGTCAAATACTCGTTCGCGTTCGCTTTTAGGAATTTCTACCCCTGAATTTAAAACACTTACCTGGATCATTTCACCGTGATTAGTAGCTTTGATGACAATTTTTTCGCCGCGGGGAGTATATTTGCAAGCATTATCTAATAATTCTGTAAAAACCCGCCCTAAAGAAGCCGAGTCTCCGATCAAGTTGGGTACATCTAAACCTACTTCTATACTCAACAACTGCTGCTGATTTTTAAGACGTTGGCTAAAAGGTTCGGCAAGTTCTGGCAGCCAGGTTTGTAAGTTGATTGATGTCAGCAATAATGGTTGTACGCCTGCATACATCTGTTGCAAATTTAATAAGTCGTCAATTAACTTCAATTCTCGTTCGCACTCGTTTTGTAATATTTGATAGTAACGAGCAACTTTATTTTGTTCCTCTGCTGGTTTTCTTAGTTCTGCAAACAACTCTTGAGAACGATTTATCGTAATTCCTAGCATCTGAATTGCCATCTTCATATTGGCTAGAGGCGTTCGCAGTTCATGGGAAACTGTGCTTAAAAAGTCATTTTTAAGGTTATTGAGTTTTTCTAGTTCCTCTACTTGAACTTGCGCTGCTTGGTACAATCTTGCTTGTCGCATAGCGATCGCGCATTGATTGGCTACTTGTTGTACCAAGCGAATTTCTAAATCGCTAAAAGCGTTAATTTGTTGCTTAAATAACCACAAATCTCCTAATACACCGCGATCGTCAAAAATTGGACAAGCCAGCATCGCCACCGTGCCTCTGTAACCCGGTACTAGGAGGCAAAATTGAAAATGCTGACCTCGTAACAATTGGTCGTACCCTTCTTGAAAGTCAATCATTTGAATGACTTTTCCTTGAGAGGTTGGTAAAGATGTAGTGTACTCGTAATTTACTGTTGCAGTTGCTGCCTCGATGTCGTACAAAGCACTATCGCAACCATCAATATTTAAAGCCACAGCTAGTTCCCAGACTGCCACTTGCAAAATTTGATTTTCGTCCAAACTATCGCGCACGTCGTCGCTGATGCGTTTGAGAATTGCTTCGTAGTCGAGAGACTGTTGTAGTTGTTTGGTGCGCTCTTGAACTTGATTTTCTAAATTTGTATTTAGCTCAACAACTTGTTGATATAACTCCGATTGCTGAATTGCGATCGATACTTGGGTGGCTAACTGCTTGAGCAGATTTATTTCTAATTGCTGCCACTGCCGCGCTCCGGAACATTGATGAATGGCGAGTATTCCCCAAAAATTACCCCCATAAAGCAAAGGCACTGTCAAACTAGCTTTTACTTGCTGTTCCTGCAAAAATTGGTTGATAGCTGTCGCGCTTCCCTGTTGTTGAATATCATTAAGTACCCGCATATTACCTTGCTGGTAGTGAGTTAAACGTTCTCCAAATAAAGGCGTAGCAATTTTTACATTTAGTAAAGAGTTGGAATTAGGTTGCGTAGCTTCCGCAACTACTGTAGCTAGTCCGGTTTTGGGTTCAACTTGATAAACAACTACCCGATCGCAATTGAGAAATTGCCGTACTTGGGTAACAGTAGTATTGAGAATTTCCTCTAGATTTAGAGAAGCGCAAATTTGCCCAGAAATGACACTCATCAATCTTTCGCGCTCAGTTTGCTGACCTAATTGCTGAATCAGGCGCTGTCTTTGTTCTATTTCTTGCAATAAAGCTTCCTGAGCTTGAGAACTTTCCACTGTTTGCGACGACTTTATATTTTGGATAGTTATGGTAGGTCTATTTGTAAAAGTGTTGTATCCAACGCCAGATTGCAGAATAATAGTGTATTAGTGTATTAAAGATAACTTGATTTTGCTATTAATTAAGCTTTTAGGCGATCGCCTAAAATATCAAAGAATTGCCAATCGATGAATAAAAAACTCGATCGCGGTTAATTTGCCGCTATGCTACCCAACTATATTAGTTTAGCAAGCACTGCTAAAGTCCGGTAACGAGTTTACAAATAGCAAAAAGAATCAAACCAAGCAATATATCCAAAATTTCTCCATCCTCCCTAAAATTAGCCGAGATTTCTGAATAATTGTTAAAATAGAAACTAAACAATATTGATAAAAGCGAGTTACAGGTATTTCATGGCCTCTATAGTTGCAGTTGAAAAACAAAAGCTAACTAATCCCCCTTTGGAACTTCGCTACTTAGGCGATCGCGCTTTGCGGCAAAATACCAAAAGGGTGGCTAAAGTAGACGGAGAAATTCGTCAATTAGCAAGAGAAATGCTGCAAACCATGTATACTGCGGATGGAATTGGATTAGCAGCCCCTCAAGTAGCCGTACAAAAACAGCTAATTGTCATCGATTGCGAACCCGACAATCCTGCAAATCAACCATTAATATTAATTAATCCTACCATCAAGCACCTCAGCCCAGAACTTTGCATCGCTCAAGAAGGCTGTCTTAGCATTCCCAACGTTTATATGGACGTAACTCGTCCGCAAATGGTAGAGATAGCATACAAAGATGAGTATGGTCGCCCTCAAACTTTAACCGCCACAGAGCTACTATCGCGGTGTATTCAGCACGAGATCGATCATCTCAACGGCGTATTATTTGTAGATCGCGTTCAAAATAGTTTGGCTGTAACTCAAGAATTAACCAAACAAGGCTTTTCGGCCAAAGCTGTAAAACCGATTTCTCAAGGTAAACTTTAATGAATGCAATGACTCCCAAAAGTGGTTTATTTTTAGGTGGTTGCTGCATAACTGCGATCGCTTCAGTAGGCTCAATTTTTGAACTAGCTTCTGGTAATCCCGATTTGGGCAACCTAAATACAAGTATTATCTTAGCCAGCGCTGTGCCATTGACAATCTTCTTTTTCTTTGCTGCCGTACGCAATGCAAATAAGCAGTAGCAAAAAGTATCCTAATTGCTTTTAATAAGCTTGTGTAGCTATATGCTGTTGTCAAATGTAGCATTGTCAACATGAAAGAAAAAGAGTTTGGTGAGGGATATTTACAGGAGTTGTCTACCACCGCAGGCATCGCAAATTCTGTACCTCCTCGCCGCTATTTACTTTCTTCCACTCAAGAAATTATTATTGGGCGCGACCTTAGTTGCCAAATTGTCATAGATGGCTCCTACAGTGTGGTTTCTCGCCGCCATGCTGCAATTCGTCCCGCAAAACCTAATAGCTGGCTAATTTGCGATCTAAATAGCGCCAATGGCACGTATTTAAACCAAGAACCCGTGTTAGGATGTCGCATATTACAAGCAGGCGATCGCTTTATACTAGGCAATAACGGACCTGAATTTGTTTTTCAATTATTACTAAGTTCGCAGCCTAAACCTTCTATTAACTTAACCCCTATCTCCGAAGCCGAACAACAAGTTAGTTTTACCCAATTATTTCCTATATTTTCTACTGGCGGAGATTTAACTAAAAAAGCTTATTTAATCCCAGGTATATTTACTGTCGTATTTGTAGTACTAATGTTTGCGACCGTAGGACAACCAGAAACGGCTTTTTTTAATCAAATGCTCGTAGCTACCTACTTAGCTGGGATTGCTTACTATTTTGTATATCAACTTTGTGGCAAACACAAACCTTGGTGGGTGCTGTTTAGCATGGCTCTAAGTACCGGATTAATACTACTAAGTCCGATATTGCCGCTATTTATTTTTATCTTCCGTAACATTTTACCCGGTCGCTTACCTTTACCAGACGAAACAGTTGGCTTTGGGCAATTGTTGCTACGAATGTTCTTCGGGGCTGGATTGATGGAAGAATTACTTAAAGCTCTGCCGATTTTAGCAGCTTATTTTATCGGTCAAAAGCTTCGCAGTCCTTGGCGAGAGAAGATTGGCGTTTGGGAGCCTTTAGATGGCATTTTATTAGGGACGGCTTCGGCTGTTGGCTTTACATTATTAGAAACTCTCGGTCAATATGTCCCGGAAATTAGCCGGAGTGTAGGCTTGCAATCAGGGGATGGCATCGGTCAATTAGTAGGATTGCAGTTACTAATTCCCCGAATTATTGGCTCCGTAGCTGGACACATGGCTTATAGCGGCTATTTAGGCTATTTCATTGGTTTAAGCGTGTTAAAGCCGAGCAAACGCTGGCAAATTTTAGCAGTAGGATACTTTACGTCGGCGACTCTCCATGCGTTATGGAATGCTACAGGCTTACTTAGCGGCTTATTCTTAGCGGTGGTGGGAGTATTATCTTACGCTTTTTTGACGGCGGCGATTCTCAAAGCTCGAACTTTATCACCCACGCGGAGTCAAAATTTTGCCACTCGTTTTTTTAACACTCCTAAATAAATTAAGTTATTAATCTAACTCTCTGCGACCTTCTAAAGCTCTAGCTAAAGTTATTTCGTCTGCGTATTCCAAATCTCCACCTACTGGTAAGCCAAAAGCAATTCTAGTAACTTTTGTAAAGGGTTTAAGCAGTTGTCCTACATACAAAGTTGTAGTTTCGCCTTCGACGCTAGGACTAATAGCTAAAATAATTTCTTTAGGCTGCTCTTGACTAACGCGACGTATTAAGGGTTGGATGTTAAGCTGCTCTGTACCAATACCTTCCATTGGCGACAGCACTCCACCTAAAACATGATACTTGCCGTTGTACTCTCTAGTTTTTTCTAAAGCAATTACATCGCGAGCATCAGCGACTACACAAATTGTATGACGATCGCGATTAGCATTGCGGCAAATTTCACAAGTTGGCTCGGCGGATAAATTAAAGCAAACCGAACATAAACCAATTTGTTGTTTGGCCTCAATCAATGCTTGCGCCAGAGCTTGTACTTCTGATTCCGAGCGCTTAAGAATGTGTAAAGCTAGGCGTTGAGCAGTTTTTGGGCCTACTCCTGGCAAGCGCTGTAATTGCTCTATCAATCGGGCTAAAGGGCGTGCGTAAACCGTTGTTTTGTCTCCATGACGTTCTACATATACTATTATGCGATCGCTCTTACCCAAATTCCTTAATTTGTAAAACGCTTTATGAAAAATTTAGCCCCAGAAATCTTTAGACAAAAATTGTTAATTGAAGGGTTTTACACAATAAAAGTAGATGAAACCATAATAAAAAATTACTTTAACAATCTTACCCAAACTTTAGATTTAAAAATGTATAGAGAACCAATTATTTTTTCTCCGGCTATTTTAGGCAAAAAAGATAATCAAGGTCATAATACTTTTGTACCATTAATTGATTCAGGAATTTCTCTTTATATTTAATCTAATCAACAATTTTTGTCTGCTGTAATCTACACCTACAAAGACTTTGATAAAAAAATAGCAATAGATACTACAAAAAGCTTTTTTGAAATTGCTGAGATAGAGTTCCAGTCTTTCTAACCAAGCACATACAATGAAAAAGCGCCCTCCGTGAAGGAGAGCGCTTTTTAAATTATTCTAGATTAACTATGAGGGTGAGAAATTAACCGTTGATTGCAGGAGCAGTTAAAGCAACAGGAGTAGCTTCACCCGCCGCCAAGTCTAGAGGGAAGTTGTGAGCATTACGCTCGTGCATTACTTCCATACCTAGGTTAGCGCGGTTAAGTACGTCTGCCCATGTGCCGATTACTTGCCCTTGAGAGT
>JAESGR010000411.1_pt1 | contig 35965 bp, 35 predicted proteins | sample 9269771 | NCBI WGS metagenome assembly JAESGR01 (sample SAMN15739572, study PRJNA653492) | algae metagenome | isolation source: Chroococcus sp. CMT-3BRIN-NPC107 and co-occurring heterotrophs from well... | place: USA: Clark Mountains Wilderness, California | collected 2010-04-18 | reverse complement strand
TATACCTGTTGATTAGTCGCGTCAAAATAGTTTCTTCCATTCATAGCGGGTGGCGATCGCCGCCAGTGGGGCTGCTTCTAAGAAACCAGATTTTCTGAGGGCTGAGGAATAAGCTCAAAACCAAAAGCTTGGGCTTTTTTGTGGAGATTATTGACCATTTGCTCACGATAACGCTGCTCATAATAATCCGTACCAGGATCAGTGTAATCTTCTCCATTTGTCCAAAGTTTGTAAAAAATCCGCGCAATCTTATGAGCAGTAGCAGTAATAGCTTTAGGAGAGCCAAGCCGAGAACGTAAACGACGATAAAACGCACCCAAAGCAGAATTACTTTTGCCAGCAGTTTGTGCTGCCATGCGGAAAGCATTGGCAGCGCGGTTGACAACAGGACGAGTCTGAGAACTTTTAATTTTGCCACCAGTAATGCGGCTGCCGGGGCAAAGACCAAGCCAAGAAGTAAAGTGTTTAACTGTGGGGAAGCGACTGGGATCTAAACCAACTTCAGAAAGAATAATTTGTATTGTCAGGACACCAAGACCATCAACGCGAGTAAAATCTATTCCACTCATCCGGTAAAGATGAGTACGCAAATCAAACGCAGGTTCATTACCTTGAGGTTTATGACGAATATGCTTGGGTGGAGAAAGAGGTGACTGAGAAATATCAATTTTGTCGTTAAATTGACTTAAACATTTCTCAATCTGACAGTCACATTCGGCGATTTGGGATTGGTAAACATCATACAGATGTAGCTCTTGTTGCAAAACGAACAAATGTTCTTTTCGGTAATCACCCTCAAGCGCAGCGGCAATTTCTGCTTGACTACGTTTAACACGGTGATGCTTTTTAGCTGCAAGTAATTGGGGGTCATGTTCTCCAGCAACGATAGCTCGTATGATTGCCATACCTGTAGTGCCTGTAATGTCGCTGACTGCTTGAATAGGTTGTAGGTTCATTTGAGTTAAAGCTTTCTGCATCCGTTGGATATGAACACTGGCACTTCTGATGAGACTATCGCGTTGACGGATATAGCTACGTAAAACACAGATTTGGTCTTCGGGACGAAAAGAACCTGATAATAACCCATAACTATGCAACTGTTGCAGCCATTGACAGTCTAAAACATCTGTTTTGCGTCCAGGCAAAGTTTTTACATGGTGAGCATTCACAAGCTTCACTTTCATTGCTGCGAGTCTCTAGAATTTGAAATAATGGAATCCAATAAACACCTGTTGATTCCATTGCCACTGTTTCAACTCCACAAACAGCTAACCAATCAGCAATGGCGTAGAGGTCAGCCGTGTAGCAACCGAAACGCCGAACGCATTCGTTAGCAGATCCTGACGGTACACACACCCAATGATGTTGGGAACCAATATCAATACCAGCAGCATTTGGATGAATCGGATTAAGTTTAGATGTCTTAGCTACAGATTGGCAATTTGGAATTGAAGACTTCTGTTTTTTCTTCATTTTAGTTTCCCTAGTCTCAAGCAGTATCAGGCGTTGAAAGTGTGCCTTGACCCAGGTTGACGGAATTATACAGTCTTCGTGCGCGGGATAACGTGTAAACGCTTCACCAATGTCATCGCCGTCACAACCCAGAACCACGCTTTTGTACGGGCGAAGATGCACCATTGAGGGAACGGTCTTAACTGTCGAGACACAATGCGAGTATAAACTTTTTCCGCACTTTTTATTCCGTTTCTTGCATCCATCGCGGACATATCGTCCATCAACCGCTTTTGTAAAACCCAATCGCTGCACTAAACGAATTGAAGCAGTGTTTTCTGGTTGGATATTGGCTTCAACGCGATGTAAACCGAGAGTATAAAAAGCATAAGAAACCGTTAACCGAATACCTTGTAACATGAATCCCTGACCTGCAAAGTCTACATCAACGTAATAACCAAGATAGGCATTTTGAAAACCTCCATAGAAAATTTGACTGAGATTTGCAACACCAACAATATTTTTGGCGATCGCATGACAAATTAACAGTCCTTCAAAATCCTGATTCTGACAGCGATTGATATAGGCTTTGCACCCATCTTCAGTACATGGCGCAGACACCCAGGGATAATGAAACTCCTTACTTTTTTGGTGCAAAGCCAACAATTCTTGCCAATCTTCTTCAAGCGGCTTTCTGATAAAAATGTGAAGTGACACAAAAATAGCTTGCTTTTTAGCTGTTAGACAACACTAATTTAATTTTAAACGCCACATTTCTTACTCCTGGGAGGTATTTCCGATCTAATCTAACTGTCGCAAATACTCCGGTGGAAAGCTGTCAACTAGCCAAACACCATTATCCGAACAATAAAATATATAGCCTGCTTTGTACATAGCCGCCGCATCAACAGCCAAAACTACGGGTTTACCGTGTCTTGCGCCGACATTGCGCGCGATCGCTATATCGGTAGATAAATGCACGTGATGGCGGGACATTTTGCACAAACCAGTCTGTATAATTGCAGCGATCGCACTCGCACCCGTGCCATGATAAAGCACATCTGGTGGCTTAGCAGCTTCTAATTGCAAATCTACGTCTACACTGTGTCCTTGATTGGCGCGAATCAACGTACCTGTAGAGTCGAAAGAGAAACGTTGTTTATCATTATTTGCTACTACTTCCTCTAACTGCGTCCAACTAATCGGAAAAGCATTTTTCTTGCAAGCGGCTAATAATTCCTCCACCGCCATCCAACCCCCAGGCAAAAGTTTAATCCCTAAGCGATCGGGTTGATGGCGTAAATGCTTGCTAAGATATCTACTAATTTTTACTAATTGAGAATTGTTCATAAATGCTAGATTGTATTTACTTGTTTAACTGAGCTAATTGGTTTTACTCATGACTTCAGTTACTCCAAAACGTTTTTCTTTAGCAGAATATCACCGTCTAATTGAGTTGGGCTTTTTTCAAGAAAATGAGCGAATTGAGCTAATTAGAGGGCAAATTATCCAAATGGCAGCAAAATGTACGCCTCATTCTGTTTGTAATACATTGTTATTTGGTGAATTATTTACTCTTTTGCAAGGACAAGCAACTATACGTAACCAAGAACCAATTATTTTAGGTGAAGATAGCGAACCCGAACCTGATTTAGCTATAGTTCGCAATCGTAGCGATCGCTACTTAGATAGTCATCCTAGTATTGCAGATATTTTATTAGTAATTGAGGTATCGGATTCCACTTTAAAATATGACCGAGAAACTAAATTATCTCTTTACTCTGAATCGGGAATTGATGACTATTGGCTGTTTAATTTAGTAGCCAACTGTTTAGAAGCTTACAGTCAGCCTTATCAAACTCAAGATAGTTTTGAGTATGCTAATAGACAAATTTACTTACCTAATAACGCGATCGCATTACCTCATTTTTCTTCTCTAACCCTCGATTTATCAAATGTTTTTCCTTAACTAGATATAGGTATTATTTTTAATAGTACCTATACCCAAAAAATCTTAGTCGGCTTCAGCCGACTTTAGCTATTAGCCTGGGGTTTTAACCCTAGGCGGACTATTAAACAAATCGCTGAGTAAATTCATAAATTAAATCAACTCTACCTTTGCGTAACATAGCTGGATCTAGTCTTTCAGTAGTATTGCAAGTCATCAACACAACTAATTTTTGGTGTGATTGAATACCCGCTTCATCAATTACGCTTTGATACAAAGTACCATCAAGCAAACTTAAAATATGCTCGGTTTTATTGTTAGATTGAGCGGCTATATTTGCTCGATTCTGTGCTAAATTATCAGCCTCATTAATAATTAGACAAATACGCTCTAAATAACTAGGTGGCACAAAGTTTTCTACCGCGTCATGATCTAATATAAAAATTACATATCCCAAAGGCATCAAAATTTCTTTAGCTACCGCTTGCGTCCAAGCAGTTTTACCCGTACCCGGATTGCCTTGTACTAAAACAGCTAAATGATCTTGCTCTAAAATTGTCTGCTGTACTGTATCTGTAAAAGCTTGAATATTTCTAGGAAATGTATTGATCGGAAACTGACTATTAACCTTTCCCACACGGCTTTGATAACCGCTTAACATAACTGCCAAATTATAAGTAGCTTTGTTAATTATTTGTCCTAATTCTTTAGCAATTAAAGTAAATTGTCTTTGAGTTAAACCTGTATGACTTATTTGCAGCCAAAGCTCGTATCTAGACCAATAAGCTAAAACTACACCGACATTTTCCAAGCTTTTCCAATCAATAAATCGCTCTACAGGATAATAAAAATACCGCTCTTGAAAGCGTTGAGTAATAGAATCAGGACGACCTAAGATTTCTAGCACTTTAAGCACGGTAATTTCTTGCAAGCGATTGAGAACGTAATCAATCGGAATGCTGTCGCGGCTAACTTCTTGAGTAATAGGCGTTACCGTACTCAAAACGTCTTTGTAACGATAATCTGGTGCTGGTGGTTCGGGAGTAATGTAGTCCCAAAATTCGTTTATATCTGAACGAGTATAGTCAGAAAAAACGTTTAATAAATTTGCCCACCAGCTATGATTAGTACGAGTAAGGGCATCAGCAAGATCGCTAACTAAGTCTATAGTTTGATGAGTAAGTTCGCCGGGATCGCTACTTGCAACTTGCCAAAGATAGCCTAAATCTAGCTCTCGCTGCAATGGTTTCCAACCAGCACCTAGTAAATCGCGATCTTTGACTTCGCGATACTGAGGATTGCTGTCATAATTGCTAAAGTGTCTAATGCCCATAATCTTGTTTTAGTGTAGTTCTGTACCACCAGAGCGCAGCAAATAGCGATCGCTAATTAACTTCAATATTACTCGACCAATTTCCAGGTGGGTTCTTTCTCTCACAGGTTGAACTATCACACCTTCCATAATCGAGTTTTTATCCACAACGCTATCAGCATTGTTATATTGCGATACTGCTTCCCAACTATAAGCACCTTTATAAAGTACAGGAACTTGGGGTAAAGAGTATTGGTTGCAAAAAGTTTTAAATTCTTCAAAATCTAAAAATCTGCCATTATTTCTAACTGCAAATATAGCTATTCCTATTTTACCGTTAGATAAGCCGTATTTAATATCTTGAACGCCATATATCTCTCCAAATACTTGAGTGTTTACAGGCAGATTTTGCAAGAACTCATGCTCGTTGTAAGCACGAATATAAACTAAGTTTTTATTGACAGTATTATTTTTCCAAAAGTAGTTATGGCTGCTGATATGAGTACCGTCTTCATCAACTAGCACTGTGAAATTAGTACCGTGGATTTTTTCAGTAACTACTACTTCTTCTCCTACTTGTAAAACATCGCGGTAACGTTTGAGATGTTCGGGACTAGGAAACTTATATTGTCCGATCGGAAATTCGACATCCCCACTCATATTTTGAGGTATGGGGTATTCGTACTTAGTTACGCCGAAATATTCTGTAACGTCATCGCCTATATTGCCTTTGAAATCTGCATCAACAGGAATAAGTAACCCTTCAGAAAATATACCCCTTAGTTTAGCAGCCCGGAGTTTTTTGCTGTAATAAGAACGAATACCAAACTTGTCTAAAAAGTTATCAGGAATAACGGTATCAATAGGGAAATAAAAAGCCAAATCACCAACTTTAAAATTTCCTTTAGCAGTAATTACTTGATAAGCCATGCCAACAATGGTAGCAATATCTAAGCGGTCGGCATTGGGATGAGAATCAATACTATTAATTTTAACTACTTCCACTTTAAATATACTCATAAATCACCTAGATGATAGAAAATGGTTGAAATGCGATCGCACTTACTAAATAAAGTGGGTGATAGAGGAGTTGAACCTCAAAGAGCGCCAATTAAAAATTTGCTACACGACCCGCTATGCAACCACCCAAATAAATTGTGTACGTCGCTCAGTGAATATAAGGAAGATGGAGGAATCGAACACCTAGGTGTAACCCTACGCTGGTTTTTGTTTTGCAGTAGCCGACCATTTACCGGCATCTTCCGAGGGTGTGTGACGGGAGTTGAAACCGCTTTGACTGGTTCCACAAACCAGCGTCGCCACCGCTTTGACTTCAAACACCACAGACTTATGTGGAATTATTTAATTTTCATAGTTTTGATGCTCGAGTTCTTTATCTCTTGCACTACTTTTAGACTACAAATGTATTACAAATTTGTCAAGGGTTATGGGAAAAGATTTTTAGAAGTGCTACAGAACCGCAAATTGTCTTCAAACGCACTACAGATAGAAAACCAAAAACCATTGCGGAGCTTCGCCTTGCGACCCATATTTGTGATTGGTTTGTTCAAAAACTGCTGGAAATCGGCTTAACTGCGTAACATTGCTGGCGTAATTATGACAAATTAGGGAAGCGGCTAAATCCTGTCAGATCGAGCCGCTAAATTCGCTCTATTTTTGTAAAACTATCTCCTGAGATTCGGTCTAAATAATTAGACAGCACAAAGTTTCATATTGTGTAGTACGTTTTAAGGTAAAAATTACCTATCTTAAAAAATCAAAATTTCTGCTACTACCTATGTATAGATAAAAAACTCCTGCAAAAAAGCTCTTATATCGTTGAAGGCGAGCTTTTTTATCCGATTTTTATAAAGTGAGGCTTTGTGTGGCAAGTTGCACGAGATATATTTAGTGCATATCGTAGCCAAATAAATTGGGATCGACTTCGCCTAATTGTAAATCTGCTAAACCATACTCTTGCCATCGCCTTTCTACCATAGCAGCGACATCAGGATCGGATTCTAACGCTGCACCCCAGTCGTGGTCGGTTTCTGGTGGAATTTTAGTTGTACCATCAATCCCCATACGTCCGCCTAAACCAATCTTTTCACTGGCAAAATCTAGAGTATCAAAAGGCGTATTGGGTAATATAAAGACATCTCGTGTCGGGTCTACTTTAGAACTAATCGCCCAAACTACTTGACGCGGATCGCGGATATTTATATCTTTATCTACCACAATTACAAATTTAGTATAGGTAAATTGCGGTAAAGCGCTCCAAAACGCTAAAGCCGCCCGTCTAGCTTGACCGGGGTATGCTTTATCAATAGAAATAATTGCTGCTTTGTAGCTAAGAGCTTCCATCGGTAGGAAAAAATCGACAATTTCCGACACTTGTTGGCGCAGTATAGGAGTATAAATGCGGTTGAGAGCGATCGCCATCATTGCTTCTTCTTTGGGCGGACGACCGCTAAAAGTAGTTAAATAGATGGGGTTTTGTCGATGAGTCATGCAGCCAAAGCGCACTAGGGGCGAATCTTCTACACCGCCGTAGTAACCCATATGATCGCCAAAAGGACCATCGGGCATTACTTCCCATGGAGTGATTGTCCCTTCTAAAACAAATTCGGAGTCGGCTGGCACTTCTAAATCTACGGTTTTGCATTTTGCCAAATTTACCCCCGAACCGCCATACAGCCCAGCAAACAGCCACTCTGAAAGGTCTACCGGAATCGGGGTAGCCGCCGCCATAATAATCATTGGATCGACCCCAAGAGCGATCGCAATTTCTAATTTTTTGCCTCGTTCGGCGGCTTTGCGTAAATGTCTAGCACCACCCCGCACCGAAAGCCAGTGGACGGTCATTGTATTGCGCGATTGCAGTTGCAGGCGATAAACTCCTACATTGGGCGTACCTGTTTCGCAATCTTTGGTAATTACTAACCCTAAAGTAATAATTTTGCCCCCATCACCTACATAGGGACGAATTAGAGGTAGTCGAGTCAAGTCTACATCATCGCCCCGAATAACTACTTGCTGACAAGCCGGGAAAAAGTCGCGTCCGGGTTTGGCTTTAAGTACATCAAATAACAACTTGCCAAATTCCACTGCTTGTCCGATTTTTTTTGGTGGTTTGGGTTGCTGGAGCATTCCCAACCTTTTGCCGAGGTCTTCTAATTCCTCTGGCTGCTGCATATTCATTGCCCAACAAATTCGCTCTACTGTACCCATTAAGTTAATGGCTACCGGAAAAGCTGCACCCTTAACATTTTCAAATAATAGTCCTGGGCCACCTTTTTGCAGCATTTGGTTAGAAATTTCGGCAATTTCTAAGTCTGGGTCTACTAAAGCGCTAATTCGTCGCAGTTGCCCTCTTTCTTCTAGCTGTTTGATAAATCCCCGTAAATCTCTTGCCATATTGAAATACTTTTTAAGCGTTCTTTTCTTTTATCAAATTAAATAAACTTAATCAAAAGTTTACCTTTTTAATTTATCGTAATAAATAACTTGTATCCGCTATCAGCGCTAAATATAGGGTATCGCGCTAGTTGTGAATTAATTATGTCTAGAGTGTATGACTTGTTTATTACAGGCGGCCCGGTGATGTACCCGCTCTTGGGCTTATCGATCGCTACTTTTGCTTGTGCTTTTGAGCGAGGCTGGTTTTGGTTTCAGCTAACTAGCCAAGAAGATCGAGTTGTGCATGATGTCCTAAAAGCTGCTCCCAAAGATTTAGGTACGGCAGCACAAATCGCTAAACAATCGCAAAATTTGGCAATTGGTAGGTTTCTATTAGCACCGCTCAAACTCCACTGGCCTAGTCCTGAAACCTTCCATCTTGCCATGGAAGCCGCCGCCGATCGGGAATTTGTGCAGATGCGAAAAGGAGATAAACTGTTAGAAACTGTAATTGCGATCGCGCCTCTACTCGGACTATTAGGCACAGTAACGGGTTTAATTATTACTTTTGGCAGTCTACAAATCGGCGGTGGTGGTAGTAGCAGTGATGTAACTCAAGCGGCGGCAGGAATCGGTGAAGCACTAACAACTACGGCGGCGGGCATGATTGTAGCCATTATTGCTTTATTTTTTTTCCGCATTTTTGTTAGCTTGCAGTCGCAGCAAATGGACTATTTTTCTAGAGTAGGTAGCGATTTAGAACTAATTTACCGTCAAGTATGGTACGAACCGACTCAATCTAACCATCGGTCGCAGCGATTGCTGGAACAAGATAATAATTAACACTTTATGCCATTAAATTCTAGATTTCGAGCTTCTAAGTCCCAAATGCCAGAGATAAATCTGGTTCCCATGATGGACGTATTGATGACGATTTTAACTTTCTTCATTATTATTTCGATGACGTTGACCGTACAACAGCGCTCGGTAAATATTGATTTACCTAGTACAAAGGCGGGAGCAAAGGATATAAAGACACCCGACCCTTTGATTGTGGGATTAACGCGACAAGGGACGCTAGAAGTCTCTAGTACCACCGTTAGCGAAGCACAGTTAAATCAACAAATGCAAGCTTATTTGCAAACAAACCCTAACGGCACAGTGGTTTTGCAAGCTGACAAAAAATTGCCTTATGAGCAGGTAGTACAAGTGTTAGGCAAAATGCGAGATGTAGGGGGCGAGCGCGTTTCACTAGCAATCGACTCAAATTAGTTAGGCATACTGCTCCAAGATACAACTACTGTGCTTTGGCGATCGGCTGTTGGCACTAAGTTAAGGTAGGTAACAAATGTTCCTTGTTTGACTTGATAAACCTTTCCTCCACCGTATTGCCCTTGAGGAATAACTTCAAAACCACTACTTTTTAATGTAGAAGCAAATATTGTACTAAATACTTGTTCTGGTAATTGATTGGGAATTAATCGAATAGTACCTGTAGTATTTGATTTTTGTACGACTTCATAAAACCCATCTTTTCCTTCACCAAATTTAGAATAAAATAGGCTGGGATCGCTTAAATAAATGTCGGGTTGGTCGATGTTTTCAAAGTTTATTTGGTCGAGAATACCAATAAAAGCTTCTTCTTCTGGACTAGCTTTAGCTACATTAGTTAGGTTGTCTGGGTTAAGAATTTCTGAAGCTAAAACAATTACTGTGCCGCCATTATAAGCAATCAAATTAAGAAATTTAGTTGTATTGCTCTTTGTTACTTCAAAAACTTTAATATCTGTTTCATTTTTAGCAGAGATGACATTGTATTCTCTTGCTTTCAATTCTCGCTCAAAATATTGAGCGACAGTAGTAATTTCATCTTTAGTTTGTTGGCTAGTTTGGTCTAGAGGTGCTTTAAATAAACCCAAAGAGCCAGGTTGAGAATTTATATACTTAGGAAAATCTCCAAAAGCCTGGTTAAGGTTATTAGGATTGGGTAAAGTAGCAACTTCTTTAGAGGGCGCGAGAACTTGAGGAGTTGTTTTTGTAGTTTTAGAGCTTGTTACCTGAGAAGACGGCTTAGTAGCCGGTTGGCTAACAACATTTCGATTAATAATCGAGCTAGTATTTTGACGATTAATAGGTGCTTTGACTGCTGAAGAAGTTGTTGATTTTTTGCTAACTTTCGGTGAATCAGCAATTGGTAATTGAGTAATTTTAACTTGGTCTTGAGCCTTTTCTTTTTTAACAGTTTCTAGTTCATGGGTAGGCATCGGTATAAATAATAGCAACCCATGAACTCCCATAGAGAGCAATAGCATTGGTCGCGCTAGTTGCTGCCAAGAATAGTTTTTGAGAGGATAAGATAAATTCATAACTTGAACTAATATAGATACTTGTTGAACTTGCTAGTGGTTCTGTTGCTTCGTAATAGGCGATCGCTTAAACATTGCTGAACACCATCAAGCTGACTTAATATTTGATACTAGCAATAAAACTTAATAGAAAAAGTTTTTTAGCAAACAAATAGAATGATTTAAACAAAGTTTTAGCTAACTTTAATTAGAAATTAACCTCTTTCTCCCCATTACTTAACCCATATAGTAGTAGCTTTATTCAGGGTGACAAAATAATTCTTTTGATAGAGGTTGTATTTATATGGTTTTGTCTAAAACCACTTTTAGGCTGGCTTTCACAGCTTCAGCGATCGCTGCGGCTATGGTTTTGGGATCTGTAGTTGAATCATTCGCCCAAAAAGCAGTAACTCTAAACGGTGCTGGCGCTACTTTTCCTGAACCCTTGTATCAGCGCTATTTTAGCGCACTGCGTAAAAGTAGCCAACCTGTGCAAGTCAACTATCAAGGTATTGGTAGCGGCGGTGGAATCAGACAGTTAATAGCCGGAAGCGTCGATTTTGCAGGTAGCGATACAGCTTTAACAGATGCGGAAGCCGCAAAAGTTAAAAATGGAGTATTGTACGTGCCTACTGCTGGCGGGCCCGTTGCCGTAGTTTACAACTTGCCTGGGGTTTCCAATTTAAAATTGTCTCGTAAGGTATTACCAGCAATTTTCGCAGGTCAAATAACCAATTGGAATGACCCCAAAATTGCCGCAGACAACCCCGGAGCAAGGCTACCAAACAGGCAAATTAGATTAGCTGTACGTGCCGACAGTAGCGGTACAAGCTATATTTTTACCAACGCTCTTAGTTCGATGGATAGCTACTTTAAAGGTAGAATTGGGCCCAATAGAGCGCCCAAGTGGCCTGGAAAACCAGTAAGTGGTAAAGGAAACCCCGGTGTTGCTCAAATTGTGAAACGAACTGCGGGTAGCATTGGCTATGTAGAAGCTTCGTTTGCGACCAACAACAAACTCCAAACAGCGCTAGTACAAAATAGCCGAGGAGCTTATGTAGCACCAACTTTAGCAGAAGCAAATAAAGCTCTCAGCGCCGTACAGTTTAATCCCGACCACCGAGTAACCTTTAGCAAGTTAGGTAATCCTGGGGATGGCTACCCAATTACAGGTTTAACTTGGTTGGTAGTGTATAGAAACTACACTCAGCCCGGCGATGCCGCCGCCGTAAAGCGGATGGTACAGTGGATTATGACTAATGGTCAGCAATTAAATGATAATCTTGGCTACACCAGAATTCCTCAAGGTGTTGCTAGTCGAGTTGTTCAGAGCGTAAATAGCGGTGTCAAGGGGCCTTAAGCTGTTGAATTTCTAAAATGTTATTTAATGTACGATGAGTTTTGGGGTATTTCCTAGGGAGATACCCCAAAACTTATTTAAACTAAGTGAGTTATTTTAAACAAAAGTAATAAAATTTACTTTAATAACTATGCAGCAAAGCTCAAAACATGAAGTAAGCAACTTAACGATAATAGACAGCAACAATCATTGGTTAGATAAAGGATTCACTTGGCTAGTTTGGATTTTTGCTGGTTGCACGGTTTTATTACTACTTTCGATGAGTTGGACAATTTTTGACAAGGCACGACCTGCAATTAGCAAGTATGGGTTGGGGTTTTTGTGGAGTCAAGAGTGGGATGTAGGGGGGTTAGTATTTGGAGCGCTGCCCTATATTTATGGAACTTTGGTAAGTAGCGCGATCGCCTTATTATTAGCTTTCCCGGTCGGGCTGGCGGTAGCTATTGTTACTAGCGAGAATTTTTTATCCCCAGTAGTACGAAACCCTTTAGCATTTGTCATCGAGTTAATCGCCGCAATCCCCAGCGTAATTATTGGATTATGGGGAATATTTGTCTTAATTCCGGTTCTCGATCCTCTGCAACAGTGGTTATATCAAAACTTTGGTTGGTTTCCTCTATTTAATACTCAACCTGCGGGTTACGGAATGCTAGTAGCAGGCTTGATTTTAGCAATTATGATTTTGCCGACAATGGCGGCAATTTCTCGCGAAGTTTTACTTGCTATTCCTAAAGAGTTGAGAAGTGGCTCAATGTCTTTAGGCGCTACTCGTTGGGAAAGTATTTTTGGCGTAATTATTCCGGCGGCGGCTTCGGGAATTGTGGGTGCAGCAATTTTGGCGCTAGGACGGGCTTTAGGTGAGACTATGGCAGTTACGCTAGTAATTGGGAATTCGCCAATTATTAGTACCTCGTTGCTCGACTTGGGTTATACAATTCCGGCAGTAATGGCTAATGAATTTGGCGAAGCCCAAGAAGATATACACATTGGCGCGCTCATGTACCTCGCCTTGATTTTATTTGTAGTAACTTTACTTGTAAATATGGCGGCGGTTGTGATGGTGCGCCTCATTGGTAGCAAACAGCAATAAGCAATTAATAAAATGTATGTCTGCAAGTTATCCCGAAAAACTAAATAATGCAATCGTCGGACTACAACAACCTTTATCGGTTTATAGAACAGTTTTTGATTATGGCATGAGTGCGATCGCTTTTATTTTGACGGGCATAGCTCTAATCCCATTGATAGCCATACTGCTAGAAATTCTCCGCCAAGGACTACCAAACTTGAGACTTGAAGTATTCACGACTTTACCAGCGCCACCGCCGATATTACCAGGAGATCCAGATGGATTTGGCAATGCAATTGTGGGGACGCTAATGATGGTAGGAATTGCTTCGCTAATTAGTATTCCTGTAGGAATAATGACTGGGATATTTTTAGCTGAATTTGGACAAACTTCAGCGATCGCCAATTCTGTCCGATTTATTACTACAATTTTGACGGGTGTACCTTCAATTATTGCGGGTGTATTTGCCTATGGCGTACTAATTCTCAACCACATTACCCAATTTTCGGCGGTAGCAGGAGGTTTTGCTCTATCTGTAATTATGCTGCCAATTGTTGCTTTGACTACCGAACAAGCCCTAAAATTAGTTCCTCACTCTCAACGTTTGGCTTCGGCAGCTTTAGGCGCTAGTCGCTTTCAAACTACCTTTAAAGTTGCAGTAGCGGCGGCGATTCCAGCAATAACTACAGGAATTTTGTTAGCTGTAGCCCGCGCGGCTGGGGAAACTGCGCCATTAATTTTTACAGCTTTATTTAGCGATATTTGGCCAGAAGGAGTATTTGAACCTAGTCCAGCTTTATCAACCCTCATTTATAAGTATGCTCAATCGCCAGATGTTACTCAAAACAAGATGGCTTGGACGGCTTCTCTGGTTTTAGTTGGGCTTGTTTTGTGTATTAGTATTTTGTCTAGGTTGGCTACGCGCCAACGTTCGAGTAATCGTTAAGTTGTTTCTTACTAATATTTACCCTTATGAACAATACTAATTTTGCTCCTGATGCTACCATTCCGGCGCTCCGAGCTAAAGATTTAGATTTTTACTACGGCACTCAAAAAGCACTCGAATCAGTGTCAATGGACATTTATCAAGGACATATAACTGCAATTATTGGCCCTTCTGGTTGCGGCAAATCAACCTTTCTTAAGTCCCTCAATCGCATTAGCGAACTAGAAAGTAATAATATTAAGGTTGAAGGTGAGGTAGAATTTTTTGGTCAAAATATCTACGCCAGCCGCGTCAATTTGAATCGTCTGCGCCAGCAAATTGGCATGGTGTTTCAAAAGCCAAATCCATTTCCGATGAGCATTTATGACAATGTTGCTTATGGAGTGCGAATTGCTGGGCGTTGTGCCAAGTCTAAGTTAGATGAAATAGTCGAATCAGCCATTAAAAGCGCGGCTTTGTGGGATGAAGTCAAAGATAAACTAAATAAGTCAGCCTTGGGACTATCGGGCGGACAACAACAGCGCCTTTGTATTGCTCGCGCTTTAGCTGTAAAGCCAAAAATTTTATTAATGGACGAACCCGCTTCTGCCCTCGATCCGATCGCTACAATGAAAATTGAGGAGTTGATTAAGACGTTGCGACAGGAAGTAACGATCGCCATTGTTACTCACAATATGCAACAAGCGGCGCGAGTCTCTGATTACACGGCTTTTTTCAGCACTGATGAAAGTCGCATCGGACAAATGGTGGAATTTGGTTCTACAACTCAAATTTTTTCCGAAGCCACTCAATCGCGCACCCGTGACTACGTACAAGGACGTTTTGGCTAATTATGATTGATAGTTCAATTTTTCGGCGGCTAATTTCTTGGGTAGCGATCGCATTTATAGTGATATTCTCAACTAACAGTAGCGCCATTGCTGCCAACCTACCAACAGCTACGGTATATCGAGATCCAGCCTGTACTTGCTGCGGTGGTTGGATGAAGCATTTGCAAGCTCAAGGATTTTCAGTGAAAAATGTTCCTACGACCGACATGATTGCTTTTAAGCAGCAACATGGCGTAACCGACGATTTAGCCTCTTGTCACACGGCAATAATTGACGGCTATATAGTGGAAGGTCACATTCCAGGAGACGATATTAAGCGCCTATTGGCACAAAAACCCGATATTACAGGTGTTGCTGTTCCCGGTATGCCTGTAGGCACGCCCGGAATGGAATCTGGCAACGTTCGCGATTCTTATGCAGTAGTTTCCTTCGATAAGCTAGGACAAACTAAAGTTTTTAAGCAGTATTCTTTTTAAAAATATTGCGGTATTGTTAACTGTCCTCTAAAGCTGAGTAATTAAAAAACTCAGCTTTTTGTTGTATCAGTCCCAAAACTTACACAGCAAACCTATAGTTAAGCCCACTACTATTAGATTAGGCGATCGCCGTAGGTTATAAATTTACTTAATTAATTATGTCTGAACAAACTCAACCTTTGCCTGAAGCTAATTGCGAACAATTAGAATTTATCGAACCAGAAACTAAAGCACCAATAGATGTTAAACCTAGTACCGATGCGCCTTTGGAAAGACTTCGCTCTGCTAAAACTCGGCAAATGCTAGGAATGAAAGGTGCTTCTAGCGGTGAAACCTCTATTTGGAAAATCCGTTTGCAGCTAACAAAACCGATTACCTGGATTCCTTTAATTTGGGGCGTACTGTGCGGTACAGCTTCTTCGGGTAACTTTACTTGGTCGCTGGAAAATGTGCTAAAAGTCGCTACTTGTATGTTATTAGCGGGTCCATTGCTAACAGGTTATACCCAAACGGTTAATGATTATTCTGACCGCGAAATTGACGCAGTTAATGAGCCTTATCGTCCAATTCCATCGGGTGCAATTACGACTCCACAAGTAGTTACCCAAATTTTGACATTATTATTATCGGGAATTGCGATCGCATTTATCCTAGATAAATGGGCAGGTCATCAGTTTCCCACAATTACCGCCCTTGCGCTTGGTGGCTCTTTCTTAGCATACATTTACGGCGCTCCACCTTTTCAACTCAAGCGCAACGGTTGGTTGAGCGGTTATGCTTTGGGAGCAAGTTATATTGCTTTACCTTGGTGTACGGGTCATGCTTTATTTGGCGATCTCAATTGGACAATTGTAATTTTGACGCTCATTTACAGTATGGCGGGGTTGGGAATTGCGGTAGTTAATGACTTCAAAAGTGTAGAAGGCGATCGCCAATTTGGTTTACAATCCCTCCCGGTAATGTTTGGAGTCAATACCGCCGCTTGGATTTGCGTTGTCATGATTGACCTATTTCAAGCAGGAATTGGCGCTTATTTGTTAAGTCTGCATGAAAATGTTTATGGTGCGATCGTTTTGTTGCTGATTGTGCCGCAAATCGTTTTCCAAAAGATTTATTTTCTTCCCGATCCTCTTAACAACGATGTCAAGTATCAAGCCAGCGCTCAACCATTTTTAGTTTTGGGAATGCTGCTTACAGGTATCGCGTTAGGTCATGCTGGAGTTTGAGGCGGACATTAACTTAACTGATGAAATACATTAACATAGCTAATAACAAGTTGTTAGCCTACCAAAAATTACTGTGTTTCAACTGCTACGAGTTTTAATTCATTTCGTCCAGCCGATGCTTATGCCGATTTGTTTTTTGTCTGCTTGGTCTTTAACTTTTCTGTTCTGTTGGAGTTTGTGGAATGCCATCCAAGACGGCGCAACTGCTACCCAGAAGATGCACCAAATTCCATGCTCTGGTTGTCAGTTTTTTACCAACGACTACCGCCTAAAATGCACCGTCCAGCCATCGATCGCCAATACCGAGGATGCGGTTTCCTGTATGGATTATCAGCCAAAAACGAATTCGATGTTTTACTAAAAGTGTAATTACCAAATGCTGATTCAAAAACTTCTCGATTGCGATGAATTTGTGGCTGGGGATAACACCTTGTTGCGGGAATTGCTACACCCCGACAAACAGGCGATCGCTTTGCGCTACAGTTTGGCTCATGCAACGCTAAGAGTAGGTAAAACTTCTCAGCCTCATTCTCTAACTACTTCGGAGGTTTACTACATCCTCAGTGGTAAAGGAGAAATGCACATCGACTCGGAAGTTCAAATCGTTGTACCGGGGGATGCGGTATACATCCCCCCCAATGCAAAGCAATTTATTTATAATTGCGGCGATGAGGCGCTGGTATTTATCTGCATTGTCGATCCAGCTTGGCGCAAAGAGGATGAAACTGTTTACTAAGCGCCTGTTTTTGCTACTGTTACTTGTTATTTCGGCGATCGCTATTTGGTTGATTGCTGTACCTGCTTATACGCAAAAGATAAATGATTGTCGTCCGCAAATAGTCTTACCGCCACAAGTTACCGCTATCAATATTGCGGCTTTCCAAGAGTGTAAAGACTCCAAAAAACGGATAATTGGGCGATCGCAACTTACACAGCAATTAGCAAAAGCAAAAGTTGTTTACTTAGGGGAAACTCACGACAGTGCGGAAGATCATCGGCTGCAACTAGAGATTATTAGGCAACTACAGAAGAAAAATAGTAGAGTTGCGATCGCGCTCGAAATGTTCCAGCGTCCTTATCAAGGAGTTGTGGATGATTACTTAGCAGGAAAAATCAACGAGCAAGAGTTGCTAAACAAAAGTGAATACAAACAGCGTTGGGGTTATCCTTGGCAATATTACGCGCCAATTGTTCAATTTGCCAAAGCCAAAAAGCTACCGATTTTAGCTTTAAACACGCCTACAGAAATCACGCGCTTAGTTGCCAAAAATCGTTTAGATAGCCTCACCCCAGAACAAAGTAAATTTATTCCTCCTATTGCAGAAATTCGTACAGATAATGCTGAGTATCGCCAATTAATGCTAGGTATTTTCCAGCAACATCAGGCAGAGGCTAAGGGGAATAGTCCCGATTTTGAAAAGTTTTTTCAAGCACAGGTATTATGGGATGAAACTATGGCAGAAGCGATCGCTAAGTTTATCCAAGCTAATCCAGACTACCAAGTTGTAGTGTTAGTTGGACAAGGGCATATTGTCTATAACTACGGTATTCCTAGCCGTGTAGCGCGACGATTGAAAATACCGCTTACTCAACGTTCGGTGCTATTAAGTAATAATTTAGAGGAAAAAAGTACTACTAAATTACCAATTGCTGATTATGTTTTTTGGCAAGAAAGCAATTGAATTTTTGTCTGCGATCGCATTGTAAAGAAAGGTTTAAAGCGCTAGCTAAAGGCTTGACTTTTTGTTAAAATATTTTATAATGAGAATCTGTACAAAAATAACATTTTAGACAAAATTTCGATTATAAGATTATTTTAAAATAAAGCAAGAGAAAAGTCAAGAAAATCGCCTTTTTTTGGCGATTTTTAGTTAAAGTTTTATTAAGTTTACGAAAGGTTGAAAAATAGGTAATAGTTCGGGGTTGCTAACAAGGAGAGTAGGAAAAGAGAAACTACCGTAATCTTTGTCAGGCGTTAAAGGAAACATTGGTTGAGGATTTAGTGACATCCAGGTACAGCCAGCCGCTTGAGCAATCACCCAAACTGCTGCAATATCCCAAATTTTGGGTGTAGATTCGACAGCGCCAAGAGTTGCGGCATTAGCGACGGTAAGTAAATTGTAGCTGGCAACGCCAAGCATCCGAATTTTTCCTGGAAAGCCTTGGATAGGAAAGCTTTGCAAGGTGCGAGTACAGATACTAAAAAAGTGATTGCCTGTTAGTTGTTCAGAGCTAGAGTGAATAGATAAATCATTACAAAAAGCGCCTTTGGGAGCCGGTACAAGTTCGGGAGCATCGCACCAATAGCCGTGAAAAGCTTGATTTATCGGCGGAAAATAGACGTAACCAAAAACGGGCGTACCGCGATATAGTAAACCGAGAGAAATGCCCCAAAGCGGAATACCCCTAGCAAAATTGGTAGTACCATCAAGGGGATCGATAATCCAACACCATTCGCTATTGGGGAAAGTATGAGAGCCTTCTTCGGTTAAAATGCCATGAGTGGGAAAATGAGATGCGATCGCATTAAGAATTTCTAAGTCTGCCCATTTATCCGAGCGCGTAACCAAGCTACCATCAGCTTTTTCATCGGCGGAAACTTGCCCAAAATCTTTAAGTAACTGTTCCCCTACTCTAAAAGCGGTAGTTTGGGCAAAATCAAAAACTTGCTGCCAAAAATCATTATTCAATCTAATTCACCTTTTAAAACCGATGCGATCGCGCTTCTTGTCTTTGTTTGAAATTCTGCCACATTAACGCGCCGCAGGCACACTACAGCAAGTAGCATTCCCACCGCTTGCAACCCGAATACTAAGCCATAAGATAACACTGGCGCAGTAAATATTGATTTACCTAATTGCAACACCGCACCGCCCGTAACTGTCGCAATCCCCCGCGCCATTGCTTGCGACAAACCCCAAGCACCAATAAAAGTACCCGCCGTTTCCGCCGCCGTTAGATCCAACATTAAGCTAACAGCGCCTGTAGTAGTTACACCCGAAGCCAAGCCAAATATTAATAACGCGCCTTGAAGCATTTGAGGATTAGCAGTTAAGCCCGCTAAAATTATCAGTCCAAAAGTTGCAGAGACAGCAATACAACCAATTTGAGCAGTTTTTTGTTTACCTAAACGCGGCACAATTAAAAAGCCCGTTGTACTCATACCGATGAGCGTACCTGTACCCCAAAAAGCGTTTAATTTTGTAGTTTGAGAAATCGTCATGCCAAAAACTTCACCGCCGTAGGGTTCTAATACAGGTTCTTGCATAAATAAACTAATGGTCATTACCAGCAGAAAAGTAAAAAATATCCCTGTTTGGCGGTTAGCTGTCAAAACTCGCAGCGCTTTGCCTAGAGTAATACTATCTTCTCGGTTTACTAGCTGCGATCGCGTTGCATACTGAGAATACTTTTTTTCTACTCCCACCGTAGCGATAAAAGCTAATCCCACAACGGCGGCGGGAACAATTAAAAACAGTCGATTTATAGAAGACTGCAGTAATTCAAGTGGTGCGTCTAAGGCAATTTGTTTTAACAAGCTGCTGCTAATAATTGCGCCGATAATAATACCCACCATCAACATCGACCAAACAATACCAACTAGCTTAGAGCGATTATCTTCCTCAGACACATCGACTAATAGCGCTGCAAAGGGGGTGGAACTAGCGCTAATAGCTAAACCATACAGAGCAAAAACTAGCCCTAATAGTCCTACTAAGCCATAGGTTTGCATTGTCCAAACAGGTTGTAAACTCAAACCAAGTTGCCAAATTACCTGTACGGCGAGGAAAGATGCGATCGCAAATAATGCCGCCCCCGTCCACACATAGCCCGTACGATGATAGCCATACAAGGGTTTAGAATCCGACATCTGCCCAAACCATACCCTGGCTGGGGCAATAAATTGGTGCATAGCGATCGTTCCCGCAGCTACTAAGGCAGGTATTTTTAATTCATCAATCATGACCCGATTGAGTACGCCGAGGGTCAATACTGCCATAATCCCCAATCCCATCTGAAACAAGCCTAGCCGGAACATGGTTAAGAGGTTTAGCTTGGGTGTAGTTAGATTGAAGTGCGAGTCAAATAAATCACTGCTTGCCATAGTTTTATAAAAGAAAATTTAGTATACAAGCGATCGCCCAAACTAATTATAAACTTCTTGGGCTGGTCAACCAGAAACTAAACCTTCAGGGGTAATATACTGCAAAGATAAGTATAGATATTGGCGTGAAACTGAAGCTGCCGATCCGTTTATTTTTTGATTAAAAGCTATGTTCCCAAATCATCGCCCTCGCCGTTTAAGAACTCATCCCCAATTGCGCCGCATGGTGCGCGAAACTGTTTTAACTACTAACGATTTAATTTATCCTTTGTTTGCCGTCCCTGGCGAAGGAATTGCCACTGAAGTTAAATCAATGCCAGGAGTTTACCAACTATCGGTAGATAAAATTGTTGAAGAAGCCAAAGAAACTTACGACTTAGGCATTCCCGGAATTATTTTATTTGGCATCCCAGAAAACAAAGACACCGATGCAACGGGCGCTTGGCATGATTGCGGAATTGTCCAAAAAGCTGCTACAGCCGTTAAAGCCGCCGTCCCCGATTTGATTGTAATTGCCGATACTTGCTTGTGCGAGTACACAAATCACGGACATTGTGGCTATTTGCAAGTTGGCGACTTAACTGGCAAGGTTTTAAACGATCCAACGCTAGAATTACTTGGAAAAACTGCGGTTTCTCAAGCAAAGGCGGGTGCGGATATTATTGCGCCTTCGGGGATGATGGATGGCTTTGTACAAGCAATTCGCAGCGCTTTAGATGCGGCAGGTTATCAAGATACGCCAATTATGTCTTACGCGGCTAAATATGCCTCAGCTTACTATGGCCCATTTCGAGATGCGGCGGATTCTTCCCCTCAATTTGGCGATCGCCGAACTTATCAAATGGACGCAGGAAACGCCCGCGAAGCCTTGAAAGAGATTGGTTTAGATATTGCTGAAGGCGCAGATATGCTAATGGTAAAACCAGCCTTGGCATACATGGATATTATTTGGCGCGTCAAAGAAGCAAGTAACTTACCTGTAGCGGCTTACAACGTTTCTGGGGAGTACGCAATGGTGAAAGCGGCGGCGTTAAATGGTTGGATTGATGAGGAACGAGTTGTAATGGAAACCCTGACAGGGTTTAAACGCGCTGGGGCTGATATGATTTTGACTTATCATGCTAAAGATGCGGCACGCTTACTAGGGTAATAAAGGCGATCGCGCTTTTTTCGGTAAGTGCGATCGCATTATAATTAGTCCCGAAACGCTAAGATTTTAGACTAACGATCGAAATAACTATTGATGTAATGGCAGAAACATTATTTTTTAACGCCCTCAATCAAGCTATAGATGAAGAAATGGCGCGAGATTCTACGGTACTCGTGCTAGGTGAAGATGTAGGTCATTATGGCGGATCTTACAAAGTTACTAAGGACTTACATAAAAAATACGGCGATTTGCGCGTACTAGATACGCCAATTGCTGAAAATAGTTTTACAGGTATGGCAGTCGGCGCAGCCATGACAGGCTTAAGACCGATAATTGAGGGCATGAATATGGGTTTTTTGCTCTTAGCCTTCAACCAAATATCTAATAATGCGGGAATGCTGCGCTACACCTCTGGAGGCAATTTTACAATCCCAATGGTAATTCGCGGGCCCGGCGGTGTAGGTAGACAACTCGGCGCGGAACACTCCCAGCGACTAGAAGCATATTTTCAAGCTGTTCCGGGGATAAAAATTGTAACTTGTTCCACTCCCTACAATGCCAAAGGATTGTTAAAGTCAGCAATTCGGGATAATAACCCCGTTTTATTTTTTGAACACGTATTGCTTTACAACTTAAAAGAAAACCTACCCGACGAAGAATATCTACTTCCTTTAGATAAAGCCGAAATAGTTCGTAAAGGTAAAGACGTGACAATTCTTACCTATTCGCGGATGCGTCACCACGTCATGCAAGCGGTGAAGCCATTAGAAAGAGACGGTTTCGACCCAGAAGTAATTGACCTAATTTCCTTAAAACCTCTAGATTTTGATACTATTGGCGCTTCAATTGCCAAAACTCACCGAGTAATAATTGTAGAGGAGTGTATGAGGACTGGCGGCATAGGCGCAGAATTAACCGCTTCTATAAATGATCGCTTATTTGACGAATTAGACGCTCCGGTACTAAGACTATCTTCCCAAGATATTCCTACGCCTTATAATGGCAAGTTAGAGCGCTTAACAATCGTGCAGCCAGAGCAAATTGTTGAAGCCGTCCAAAAGATGGTAGCTTTGCGGGTTTAGCGGTAAGTAATGGATTTGGTGCTACGACCCGTTCAAAACCGATTATCATACATTTGTTTAGGAGCGGGTCATGGTATGCAGAAACAGCGAGGGGTATTAGCTTTAATTTTAGTATTGATTATCGGAGCGATTGTAACGATTTCTACGATTGAGATTCCTTTGGGGTTGGATTTACAAGGAGGTTCTCAGCTAACAATTCAAGTAAAAACCACCGAAAAAATTAAGCAAATTACCCAACAACAGTTAGAAGACGTACAAAAGGTAATTGAAAATCGGGTCAACGGCTTAGGCGTGTCTGAACCATTGGTACAAACAGTAGGACAAGATCAAATTTTGGTGCAACTGCCTGGAGTAAGCGACCCCAAACAAGCAGAAAAAGTTTTAGGCGGTACAGCGCAGTTAGAATTTAAAGCCCAAAAGCCTGGTACAGAGGCTCAATTGTTTGCTTATCAACAATCACAGAGCGAACTATTAGCAAAGCAAGCAGAACTAAGAAAAACTGAAGATAAAGCCGCAATAGAAAAAAATCGAGCAGACTTAGAAAATAATTATCAAGCGATTTCTGAATTGTTTGAAAGTAAGGGGTTAGGGGGCAGAAATCTTCAAGATGCTTTTGGCGAACCTACCCAAGCTAGTAACAATTGGAATGTAGCTATCCGCTTTGATGCTGAAGGTGGCAAATTATTTGCAGACTTAACAAAAAGCCTAGCAGGGACGGGGCGCAGCATTGGTATTTTCTTAGACAATAGACTAATTAGCGCTCCAAATGTTGGGGTAGAATTTGCCGCTACAGGAATCACCGGAGGCGCGGCGGTGATTACCGGACGTTTTACACCCCAAGAAGCAACGGATTTAAGCGTTCAATTGCGCGGTGGTGCTTTACCCGTACCTGTAGAAATTGTTGAAAACCGCACGGTGGGAGCAACTTTAGGCCGCGATAGCATCCAACGCAGTATCTACGCCGGGGTTGGTGGTTTGCTTTTAGTCTTAATTTTTATGGTGGTTTACTACCGCTTACCTGGACTAATTGCTGATATCGCTTTAATTATTTACTCTCTACTAACTTGGGCTACTTTTGCCCTTTTAGGCGTAACTCTCACACTTCCAGGGATTGCGGGATTTATTCTCAGTATTGGGATGGCGGTAGATGCTAACGTTTTAATTTTTGAGCGGACGCGGGAAGAATTACGCGCGGGTAAAACGCTATATCGTTCCGTAGAATCAGGCTTTTATCGCGCTTTTTCTAGCATTTTAGATGGCAACGTAACAACGGTAATTGCTTGTGGGGCGCTATTTTGGCTAGGTTCGGGTTTGGTGCGAGGCTTTGCTTTAACGTTAGCTTTGGGCGTAGCCATGAGTATGTTTACAGCTATTACTTGCAGCCGGACATTAATGTTTATCGCCATTAGCTTACCTTCCTTGCGTAAGCCAGAACTATTTTGTCCAAATCTACCAACAGCTAAAAAGGCATCGGGGGCAGTATGAAGTTTAGTGTAAATAAACAAAGAAATCTCTGGTGGAGTATATCTCTTGCCTTAATTTTGGCTAGTTTGATTTCAATGCTGGTTTCGTGGCAACAAATTAACGCACCGTTGCGCCCTAGTTTAGATTTTATCGGCGGTACGCGGCTGCAACTACAGCGCGATTGTACTGTATCGGGGGTATGCGATCGCAAAATCGATTTAGCAGCAGTGCGTCAAATCATGGCAGACCAAGGTTTGGGTGACAGTACAATTCAACTTGTAGATAAAGAGCGCAACTCTAACGATCAGATTTTATCTATTCGTACCAAAAACCTCAGCGTTGAAGAACGGACAAAGTTGCAAGATGCTTTAAGTCAAGCGATCGGGACTTTAGACCTGCAAGCAAGTCAAAATGATACTGTTGGGCCCACTATTGGCAGACAGTTACTTAGTTCGGGTTTACTGGCGCTTATTGTCTCTTTTGCTGGCATCATCATCTACTTAAGCTTTCGCTTTGAGCTTGATTACGCGCTATTTGCAATTGTTGCCCTATTTCACGATGTTTTAATTACGGCGGGGGCTTTCTCAGTTTTGGGATTAGTTCAAGGCGTGGAAGTAGATAGTTTATTTATCGTTTCTTTGCTGACAATTACAGGTTTTTCCGTCAACGATACGGTAGTTATTTACGATCGCATTCGGGAAGTAATTAAGCTCAATCCTGACCAACCGATTAAAGAAATTGTCGATGATGCGGTCAATCAAACCTTAACTCGTTCGATAAATACTACTTTAACGGTGTTATTGACATTGTTTTCGATCTTCCTATTCGGCGGCGAAACTCTCAAAAACTTTGCCTTAGCCTTAATTATTGGTTTTACCTTGGGCGCGTATTCCAGCATTTTTATTGCCAGTACGTTACTTTCCTTGTGGCGAGAATCAAGGGTTCAACCCAAGTCTGTAGAAGTACTTGAATAGTTAAAAACGCTGATTAATTATCCATTTTTGAAAACCGTATGCCAATTCTGGGATACGGTTTGTCAATTAATTAGTTTTTTCTCTAGCTTTAGCGGCATTTCACGCCCATGGGTTAACTATTTTTAAACTTCTTGGTTCTTACTTTTTATTTCAGCAATTCCTAACTTGGTAGCTATTTCGCCTTTGATGCGGTTGATAATAGATGCTTCATCTAAAGATTCCAAAATTCTGCTCACTACTGCTTTTGGGCTTTCCGAACCCCAAGAAGCTCCGTTTGCCAGGTAGACTTTAGTTACTTGTCCGATGCCATAGCAAGAAACCCCAGCCACCGCCGCTTGGGTCACGGCTACCGATACATAAGCACCCAAAGTAATGCCGCCAGTGACCGTTGTAGATAGACCCAGTAAGCCTTTAAGAGAACTTAGACCCAAATTTGCCATTAGTTCGCTAGCACTAATTCCGCCCATACTTAAGGCAATTTTTTGTAATAGAGCGATCGCCCCGGCTTTTGTCATTTCAATGCCGTATAGCTTAGATAAAGCCAATATCATCGTTACGTCAATAACCGCACCGCTAAACAAATCCACCATAGTTACAGGGTTAAGAGAAATCGCTATAGATTTAGTCATTACTCCCCGCCAAATTAATTTATTAGCGCTAAGTTCTCTAATTTCTAGTTTGCGCTGTAATAAGCGATCGTTTACATTGTCTGCGTACAGCATCGTATTGAGAGCAACTAAAGCTTTACCTTCTCGGTGCAAAATTTCTAAAATTTTGAGCTTCATCTCCTCAATTTGCGGTTTCCCAGGAAGGCGCTGCACCTCGCGGCGACCATCAGGATGGATAATAGCCTTGGTAACTAAAGGAGAACCCGCCGCCATGACAATCTCATTGGGGGTTAGTAACTCTTTAACTCGTTCGTCGCAAATTTTGTGATAAATTGCCAAGCGATCGGCTTGGGGATACTGGTCGATTTTGTTAAATACCAGCAAAATCGGCTTACCAGCATCTCGCAGTTGCGACAAGGCAGCCTGTTCTAACTTTGTCATATCGCCAGAAATTGCAAACAAAATCAAATCGGTTTGTTGGGCTATATCTTTAGCCAACAAAGCGCGAGCTTCGCCATCTACTTCATCTAAGCCGGGAGTATCAATCAATTCCACCTGCGAATTGCCCGCCCCCGGTAGCGTCACCATTACCGTGCGAGCTTTGCTATCGCCTATAGGTTGCTCGTCAATTTTCCAAGTAGCTTTAGCGGCGGTACGAGTAACGCCATGCAAAACCCCAGTATCAAATACTTTTTCTCCTAATAAAGCATTCAGCAATGAAGATTTACCCCGCCCTACCATCCCAAAGGCGGCAATTTGCACAACTTGGCGCTCTAAATTATCTAGCATTGTCTCTAGTTGAGCAATTTCGGCTTCCAAAGGGCGGCGTTCTTGGGGTGTCAAGTCGAGACGATCGATCAACTCTTGCAAAGCTGTTTGAGCTTGTTTGTAATTTAACTGCGCCTGAATATCTCCAAAACTCCAAATTGCACTGTCTAAATCTGTTTCGCTGTCGGAATTTGGCAAGTCGGGGTTCAATTTAGCGCTCCTAAAAAGGTATAGTTTGCAAATCGATCCTAACGATTTAAACGGGCAAAATAGTTAAGCAAGTTTTAGAAGATTAAAACCACTCTTATACTTTAGACAGGTTTGCTAGCGCGATCGCCCTATGCCTTTGTGCTTTTGTTTAGAAAGGCGGCTTCTAGTAATAATTAAGAAATTACCGAACAATTATTATTTATCGTGAGTGGGAAGTATTTGCCAGAAACAACCGCCTATGTCAGGATTACTCGGCAATCTTGGCAACAAGGATTGCTGGAAGGAGATGTTAAAGCCGGAGCTTTTGAATGGCAGTTTCAGTGGTGTTTTCGCCGAGGAGAGTTGTTTGTCAAGCCTTCCTCTGGTCGCGCTTTAATTAAAGAGCCTTTGGGTCGTTTTTTAGAGCAACGAGATTATCAACTAGAAGCTGGGGGAGATTATGACTTTACGATTCGCGCCGATTTGTAGCTTTTAAATATCTTTCAATCAATAAGATGGCAACTAAGTCATCTATCGGTCTTGGTGGTTCTCGTAAGCCTTGAGGAATGAGCTTAGTTAAACCTTTTGGTGGATACATTCGCCAATAAACTTCGCGGGCTTCTAGAGTGCTGTTATGTTCGTCTACCATCAAAATTTCTATAGTTGCAGGCAATACTTCTCTAAGCTGTAGTTGCCATTGTTTTGCTGTAGTGCGATCGCCCATCACGACTGTAGATATTGAAAATTTTTGCACCAAAGCATTGATAGTAGCGATCGCCTCTGCTGCCGATACAACTTGATGATAATGCAATTGCAAATCTTGTTCCATCACTGCCAAGCCGCACTTATCTCGACCGGGGTCGAAGCCTAAGATTGTTGTTTTCATCCTAGTTTACAGTTGATTTTCTTTCTTATTCGTTGCCCTACCCGCTTTTGTTAGGCTAGGCTTGAGGGCATCCCTTAATTGGTTGCCTATTAGCCTTCTCGTGCCAAAAACCACTTGCCCATTCTTGACGGCGACTAATTGCACTTGTGAAGGTCCTGCCGTATATATATCTCCAGCAGCAATAGCTTTGATTTCTACAGGTTGATTGTACTGCCTTACTTGCTCGATAAAGCCAACTAAAGTTTCCAACCTACCGTCGCCAATTTCAATCGCATCTCCCAATATACCCGCACGACGAGCGCGAAACTTTGCTGCACTCAGCAATAACCCTACCTTTTGGCGGATGTCTTGACCTGCGATCGCGGGATTAGTCGGAATCGCTGCTAATACGTCACCTTTAGAGAAAATTACTTTATTTACAGCAACATCAATCTCGGCTTGAACGTTTTTTTCTCCTAAAAGATAATTCCCCGCAGAAATAACTCGCACCACATAATCTCTCCCATCATCAATTCGAGCAATTACCTGTTCGACTTGAACTTTAGATATCTGCACCGCTAGTTCATTTTCGGGGTTTGTGCCGGGTTGAGTTGACTCTATAGCTACTCTATTTGCTTCGCGCAAAAGTTGCTCGATAGCTCGCCTGGCGGCGGTAGGCTGCTGAATGCGAACGACCCCCAGCGCTAAAACTCTACCGCTTTCGAGGGCGACATTTCCTTGACGCAAAACTTGATAATCTTGATAATACCCTTCAAGTTTGGCAACTTCTTGTTCGAGAAATTCTCGTTGACTTTCTAGTTGTTTGAGACGAGTTTCTCTACCTGCAATAACGCGATCGCGATTGGCAATTTCTCCGTCCAACTTAGAGATAGCTTCATCGCGTTCAGCTATTTGACTTTGCACTGCTTCTAACTGCTGGCTAATTTGTTGGCGTTCGTTTTGCAGTTTTTGAATTTCCGAGCGCAATGATTTGGCTTGCTGAGAAACTTTTTGCAATAAAGCTCTAGCATTCAAAAATCTAGTTGTAATTTGACTTAGCTGGGCTTGGTTGCGGCTTAGTTGAGCTTGAGTTTGAGCCTGTTTAACCTGAGTGCGGCTTAGTTGGGCTTGAGTTTGAGCCTGTTTAACCTGAGTGCGGCTTAGTTGAGCTTGAGTTTGGGTTTGTTTAGTAATTACTGCTTGCAAAGATTGGTTAGTAGCTTGCAAACGTCTTTGAGCTTGAGCTTGCCTTTTCTGGGCGGCTTGTTGTTCGGCTCTAGCTTGCTGCAAGTCTTTTTCTACGTTGCTTTTTTGAATTTTTGTCGCTTCTAATTCTTTAGTTGTAGATTCTACCTGCTGGCGTTTTGTTTTGAGGTCTGCTTGAATTTTTTCTAATTCAAATACTCCCGTTCGCAGACTTTTATCGGCGGCAAATAAAATTGCTAAAGTTGAAGCCGAAATAATGCTTCCTGTAAAGATCGTCACCAAAACGGCAGTTTTGCGCGGGCGGAGTTTAAACAAACTTAGTCGAGCTTTTCCTACCCGCGTACCAATGCGATCGCCTACCGTCGCGATTACACCTCCCAACATCAAAATTGCTACAATCAGGATTATTCCTGTGGTCATCTTCTGCCGTCCACCTTTGCCCACTCAGATACAGCCTACTTCACCCCTCTAGGTTTTGGCGATATCTAAAAATTGATGGGTATAAAGAGAAACTTTTTTTAGGTAAATTGCTGGCTCAAAGCGACTGGATTGTGGAGAGTAATCTTTTTTTTGTGAATCGAAATCATTTCGTCACTCCGCAAGTCTCCAAGTAGCCGAGTTACCGTCACGCGGGTAGAACCAATTGCTTCAGCGATCGCTTGGTGAGATAGCTTGAGATCGATCGTAATTCCTTCAGAAGTTGGTACGCCAAAATCTCGGCACAAAATCAATAAAAAGCTCACTAATCTCGAACCCATATCGCGGTGCGCCAAAGTTTCAATCATCATTTCTGTTTGCAAAATCCGCGATGATAAGCCTTTAAGCATCAACATCGACAATTCTGGATTGCTTTTTAGCGATTGCTCTACTTGTTCAATGGGTGCAGAAAGTAATTCTACAGGAGTAAAAGCCACCGCATGATAAAATCTATCCGAACGTTGTCCTGTAAGCAGCGACAGTACGCCAAACACGCTATTTTCTCTAAGCAACGCTACAGTAATTTCTTCTCCAGCCTCATAAACTCTAGAAAGTTTGACAGCGCCCTTGAGCAGAAAATACACTCGTTCTGCCGGATCGCCTGGAAAAAATATCGTTTTACCCCGTTCAAACATTTCCACAATTGGGGGAAACGATCCTGTTCCTATTTGACGAAATACCGCCGCTAGCGGTCTATCTTGCATTGCGATCATCTTTCTGCCCTAACAAAAATTCTACATATGCTACAAAATTATATAATTTTGTATCACTACACTACTTAATATGACTTTAAAAGGTTTGTTTGTATCATGAGCTACATAATTTTTAAGAGAAAAGATTTTTAGAGAAAGTATGGGCATTACGGAACTGGTAACGGTTAATTAGCGCTTCCCAGGCGATCGCCAAAAGAGTAAGACAAGATTGCCAAAAACGAAGGTGAAGTAAGAAAATTCTATTTTTTTCGCAAACAGTCCCTAGAAAATCACCATACTTACAGCAACGCCAAAATATTGAACCTAGCACGGCAAGGCTACGCATTTTTCGTCTGAGCTAAGAGCAAAAACTAGATGACCAAATTCAGGTATGCTCCTAAATGGAATATTTTTAACTTAAAACTTATAATTCATGCTCGATTTAACTGGAAAAAACGCCCTAATAACCGGAATTGCCAACAATCGCTCGATCGCCTGGGGAATTGCCCAACAACTCCACAAAGCCGGGGCAAATATCGGGATTAGCTATTTGCCCGATGAGCGCGGCAAAATGGAAAATAAAGTAGCAGAACTTGTAAAACCCCTTAATCCCAGCTTATTTGTGCCTTGTAACGTTCAAAGTGACGAACAGATAAAGCAAATGTTTAGAGAAGTCGCCGACAAGTGGGGAAAACTAGATATACTCATTCATTGCCTAGCTTTTGCCAACAAAGAAGATTTAACAGGCAGCTTTAGCAACACTTCAAGAGCGGGATTTAACCAAGCCTTAGAAATTAGCACCTATTCCTTAACGCAGTTAAGCGGAGCAGCAAAGCCTTTAATGACCGAAGGCGGTAGTATTGTGACGCTGACTTATTTAGGGGGAGTACGAGCAATTCCCAACTACAACGTCATGGGTGTAGCCAAAGCCGGGTTAGAAATGAGCGTGCGTTATTTAGCCGCCGAATTGGGAGAGCAAAATATTCGCGTAAATGCGATTTCCGCAGGTCCAATTAGAACATTAGCTTCTTCCGCCGTTGGGGGAATTTTGGATATGATTCACCATGTAGAAGAAATTGCGCCATTGAAACGCACGGTAACGCAATTAGAAGTAGGAAATGCCGCCGCCTTTTTGTGTAGCGATTTAGCAAGTGGAATTACCGGGCAAATTTTGTATGTAGACGGGGGCTACGAAATCATGGGGATGTAGGAATAATGTAGAGACGTTTCAGCCAAACGTCTCCCTAGAGGATTGGGGCAAAACTAGCATCTTCAGTCAAGATTGAATAACAAGTAGTTTTAAATTAGTTTTATGCAGACAAGAAACCCCCAAGTTTTATCTTCTCTAGCCAGCAACATTTCTACCCGTACAGCTTCTATTCGTCGTACTACCAAAGAAACCGATATAGAAGTTAGCATCAATTTAGATGGTACGGGAAAATGCAATGCAGCAACGGGCGTACCTTTTTTAGATCATATGCTCAATCAAATCGCCTCTCACGGTTTAATCGATTTAGACGTACAAGCGACAGGCGACTTAGAAATAGACGATCACCATACCAATGAAGACGTTGGCATTACACTAGGACAAGCATTAGGAAAAGCCTTAGGCGATCGCCAAGGAATAGCACGTTTTGGCAACTTTCTCGCGCCCTTAGACGAGGCTTTAATCCAAGTAGCGTTAGACTTTTCAGGAAGACCGCATTTAAGCTATGGCTTGCAAATTCCCACGCAGAGAGTAGGGACTTACGATACGCAATTAGTGAGAGAATTTTTTGTAGCGATCGTCAACCACAGTCAAATGACACTGCATATTCGTCAACTAGACGGCATCAACTCCCACCATATTATTGAAGCAACCTTTAAAGCTTTTGCGCGTAGCCTGCGCCTAGCAATGGAAATAGATCCCCGACGTAACGGGGCAATTCCTAGCTCTAAAGGCGTTTTATAACTACCTTACAGTTAAGTATTAATTACATCAAATCTCCCGGTCAGACCCGAATAGAGGTCTATTGCGTAAACCTTGCGTACTTCAAGATAAAACACTTTTGCAGGGGGTTTGGGGGGCAGACCCCCCAATTCTTGGTTTTTCTTAAAAAAATCCCTGCTTAAACTAAAACCCAAGGATAAACCAACCAGTTATGACAACTAAAACTAAATCCCTTACGCTTGAAGAATTTTTGCAGCTACCAGAAACAAAGCCTGCTAGTGAATATATCAAAGGTCAAGTTTTTCAAAAACCTATGCCCAAAAGTAAACACTCACGGCTTCAAGGAAGACTTATGTGCGCTATTAATGAAGTCGTAGAAGATAGGAAATACGCTTATGCGTTTCCAGAGTTGCGTTGTACTATTGGCGAACGTTCAATTGTTCCTGATATTGCAGTTTTGTTGTGGCATAAAATTAGCTTAGATCGGTATGGTGAGCCAAAAGATAATGTACAAACTGCCCCCGATTGGAAAATCGAGATTTTATCACCAGGACAAAGCTCAAATCTCGTTACAGGCAACATTCTCCACTGTCTCGAATATGGTTGTCAGCTAGGCTGGCTGATCGACCCCAAAGATCGCTCTGTCTTAGTCTATTTCCCCTCCCACCAGCCTGTATTGTGTACAGATAGCGATCGCATCCCCGTACCTCAAGATATTCCTCTTGAACTCACCGCAGAACAAGTATTTGATTGGCTCAAAATGGCGTAGACAGTAGATATCGCTCTATGGGCAGTGGTTTTTGGCTAGGTTAGATATGATATAAAAGTCGATAATTCTTAAAAAATATTAATCAATGCTGATTTCCTCCTCTGGCTTGTCCAAGGTCAAAGACTCAGTAAAAGAAAAAATTTTCTTCGGTCAGCAACCAAGTACCGAGTTAATCGCAATTCTTACTGTATATTTTGTTCAAGGAATTTTAGGATTAGCCCGGTTAGCCGTTAGCTTTTTCCTCAAAGACGAACTAGGCTTAAGCCCAGCTAACGTATCCGCCTTATTTGGGATTGTTGCCTTACCTTGGATTATCAAACCGCTATTTGGCTTTTTGTCGGATGGTTTACCAATATTTGGCTATCGGCGGCGACCTTATTTAGTCTTGTCAGGAATCATTGGTACGGTGTCCTGGATTGCTCTAGCAACCGTCGTTCACTCTCCTGTTGCCGCTACTTGTGCGATCGCCCTTGGCTCTCTATCGGTTGCCATTAGCGATGTAATTGTAGACTCCTTAGTAGTAGAACGAGCAAGAGTAGAATCTCAAGCCGAAGCTGGCTCTCTGCAAGCCCTTTGCTGGGGAACTACCGCCGTTGGAGGCTTAATAACCGCCTACTTTAGCGGCTTACTTTTAGAGCATTTCACCACCCGCACTGTATTTGCAATTACCGCCTTATTTCCCTTAATTGTCTCTGCCGCCGCTTGGTTTATCTCGGAAGTACCCGTTGAAAAAGTAACCGAAGTTAACCAAAACTGGTTAACCGTTAAAGACCAAGTTAAACAACTGCGCCAAGCTATTACTCAAAAATCAATTTGGCTACCCACCGCCTTTGTATTTATTTGGCAATCTACCCCAACGGCGGATGCGGCGTTTTTCTTCTTCACCACCAATGAATTAGGGTTTCCCCCAGAATTTTTAGGTAGAGTGCGCCTAGTTACAAGCATTGCCTCTATCGTCGGGATTTGGATATTTCAGCGCTACCTCAAATCCGTGCCTTTTCGCGTCATTTTTGGCTGGAGTACCTTACTATCGGCAGTTTTGGGTATGACTATGCTCTTACTTGTAACTCATGCCAACCGTAGCTTAGGAATAGGCGATCGCTGGTTTAGTTTAGGAGATAGCTTAGTTCTTACAGTAATGGGACAAATTGCTTATATGCCTGTTTTGGTATTAGCCGCCCGTTTGTGTCCGCCGGGAGTAGAAGCAACTTTATTTGCTTTGCTAATGTCCGTCTCTAACCTAGCTTCAATGGTTTCTTACCAACTAGGAGCAGGTTTAATGCACCTACTAGGTATCACTCAAACTAACTTTGACAACCTGTGGATTTTAGTATTGATTGCCAATCTGTCAACCTTACTACCTTTACCTTTCCTCCACTGGCTACCCAACAAAGAAACCGCACCAGCCTTACACGAAACCATTACCAATCGTCAAACGGGTATAATCCCTGACTGGATGCCTGAATTTGTCCCCAAAGAATTAATTAAACCAGCCAAAGAATCTATCGATTAGCAATACTTTCTTACCTATGCAACTCCACGAAAGAGCATCTACCGTCCCTCTCAACTCTTACGATCGCCAAGACTGGCAAAAAGGCTACGAATCGGTTACACAAGAATTAGATTACTGGGTAGAAGATATTGAAGGAGAAATACCTCCAGAACTTAATGGTACTTTATTTCGCAACGGGCCCGGCTTGCTAGACGTTGACGGGCATCGCATCCACCATCCTTTTGATGGCGATGGCATGATTAGCGCGATCGCATTTTCTAACGGTCGTGCCTATTTCCGCAACCGTTTTATTCGGACTACTGCCTACGTTGAAGAACAAAAAGCCAAAAAAATTCTGTATCGCGGCGTATTTGGCACTCAAAAACCTGGGGGCTGGTTAGCAAATGCCTTTGATTTGCGCCTAAAAAACATCGCCAATACCAACGTTATTTACTGGGGTGACAAACTTCTAGCTTTGTGGGAAGCCGCCGATCCTCATCGTCTCGATCCTTATACTTTAGAAACCTTGGGCAAAGAATCTTTCAATGGTGTTTTAGCTGATGGCGAAGCTTTTGCCGCCCATCCCCGCTTCGATCCTAATTCCAAGTTTGATAATGACGAGCCAAGTTTAGTTAACTTCTCAATCAAGCCGGGATTATCTACAACTATCACTATTTTTGAACTCAACCCCGCCGGAGAAGTAGTTAGACAACACGCTCATAGCGTCCCTGGCTTTGCTTTTATCCACGATTTTGCAATTACCCCCAACTACTGCGTACTCTTTCAAAATCCCGTCACTTTTAATCCCATTCCTTTTGTGTTGGGAATGCGCGGCGCGGCTGAATGTATCAAGTTTCAACCCCATCAACCTACAAAAATAATTATTATTCCCCGCGACAGCAAAAAACCTGTCCAAATGTTAGAAACTCATTCGGGGTTTGTTTTCCATCACGCCAATGCTTTTGAGCAAGGTGAAGATATTTATATTGATTCTATTTGCTACGAATCATTCCCTGAAGTAAAATCCGAAAGCGATTTTCGTCAGGTTGATTTTGACGCGCTCAAACCTGGGCAATTGTGGCGGTTTCATCTCCAGATGAGCGACAAAACCGTATCGCGGGCGCAAATAGAGAGCCGTTGCTGCGAGTTTCCAACTATTCATCCCCGAAAAGTTGGTCGTCCTTATCGCTATTTGTACATGGCTGCCACCGATGGCGAAGCGGGTAATGCTCCTTTGCAAGCTATTTTAAAAATTGATTTAGAGTCAAAACAACGCCAAGTGTGGAGCGTTGCACCTCGTGGCTATGTTAGCGAACCAATTTTTGTGGCGCGTCCCGATGCTAAAAGTGAAGATGATGGCTGGCTGCTAACAGTGGTTTACGATTCTGCTCATCATCGCTCGGATGTAGTTATTTTAGATGCTCTAGATTTAAACAAAGGCGCGATCGCACGTCTGCATCTCAAGCATCATATCCCCTATGGCTTACACGGTAGCTTTGCTCCTATAAGTTTTGCACCAGCAGAAACTGTAGTCTAAAATAGCGATCTTTACGTAATATTACCGTTGCGTGACGAAACTTGATTTTGTCACGCTTACATTTGTGTTTGTTGCTTTTTAATGTTCTAAATGAAAAATTAATTATTGATACATCTTCTTACTCAATCTATGTAAGTGCTTAATCTATCGTTACTAATTTTTGTCATATATAGAACCCATTTGGGATCTATTTAACCAGTCGCCAATCTTTGAAGCATCAGTCGAACAAAACAAAGATTAACCTTGGTGGTGGCGTGAGCGAGAGTTCTTTCAAAATTCTTGACCAAACTTTTA
>JAESGR010000410.1_pt1 | contig 36153 bp, 40 predicted proteins | sample 9269771 | NCBI WGS metagenome assembly JAESGR01 (sample SAMN15739572, study PRJNA653492) | algae metagenome | isolation source: Chroococcus sp. CMT-3BRIN-NPC107 and co-occurring heterotrophs from well... | place: USA: Clark Mountains Wilderness, California | collected 2010-04-18 | reverse complement strand
GAACGCGCCGGCAGCTCGACCTGCAGCGAGCTGCGGCCGTGGCGCATGCCGAGGACGAAGGCAGCGCCGCTCGCCAGCACGACGCCGAGTCCGGCGAGCGCGCCGCGCCGGCCAGGGGCGGATGCGGGTGTCCGCGCCGGCGCGCCTGCCGCCGGACGCGTCAGGTAGCGCCAGACCACCCGGAAGTTGAAGACGAGGTGCAGCGTGACCAGCAGCACCGTCCCGTAGCCGAAGAGATAGTGCCAGTCGAACACCGGCAGCTGCTGGTTGGCGACCCAGAAGATGCCGAGACCGGCCGTGGCCATCACGTAGGCGAGCAGCAGCAGGCTGGAGCCGACGTTGAGCGCGTGCCGCGAGGGCGTCCGCCCGCGCAGCACCTGCACGCCGAGCCAGGCGAGGGACAGCAGCAGCGGCAGCGCGACCCAGAGCAGCTTCGGCATCGCTCGCAGTCAGCCGCCGGCCGCCTCCACCCAGTCCCCGTACGGCGCGAAGATGTGCCCGACCGGCAAGGCATAGATGGCCGGCAGCTCGTAGGGATGCAGGCCGCGGATCGCCGCCTCGACCTCGTCGTAGCGCTCGCGCACGGTCTTCAGCCAGATCCGGAACTCGGGCTCGTCGCGGATCTCGCCGTCCCATGCGTAGAAGCTCTCGATCTCGGAGATCTGGGCGCACGCAGCGAGCTGCCGCTCGACCAGCGTGCGGGCCATCGCGCGCGCCTCCGCACGCGTGCCGACGGTGGTGACGACGACGATGAAGCGCGCATCGTTCATGGCTGCATCCTCCGCGAGCAAGGCACTCTAGAGCCGCCGTTCGCCGGACGCCATGCCCAGGGCCTTTGCCGGCGCCGGACAATCCGCCGGTGCTGCCCGACGACCAGCTGGCCCTGTTCGGCGAGCTCCCCGAGAACGCCGGCCCGGCCCTGCCCGACGGCTGGGCCTACCGGCCCGAGTTCATCGACACCGCCGAGGAAGCGGCGCTGCTCGAGATGATCGCGACACTGCCGCTGCAGGAGGCCCGCTACAAGGGCTACACGGCGCGGCGCCGGGTCGCCGGCTTCGGGCTGTCGTACGACTCCGATGCGCAGCGTCCGCGCGCCGCGCCGGACATGCCGATCGAGTTCGCTGCGCTGCGCGAGCGCGCCGCCGCCTGGATCGAGGTCGCGGCCGACGCGCTCACGAGCGTGCTCGTCGCCGAGTACCGGCCGGGCGTGCCGCTCGGCTGGCACCGCGACGCGCCGGTCTTCGAGACCGTCGTCGGCATCTCGCTCGCGGGCACGGCCCGGATGCGCTTTCGCCGCTATCCGCCGCTGCAGCCGAAGAAGGCCGACGTGCTGTCGCTCGAGCTGGCGCCGCGCTCGGCCTACGTGCTGCGCGCCGAGGCGCGCTGGGGCTGGCAGCACAGCGTCGCGCCGACGCCCCAGCTGCGCTACTCGATCACCTTCCGCACGGCGAGAATGGGCCGATGACCGCGCCCGTCAAGCCGCGCCGTGCACCGGCCGACCCGCAGAAGTTCCGCGTGCACGTGCAGCCGAGCCGCATCGACGGCCAGGGGGTCTTCGCTGCCGAGGCCATTCCGCCGCGGCGCAAGATCGGCGAGATCCGCGGCGAGCCGATCAGCGTCCGCGAGGCGCGGCGGCGCGCCCGCACGCTGGCCCGGATCATGATCGTCGAGACCAGCGAGCGGCGGGCGATCGACGCCTCCGCATCGGCCGACCCGCTCCGCTTCACCAACCACTCGTGCGCACCGAACGCGGTGCTGCGCATCCGCCAGGGCCGGGTCGAGATCTACGCCATGCGCGCCATCGCCGCCGGCGAAGAGCTCACGGTCGACTACGGCGAATCGCACCACGAAGGCCGGCTGGCCTGTCGCTGCGGCGCGCCGCGCTGCGCCGGCCGGCTGTGACCGTCGACGCCGGCGCGTCTGCGCCTCAATGGACCAGCCAGCCACGGCCACGACTCGAGCGGCGCCAGGGGCATTGCTGGCATCATCCGCAGCGATGAACGAGGCTACCGCCCTGCCCGGCACGGTGCTGTGGACGCGGGCCCTGGCGGTCGTCGCGACGCTGGCCCTCATCGCTCTCGGACTGGCCTGGGAGCTCGTTCTCGCACCCACCGGGCGCGGCACCCTCGCGCTCAAGGTCCTGCCCCTGCTGCTGCCCTTGCCGGGACTCTGGCGCATGCGCCTCTACACGTATCGATGGGTCAGCCTGTTCGTCTGGCTGTACGTCGCCGAAGGCGCCGTGCGCGCCGCGAGCGACCGCGGCATCGGCGCGGGCTTGGCCGCGCTCGAGCTGGCACTGGCGCTGGCCCTCTTCACGGCCTGCGCGCTGCACGTGCGGGCCCGCCTGCGCGGAGCACACCGACCATGACGACGCTCGTCGAGTCGCTGCGCGCCGCGGTCGGCCCGGCCCAGGTGCTGACCGAGGGCGATCTGTCGGCGTGGGAGGTCGACTGGCGCAAGCGCTTCCACGGCCGCGCGCTGGCCGTCGTGCGGCCGGCGACGACCGCCGAGGTGGCGGCCGTCGTCGCCGCCTGCCGCGCCGCAGGCGTGGCCATCGTGCCGCAAGGCGGCAACACCGGGCTCGTCGGCGGCTCGGTGCCGGACGCGAGCGGCGCGCAGGTGCTCCTGTCGCTGGCGCGGATGAAGCGCATCCGCGCCGTCGACGCGGCGAACCTGACGCTCACCGCCGAAGCGGGCTGCGTGCTGCAGGAAGTCCAGGCGACGGCTGCGCAGCACGGCCTGCTGTTCCCGCTCAGCCTCGCCGCGCAGGGCAGCTGCACCATCGGCGGCAACCTCGCGACCAACGCCGGCGGCACCCAGGTCCTGCGCTACGGCAACGCGCGCGAGCTCTGCCTCGGGCTCGAGGTCGTCACCGCCGACGGACGGGTCTGGGACGGCCTGAGCGGGCTGCGCAAGGACAACACCGGCTACGACCTGCGCAACCTCCTCATCGGCAGCGAGGGGACGCTCGGGATCATCACCGCGGCCACCCTGAAGCTCCATCCGCGCCCGGCGGCGGTGATGACGGCGATGGCGTCGCTGCCGTCGCTGCAGGCCGCCGTCGACCTGCTGTCGCTCGCGCACGAGCGGCTCGGCCCCGGCCTCACCGGCTTCGAGGCGATGAACGCGCTCTCGCTCGACCTCGTCCGCAAGCACTTCCGCGACGTGCGCCAGCCGCTGCCGCCGGCGCCGTGGACGGTGCTGGTCGAGCAGTCCGACGCGGAGAGCGAGGCGCACGCGTCGGCGGCGCTGGAGTCGCTGCTCACGGCTGCGCTGGAGCGCGGCCTCATTGACGACGCGGCCATCGCCGCCAGCCTGGAGCACGCCCAGGCGATGTGGCAGATCCGCGAGTCGATCCCGCTCGCGCAGAACGCCGAGGGGCAGAACATCAAGCACGACATCGCCCTGCCCGCCTCGGCGATCGTCGAGTTCGTCGCCTCGACCGATGCCGCCCTGACCCAGGCGTTTCCGGGCGTCCGGCTGGTCGACTTCGGCCACCTCGGCGACGGCAACCTGCACTACAACGTGCAGGGTCCCGAGAACGAGCCGGCGAGCGACTTCCTGCACCGCTGCGAGCACGACATCCACGCCCTGGTGTACGACGCCGTGACGGCGCGCGGCGGCTCGGTGTCCGCCGAGCACGGCATCGGCATGCTGAAGCGCGACGAGCTCGCCTCGCGCAAGTCGCCGGTCGCCCTCGACATGATGCGCGCCATCAAGCGCGCGCTCGACCCCGACGACGTGCTGAATCCCGGCCGCGTCCTGGCGATGTCGCCGCCGCGTTCGTGACCAGCCATTCGGTGAAGTCGCGGATCTCGGGGCGCGCCGCCGAGGTCGGCGCGACCAGCATGTAGTAGCTGCGCGGCGAGACCACGCTCTCGCTGAAGGGAGCGACGAGCTTGCGGCTCTTCAGGTGGCTTTCGATCAGCGGCACGCGGCCGAGGGCGATGCCCTGGCCGGCGAGCGCCGCGGAGATCAGCTGGTCGTACGACGAGAAGTGGAGCACGCCCGCCGGCTGCAGCTCGGCCAGGCCCATGGCGTGCAGCCAGAGATCCCAGTCCTGCAGCTGGTTCTTGCCGTCCGGCTCCATCCGCAGCAGCGTGTGGCCGACCAGGTCGGCGGGGCGCGCGAGCGGCGGATGCGACGGGCCGCGCAGGCGCGGGCTGCAGACCGGGAAGGCCGTCTCGCCGAACAGGCGCACGCCCTGGCCGCCGGCGGCGGCCGCCGACTGGTAGCGCACCGCGACGTCGACGCCGCCGCGCTCGAGGCTCGCCAGCGCGTTCCCGGCCGAGATGCGGACGTCGACGCCCGGGTGCGCGGCGACGAAGGTGGCCAGCCGAGGGATCAGCCACAGGCCGGCGAAGCCCGGCGTCGTCGTGACCACGACGGTCCTGACGCGCTCGACCTCGGTGAGCTCGCGGGTCGCGCGATCGAGCCGCGTCAGCGCCTCCGCGACCGCCGCGTACAGGATCCTGCCCTCGTCGGTGAGGGCCAGCGCACGGTGCAGGCGACGAAACAGGACGACGCCGAGACGACCCTCGAGTGCCTGGATCTGCCGGCTCACCGCCGACTGCGTCAGCGCGATCTCCTCGCCGGCGCGGGTGAAGCTGAGATGCCGCGCCGCCGCCTCGAAGGCGGCCAGCAGCTCGAGCGGCGGCAGCTCGAAGAAGCGCCGCCTGGGCCCGCCGTCACGCATGCGCTTCGTGCATGCTAAGCATTCGGAATGAACGTTTGAAGCCGTGCACGTTCCGGCGAATACTCGACTCCGAGGGCGACGGAGGTGACATCCGAAGTGGCTCTCGACGCATGCATGATGATCATGCTACCGGAGAAACGTGATGAACAACGACCTGCTTCTCGGCGTCTCGAACCTCGGCAAGGGCAAGATCCGGCGCGTGGCCCGCCCGCTCGGGCGCCGCGTCGAATGCGTCAGCGGCGTCCTCTGGGTGACCCAGGACGGCGACCGCCGCGACATCATCCTCGAGCCCGGCGACGCCTTCGACTTCGACCGCAGCGAGGGCGTGCTGATCAGCGCCCTGCAGGATTCCCGCTACCTGCTACTCGACGGCGGCCGCACGCATCACTGAACCGGGCCCTTGAGGGCGTCGGGGATCGGCAAGGGCATGACCTCGATGCCCTCGTCGCGGAGCGCCTCGGCGTCCTCGCGCGAGGCGCGGCCGCGGATGCCGCGCTCCTCGACCTCGCCGTAGTGGATGCGGCGAGCTTCCTCGGGGAATCGCTCGCCGACGTCCTCCGTCGAGGTCATGACGTGGCGAACGGCCCGCAGCCATTGCGACTGCAAGGTCAACTCGGTGCTGGGCTGCGGCGCTGCCGACGGCGCCGGTGCGCTGTGCCGCCTGACGTTGAGACGCGGCGCGCTCGGCAGCCGGACCGCCTCGGTATCGCCGCAGATCGGGCAGGCGACGGCGGCACGTTCGGCCTGCTCGGCGAAGTCCTCCTCCGACGCGAACCAGCCTTCGTACCGATGTTGCTGGCCGCAGCGCAGGTTCAGGACCTTCATGGCCGCATTATCGGCATCGGGCGCTCGAACGCCATGCCGCTCGGGGGGATGCGACGCTCAGACGCGCCGCCATTCGAGCGGCCAGCGGCCGGCGCGCCAGTTCTGCAGCCAGAGCAGGCCGACGAGCGTCTTGGCGTCGGTCAGGCGCCCGTCCCGGGCGGCGGCTTCCAGCTCCTCGACGCTGGCCTCGAAGACGTCGAGGAACTCGCCGGCGTCGAGCTGGCGCTCGCCACGCTGCAGGCCGCGGGCGAACCAGACCTCGATGATCTCGTCGGAGTAGGCGATGGCGTTGTGCGTGGCGCCGGCGCGCGCCCATTCGGAGGCACGGTAGCCGGTCTCCTCGGCGAGCTCGCGCACGGCGCACGACAGCACCGGCTCGGCGGCCTCGAGCTTGCCGGCCGGGAACTCCAGCATCGCCTTCTTCATGGGATAGCGCCACTGGCGCTCCACGACCACGCGCCCGTCGTCGAGCAGCGGAACGATCATCACCGCGCCGGGGTGGACGATGTACTCGCGGCGCGCGCTCGAGCCGTCCGGCAGGCCGACGCGATCCTGGCGGACGTCGAGGAAGGCGCCGCGCCAGACGGAGATCGACTCGAGCGTCGTCTCGCGCAGATGCGGCATCTCCGCATCGCCGGCGGCTGCACCGGGGTGCGCGCCGGTCGCGCGCTCGGGAACGTTCATGTCGCGAACATCTGGACGATGGCCTGGGCGCACAGCTGCATGAGGCCGCCGGGCAGGATGCCGAGCAGCAGGACGGCGGCACCGTTCAACGACAGCATGATGCGGACGTCGCTGCGGCCGCCGAGGAGGTGCGTGTCGACCGGCTCGTCGAAGTACATGACCTTGACGACCCGCAGGTAGTAGAAGGCGCCCAGCAGCGACAGCACGACAGCGGTGACGGCGAGCCAGATCATCGCTGCATCGTTGGTCGAGACGAGCGCCTGCAGGACGGCCAGCTTGGCGTAGAAGCCGACCGTCGGCGGGATGCCGGCCAGCGAGAACATGAAGACGGCCATGACGCCGGCGAACCAGGGGCTCCGCCGCGCCAGCCCGCGGAAGTCGTCGATGCGCTCGGCCTCGTGCCCGGCGCGCGAGAGCAGCATGATCATGCCGAAGGTGCCGAGCGTGGTGAGCACGTCGGTGACCACGTAGAACATCGCCGAGCTGTAGGCGTTGCCGGCGGAAACGGTGTTGCCGCTGACGACGCCGGGGATCAGCCCGAGCAGCATGAAGCCGATCTGGGCGATCGTCGAATAGGCCAGCATGCGCTTGATGTTGGTCTGCGCGATCGCCGCCAGGTTGCCGAGCAGCATCGACCCCACCGAGATCACCACCAGCATCTGCTGCCAGTCGATGGCCAGGCCGATCATGCCCTCCACGAGCAGGCGGATCGTGATGGCGAAGGCGGCGAGCTTCGGGGCGCCGCCGACCAGCAGCGTCACCGCCGTCGGCGCGCCCTGGTAGACGTCGGGCACCCACATGTGGAAGGGCACGGCGCCGAGCTTGAAGGCGAGCCCGGCGACGACGAAGACGATGCCGAGGATCAGCACCGAGCGCTCGATGCGGCCGGTGCCGATCGCCTTGAAGACCTCGTTGATGTCGAGCGAGCCGGTGGCGCCGTACATCATCGACAGGCCGTAGAGCAGGAACCCGCTCGCCAGGGCGCCGAGCACGAAGTACTTCATCCCCGCCTCGGTGGCTCCGGTGTCGTCGCGGCGCATCGCGACGACGGCATAGAGCGACAGCGACATCAGCTCGAGGCCGAGATAGACGACCAGGAAGTTGTTGGCGGCGAGCATCACCAGGATGCCGAGGAGCGAGAACATCGACAGCGTGAACAGCTCGCCCTTGAGCATGTCGCGCTCGGCCGCGTAGGGCCGGGCGTACACCAGCGTGACCATCATCGCCAGCGTCGCGAAGAGGCCGAGCAGGTGGCCCATCGGATCGGCGACGACCATGCGCTCCATGGCGTAGAGCGTGAAGCCCTGGTCGAAGTACCAGAGCTGCAGCGCCGCGACGGCGAACAGCGACGCCTGGGTCAGGCAGTAGGTGACGATGCGGTCGCGCCCGGGTGCCCACAGGTCGACCAGGGCGACGACGCAGGCCATGGTCAGCAGGACGATCTCAGGGAGGACGGCTAGCCAGTTCATGTCGCGGGCGATGCCTCAGTTGGCCAGCTTGGACACCGAGACGTGCCGCAGCAGCTCGACGACGGAGGCGTGCATGACGTCGGTGAAGGGCTTCGGATACAGGCCCATGGCGAGCACGGCCAGGGCCAGGATGCCGAGCATGGCGAACTCGCGGCCGTTGAGGTCGGTCAGCGCCCGGACCTCGTCGTTGGCGATGGCGCCGAAATAGACGCGCTTGACCATCCACAGCGTGTACGCCGCGCCCCAGATCAGGGTCGTCGCCGCCAGGGCGGCGATCCAGAAGTTCACCTTCACCGTGCCCAGGATCACCATCCACTCGCCGACGAACCCCGCCGTGCCCGGCAGGCCGCAGTTCGCCATGGCGAAGAAGACCGCCAGCGCGGCGAACTTCGGCATCGTATTGACGACGCCGCCGTAGGCCGCGATGTCGCGGGAGTGGACGCGGTCGTAGAGGACGCCGATGCACAGGAACATGGCTCCGGAGACGAAGCCGTGCGAGATCATCTGCACGATCGCGCCCGAGGTGCTCAGCTCGTTGAACATGAAGAAGCCGAGCGTCACGAAGCCCATGTGCGCGATCGACGAGTAGGCGACCAGCTTCTTCATGTCGGTCTGCACCAGGGCGACCAGGCCGATGTAGATGACGGCGATCAGCGACAGCGCGACGATGAACCAGGCCCATCGCTGGCTGGCGTCCGGCGTGATGGGCAGCGAGAAGCGCAGGAAGCCGTAGGCGCCGAGCTTCAGCATGATCGCGGCCAGCACCACCGAGCCGCCCGTCGGCGCCTCGACGTGGGCGTCGGGCAGCCAGGTGTGCACCGGCCACATCGGCACCTTGACGGCGAAGGCCAGGAAGAAGGCGAAGAAGAGCAGCACCTGCGCGTCGAGCGCCAGCGGCAGCCGGTGCCAGGCCAGGATGTCGAAGCTGCCGCCCGACTTGTAGTACAGGTAGATCAGCGCCACCAGCATGAGCAGCGAGCCGGCCAGCGTGTAGAGGAAGAACTTGAAGGCGGCGTAGACGCGCCGCGGGCCACCCCACACGCCGATGATCAGGTACATCGGGATCAGCGTCGCCTCGAAGAAGACGTAGAAGAGCAGCCCGTCGAGCGCCGAGAACACGCCGACGAGCAGGCCCGAGAGGATCAGGAACGCGCCCATGTACTGGTTGACGCGCTCCGTGATCACCTGCCACGCCGACACCACGACGATCACGGTGATGAACGCGGTGAGCAGCACGAACCACACCGACAGGCCGTCGACGCCGAGGTGGTACCAGACGTTGAAGCGGCCGATCCACGGCTGCCGCTCGGTGAACTGCATGGCCGCCGTCGCGGTGTTGAAGCCGGTGATCAGCGGCAGGGTCACCAGGAAGCTGGCGACGGACGCGATCAGGGCGCCCCAGCGCACGGCCGCGGCACGCTCGTCCTTGCCGAAGGCCAGGAGGAGAACGCCGGAGACGATGGGCAGCCAGATCGCGAGGCTGAGCAAGGGCATGTTCTTGTTGTTCGGTGCGCCGCTCAGCGGCCGAAGGGTTGGGCGAGGAAGGGCCAGAGCTGCCAGGTCATGAGGCCGATCACGCCGACGATCATGAACAAGGCATACCAGTACAGATAGCCGCTCTGCAGCCGGCGCGCCAGCCGGGCGATGCCGCCGATGCCGCGCGCCGAGCCGTCGATGAGCACGCCGTCGATGACGCCGACGTCGCCGCCTTTCCAGAGGCCGGTGCCGGCGGCCCGCGCACCGCGTGAAAGGACGTGCTCGTTGAACCAGTCCATGTAGTACTTGTTGTCGAGCACCCGGTAGACCCCGGAGAAGCGGCGCCTGATCGCGTCCGGGATGCCCGGCCGCTTCAGGTACAGGAACCAGGCGAGCGCGACGCCGCCGAACGCGAGCCAGAACACCGGGCCCGTGAACGCGTGCAGCGCGAAGGCGACCGGCCCGTGCCACTCGTTGGCCAGCTGCGACATCGCCGGATGGCGGTCGAGCAGGACGGTGATCGAGTCGCGGAAGAAGCCGCCGAAGATCATCGGGCCTTCGGTGAGGAAGCCGATGCCGACCGAGGGGATCGCCAGCAGGATCAGCGGGAAGGTCACCACCCAGGGCGACTCGTGCGGCGTCGCGTGGTCGTCGTGCCGGGCACCGGGCTCGGTCTTCGTGGCGTGCGCGGCGTCGTTGTGGTCGGCGTCGCCGTGGGCGGCGGCGTGCGTGTCGGCCGCGTGATGGTCGTCCTCGGGCGGGAACGGCTTGTCGCGGAACCGCTCCGGGCCGTGGAAGACGAGGAAGTACATCCGGAACGAGTAGAAGGCGGTGACGAACACGCCCGCGGAGACCGCGAGGTAGGCGAAGGTCGAGCCCCACAGGTTGCTCGCGTGGACGACCGAGATGATCGAGTCCTTCGAGTAGAAGCCGGCGAAGAACGGGGTGCCGATCAGGGCCAGCGAGCCGAGCAGCGCCGTGATCCAGGTGACCGGCATGTACTTGCGCAACCCGCCCATGTTGCGGATGTCCTGGTCGTGGTGCATGCCGATGATCACCGACCCCGCAGCCAGGAACAGCAGCGCCTTGAAGAAGGCGTGCGTCATCAGGTGAAAGATCGCCACCGGATAGGCCGAGACGCCGAGCGCCACCGTCATGTAGCCGAGCTGCGACAGCGTCGAGTAGGCCACGACGCGCTTGATGTCGTTCTGGATCACCCCCATGAAGCCCATGAAGAGCGCCGTCGTGGCACCGATCACGAGCACGAACGACAGCGCCGCGTCGGAGAGCTCGAACAGCGGCGACATGCGGGCGACCATGAAGATGCCGGCCGTGACCATCGTCGCCGCGTGGATCAGCGCCGAGATGGGCGTCGGGCCCTCCATCGAGTCGGGCAGCCAGACGTGCAGCGGGAACTGCGCGCTCTTGCCCATGGCGCCGATGAACAGGCAGATGCAGATCACGGTGATCAGCATCCAGTCGCTGCCCGGGAAGGTGAGCCGCGCCATCTCGCCGCCCTTGGCGAAGGCCTCCCCGTAGTTCAGCGTGCCGGTGTAGGCGACGATCAGGCCGATGCCGAGGATGAAGCCGAAGTCGCCGACACGGTTGACGATGAAGGCCTTCATGTTGGCGAAGATCGCCGTCGGCCGCGTGTACCAGAAGCCGATCAGGAGGTAGGAGACCAGGCCCACCGCTTCCCAGCCGAAGAAGAGCTGCAGGAAGTTGTTGCTCATGACCAGCATGAGCATCGAGAAGGTGAAGAGCGAGATGTAGCTGAAGAAGCGCTGGTAGCCGGGGTCGTCGGCCATGTAGCCGACGGTGTAGATGTGGACCATCAGCGACACGAAGGTCACGACGCACATCATCAGCGCCGTCAGGCCATCGACGAGGAAGCCGATCTCCATCGTCAGGCCGCCGAGGCGCATCCACTCGTAGATCGTGCCGTTGAAGCGCGCCCCGTTCATCGCGACGTCCCACAGCACCCAGGCCGAGAGCACGAACGAGAGCGCGACGCCGAGGATGGTGACGACGTGCGCGCCGGTGCGGCCGACCTGGCGGCCGAAGAAGCCCGCGACAACGGCGCCGACCAGCGGCGCCGCGGGAATCGCCACGAGCAGGGTCGGCGAGAGGGCGGTGGCCATCGCGTCAGCCCTTCAGCGTGTCGAGCTCGTCGACGGCGATGGTCGAGCGGGTGCGGAACAGCACCACCAGGATCGCCAGGCCGATGGCCGATTCCGCGGCCGCGACGGTCAGGATGAAGAACACGAAGACCTGGCCGGCCATGTCGCCGAGGTAGTGCGAGAAGGCGACGAAGTTGAGGTTGACGGCGAGGAGCATCAGCTCGATGGCCATCAGCAGCACGATCAGGTTCTTGCGGTTGAGGAAGATGCCGATCACCGACAGTGCGAACAGGATCGCGCCCACCGAGAGGTAGTGACCGAGCGTCACCGGCCCGAGAGCCAGCGTCATCGCCGGTCTCCGACCGGCGGCTCGGCGGCGCTCGCCGGGTCGCGGGGAGCGGCTTCGGGCTTCATCGACACGATGCGGATCCGGTCGGCCTTCTTCGCCTTGACCTGCTCGGAAGGCGACAGGTGCTTCGAGTCCTTGCGGTCGCGCAGCGTGAGGGAGATGGCGGCGATGATCGCGACCAGGAGGATGACCGCGGCAATCTGCAAGGGGTAGAGATACCGGGTATAGACCTCGATGCCGAGCAGCTTGGTGTTGCCAAGCTTCGCCGCGGCGGCGGAGGCGGCGGGCGCGTCGACGACGTGGAATCCCGGGTACAGCACCGCCGCCATCTCGAGCGCGATGACGACGCCGACGAGGGCGGCGACGGGGAAGTGCTTCCAGAAGCCGGCCCGCAGGGAGCCGACGTCGACGTCGAGCATCATGACGACGAACAGGAACAGCACCATCACGGCGCCGACGTAGACGAGCACGAGGGCGATCGCCAGGAACTCGGCGCGCAGCAGCATCCAGATGCAGGCGGCGCTGAAGAACGCCAGCACCAGGTACAGCGCGGCGTAGACCGGGCTGCGCGCGGTGATGACGCGAAACGCCGCGAACAGCGTCACCGCCGAGAAGACGTAGAAGAGCGCGGTGGGGGTGTCCATGGAGGTGGGTCGCGGCTCGCCTCAGCGATATTTCGCGTCCGCCTCCCGCGATGCCGCGATCTCCTTCTCGTAGCGGTCGCCGACCGCCAGGAGCATGTCCTTGGTGAAGAAGAGGTCGCCCCGCTTCTCGCCGTGGTACTCGAGGATGTTCGTCTCGACGATCGAGTCGACCGGGCAGCTCTCCTCGCAGAAGCCGCAGAAGATGCACTTCGTGAGGTCGATGTCGTAACGCGTGGTGCGCCGCGAGCCGTCCTCCCGGACCTCGCTCTCGATGTTGATGCAGAGCGCCGGGCAGACCGCCTCGCACAGCTTGCAGGCGATGCAGCGCTCCTCGCCGTTCTCGTACCGGCGCAGGGCATGCAGGCCGCGGAAGCGCGGGCTGAGCGGGGTCTTCTCTTCCGGGTACTGGATCGTCACCTTCTTGGACAGGAAGTGACGCCCGGTGAGCCGCATGCCCTTGAAGAGCTCGGTGAGCATGAAGCTCGACAGGAAGTCCTTGATGGGAGATGCCGCAGCCATTCTCTCGGCTTTCATTTCCAGATGTTCCAGGGCGACTGCATGACGAGGCCGACGACGACCAGCCAGACCAGCGTGACGGGGATGAAGATCTTCCAGCCGAGCCGCATGATCTGGTCGTAGCGGAAGCGCGGGAAGGTGGCGCGGACCCACAGGAACATCGTCGCGATGACGAAGGTCTTGGCGAACAGCCAGAACCAGTCCCAGAACCACATCGACGCGACGATCCACTCCGGCGTGGCCATGCCGAACAGCGAGAACGAGATCGGCGCCATCCACCCGCCGAGGAACATGATCGACGCGAGCGCCGAGACCAGGATGATGTTGGCGTACTCGGCGAGGAAGAACATCGCGAACGACATCCCCGAGTACTCGACCATGTGGCCGGCGACGATCTCCGATTCGCCTTCGACGACGTCGAACGGCGCCCGGTTGGTCTCGGCGATGCCGGCGATCACGTAGACGACGAAGATCGGCAGCAGGGGCAGCCAGTTCCAGCTGAGGAAGTTGACGCCGTAGCCGGCGAAGATGCCGCGCGCCTGGCCGGTCACGATGTCGGTCATGTTCAGGCTGGCCGACACCATCAGCACCACGACCAGCGCGAAGCCCATCGCGATCTCGTAGCTCACCATCTGGGCCGAGGCGCGCATCGCGCCGAGGAAGGCGTACTTCGAGTTCGAGGCCCAGCCGGCGATGATGACGCCGTACACCTCGAGCGACATGATCGCCATGATGAAGAGCAGGCCGGCGTTGATGTTGGCGAGGGCGCGGTCGGGCCCGAACGGCACGACGGCCCAGGCGGCGAGCGCCGGCATGATCGTCATGATCGGACCGAGGAAGAAGAGGCCGCGGTTCGCCGCCGTCGGGACGATGATCTCCTTGAAGATCAGCTTCACGGCGTCGGCGATCGGCTGCAGCAGGCCGAGCGGGCCGACCCGGTTCGGCCCGGGCCGGATCTGGCTCCAGCCGATCGCCTTGCGCTCCCACAGCGTCAGATAGGCGACGCAGAGCATCAGCGGCAAGACCAGGGCGCCGATCTTGGCGACCGTCCACATCACGGGCCAGGCGCCACCGAAGGTGGAGCTGCCGAAGGTCGTGATGGCGTCGAAGTTCACGGCAGGTCGCGCGATCAGTGGGCCGGCGCCTGCCGGACGGCATGACGGGTGTCGGGTGCCGCGGCGGCACCGGCCGGCTCGGCCGCAATCTCGACCGGCCCGAACATCGGCCCGAGCGCCGCCGTGAGCGGATGGGCCGCCGCAACGCGGATGACGTTGGAAGCGAGCGAGGGATCGACATGGGCCGCGAGAACCACCGACGACGACCCCTGCGTGACGCGGACCAACGACCCTTCGCCGATGCCGCGCTCGGCCGCCAGCTCGCTCGGGATGCCGGCGCGCGGCGGCCGGGCATCGGCCGTCAGCTGCAGCGGCTTCGAGCGGCGCACGAGCGGATCGGCCGCATGGATCGGCACGTCGGCGATGCGCTCGAGCGCGCTCGAGGTGCCCGCCGGCGCGCTGCTCGTGGCCGCCTTCGCGGCGGATGTCCCTCCGGCCGCGAGCCGGCCCGGAACGGCCGCCACGTCGCCCAAGGCCTCGGCGCGGACCTCGTCCGCGGTCTCGAAGGCGAAGCCGGCCAGCCCGAGCAGGTTGCCGAGCACGCGGAGCACCTTCCACGCAGGACGCGCTTCGCCGAGCGGCTTGACGACGCCACGGAAGCTCTGCACCCGCCCTTCGGCACTGACGAAGGTTCCGGCGGTCTCGGTGAACGGCGAGACGGGCAGCAGCACGTCGGGGCGGTCGTCGCCCGGCGCGGGCTTGAACGCGCTGAGCGACACGACCATCTCGGCCTTGGCGAGCGCGGCGGTGGCCGTGACCGGATCGGCGCAGTCGAGGCTCGGGTCGACGTTGAGGAGCACGCAGGCCTTCAGCGGCGCGTCGGCGGCGAGCATCCGGCTGGCGTCGAGACCTCCGGCCGCCGGGCGCGCGTTCACGAGCTCGGCGCCGACGCTGTTGGCGCCATCGACGAGCCAGCCGAAGCTCGCCCCGGTCTGCTCGGCGATCCAGCGCCCGAGCCGCTCGAGGACGGCGACCTCGGGGTGCTGCGCCGCGCTGCTACCGAGGAGGACCGCCTTGCGCTCGCCGCTCAGGAGCGCCGCGGCGATGGCTCGCGCCTCGTCGCTCTCCCGACCTTCGGCAGGTGCCGGCACGCCCCTGGCCGCGGCGACCGCGCCGGCGATGTCGGCGAGCGCCTGCGGCCAGGCGCTCGGCGCGACCGCCAGACTGGGCCCCATCGCCATCAGCCAGTCGTCGCGCAGCGCGTGCACGCTCATCACCTTGGCGCCGCGCTTGGCCGCGGCACGCAGGCGCACGGCGAGCAGCGGCAGGTCCTTGCGCAGGAACGATCCGACGACGAGCACCCGCTGCAGTTCCGAAAGCGATGCGATCGGCCGGCCGAGCCAGCGGATCGGCCCACCCGGCGGCTGCGGCGCCGCTTCGCGCAGGCGGGTGTCGACGTTGTCGCTGCCGAGGCCACGCACGAGCTTGGCGAGCAGATGCAGTTCCTCGGCCGTGCTCATGGGGTGCGCGAGGGCGCCGACGCTCTGCGGGCCGTGCTCGACGGCGATCTGCGTCAGGCCGCGCGCCACGTAGTCGAGGGCCGCCGTCCAGTCGACCGTCTTCCACTCGCCGCCCTGGCGGATCATCGGCTGCGTCAGGCGTTCCTCGGTGCCGAGCGCTTCGTAGGAGAAGCGGTCGCGGTCGCTGATCCAGCACTCGTTGACGCTCTCGTTCTCGAGCGGCAGAACGCGCATGACGCGCGCGCCCTTGACCTGGACCAGCAGGTTGGTGCCGACCGAGTCGTGCGGGCTCACGCTCTTGCGCCGCGACAGCTCCCAGTTGCGGGCGCGAAAGCGGAACGGCTTGCTCAGCAGTGCGCCGACCGGGCACAGGTCGATCATGTTGCCGGAGAGCTCGGAGTCGACGGTGTCGCCGGCGACGGTGGTGATCTCCGAGTGCTCGCCCCGGTTGATCATGCCGAGCTCCATCACGCCGGCGACCTCGATGCCGAAGCGGACGCAGCGCGTGCAGTGGATGCAGCGGTTCATCTCCTGCATGGAGATGAGCGGGCCGACATCCTTCGGGTACACCACCCGCTTGTCTTCGTCGTAGCGCGAGGTGGATGCGCCGTAGCCGACGGCGAGGTCCTGCAGCTGGCACTCCCCGCCCTGGTCGCAGATGGGGCAGTCGAGGGGGTGGTTGATGAGCAGGAACTCCATCACCCCCTGCTGCGCGTTGATCGCCTTGTCGCTGCGCGTGCGGACGATCATGCCCTGCGTGACGGGCGTGGCGCAGGCCGGCATCGGCTTGGGCGCCTTCTCGATATCGACCAGGCACATCCGGCAGTTGGCCGCGATGCTCAGCTTCTTGTGATAGCAGAAGTGCGGGATGTAGGTGCCCGCGGCGTCGGCAGCATGCATGACCATGCTGCCCTCCGGCACCGACACCTTCTTGCCGTCGAGGTCGATCTCGATCATCGCGACACCTTCTCGAGCGGGCCGCCCTTCGGCGCTCCCGGGTGCAGCCCGTACTGCAGGCTCGCCGCGGCGGCCGTGAGCTCCGGATGCAAGGTCTTGGCCGGGCCGATCAGGCGTGCGTCGGGCGGCGTCTCGCGCTGCTCGATGAGGGCGATGAACTCGTCCTTGAAGTGCTTGATCATGGCCCGCACGGGCATCGCCGCGGCATCGCCGAGCGCGCAGATCGTCCGGCCCTGGATGTTGTCGGAGACGGAATTCAACAGCTCGATGTCGGCGAGGCGCCCCTGGCCCTGGGTGATGCGTTCGATCATGCGGTACAGCCAGCCCGTTCCCTCGCGGCAGGGCGTGCACTGGCCGCAGCTTTCGTGCATGTAGAAGTACGAGAGGCGGAGCAGCGAGTGGACCATCGAGCGCGAGTCGTCCATCACGATCACCGCGCCCGAACCGAGCATCGACCCGGCCTTGGCGATGGAGTCGTAGTCCATCGTCACCTCGTTCATGATCGCCGCCGGCAGCACCGGCGCCGACGAGCCGCCCGGGATCACCGCCTTCAGGCTGCGCCCTTCCGGCACGCCGCCGGCGAGCTCGAGCAGCTTCGTGAACGGCGTGCCCAGCGGCACCTCGTAGTTGCCGGGCTTCTGCACGTCGCCGACCACGGAGAAGATCTTGGTGCCGCCGTTGTTCGGCTTGCCGACCTCGAGATAGGCGGTTCCGCCATTGAGGATGATCCACGGCACCGCGGCGAAGGTCTCGGTGTTGTTGATCGTGGTCGGCTTGCCGTAGAGGCCGAAGCTCGCCGGAAACGGCGGCTTAAAGCGCGGCTGGCCCTTCTTGCCCTCGAGCGACTCGAGCAGCGCCGTCTCCTCGCCGCAGATGTAGGCGCCGAAGCCGTGGCAGGCGTGCAGCTGGAAGCTCCAGCTCGAGCCGAGCAGGTTGTCGCCCAGGTAGCCGGCGGCCCGCGCTTCCTCGAGGGCTTCCTCGAAGCGCTCGTAGACCTCAAAGATCTCGCCGTGGATGTAGTTGTAGCCGACCGCCGTGCCCATGGCGTACGCGGCGATGATCATCCCCTCGATGACCATGTGCGGGTTGAACATCAGGAGGTCGCGGTCCTTGCAGGTCCCCGGCTCGCCCTCGTCGGAATTGCAGACCAGGTACTTCGGGCCGGGAAACTGGCGCGGCATGAAGCTCCACTTCAGCCCGGTCGGGAAGCCCGCGCCGCCGCGACCGCGCAGGCCGGACGCCTTCACCTCGGCGATGACCTGCTCCGGCGTCATGCCCTTGCCTTCGCCCTGCTCGAGGATCTTCTCGACCGCCTTGTAGCCGCCGCGCGCCTTGTAGTCGCCGATGCGCCAGTTCGTGCCGTCGAGGCCGGCGTAGATCTGCGGCTCGATGTGGCGGCCGTGAAAGCAGGTCTCCCGGCCGGTGGCCTGGAAGCGGGAAAGATCGAGGGTCGGTGTCATGTCGCGTTCGCCGGCGTGGCGTGGCGGAGCGTGGCGACCAGCTCGTCGAGCCGGTCGTCGCTCATGAAGCTCAGCATCTGCCGGTCGTTGACTAGCATGACCGGCGCGTCGGCACAGGCGCCGAGGCACTCGGCCTTCTGCACGGTGAAGGCGCCGTCGCTCGTCGTGCCGCCTTCCTCCACGTGGAGGCTGCTGCACAGATGTTCAAGCGCGTGCTGGCCGCCGCGCAGCTGGCACGGCAGGTTGGTGCAGACGTTCAGCTTGAAGCGGCCGACCGGCTTCTGGTTGTACATGTTGTAGAAGGTCGTCACCTCGTGCACGGCGATGACCGGCATGCCGAGCGCTTCGGCGACCAGCGCCTCGTCCTCGGGAGAGACGAAGCCGTGCTCCTTCTGCAGCACGGCGAGGCACGCGATCACCGCCGACGCCTTGTGCTCGGCCGGGTACTTGGCGATCTCCCGCTCGAAGCGGCGTGCCGCGTCCTCGGAGAGCAGGGCCTGCACGGGGGCCGGCGCGTTCATCGATCGATCTCTCCGAAGACGATGTCCATCGTGCCGATGATCGCGACGGCGTCGGCGATCATGTGGCCGCGCGCCAGCTCGTCGAGCGCGGCGAGGTGCGGGAAGCCGGGGGCGCGGATCTTCAGCCGGTACGGCTTGTTGGCGCCGTCGCTGACGATGTAGACGCCGAACTCGCCCTTGGGCCCCTCGACGGCCGCGTAGGCCTCGCCCTCGGGCACGCGGAAGCCTTCGGTGAACAGCTTGAAGTGGTGGATGAGGTCTTCCATGCCCGACTTCATGTCGAGGCGGGATGGCGGCGCCACCTTGTGGTTGCCGGTGATCACCGGGCCTGGGTTGGCGCGCAGCCAGTCGATGCACTGCCGGATGATCCGGTTGGACTGCCGCATCTCCTCGACCCGGATCAGGTAGCGGTCGTAGGTGTCGCCGTTGACGCCGAGCGGGACGTCGAAGTCGACGCGGTCGTAGACGTCGTAGGGCTGGTGCTTGCGCAGGTCCCACAGCACGCCGGAGCCGCGCAGCATCGGGCCGGTGAAGCCGAGGTTGATCGCGCGCTCGGGCGTGACGACGCCGATGCCAACCGTGCGCTGCTTCCAGATGCGATTGTCGGTGAGGAGGGTCTCGTACTCGTCGACCTTGGCCGGGAAGCGCTGCACGAAGTCGTCGATGAAGTCGAGCAGCGAGCCCTGCCGGTTCTCGTTGAGCTCGCGCGTCGCCTTGGCGCCGCGGATCTTCGACTCGCGGTACTGCGGCATGGTGTCGGGCAGGTCGCGATAGACGCCGCCCGGCCGGAAGTAGGCCGCGTGCATGCGGGCGCCCGAGGCGGCCTCGTACATGTCGAAGAGGTCCTCGCGCTCGCGGAAGCAGTAGATGAAGATGTTCATCGCGCCGCAGTCGAGGCCGTGCGCGCCGAGCCACATCAGGTGGTTCATCAGCCGCGTGATCTCGGCGTACATCACGCGGATGTACTGGGCCCGGATCGGCACGTCGACGCCCAGCAGCTTCTCGATGGCCAGGCAGTAGCCGTGCTCGTTGCACATCATCGAGACATAGTCCAGCCGGTCCATGTACGGGAGCGACTGGATGTACGTGCGGGTCTCAGCGAGCTTCTCGGTCGCGCGATGGAGCAGCCCGATGTGCGGGTCGGCGCGCTGGATCACCTCGCCGTCGAGCTCGAGGACGAGCCGGAGCACCCCGTGCGCAGCCGGATGCTGCGGACCGAAGTTCAGCGTGTAGTTCTTGATATCGGCCATCTAGTGGAGGCCGCCGTAGTTGTCTTCGCGGATGACGCGCGGAACGATCTCGCGCGGCTCGATGGTGATCGGCTGGTAGATGACGCGCTTCTGCTCGGGGTCGTAGCGCATCTCGACGTTGCCCGAGACCGGGAAGTCCTTGCGGAACGGATGGCCGATGAAGCCGTAGTCGGTGAGGATGCGGCGCAGGTCGAGGTGGCCATCGAAGATGATGCCGAAGAGGTCGAAGGCCTCGCGCTCGAACCAGTTGGCGGCGCTCCAGACCTCGGTGATCGACGCGATCTGCGGCACGTCGTCGTCGGGGCAGAACACCTTGAGGCGGACGCGCCAGTTCTTGCTGATCGACAGCAGGTGCGACACCACGCAGTAGCGCGGCCCTTCCCACGGTGCGTCGCGGTAGCTGGAATAGTCGACGCCGCACAGGTCCATCAGCTGCTCGAACCGGAGCGCCTCGTGATCGCGCAGGGTGCGGGCCACGTCGAGGTAATCGGCGTTGCCGACCGTGACGGTGAGCTCGCCATAGGCGCGCTCGAGCTTCTTCAGGCGCGAGCCGAGCTGCGCCGTCAGGGCTTCCTGCAGGACGTCCAGCGAATTCATGGCGGGGGCAGGGCTATCGGGCAATCGTCGTCTCGCGCCGGATCTTGGCCTGCAGCTGCAGCACGCCGTAGAGCAGCGCCTCGGCCGTCGGCGGGCAGCCGGGCACGTAGACGTCGACCGGCACGATGCGGTCGCAGCCGCGCACGACCGAGTAGCTGTAGTGGTAGTAGCCGCCGCCGTTGGCGCACGAGCCCATCGAGATGACCCAGCGCGGCTCGGCCATCTGGTCGTAGACCTTGCGCAGCGCCGGCGCCATCTTGTTGCAGAGCGTGCCGGCGACGATCATGAGATCGCTCTGGCGCGGACTCGGCCTGAAGAGCATGCCGAAACGGTCGATGTCGTAGCGCGCCGCGCCAGCATGCATCATCTCGACCGCGCAGCAGGCCAGGCCGAAGGTCATCGGCCACAGCGAGCCGGTCTTCGACCAGTTGATCACGGAGTCGAGGCTCGTGGCGACGAAGCCTTCCTTGAGTACGCCGTCGAGGCTCATGTCATTCCCAGTCCAGGGCGCCCTTCTTCCACTCGTAGATGAAGCCGACGACGAGAATCCCAAGGAAAAGCATCATGGCCCAGAACCCCGCCGGGCCGATCTCCTTCAGCGCCACGGCCCACGGAAACAGGAAGGCGATCTCCAGGTCGAAAAGGATGAAGAGGATGGCGACGAGGTAGTAGCGCACGTCGAACTTCATGCGCGCGTCCTCGAAGGCCTCGAAGCCGCATTCGTAAGGGGAGTTCTTGGCCTCGTCCGGACGCCGGGGGCCGAGAAGGAAACCGAGCACCTGCGGCGCCACGCCGACCGCCACCCCGACGAGGATGAAGAGGATGACCGGCAGGTAGGGGTCGAGAGTCATGCTGGTTCTGGTGCCGACGGCGAGACTCGAACTCGCACAGCTTTCGCCACTACCCCCTCAAGATAGCGTGTCTACCAATTTCACCACGTCGGCGGCGTTCGTCAGGGTGCTCGGCTGGCGTGAGGATGGGCTCGCCGGGCAACTGCGCATTCTACCTGCACGCCCTCGCGCACTCGGGCTCGGGGCGACTGCTGTCGGCTTGGCCGGCGCTGCGCCGCGGGCCCTATTTCTGCGGGATGGCACCGGCACCCGAGGCGCTCGGTGCGACAGGCGCGGCGGGGACGGCCGGCGCGACCGGCGCAGGCGCGCTTCCGCCCGATCCGGTCGGCACGGCAGGCGCGGCGCGCGGGATCTGTCCGGCGCCCGAGGCGGGCAGCAGCGGGGCCGATGCCCCGGCGGCGGGCCGGTCGAGGACGCTTCCCGTCGTCGCCCGCGGCCGATCGTGGGCGGTGTACGCCAGGGCGAGCGTGCAGAGGAAGAAGACGCCGGCGCAGACGGCCGTGGAGCGGGACAGGAAGTTCGCGCTGCCGGTCGCACCGAAGAGGCTTCCGGAGGCGCCGCTGCCGAACGACGCCCCCATGTCCGCGCCCTTGCCGTGCTGGATCAGGACCAGCCCGATCATCACCAGCGCCGTCACGATCTGCAGCGCCAGGACGAGATTCATGACCATGTTCATTTTTTGGATGCGGCTCCGTGAGGTCGGGCGCGGCTCAAGCCGCTGCCTGGCAGATGGCGATGAAGTCCGACGCCTTGAGCGAGGCGCCGCCGATCAGGCCGCCGTCGATGTCTGGCTCGGCAAAGAGCTGGGCGGCGTTGTCCGCCTTGACGCTGCCGCCGTAGAGCAGGCGAACGGCGCCGCCCTCCTGGCCGGCACGCGCACGCAGCGTCGACCGAAGCAAGCCGTGCACCGCCTGCGCCTGCTGCGGCGAGGCCGTCTTGCCGGTGCCGATCGCCCACACCGGCTCGTAGGCGACGACGCAGCCGGCCATGCGCTCGCCGAGACGCTCGATCGCCGCCGCCAGCTGACGCACGACGACCGACTCGGTCGCGCCCGCCTCCCTTTGGGCGAGAGTCTCGCCGACGCAGACGATGGGCACCAGGCCGTGTTCGAGGCATCTCTCGGCCTTGTCGGCGACCAGCGCGTCGCTTTCCCCGTGCAGGGCGCGGCGCTCGGAGTGGCCGACGATGACGAAGCTGCAACCGAACTCGGCCAGCATGGCCGCCGAGATCTCGCCGGTGAACGCACCGGACGCGTGTGGCGAGCAGTCCTGCGCGCCCCAGCGCACGGCGCTGCCCGCGAGTTCCGTGCCGACGTCGCCGAGATAGACGGCGGGCGGGCAGACGGCCACGTCGCAGCCGGCCAGGTCGGCGCCCTTCAGGCTCGACAGCAGCGCCGCGTTGGCCGCCCGGGCGCCGTTCATCTTCCAGTTGCCGACGACGAGCTTGCGACGGCTCGGGCCGACTGGGCCAGCCGGTGCTGCTACCACGCGAGCACCAGCTTGCCGATGTGGCGGTTCGACTCCATCAACGCGTGCGCCCGTGCGGCATCGGCCGCCGGGAACACCTCGTGGATCACGGGCTTCACGGTGCCGGCCTCGAGCCACGGCCAGACCGTGCGCTTCAGCGCCGCCGCGATGGCCGCCTTGAAGGCGACCGGCCGGGGCCGCAGCGTCGAGCCGCTGATCGTCAGGCGCTTGCGCAGCACCAGCCCGGCATCGACCTTGGAATCGATGCCGCCCTGGATGGCGATGATGACGATGCGGCCATCCTCGGCCAGGCACTTCAGCTCGCGCAGGACGTAGTCGCCGGCGACCATGTCGAGGACCACGTCGACACCCTTGCCGTCGGTCAGCCGAAGGACCTCGGCGCTGAAATCCTCGCTCCGGTAGTTGATCGCGTGGTCGGCACCGAGGGAGAGGCAGGCGCTCGCCTTTTCCTCCGAGCCGACAGTGACGATGACGTGTGCACCCCAGGCCTTGGCCAGCTGGATCGCCGTCACGCCGATGCCGCTGCTGCCGCCCTGCACCAGCAGCGTCTCGCCGGGCTGGAGCCGAGCGCGATCGAAGACGTTCGACCAGACGGTGAAGAAGGTCTCCGGCAGGCTCGCCGCCTCGATGTCGGTGAGCCGTGACGGCGTCGGCAGGCATTGGCCCACGGGAGCGACGCAATGCTCCGCGTAGCCTCCGCCCGCCACCAGCGCGCAGACGCGATCGCCGACGCGCAGGCCCGCCGCCTTCAGCGCGGCTTCGTCGCCGGCCTCGACCGCGCCCGCGACCTCCAGGCCGGGGAGGTCGGACGCGCCCGGCGGCACCGGATACAGGCCCTTCCTCTGCAGCACGTCGGGCCGGTTCACGCCCGACGCCGCGACGCGGATGAGCGCTTCCCCCGCGCCGGCCTCGGGCTTCGGCCGCTCGGTGAGCCGAAGCACCTCCGGCTTGCCGGGTGCCGTGATCTCGATCGCTTTCACTGCCGTGCCCGCGGCTAGTCGTGCATCGCGTGCTCGCGCGGCGGCGTGTCGCGATCGAGCAGGACCTTCATCGACAGCTTGACTCGACCCTTGTCGTCGGTCTCGAGCACCTTGACGCGGACGACCTGGCCTTCCTGCAGGAAGTCGGTGACCTTCTCGACCCGCTGATGCGCGATCTGGCTGATGTGCAGGAGGCCGTCCTTGCCAGGCAGCAGGTTCACCAGGGCCCCGAAGTCGAGGATCTTGGTGATGGCCCCCTCGTAGATCTTCCCGACCTCGACCTCGGCCGTGATCTCCTCGATGCGCTTGCGGGCAAAGGCCGCCTTCTCGGCATCTGTCGAGGCGATCGTGATCGTGCCGTCTTCGCCGATGTCGATCGTGCAGCCGGTCTCCTCGGTCAGCGCCCGGATCGTCGAGCCGCCCTTGCCGATCACGTCGCGGATCTTCTCGGGGTTGATCTTCATCGTGTAGAGGCGCGGCGCGAACTGCGACACCTCGGCCTTCGCTCCGCCGAGCGCTTCCTGCATCTTGCCGAGGATGTGCAGGCGGGCCTCCTTGGCCTGCGCCAGCGCCACCTGCATGATCTCCTTCGTGATCCCCTGGATCTTGATGTCCATCTGCAGCGCCGTGACGCCGGTCGTCGTACCCGCGACCTTGAAGTCCATGTCGCCGAGGTGATCCTCGTCGCCGAGGATGTCGGTCAGGACGGCGAAGCGGTTGCCTTCCTTGATCAGGCCCATGGCGATGCCGGCGACGTGCGCCTTGAGCGGCACGCCGGCGTCCATCAGCGCCAGGCAGCCGCCGCAGACCGACGCCATGGACGACGAGCCGTTCGACTCCGTGATCTCCGAGACGACGCGCATCGAGTACGGGAACTCGCCGCGGTCGGGCAGCACCGCCACGAGCGCGCGCTTGGCGAGCCGGCCGTGGCCGATCTCGCGCCGCTTCGGCGTGCCGACGCGGCCCGTCTCGCCGGTGGCGAACGGAGGCATGTTGTAGTGCAGCATGAAGTGCTCGCTGTACTCGCCGGCGAGCGCATCGATCTTCTGCGAGTCGCGGTCGGTGCCGAGCGTGGCCGCCACCAGCGCCTGCGTCTCGCCGCGGGTGAACAGCGACGAGCCGTGGACCCGCGGCAGCACGCCGTTGCGGATCTCGATGGGGCGCACCGTGCGGGTGTCGCGCCCGTCGATGCGCGGCTCGCCGGCGAGGATCTGGCTGCGAACGATCTTCGCCTCGATCTCGAACAGCAGGTTGTCGACCTTGATCGGGTCGTGCTCCACGCCAGCGGCAACGAGCGCCGCCTTGGCGGAGGCATACGCTTCGCGCGTGGCCTGCGTGCGCGCCTGCTTGAGGCGGATCTGGTAGGCGGCGCGGATGGCGCTTTCCGCCTGCGCCGTCACCCGTTCGATCAGGGCCTCGTCCTTGGCCGGCGGCTGCCAGTCCCAAGCCGGCTTGCCCGCGTCGCGGATCAGCTCGTTGATGGCAGCGATCGCGACGTTGCCCTGCTCATGGCCGAACACGACGCCGCCGAGCATGACCTCCTCGGTCAGCTGCCGGGCTTCAGATTCGACCATCAGCACCGCCGCCTGCGTGCCGGCGACGACGAGATCCATCTGCGTCTCGGCCATCTGGCTGCGCGTCGGATTGAGCACGTACTGGCCGTCGATGTAGCCGACGCGCGCCGCGCCGATCGGCCCGTTGAACGGAATGCCGGAGATGCCAAGCGCCGCGCTCGCGCCGATCAGGGCAGGGATGTCGGCGGCGATCTCGGGGTTCAGCGAGAGCACGTGAATGATCACCTGCACCTCGTTGTAGAAGTTCTCCGGGAAGAGCGGACGCAGCGGCCGGTCGATCAGCCGGGAGGTGAGCGTCTCGAGCTCGCTCGGGCGGCCTTCGCGCTTGAAGAAGCTGCCCGGGATCTTGCCGGCGGCATACGTCTTCTCGATGTAGTCGACGGTGAGCGGGAAGAAGTCCTGGCCCTGCTTGGCTTCCTTGCGCGCCACGACGGTGGCGAGCACCACGGTGTCCTCGATGCTGACGACCACGGCACCGCCCGACTGGCGGGCGATCTCGCCCGTCTCGAGGGTGACGGTCTGCTGGCCCCACTGGAAGCTCTTGGTGACCTTGTTGAAGATGCTCATGTCCGGTTCTCCTTTTCGTGTCGGGCGCCTTCGGGGCGGCGCCGATTCCCGGAACGCGGCTGGGGGCGAAATGCCATTCCAGGGGTGCTCGCCGACGGGCGCGAACATCGGTGGAATGACACAGCGTCGCCATCGCGGCCGCTCGTTCCCACGGCCGAGAGCCTGCCGGTCGATGCCGGTCGGGCTCGCGGCTCCTCGCGGCCTACTTGCGCAGGCCCAGCTTCTGGATCAGGGCCGTATAGCGCTCTGCGTCGGTGCCCTTCAGGTACGTCAGCAGGCTCTTGCGGCGGTTGACCATCTTCAGCAGGCCGCGCCGGCCGTGATGGTCTTTCAGGTGGGTCTTGAAGTGCGGCGTCAGCTCGTTGATGCGATCCGTGAGCAAGGCGACTTGCACCTCGGTCGATCCGGTATCCGCACCGCTTCGCGCGTGCGCCTTGACGATTTCCGCCTTGTGTTCGGGGCTGGCTGGCATCTCGTTTCCTGGGTGTGAAACCGAGCGCCCGCCGGGAGCGGTGCTGCGGTTTCGTGCTGGACTTGCGAGCACCGGTGAAACCGACCGGTGTCGTGCGGGGTCGCTGCAGGGGCAGCAAGCCGATGATTATAGGGGCACGTGCTGGGGCGAGCCGGCCACGCCCATGGGCTGCCCGGCGTCTTCGAGCGGCCACCGCGGGCGGACGTCGAAGGCGTAGCCGGCGGACGGCGTGGCGAGCCCTCGCTGCAGGCGCATCGCCGCGGCGAGCGCGATCATGGCGCCGTTGTCGGTGCACAAGGCGAGCTCGGGGTAGTGCACCCGCGCTCCAGCTCGAGCGCAGGCGCTGTCAAGGCGGCAGCGCAGCAACGCGTTGGCACCGACCCCTCCGGCGACCACGAGGCTGGCCAGCCCCGTCGCCTCCAGAGCTCCCAGCGACCGGCGCACCAGGATGTCGACGATCGCCTCCTGCGTCGAGGCGGCGAGGTCGGCGCGCGCCTGCTCGCATGTCGCGCCCTCGAGCTTGACGGCGTGCGTCCGCACCGCCGTCTTCAGACCGGCGAAGGAGAAGTCGAGCGTGTCTCGATTCAGCAGCGGCCGCGGCAGCGTGTAGGCGCCGGGGTCGCCGAACTCCGCCAGGCGGGCCAGCGCCGGCCCGCCCGGGTAGCCGAGCCCGAGCAGCTTGGCCGACTTGTCGAACGCTTCTCCGGCGGCATCGTCGATGGTGTCCCCGAGCAGCCGGTAGCGACCCACGTCGTCGACGCGCAGCAACTGGGTGTGTCCGCCGGACACCAGCAAGGCGACGAAGGGGAAGCTCGGCGGCTCGGCCGAGAGGAAGGGAGACAGCAGATGGCCCTCCAGATGATGAACGCCGATGGCCGGTCGAGCCAGCGCGGCGGCCAGCGCGCAGGCGAGGCCTGCTCCGACGAGCAAGGCGCCGGCAAGGCCCGGGCCGCGCGTGTAAGCCACCGCATCGATGCCCGCCAACGGAATCGCAGCGCGCCCGAGCACCTGCTCGGCGAGCGGCACGACGCGACGGATGTGGTCGCGCGAGGCGAGCTCCGGCACGACGCCGCCGTACGCCGCGTGCATGTCGATCTGGCTGTGCAGCGCGTGCGCCAGCAGGCGCGGAGTGCCCGTCGCGTCGGCACGGACGAGGGCCACCCCCGTTTCATCGCACGAGGTTTCGATCCCGAGGACGTTCACCAGGAAAGTCTACGTTTCCTCGGTCCGGAACGAAGAAACCCGCCGCGACCCCTGACGGGTCGGACGGGTTCGTTGGGCCCGCACGCCGCGCGGGCCGAAGAAGCAGCAGCGGGTGCTAGAACCAGCCCCCGTTGGGGCCGCAGGCTGCGCTGCTCCATCCGCCGTTCGGACCGGCACCGGAGATCAGGGCGAGCAACTTGGCGTCGAGCAGGACGGGCCCGGTCGACTGGGGCGTCTTGACCTCGACCGGCGTCGAGGAAGTCTGGGGTTGCGGCTGCTGCATGACTGCTCCTTTTGCGGCGTCGTGCGCTCCATCCGCGCACCGCGTCATTCCATCAGCGCGGTCAAACGAGCGTAACTGTCAACTCTTACAGTGTGCAGCACTGCACGGAAGTGGCATGTACTGCACTTCAGCGACTCGCAAACGTGGCCCGGCAGAGGTGCCGCGGCCGACAGGCGTCTAGCGGATCAAGCCGAGCCGAAGCGCCTTCAGGACAGCCTGGTGCTTGTTGACGCAGTCGAGCTTGTGGGTGGCGTTGTTCACGTGCAGGGCGGCCGTTCGCTCGCTGATGCCGAGCAGGTTGCCGACCTCCCACGCCGTCTTGCCCTCCATCGTCCAGCGCAGCGTCTCGAGCTCGCGCGGGGTGAGCGACGGAGCGCCCGGCGCGCTCATGACAGGCGTGAGGATGCGCAGCGCGGCGTCCTGGGCATGCACCGCGAACAGCTGCAGATCGGCCACCAGGCGGGTGATCTCCGCGGCGTCGGGCGGCACCGGCTGGTCACGATCGACGCCGAGGAAGAAATGGCGGCCTTCCGGCATGTGCAGGGCCATGGCGATCCCGTGCCGGTAGCCGAATCTCGCCTGCTCCTCCCACTTGTCCCCCAGTCCCTGTGACAAGTAGGTGCCCTGGTCCCAGATGATGGGCATGCTGTGCCGCTTGCAGTGCTGCATCACCGGATCCCGGCGCCAGTTCTCCCGGTTCTGGAACAGCTCGCGGTAGGCACGCGGCGTGTTGTCGACGGTGATGAACTCGGCCTCGCCGAGCAGGTGGTCGATGACCACCGTTGCCGAGACGGTCTCGAAGCCGAGGCGCCTCGTGAAGCCGACGACCTCCTCCTGGAGCTCGTCGCGGTTGCGGCTCTTGAGGACGGACGTGAAACCGCTTTGCAGCATGCGGCTCAGGCCCCCTCGAGCAACGCGTCGTTCCGGCTCGATCGCTTCACCATCACCTGACAACTCTGACAGCTTTCAAACGCGCGGGGCCTTGCGACACTGGTCCGCCTCGAACTTCGAAGGACATTGCCATCGACTCGACAACAACCATGACTCCCGCCTGGATCGTTTGTGCTTGGCCCCCCCTATTGTGGCAGGCCAGTCGCGCGCCGCAGTTGCATTTGACTCACCTGGGAACGCGCGTGTTGACTTTGGGCGACGACGATTGCCTTTGCTGCGGCCAGACCCTGTGGGGCGACGAGAGCGAGGCGCAGTCAGCCGGCGTGGCCTGGGACTGGGTGCAGATCCAGCACGGCGTCGTCGCCATGGCCGACCCGCTCGGGCTGGTCACCAACTTGAAGCTGCTCGACGACGAAGGGGAAGCCCTGAACAACGTCGAAGCGGCCGTGCAGCTGCATCAGTTGGTGTATTCCCTGCCATGGCAGACGGAGGTCCGGCGCGCGCTGGACCAGGTCGCGTCCTAGATCCCGATGCGTACCGCCCGGAGGGCCGACGGTTCGCACTGTCGCAAATATCACGAAGGGCTTGCGACACAAGCTTTCTGGGCCCGGCGCCACGCGTTAGGCTCGCTCCCCCGTGGTGCAGGTCTTCGACCTTCGCTGCGGACCACCCGATGAAAGAGTACCGCCTCCTTGCCTGGCCCGAACACTCGGCCGAATTCCGGCGCACCGCGCACCGGCGTGTGTTGAGCGAGATGTCGCTGCGCTACATGACCGTGGCGCAGCTCGCCGAGGTGAGCGGGCTCAAGAAGCCGCAGGTCCGGGCCTTCGTGGAGATGCTCGACGCCAAGGCGCTGATCGCCGAGCGCGACAACAGCGCGCCCGACTCCTCCCTCGATGCGGTCAGCGCCTGGGGGTGGCTTCGCCGCGCGATCAACGTCACGTCCGATCGGCGCTAGTTCTGCGAGGGCGGCAGCCCTAGTGCTTTTCCTTGGCGTGGTTGATCGAGTACTTCGGTATCTCGACCGTGACGTCCTCCCGCGCCACGATCGCCTGACACGACAAGCGCGACGTCGGTTCGAGGCCCCAGGCTCGGTCGAGGAGATCCTCCTCGCTCTCGTCGAGCTCGCCGAGCGACTTGAAGCCGGCACGAACGACGACATGACACGTCGTGCAGGCGCAGCTCATCTCGCAGGCGTGCTCGATCTCGATCCCGTTCTCGAGCAGCGCCTCGCAGATCGACACCCCGGGCGCGGCCTCGATCTCGCGCCCCTGCGGACAGTACTCGGCGTGCGGCAGGACCTTGATGATCGGCACCCTCAGATCTCCTCGATCCGCCGCCCCGCGAGCGCCCGTCGCATGCTGCGGTTCATGCGCGCGGCAGCGAACGACTCCGTGGCCGCGGCGAGGGCCTTCGCCGCCGCCTCGATGGCCATCCTGTCGTCCCCTCGACTGGCTTCGCGCAGCGCCGCGCTCGAGCGCTCGATCTCGGCGCGCTGCTGCTCGTCGAGCAGGTCGCCGTCAGCGGCGATGGCCGTGACGGTTCCGGCGAGGAGCCGCTCGGCGTCGACGCGTGCCTCGCGCAGGCTGCGCTCGACCATGTCCGCCTCGGCGGCCCGGAAGCCCTCTCCCAGCATCCGTGCGACCTCGTCGTCCGACAGGCCATAGCTCGGCTTGACTGTGACCGAGGCCTCGATGCCGGTGCCCTCCTCGCGCGCCGCGACCTGCAGAAGCCCGTCGGCGTCGACCGTGAAGCTCACGCGGATCCGCGCTGCGCCGGCGACCATGGGCGGAATGCCGCGCAGCTCGAAGCGGGCGAGCGACCGGCAATCGGCCACGAGGTCACGCTCGCCCTGGATCACGTGGATGGCCATCGCCGTCTGGCCGTCCTGGAAGGTGGTGAAGACCTGCGCCCGAGCGGTCGGGATCGGGCTGTTGCGGGGGATGATGCGCTCGACGAGGCCGCCCATCGTCTCGACACCGAGGGACAGCGGAAGCACGTCGAGCAGGAGCAGGTCGCCTGCGCCCTGGTTGCCAGCCAGCGCGTCGGCCTGACGGGCGGCGCCGAGCGCCACCACCTGGTCGGGATCGAGGTCGATCAGGGGCTCGCGCCCGAAGAAATCGGCCACCGCGCGACGCACGAGCGGCATGCGCGTCGACCCACCCACCATCACCACGCCGTCGATGTCGGCCTTGCCGACCTTGGCATCACGAACCGCCTGGCGCACCGCCGCGATCGTCCGCTCGATCCACGGCCGGGCGACCTCCTCTAGCTCCTCGCGACGCACCGCGATGTCCAGCGCCCGCCCGCCCAGCACGACGCTGAACATCGCCTCCTCGCTCGTCGACAGCGCCTCCTTGGCGCGCCTCGCCGCCGTGGCAGCGGCGCGGCGACCGTGCGGCCCGTTCGCCTCGACGCCGGCGCGCGCCAGGATGCGGCCCGCGAACGCGGCGTCGATGTCGTCGCCGCCGAGCGCGGAGTCGCCGCCGGTGGCGATCACCTCGAAGACGCCTCGGGTCATCCGCAGCAGCGAGATGTCGAAGGTGCCGCCACCGAGGTCGTAGACGGCATAGAGCCCCTCGCTCGCGTTGTCAAGGCCATAGGCGATGGCAGCGGCCGTCGGCTCGCTGACGAGTCGCAGCACCTTCAGCCCGGCGAGCTGGGCCGCGTCCTTGGTCGCTTGGCGCTGCGCATCGTCGAAGTACGCGGGAACCGTGACGACGGCGCCGAACACGTCGTCGGCGAAGGTGTCCTCGGCACGCTGGCGCAGTGTGGCCAGGATCTCGGCCGAGATCTCCACAGGCGACTTGATGCCCGCCACGGTGCGCACGCGGACCATGCCGGCCGCCTGGTCGAAGTCGTAGGGCAAGGGACCGGCCCGTGCGACGTCGGCCAGGCCGCGTCCCATGAGCCGCTTCACCGACACGATGGTGTTGTGCGGATCGCTCGCGGCCGCCTCGAGCGCTCGAGCGCCGACGATGGCCCGGCCGCGTTCGAGGTAGCGAACCGCCGACGGGAGGATGACCTCGCCAGTCGCATCGGGCAGGCACTCGGCGACCCCGTTGCGGACCGCGGCGACGAGGGAATGCGTGGTGCCCAGGTCGATGCCGACGGCGTGCCGTCGCTGGTGCGGGTCGGGCGAGGCGCCCGGCTCCGAGATCTGCAGCAGCGCCATCAGCGCTCCTCCGCGGCTTTGCGCTCGTCGACGTCATCGGCAAAGCGCTCGACGAACATCAGGGCCCGAACCTGTGCCGCGGCCGAGGCGAAATCGCGCCGCTCGTCGAGAGTTGCGGCGAGGCGCTCGTAGGCGTCGGCACGGTACGCGTCCAGCTCCGCGGCGACGCTATGCAGCTCGGCGGCGCCACGGGCTTCCTCGAGCGCATCGCGCCAGGCCATCTGCTGCACCAGGAAGTCTTCCGGCATGGCCGTGTTGTCCTCGGCACGGATCGGCGCCCCGTTCAGCTCGCAGAGGTAGGCGGCGCGCCGCAAGGGGTCCCTCAGGCGCTCGTAGCCCTCGTTGACGCGGACCGCCTGCTGCATCGCCCGGCGCCGCGACGCCGCGTCGGCGGCAGCGAAGCGATCGGGATGGACCTCGGCCTGCAGCCGGCGCCGGCGCGCGTCGAGCTCGGCGCCGTCGAGCGCGAAGCGGCGCGGCAAGCCGAAAAGTTCGAAGTCGTCGACGTCGAGCAGCATGGATGAGAGGAAAAAGAGAAGGGCCCGCGACGCGGGCCCCGCCGAACCCAGCGTGATCGAGCTAGACGCGGAACGATTCACCGCATCCGCAGCGATCCTTCTCGCGCGGGTTGTGGAACTTGAAGCCTTCGTTGAGGCCTTCGCGGACAAAGTCGAGCTCGGTGCCATCGATGTAGGGCAGGCTCTTCGGATCGACGATCACCTTGACGCCGTGCTCCTCGAAGACGTGGTCCTCGGGGGCGAAGTCGTCCGCGTACTCGAGCTTGTAGGCCAGGCCCGAGCAGCCCGTGGTCTTCACGCCCAGCCGGACGCCCACGCCCTTGCCGCGCTTGCCGAGGTAGCGCGTGACGTGGCGGGCTGCCGCTTCGGTGAGGGTAACGGACATGGTCAAGCGGGCGTGGTCACGGCCTCCGCCGCCGCCTCCCGTGCGTGCTTGGCCTGGTAGTCCTTCACCGCCGCCTTGATCGCATCTTCGGCAAGGATCGAGCAGTGGATCTTCACGGGCGGCAGCGCCAGCTCCTTGGCGATCTGCGTGTTCTTGATCGTGAGCGCCTCGTCGAGCGACTTGCCCTTGACCCACTCAGTGACCAACGAGCTCGAGGCGATCGCCGAGCCGCAGCCGTAGGTCTTGAACCTGGCATCCTCGATCAGGCCCGTCTCGCGATCGACCTTGATCTGGAGCTTCATGACGTCGCCGCAGGCCGGCGCACCGACCATGCCGGTGCCGACGCTGTCGTCGCCCTTCTGGAATGAACCGACGTTGCGCGGGTTCTCGTAGTGATCAACGACCTTGTCGCTGTAAGCCATTTTTTCTCTCCTTGACTGTCCGTGCGGCGCGTCAGTGCGCTGCCCACTGGATGGTGCTGAGATCGACCCCTTCCTTGAACATGTCCCACAGCGGCGAAAGCTCGCGCAGCCGGGCGACACGGTCTTTCAGGGTCGTCACCACGTAATCGATTTCCTGCTCGGTCGTGAAGCGGCCGATCGTCATGCGCAGGCTCGAGTGCGCCAGCTCGTCGCTGCGGCCGAGGGCGCGCAGCACGTAGCTGGGCTCGAGGCTCGCCGACGTGCAGGCCGAGCCGGACGAGAGGGCGATGCCCTTCACGCCCATGATGAGCGACTCGCCCTCGACGAAGTTGAACGACATGTTCACGTTGTGCGGGACGCGCTGCTCGGGATGGCCGTTGAGGAAGGTCTGCTCGATGTCGGACAGGCCGTCGACCAGCCGCCGGTGCAGCATGCGGATGCGCTCGCTTTCCTTGCCCATCTCCTCGCGGGCGATGCGGAAAGCCTCGCCCATGCCGACGATCTGGTGCGTGGGCAGGGTGCCCGAGCGCATGCCGCGCTCGTGCCCGCCGCCGTGCATCTGCGCCTCGATGCGCACGCGCGGCTTGCGGCGGACGTAAAGCGCGCCGATGCCCTTGGGCCCGTAGGTCTTGTGCGACGCCAGGCTCATCAGGTCGACCGGCAGCGTCGCCAGGTCGATCGCCACCTTGCCGGTGGCCTGGGCCGCGTCGACGTGGAAGACGATGCCGCGCTCCCGGCACATGGCGCCGATGGCGGCGATGTCCTGGATCACACCGATCTCGTTGTTGACGAACATCACCGAGACGACGATGGTGTCGGGCCGGAGCGCATCCTTCAGTCGCTGCAGGTCGAGGAGCCCGTCCTCCTGCACGTCGAGGTAGGTCACCTCGAAGCCCTGCCGCTCCAGCTCGCGCATGGTGTCGAGCACGGCCTTGTGCTCGGTCTTGACGGTGACCAGGTGCTTGCCGCGGGTCTTGTAGAACTGGGCGGCTCCCTTGAGCGCCAGGTTGTTCGATTCCGTCGCCCCGCTGGTCCACACGATCTCGCGCGGGTCGGCATGGATGAGCGCCGCCACGTCTTCCCGGGCCTTCTCGACGATGGCCTCGGCCTCCCAGCCCCACGCATGGCTGCGCGACGCCGGGTTGCCGAAGTGCTCGCGAAGCCAGGGGATCATCGCGTCGACGACGCGCTGATCCACCGGCGTCGTCGCGCCGTAATCCATGTAGATCGGAAAGTGCGGGGTCATGCCTGGAACCGGGAAAGACTCACTTCGAGAAGGCGGCGCCGAGCGCGAACACCGAATTCGGCGCGGTGATCTTGATCGGCTTGACGACCGGCTGCGTCGAGATCGCGCGCTTGACGGGGTGCTCCTCGATCGACACGCCCTTGGCGATCTGCTCGTCGACCAGCTTCTTCAGAGAGACGGAATCGAGGAACTCAATCATTTTCGAGTTCAGGCTCGCCCACAGGTCGTGCGTCATGCAGCGGCCGGCATCGTCGCCCATGCAGTTCTCCTTGCCGGCGCAACCGGTGGCGTCGATCGGCTCGTCGACGGCGACGATGATGTCAGCGACGGTGATCTCCTCGGACTTGCGGCCGAGCGAATAGCCGCCGCCCGGGCCACGGGTGCTTTCGACGAGCTCGTGGCGGCGCAGCTTGCCGAAGAGCTGCTCCAGATAGGACAGCGAAATCTGCTGCCGGCTGCTGATGGCAGCAAGGGCCACCGGGCCCGAGTGCTCCCGCAGGGCCAGGTCGATCATCGCGGTCACGGCGAAACGGCCTTTGGTGGTCAGACGCATGAAAAACTCCTCAATCGGTGGTGGAACGCTGTTTCCAGCGGCTGAACCACGACTTGGCAAAAACCAAGCCGACGACTCGCCTATTCCGGAACGTGCCCAAACCCGAGTGATTCACTCAAGTATAGGCTTAGCCGACCGATTTGGTCGAGATTGAGGCGATTAGTTCCGCTTCAAGGCCGATGTGCCGGGGCCCGGCGGCAGAGGAACGACGTTGTCGCTGCCGGGCGCGCCGAACGCCTGCTCGCGCAGGGCCGCCAGCTGGTCCCGGACGCGCGCCGCCTTCTCGAATTCCAGGTTGCGGGCGTGCTCGAGCATCTGCTTTTCCAGGGCCTTGATGCGCCGCCCCAGGTCCTTTTCGCTGAGCGCCTCGACCGGGGCGGCGTCCAGCGCGGACCTCAGGTCGTCCTTGGCGCCCTTCTCGCTGTAGACGCCGTCGATCATTTCCTTGATGCGCTTCACGACGCTGGCCGGCGTGATGCCCTGGGCCAGGTTGTGGGCCGTCTGCCTGGCCCGCCGCCGCTCGGTCTCGCCGAGCGCCAGCTTCATGGACTCGGTCACCTGGTCGGCATAGAGGATCGCCTTTCCGTTCAGGTTCCGGGCCGCGCGGCCGATCGTCTGGATCAGGCTCCGCTCCGACCGCAGGAACCCCTCCTTGTCGGCGTCCAGGATGGCCACCAGCGACACCTCGGGGATGTCCAGGCCCTCCCGCAGGAGGTTGATCCCGACCAGCACGTCGAAGGCGCCGAGGCGCAGGTCGCGCAGGATCTCGACCCGCTCCACGGTCTCGATGTCGCTGTGCAGGTAGCGCACCTTGACGCCGTTATCCGCCAGGTAGTCGGTGAGCTGCTCGGCCATCCGCTTGGTCAGGGTCGTGATCAGGACCCGCTCGTTGAGCTCGACCCGCTCCCGGATCTCCTGCAGGACGTCGTCGACCTGGTGCGTCGCCGGGCGGACCTCGACGACGGGATCGATCAGGCCCGTCGGGCGGACGAGTTGCTCGACCACCTGGCCGGCGTGCTCCTGCTCGTAGGCGGCCGGCGTGGCCGAGACGAAGATGACCTGCCGCATCTTGGCCTCGAACTCCTCGAACTTGAGCGGCCGGTTGTCGAGCGCCGACGGCAGGCGGAAGCCGTAGTCGACGAGGGTCGTCTTGCGGGCCCGGTCGCCGTTGTACATGCCGCCGAGCTGGCCGATCATGACGTGGCTCTCGTCGAGGAACATCAGCGTGTCCTTCGGCAGGTAGTCGACCATCGTCGCCGGCGGCGAGCCCGGCGCGGCGCCCGAGAGGTGCCGGGTGTAGTTCTCGATGCCCTTGCAGTGGCCGATCTCCTGCAGCATCTCGAGGTCGAAGCGGGTGCGCTGCTCCAGGCGTTGCGCCTCGACCAGCTTGCCGGCCGCGACCAGCTC
>JAESGR010000409.1_pt1 | contig 36385 bp, 41 predicted proteins | sample 9269771 | NCBI WGS metagenome assembly JAESGR01 (sample SAMN15739572, study PRJNA653492) | algae metagenome | isolation source: Chroococcus sp. CMT-3BRIN-NPC107 and co-occurring heterotrophs from well... | place: USA: Clark Mountains Wilderness, California | collected 2010-04-18 | reverse complement strand
CGCAGCTGTCGGCGCTCAACAAGCTGGGCGGCCTGCTGGGCCTGAACCCGGCCGAGCGGGCCAGGATCAACCTGCCGGCACCACCGCAGGAGGAGGATCCCGATGAGGTGTTCTTCCGGCCCCGCGTCGTAGGCCGGTAGGGAAGACGCCATTGTAGCTTGTCATCAGCTTCGACAAGCCTCGGAGCGTCGCATGGTGGTGATCCCACTTATCAGCCAGCACTGCCTTGTGCTGGTCGACCTCGCCCCCACCCGACATTCTTCGAGCTCTCGGTAGCTGATGCCGTAGCGGCAATACCAGCGCACGATCCAGAGGACGGCCTCACCGGCGGGAAGTCGCCACTCAAAACTGACATGCGCCTCTCACTCACTAACCGGGGCCCTGTGCTCGTTTATGATCATCCTTCGAATGTCTTGACCTCCGTAGCCCGGGCGAGGCATGGGGCTCGTTCTTCCCGAGCGGTAAGAGTCAACCTCCTACCCTTGGTTGATCCTCAGAAGCTTCCCTATCGGGAAGAAAATGCCTTCCTGTGGACAAGGAAGCGCTTTATCTTCCTGATCGGGAAGACCAAGGGTCTGATATGGTCGTGGATGCTCTGGAGTTCGGCCAACTCGTGCGCCAACGCCGTCGGAAACTGCGCATGACCCAGCGAGATCTCGCCCTGGTGGTCAACAGTGGGGAGCGGTTCATCGTGGAACTGGAGGCAGGAAAGCCGACCTGCCAGCTCGGCAAGGCGCTTGCGACGGCAAAGGCACTCGGGATCGAGCTTGTGCCACAGTGCAGCCCTGAGAAGCGCGATCTGGATCCCGACATTCCCGACGTTCCGGGATGGGCGCCATGAGTGATAGTGTTCCGATCTTTTATGAGAACATCCTCGTCGGAACGATCGAACTTGGCCCAGAGGGGCCAACGTTCACCTATGATCCAGCATGGTCATCGCTCCGTGGCGCTTTCCCCCTCTCTGTCCGCATCCCTCTCGGATCACCGCAGGTGCCGCCATTGGTCCTGGTCCCCTGGCTGATGAACCTGCTGCCGGAAGGAACGACGCTTCAGACCATGGGCCGCACCTTGGGGACAGCGCCCCAGGATGTGGTCGGGATGATTCGGCAGATCGGCCGAGATACGGCTGGCGCCCTCAGTTTCGATCATCCTCGGCGCGGCGAGGCTCCCGGATACCGTCAGATACCGGATGCTGCCGCACTGGAGCGGATCATCACGGAACTGCCTGCCAAACCCTTTCTGGTGGGCGATGAAGGCGTTTCGATGAGCCTCGCAGGTGCTCAGGAGAAGCTCCCGTTAACCATCATCGACGGCAAGATGGCCATCCCGATCAATGGAGCACCCTCCACCCACATCCTGAAGCCGGATAACCCAAGGCTCTATGGAAGCGTGCAGAACGAGGCGTTCTGTCTGGTCCTGGCGCGGCGCGCAGGACTAAGCGTCGCCGAGGTTACGACCGGCATCGCTGGCGAGCGCCCCTATCTCCTGGTCACGCGCTACGACAGGTTCCAGCGCAACGGCCAGTGGTTCCGGCTTCACCAGGAGGACTTCTGCCAGGCGCTCGGCAAGCCTCCTGGCGCCAAGTACGAGCATAACAGCACCGGCATCAAAGGTCCGGGACTGGCAGACTTCTTCGCCCTTGCCAGACAACATCTCAGTCCCGCGGACCTTCCGGCGCTGACCTCGGCCATCGTGCTCAACGTCTTGCTGACCAATGTCGACTCGCATGCGAAGAACTATTCCATTCTTCTGACCGGGCGAGGTGCCAGGCTCGCGCCGCTCTACGATCTGATGTGCGGCTCGGTGTGGCCAAACATCACCCAGAACATGGCCCAGGATGTCGGCGGCAAGAACCGCGGACGCTACATCATGGCTCGTCATTGGCGCCGCATGGCTAAAGCGTGCGGGCTGAATGCCACCAACCTTCTGCGCCGCGTCATAAGCCTTGCCAAGCTGGTCTCCGCTGAGGCCGAGAACGCCGCGGATGAAGTCCAGGCGATGCCGGCGGGCGGCGACCTGGCGCTCAATGAAGCGGTGTCCGCGGTCCAAGAGCGCTGCCGCACCGTCCTCCTGAACCTGGAGAATGAAGCTTCGGCCGACGGGCAAGATGAGCATGACCAGCAGGAGCAGACGTTCGACGACGTCGCCTCACCACTGAGTGTCCCCATTCCTTGACCTTGAGATGGCCAAGACTGTCGAAAAGCAGGTAGCGCCCGCCGTTCATCCAGACAGAACTGACGATAGAGCTAGGGCATTTCCGAGAGCAAACTGCTGAACACGCTACCGAGTCGCACTTCAGATTGGAAACCACCGGCCCACAAGATTATGAGTACGTAGGCGTATTATGACATGCACGATGAGCTACTGCGCCAACCACGCCGTCGCCGTATCCAGTTGGATCAGCGGCAATAGCTAACGATGACACGCGTACATGGAGCGCTCATGCCGCCTTGATCTTTGTGCTGGCCCGCGTCCGCCGCTGCGGCCGTTCCGCGGGCTCGGCACCGGCCATCGGTAGACCACCCGCGCCGCGCTCGAAGAACTTGCCGGGGCTGTTGACGATCTCGAACAGGTGTGGCCACCGTTCTGCCATCTCCGGTCCGAAGGCAATTGCCTCAATGAACTCCTTGGCAGCCCGACTGAAGCGGGCCTGCCAGACATGTTCGGCCGTGGCGAGATCTCCGGCAGAGATCGCTTTAGCGAGCTGCTCAAGTTCTTCAATGATTAGATCAGTGTTGGTGTAGCGGACACGCAGGGCGCCGACAAAGAACTTGGCCTCGGCACTGGTTTCGGCGAAGACATCTGCGATGCGTCGCAGCCGACTTGCCCGCGCAATGGCCGTCTGGAAGGCGCTGTCTGCCTCGACGAGCAGGCGCTGGTCGGCGCGTGCCTCCTTTGACTTTGCTTGCCTGAGATAGCCCTTAAGCTGTGGGGCAAGCTCGGCGCGCGCCTCAGGCGAGGACATGAGCTGACGCAGCGCCAGCGGCCCGAGAACCGAACGCATGGCATAGACCTCAAGTACGTCCTCGACATGGATGGCGGTGACTACGGCACCGCGATTGCGCCGCAGCACCACGAGGCCCTCGGCGGCGAGGTCGCGTAAGGCATCGCGGATCGGCCCCCTCGACATGCCGAGGTGCTTCGCGAGATTGGTCTCGATCAGTCGATCACCGGGCGCAAACTTACCTGATGTGATAGCCTCCCGGAGTTGGCGTCGGGCAAGGTCGACCGAAGACACTAGCCCATCATTGGCAGGGATAGCGATATGTTTGATTGTCTCGGTCATTGATCATCACTTTTGGGCGCGGCGCTCGCAGATGCGGTGGTGAGCTATCCTCGTCAAGCACACGGCTTCAGTAGGCTGTCCAGCCGGCATCAGCGACAATATTAGCGCCATTGACGTAGTGCGACATGTCCGAGGCCAGGAACACCGCCACTGGCGCAATATCGTCTGGCACGGCACGCGCCGGTCGCGTGGCCAAGCCTTTCTCTCGAAGAGCGCGTCCCGTCTCGTGCCAATCCTCCCCGGTGCTGATGTTGGTCTGCACGGAACCCGGTGAGATGCCGTTGCAGCGGATGCCGCGGGCGGCATAGGTCGCTGCAATAGCGCGGGTCAGACCCAGGATGCCGTGCTTGGAGACGGTATAGGTCGCACCGCCACGGCCACCAAGGAAGCTTGAGATGGAATGAGTGTTGATGATGTTCCCGGCGCCACGCTCCAGCATGGCCGGCAGCACGGCGCGGCAGACGTAGAACGCACCGGTCAGGTTCACCCCGATTACCCGATCCCAGACTTCGTCTGTCGTATCATGCACCGGCATCAGCCGGTCGAGGATGCCGGCATTGTTGCAGACGACATCGATGCGCCCGAAGGCCTGCTCGGCACCCGCCACCATCGCGCGGACAGAGCTATCCTGGCTGACGTCCGCGGTGCAGCCCTCAGCCTCGGCACCCACCGCACAAACTGCGCCGATAATGTTCTCGACCCGCTCGGTCGAGACATCGGCAAGGTATAAGCGTGCGCCCTCCCGGGCGAAGGCGAGCGCGATCGCTTCTCCGATCCCGGATCCCGCTCCGGTCACCAACGCCACCCTGCCGTCTAGAAGAGCCATAAGATGACCTCCAAGCCTGACTTTCCGCCCCATGCGTGCCTGACCAGTAAGCAAATTGTCTACAATTGAGTACTGCTGTTAGGCATTAGATGCAAAGGGAGGATCTTGGCTGTGAAGCTCGTTGAGAGAAGGACTTGACAGGGGAACGTGACCGTCGCGAGATGCAGATTGTCGACAGAACGCGAAGGAGATGCCCGGATGTCCTCGGCCAGGAACCCCAGCGCACCCCGCGTCGCGTTGATCACCGGTGCCTCGAACGGGATGGGCAAGTCGACTGCGCAGCGGTTCATGGAAGCCGACTGGAAGATCTTAGCCCTCGATCTCGTTGATGGCGCACCGGAAGACCCCAACTGCCACCTGCTCAAGGTCGACATTACTGATGAGCAGGCTCTAGTCGCGGGTCTGGCCCTGGTTCCTGAGCCATTCCGCGACCTCGGTGCAGTGGTCACCGCGGCTGGCATCTACCCGGTCAGTAATCTCGACACGCTTACGGTTGATCTGTACCGACGGATTTTCGACATTAATGTTCTGGGCACGTTGCTTGTCGTCAAGCACACCAAGGACTGGCTTGCCGAAGGTGGCTCGATCGTGAATTTCTCGTCGATCGACGCTTTTATCGCCGTCGACAATCAGGTGCTCTATTCGGCCTCGAAAGCCGCGGTCTCCAACGCCACCAAGACAATGGCCATGGAACTGGCGCCGCGCGGGATTCGTGTCAACGGCGTGGCTCCGGGCTGGGTCAGAACGGCCCAAAATATCGCGAATGGGCGGATGGAACGGTTCCTGCCAAGCGTACCGCTGCGCCGAGCCGCCGACCCTGAGGAGATCGCAGAACTGGTCTTCTGGCTGACTACGGGCGAAGGCGCTCGCTACATTACCGGTGAGACGATCGTCACCAGCGGAGGTCTTTATATGCGCTAAACTCGGCAGGGCAGCGGCATGCCGTTACCCGCCGGGTTCCAGAATGAAGAGGGAGCGGAATCCATGAAGTGGCATACTGCACGATCCACCTTGTTGGCGGGCATCGCGATTCCCTTATTGGCAGTGGCAGCCATGGGCTTCCCGCAGGCCCACGCCGAGAGCCTGAACTTCGCCGTAATCGGCCCGATGAGCGGCGACAATGCAGTGTATGGCGTAGCGCTGCAGCGCGGCACGCAGCTCGCCGCCAAGCAGATCAACGAAGCTGGTGGCGTGAGCGGCAACCAGGTCGAGCTTGAGTTCCTGGACACTCAGTGCCAGGCAACGCAAGCGGCCAGTGCTGCAGCCAAGATTGCCGCTGATCCCAATGTATTCGCCGTTATCGGTGATGTCTGCTCATCGGCATCGCTCGCCGCGATGCCAATCTTCTATCGCGCCGGACTCACACAGGTCTCGGGCAGTTCCACCTCGCCGAAGATCACGCAGGTCGTTAAGGACAGCGGCTACGACAACTTTGCTCGCGTCATTCCCAGCGATGCGCAGCAGGCCGTTAAGATGGTAGATCTTGCCAGCAAGGTGCTCGGCAAGAAGCGGATTGCCATTCTCTACGCCAGCGACGACTTCGGCCAGCAGCTCTATGGTTATCAGCAGCCAGCGATCGAGGCGAGCGGCGTCGAGCTGGTGGCGGCCGAGACCTATACGCCAACCCAGACCAAGAACTTTACCCCGCAGCTGACCAACATCGCCAGCGCCAATCCGGATGTGCTGCTGATCGACGGCTACTACAACGACGCCGGTGCCGCGGTCTCGCAGTTGGCTCGCTCCGGCCTCGGCAACATCACCGTCATCAACTCCGCGGGGGTCGATCAGACCGACTACATCAAGCTCGGCGGTGAGGCCACCGAAGGTACCTACGTGTTCACCTACTATAACCCGAGCAGCTCTCTTGAGGCCAACCAAGCCTTCGTGAAGGCGTTCGAGGCGGAGTATAGTGAGAAGCCTAACGAGCAGGCCGCGTACGGCTACGAGATCCCGTTCATCTATAAGCTTGCGGTCGAGCAGGGTGCCACCAAAGAGACCTTGGCGAAGACTGTTCGCGGAATCAGTTTCGATGGCCCCACCGGTACGACCCGTTTCGACGAGAATGGGGATGTACTTGGCAAATCCGGCGCTGTGATGATGGTCAAGGACGGCCAGTTCATCGTCGACGTTGAGCTTACTCAGGCTCTCAACAAATAAAGAGCAGACGATCGCCGGCCAGCCTCGATGCAGCTAGAGGTCCCAATTGATGATCGGATTTCTTCAGCAGATCGTCAACGGGCTGGCCAGTGGCTCGATCTACGCCCTCATCGCCGTTGGCTACAGCATGGTCTATGGTGTGCTTGAGCTGATCAACTTCGCCCATGGCGATATCTTCATGCTGGCGACCTTTGTGACGCTTACCCTGATTCTTCTGGGCGTTCCATGGCCTCTGGCGATCCTGCTGGGCATCCTCGCGGGTGCTATCCTGGCAATGATCGTCGAGCGCTTCGCCTATCGGCCTTTGCGCAATGCGGATCGGATCGCACCAACGATCACTGCGGTAGGTGCTGCCTTAATCATTCAGAACGTCGCTTTATTGCTATGGGGTCCCCAGACCCAGCCATTTCCGCTCCCGTTCGGCAGCGGGCTGATCCAGCTCGGCGGCGTTTACATCACCGTTCTTCAGCTGATCATCATCGGCCTTGCCGGCTTCTGTGCCCTGGTCCTCTATCTGCTCGTCCAGCTCACGCCATGGGGCAGGGCCATGCGTGCGATCCGCGACGATGCCACGACCGCGGAACTGATCGGTGTCCCGGTCAACCGAATCGTTCCCGCTGTCTATGCCGTGGGTGGCGGTCTCGGCGTCATCGGCGGCATCCTGTTCGCCGCCTACTACAATGCCGTCTACATCGGCATGGGCTTCACCGGCACCATGAACGCCTTCGTAGCCGCGGTACTGGGCGGCATCGGCAGCCTCAAGGGTGCGTTCATCGGTGGGCTGCTGCTCGGCGTCATGCAGGCGCTAGCGATCGGCTACATCGCCTCCGGCTTCGAGAACACGGTGGCCTTCATCATCATGATTGTCATCCTTGTGCTCAAGCCGCGCGGCCTGTTCGCCCTGCCCACCGCGAGTCGTGTGTGATGCAGGCGCGTTCACAGGATCCGGGAGCCGCCATGGCCATCGACGACGGTGTCCCGACCGCTCCGCCTTCGGCCCGACGCTACATCCGCATTGTGCTGCCCCTTCTCCTGCTGGTGTTACTGCTGGCCGCGCCCAGCCTGATCGGCAGCTACCATCTACACGTGCTGACCCTGATCCTGATCTACGTGCCGTGTGCCCTCGGTCAGAACCTGATCACCGGCAACAGCGGCCAGCTCTCGATGGGCCATGCCGCCTTCTTCGGCATTGGCGCCTACGCTGTAGCAATCCTCAGTGTCCACCATGGCTGGCCGGCCTTTCCGGCCTTGCTGACCGCCGCGGCTGCCGCCGGCCTCGTCGGCCTGCTGATCGGCCTGCCGGCGATCCGGATCTCCGGGGACTATCTCTTCATCGTGACGATCGGCGTGAACTTGGTCTTTCTTGACGTCGTCACACAATGGGTGTCGGTGACCGGCGGCACCGCCGGGATTCCTGGCCTCCCGTTACCGTCCTTCGGCTTTGTCCGCGTCCGCTCGAACGTCGACTACTTCTACCTAGCGCTCATTGCTGCGACCTTGTGTTTCCTCGTCACACTGGCGATCACCCGCAGCCGGTTCGGCAAGATGATCGAGGCGGCCCGTGACGATCCCGTAGCGGCCTTGGCCTGCGGCATTTCGCTGACCGCGGTGCGCGTGTCAGTGTTCGTGATTGGGGCAGCGATGGCCGGGCTCGCAGGAGGCATCCTCGGTTACTTCATCGGCTTTGTCGGCCCCTCCGACTTCAACGTCCAGCAGTCGCTCCTGATCTTCGAGATGGCGATCCTGGGCGGGCTCGGCAGCATCTGGGGCTCGCTTGCCGGGGCTGCCATCCTCGTCGGGCTGCCGGAGTTCCTGCGCTTCCTGCAGCCCTACCGGCTAGGACTGTTGGGCCTGATCATGATCATCCTGATGGTTTACCGCCCTCAGGGCCTGCTCGGTTCGGTGCGCATCACGAATCTGATCCGTAAATGAGCACGCCAGTCTTCCAGACCCTGACCCGCGGCCATCTCCGGGCTGAAGCACTCACAGTCCGCTTTGGCGGCCTCAAAGCACTCGATGGAGTCGACATCGAGCTTTCTCCCGGTGCTGCAACCGGTGTTGTCGGTCCAAACGGCTCGGGCAAGTCGACACTCCTCAATGTTCTGAGCGGCGCACAACCCGCTGAATGCTCAGCGATCCGGCTCGACGGTGAGCGGATCGAAGGGCTACCGGCTGCAGCCCGCGCGCGGCTCGGTATTGCTCGAACTTTCCAAGCCCTGCGCCTGTTCGACAGCCTCAGTGTGCTCGACAATGTGATGATGGGCGCGCACCGACTGCATCGGCATGGCACCTTTGCTGACTGCCTGCATCTACCGGGTGCCCGGCGCGAGCAACGCGCACTCCGGGAGGAGGTCGTGGAGATGCTGGAGGTGTTCGGTACCCGTCTCCTGCCGCGTCTCGATCACCAGGTCGTCTCGCTGTCCTATGCAAACCGACGCCGGGTCGAGATTGCCAGGGCCCTGGCGGCCAAGCCGTCGGTGCTGCTCCTGGACGAGCCTTGTGCCGGCATGAATCCGGCCGAGACCGAGGAGCTGGCCGAACAGCTCCCGAAGCTGGCGGCGATGGCCGGCTGCTCGACATTGCTCGTCGAGCACAAGATGAACGTCATTAGCAGCGTCTGCCGCCAAGTTTATGTGCTCGATCACGGGACGCTGCTGATGCATGGCACGCCGGCCGAGGTGCAAGAGGACGAGCGGGTGGTGGAGGCCTTCCTTGGTGTCGACTGACCCGCTCCTCGAGCTACGGAACGTCTCGGTCGACTACGGTCAGTTCCGTGCGCTGGACGATGTCACCTATCGGATCATGCCAGGTGAGATCGTCTGTCTTCTGGGCGGCAATGCCTGCGGCAAGTCCACCAGCATGAAGGCGATCTTCGGCCAGGTCAGGCTGGCCCAGGGCGAGATCCGCTGGCGGGGCGAGCGGATCGATCAGCTGCCGACGGTACGACGCGTACAAATGGGAATCGCTGCCGTACCGGAAGGTCGCCGGGTTTTCGCCCGCATGGAGGTCGAGGAGAACCTCCTTGTTGGCGCCGGCATGCATTGGCGTGGTGAGCAGCTGAAGCAGGACCTGGAGCGGGTCTACAGCCTTTTTCCCCGGTTGAAGGAGCGGCGGGACCAGTTGGCTGGTACTCTGTCCGGTGGCGAGCAGCAGATGCTGGCTATGGGCAGGGCGTTGATGAGCCGGCCCGCCTTGATCTGCATGGATGAGCCCTCGATGGGCCTGTCACCCAAGCTGGTCCGCCAGAGCTTCCAGTTGATTGAGCACATCCACCAGTCGGGTACGGCTGTGTTCGTGGTCGAGCAGAACGCCAACGCCGCGCTCCGCATCGCTCACCGTGGCTATGTGCTGCAGAATGGGCGGCTCGTGCTGCAGGGTAGCGCCGCCGAGATCCTGGCCGATGCCGGAATGCGCGAGGCATATCTCGGCCGCGCTGGCAGCACTATCCAGCACCCGCCGGGCGAGGCCCCGGCCACTCCCCCGGCGGGCGCTCCCATGCCCGCGCCCCAATCCCGTTAGGAAGGCAGCCATGGACCTTGGCATCTTCAACCTGATGACGCTGCGTGACCCCGCTAAGAGCCGGCGCGAGATCATCGAAGAGACCCTGTCACTCGTGCAGCTCGCCGAAGCGATCGGCATCGACATCGCCTGGTTCGCCGAGCACCATTTCTCGAACTACTCGATCAGCCCGTCGCCACTAATGATGGCCTCCTGGATGGCGGCGAAGACCACCAAGATCAAGGTCGGCCCGGCGGTCATCGTGCTGCCGCTCTATCATCCAATGCGCGTGGCGCAGGAAGTCGCCCTGCTCGACATTCAGAGCGGCGGTCGGGCGGTTGTCGGCATCGGCAGTGGCTACCAAGCCTACGAGTTCGAGCGCTATGGCGCCCGGCTCGACAACAAGGCCGAGGTGATGCTCGAATATTGGGAAGTGCTGGAACAGATGCTTGGGCAGGGGCATGTCGACTTCAAGGGCCAATACTTCTCCGCACCGCCGACCGACTTCACGCTTCGCCCGCTGCAGAAGTCGCTGGCCCCGTTCTATGTCACCGGAACCAGCCCTGAAATCCTGCGGCGGGTGGTGAACACAGGCGGTGTCATGTTCATGACGGCCGGCTGGCGCGGCTCGGACGGTCTGCTGCTGATGTACGAGCAGATGAAGGAGCAGTGCCGCAAGCTCGGGCTCGGCGACCAGCTGCCAGCAACCGGCATCCAGCAGTATATCCATGTTACCGACGACAAGCAGCAGGCACTCAAGGCCGCCGACTGCGCCCGCTATGTCGGCCGGCTGGTGACGGCTCTGCGCAAGCCCAAGACCGAGGTCGATGGCTTCTCAATCCGGGAGGAGCCTTTCGAGGGCGAGCCGCCGCTCGAGACCTTCCGGGACAATCTGATCATCGGCGATGCACACCATGTGGCGCAGCGCATGGCCCTGGAGATCAAGGCCCTGCGCCCCGTTCACTACAACTGCTTCTTCCAGTTTGGCGCCTTGCCGGTCGAACTCGCCCGCCGCTCCATGGTCCAGTTTGCGAAGGACGTGCTGCCGCTGCTGGAATACGAGGTCGGGCCGCTCGACCGGATCGGCAAGGAGGCGCTGCCGAAGGTAGCGTAGGACAGCACGCCCCTGTGACGAGGCGAGATCAGCTCGTTTGGGCGATAGCGGCGAGAGTCCGGGGTCGGAGCGCCTCAAGATCGTTCGCTCAACTAACCGATCGATCGCCTCCAGGCCCATGTTGATGTGAGCTTGGATCAGTGCCGATGAATTCCCCATTCCGGACAAAACACCGAAGGCGGTCTGAACTGCTCGGTTGTTGAATCTCCGTCGCTTGAGGTAGCCTCCAGCCCTCTCTTCGTCCGGTCTCGGAGAGAGTGGCTGCGCCGCAACTTTGACCCGACGAAGACGAACTCGCCCTAGACAATCTGCCGGTACCGCCGGAAACTGTCTGTGGTCCTGCTGGCAGTCTGGACACCTGCGCCAACACTTGGCTGATCGAGCAGTACAGCCGCAAGCCATGGACCACCCTACGTCACCAACAGCTTCGGGCCATAGCTCTGGCTGCGTCGGCTTCAGTCGGGAGTCTCAGGACCAAGGGCAGCACCGCTGACCCTTCATCCTCGCCAGGACAGGGGGATCGGCGGGTTGGGCAGCGATTCGACAAGAAGAAGAAGGCATTGGCTCATGCGGCCCATTATCATCAGCGTCGCGATCACCGGCTCTGTGCCGCGCAAGGCGAATAATCCTGCCGTCCCTATTACGCCGTCTGAGCAGATCGAATCGACGCACGAGGCCTTCGGAGCCGGGGCGGCACTGGTGCATATCCATGTCCGCCATGACGATGAGACGCCGTCCTCGGATCCTGAGCGCTTCGCCCAAGTGCAGGAAGGCGTGCGCCGGCACTGCCCAGGCATGATCATCCAGTTCTCCACGGGCGGGCGCGGGCGGGCGCCTGCAGAGCGCGGCAGTGCACTCAAGTTTAGCCCGGACATGGCCTCGCTCTCGACAGGATCCGTGAACTTCCCGACGATCGTCTACGAGAACCAGGTGCCGCTCGTGACGGAGCTAGCCAGCACGATGATGCGTTTCGGCGTCAAGCCGGAGATCGAGATCTTTGACCTGTCCCATCTTCATGGCGCACGCCGGCTGGCCGATGCTGGGCTGATAGACGCGCGGGCGCATCTCCAGTACGTGCTGGGCATCCAGAACGCCATGCCCGCGGAGCGCCACCTGCTGGAGATCCTGGTCGAGGAGGGGCTGCGACTGTTCCCGGAGGCGACCTGGGCAGCGGCGGGCATTGGCCGGCATCAGCGGCCGGTGAGCGAATGGGCAATCGAGCTCGGCGGGCATGTCCGAACCGGACTGGAAGACAACATTCGGGTGTCTTCTGACCGCTTGGCCAGCAGCAATGCCGAGCTGGTCTCCATCGCCGCCGGGCAGATCCGGGCGGCCGGGCACCGGGTGGCAACGCCGGCCGAGGCACGCACGCTCCTGCGGCTGCCGGTCTGATAGCAGCGGGACATCATGTCACTTAATAGTGGTGGCACCAGCAGGGCCGGTCGACGCCGACAGATGCCCATGATCCGGCCGGTGCCGAGCTGAACCGCTCGGACATGTGGCGGCGCAGCCGCCCGAGGTGAGGACAACCACTGCTCAGAAGTGCGGCTTCAGGTCCATCATCGCGACTGACCTGCCAAGCTAATCCCTACGGCAACAGGCTGGCCGGCATCTTCCCAGAGCGTATCTGAAGTGTTTTATCGACTGTTGATTGTAGGTATTGATATATGACAACCTGTCTGAACCATGGCCGCGTCTATGTAGAGGATATGGCTGGCTGGCAGTTACGGAAGGAAGACTGATGAGCGTCCTGCAACTGGGCACTCTTGAGAAGGCGTACAAGATACTTGATCTGTACTATGAGAACGCAGAAAGCTTCACCTTCTCGGAAATCGTGGAAAAGACTGGACTAGAGAAAGGGTCAGTCCAGCGGCTGCTTTTCACGCTGCAGAACCTGGGTCTTCTAAGGCGGCATCAGCGCTATAAGAGGTACAGCCTTTCGCCACGTTTCGTATCCTATGCAGTCTCGTTCATTCAGGCCGATCCTTTGATGACGAAGGCAACCCGGCATCTGGAATCGCTGGCGCGACAGACCACTGAGTCGGTTGGCGTAGCGATCATGGACAATGCCCATGTCTTCTATCTCAGCCGCATCCCCAACCTCGTCAGCCACGACTTCGCCCTGCTGCCGATCCGTCGTCATGCTTATTGTACGGCAGCCGGCCGGGCCATGATGGCTCATCTCTCCGACGAGGACGTCGATCGGCTGCTCGCACTTTCGCCGCTGCGGCGTCTCACTGCGCAGACCCTGGTCGATCCCGACGAGATCCGCCGACGGATTGCCGCGGCCGGCGACGAAGGGTTCGCGTGGCAGGATGGCGAGGTTCTCGAACGGGAGATCGGGGTGGCTGCCGCCATCCTCGGTGACGGGGATATTCCGGTCGCCGCTGTGTCGATCTCGATCGACAAGGCCAATTACGACCTACCCAGAGCCAAGGAAGTGTTCGGGCCGATGGTCAGGGCCGCAGCCCAGGACATGTCGAGCCCTGCCCTGTCTGCCAGCAGCTTTTCCAGCGGCTTTGCGGGCAGAAAGCCTGTTCAGGCCGATGCGGCCCGCTGAAACAGCTGCACGATATTGCCGTCCGGATCCTCGAAGGCGAGGGTCTGGCCATGCGCACCCATGTCCCGCTCCGCGATTATCCGCGCGCCGGCGGGCTCGATCCGGCCGCGCATCTCTTCCAGCGAATCCACCTCAAACACAACGATGCCGCCGCTGGCACCAGCAGGCGCTTCTGCCGGAATGCCCAGCGCGATGTTGGCGTCACCCACGCTGAACTGGACCCAGCGACCGGGGTCGTCGAACTTGACCCGCAGACCTAGCACGTCCTGGTAAAAGCTCCGGGACCGAGCGGTATCGCCAACGACATAGTAGATGTTCTGCAGGCGCTTGATACCCATGGCTTGCTCCGGTGGTCAGGCGGCGGCGCGGAGGCCGATCTCGTCGAAGGTCCGCGCCACGGCGCGATGCAGCTTCTCCACGAGTTCGTCGAGTTGGGCCTCAGTCAGAATGAAGGGCGGCGCCAGCAGGACATGATCGCCGAGACCGCCATCCAGCGTATTGCCCGCGGGATAGCAAATCAGCCCCTCCTGCATGGCGTTCGCCTTCAGGCGGAGATGCATGCGCAACGCCGGGTCGAGCGGCTGCTTGGTGGAGCGGTTCTGGACGAACTCCAGCCCCAGAAACATGCCCCGGCCGCGAATGTCGCCCACATGGTCATGATCGTGGAACAGCTGGCGTAGTCGGGCCAACAGGCTGGAACCCTCGCTCCGCACCCGAGCCAGAAGGTCGTCCTCCTCAATCACCTTCTGCACCGCCAGAGCGCCTGCGCAGGCCGCGGCATGGCCCAGATAGGTGTGGCCGTGCTGGAAAAAGCCCGAGCCGCCGCGCACGGTCGCGTAGATCGGCGCAGACACGATCATCGCCCCGATCGGCTGATAGCCGGCGCCCAAACCCTTGGCGATGGTGATGATGTCCGGCACGACTCCGTCCTGCTCGCAGGCAAACAGGGTGCCGGTGCGGCCCATCCCCGACATGACCTCGTCCAGGATCAGGAGAATGCCGTGCCTGTCACAGATGTCGCGGATCCGCCGGAAGTAACCAAGCACCGGAGGAACCGCACCTAGCGTGGCGCCGACGACCGTCTCCGCCACGAAGGCGATAATGCTGTCGCTGCCATGGCGTGCAATCGTTGCCTCGAGTTCGTCGCCAAGACGGTCCACATAGGCTGCGTCCGTCTCACCTTCACCACGCCCACGATAGGCATTGCAGGCCGAAACATGGTCGACCTCGATTAGCAGTGGCTCGTAGAGCGCCCGACGACCAATATTGCCGCCTACCGCCAGGGCGCCCAGCGTGTTGCCATGGTAGCTCTGGCGTCGCGCGATGAAGCGGCGCCGTTGTGGCTCGCCCTTCTCCACAAAGTACTGCCGTGCGAGCTTCAGTGCTGCTTCGACAGCTTCCGAGCCACCGGACAGAAAATACACATGATTAAGGTTTCCAGGTGCCCTATCGGCCAGGAATGTGGCAAGTTCCTCGGCAGGTTCTGATGTGAAGAACGCGGTATGGGCAAATGGCAGAAGGTCGAGCTGACGCTTTACTGCCTCGATCACCCGCCGCTCGCTATGGCCAAGGCAGGAGACCGCTGCCCCGCCTGACGCATCCAGATAGCGTCGTCCTTCAGAATCGATGATGTAAGGGCCCTCGCCGGCGACCGCGCAGGGATAGGTCTGCTTCGGCATCCGGTGGAAGACATGGCTCATCGGGTGCACCTTTCCTGGTTGTTCAGCCGGCTCGGGCAAGAGGGCAGAAGGCGCCGTCAAAATAGACGAGCGGTCGGTCGGTCGGGCCGAACTCGACATGCTCCACCACGCCCACGGCGACAATATGGGAGAAGATCGGCATCAGCCGCCCGACCCGGCAGTCGATGTGGCAGGTGGCGCCGCTTAACCGCTGCATGCCGTCGTGCGCGTTGCTCCACGGGACCTGAGCGGCACGCGGGCCAGGGCCCATTCGTCCGGCGAACACGTTCGCCTGGTAGGCCTGATCCTCTGCCAGCACATGCACAGTGAAGCGCTTCTCCTTGCGTAGCACATGAAGCACGCTGGAGGTCGCGCGGATCGACACGAGGAGCGAGGGCGGCTCCATCGATAAGGAGGTGACCGAGGTCGCGGTCAGCCCGACGATCTCGTCACCATGGCGGATGGTCACGACGCACACGCCTGCCGCAAGGCGTCGCATGCTCGTCCGAAAGGCCTCCACAATCATCGCTGCCGGCGCGGGAACGGGATCACCGGCGAGCCATGGCCCTTCCTCGATGATCTCCCCAACCGGCAGCGTGGTCGCTTTCATTCACGCAGCTTCTTGTTCGGGCTTCCTACGATCTTCGGCCAGCGCCTTGGCTACCAGCGGCATGACCTCCTGGCCGAAGCGCTCCATCGAGCGCAGGACCGCCTTGGGCTCGATGGCTGCGGGCCACATGAAGCAGCTCAGGTCGGTGATGCGGTTGGCGCGTATCTCCGCGATTAGGCGCTCGGCCACCTTCTCCGCGCTGCCGATCGGAACGGACGCCTGGATCATCTCCAGGGTTGGTTCGCCCTCCAGTGGCTGGTCGACGATGACATGCCCGTCCAGGACCTGCGCGCCGACGCGCATGTGCCCAGCACAGCGACCGGCATAGCGGATGCCGGCGGCCACCCGGTCGAGCTCGGCGCGGTCATCGGTGACATAGACATAGCGCTGGGCAGCGAAGCGGCGGCCGGCCAGCTCGTAGCCAGCCTCGGCATACTTGCCAGCGACGAAGTCGTGCATTCCGGCAAGCGCCTTGCTGTCGCCCCAGCCGACCGTGATGAACGGCACTGCGTCGGTAGCGATCGCCTGCTTAATGATCGCGGGCGACCAGGAGACGAAATAGGTATCGATCCGGCGGGGCGCATAGAGCCTGATGGCCTGTGGCACATCTGGAAGCTGATAGAACCTGCCTGAATAGCCGAATCGGTTCTGGTGTACTGCCTGGTCGATGATCTCCCAGATTTCCAGCATCCGCTCCTGCCGCTCAGCGAGATCGGCACCGAACGCCTCGAACTCGAAGCGTTGATAGCCGGACCCGATGCCCAGCGCGGCCCGGCCTTCGCTCAACTGGTCGAGCAGGGCGACTTCCTCGGCCAACCGGATCGGGTTGTAGAGCGGCGCCACGATCACGGCCGGCCCGAGCCTGATCCGCTTGGTCTCGCGCGCGGCAGCGGCGCCCATCATCAGGGGCGAGGGTGAGAGGCTGTAGTTCGAGAAGTGGTGCTCCGCGAACCAGGCGGTGTCGAAACCCATCGAGTCGGCGAGCTTCACGCAGTCCAGCGTGCCCTGATAGACCTCGCGCTGCTCAATCCCGAACTGGTTCATCAGGTTGAAAAGGCCGAACCGCATGCCGTAGCCTCGTATCAAAGTTTGGTAAACGCTATCTCTATTCGATAATTCATGTCAACATGCGTTCCCATCCGTACAGCAGACGTGACATCTCGACTTCAGATGCCGACGATGACCTCGCCGCCATTTGGGCTGATGACCTGGCCTGTGATGAAGTCCGAGCGCGGTGAGGCCAAGAAGGCGACGGTGTAGGAGATCTCGCGTGATTCGGCATAGCGGCCAAGCGGTACACGCGCGACCTTGTGGGCCATCTTTTTCTCGATGTCCGGCTGGGACATGACCATCTCGGTCAGAACGCCGCCCGGCGCCACCGCGTTCACATGGATGTTCCAAGGCGCTAGCTCTCTGGCCCATGCCTTGGTCAGGCCGAGTAGCGCCGCCTTGGCCGCGCAATAGGGTGAGGCATAGTGATGGCCAACCATGCCCCAGATCGACGAGATGTTGATGATCTTGCCGCGGCGCTGCTTCTTCATGAACGGCAGCACCGCCTTGCCGGCGAAGAAGCTGCCCCGGACATGGACCGCGAAGGTGCGGTCAAAATGGTCTTCTGTGGTGTCCTCGATCACCGGCTCGCCGCCAATTCCGGCATTGTTGACCAGGATGTCGATGCGACCGAACCGGTTGCCGATCTCCGTAAGGGCCGTGGTGAGCGCGGTCGTGTCGGCAACATCGCAGGTGAAGGACACCGCGTCGCCGCCCTGGGACCGGACAAGCTCCGCCGTCTGCTCGGCCCGTGTGCCCTCGATATCCTGGGCGACGATCCGCGCCCCGCGTTCTGCCAGGAGCTGGGCATGGGCCTTGCCCATGCCGGCCCCTGCCCCGGTGATGACAGCGACCAGCCCATCGAGTTCACGCATCGTCATTCTCCTCCATGGCCCGCACTGCCGGCGCGGTCGATCAATGGATGAGCCCGGGACCGGACCGGCACGTTCAGGCAATTTGCTTGTCGATCAGGAGCAGGACCCGCCTTGCCGGCGATGGGCTCAGAAACCCACGATCGTCTTGCCCCCGTTGGGGCTGATAACCTGCCCGGTGATGAACGCTGCCTCGTCGCTGGCCAAGAACGCCACGGTCGAGGCGATTTCCTCAGGCTGCGCCCACCGGCCAAGCGGCACCTCGCTTTCCTCCCGGCGCACGCCCTCCTCGCCCAGATTCTCCAGGACCATCCGGCTCCAGACCCCGCCTGGCGCAATCGCGTTCACGGTGATCCCAAACGGCGCCAGTTCCTTGGCCCAGGCCTTGGTGAGCCCCAAGATCGCACCCTTGGCGGCAATGTAGTCGGAGGCCATGTGATGCCCCGCCTGTGCCCAACGTGACGAGACATTGATGATCCGCCCCCAGCCCTGGCGCTTCATCGCCGGGACCGCGGCGCGGCCACAGAAGAACGAGCCCTTCACGTGGACGCCGATCATCTTGTCGAACGCGGCCTGGTCGATGTCCTCGATGACGCGGTCGATACCGATTCCGGCATTATTGACCAGGATGTCGATGTTACTGAACCGCGCCAGCACGTCGGTCGCCATCCGGTCGATGGCCGCAATGTCAGTGATGTCGAAAACATAGGCGGCGGCATTACCCCCTTCCGCCCGGATCAGTTCCTCCGTCTCGGCGAGACCTTTCCCGTCGATGTCCTGGATGACTGCGACAGCGCCTTCAGTGGCGAACCTGATCGCATGGGCGCGCCCCATGCCCGAGGCGGCACCGGTGACGATGGCGACCTTGCCGCTAAACGAGTGGTTCATGTCAATTCCTAGCTACCAGCAAGGCATCGCGCCGGCTCCAGCCGACCGTCACTGGCTGTCCCGCCTCCAGCAGGACGATGTCCGGACGGGACGGAGTGCGAACCGTGAGCAGGAGGTCGGTGCCGTCGAGCCGGACCCGGTAGCGGATGCTCCCAGTGGTGTAGACTGCGTCTTCGACCCGCCCGGCGAATACGTTGTCCATCCGCTGCGCCTGGTCGCCGATTACGACGGCTTCGGGGCGCACGCAGATGGCGTTGGCACTTCCATGGCTCCGAGGTGCAGTGGCCTCGACGATGAGGTCGCCGCCGATCTTGGCGCTGACATCGTTGACCCCACTGCCGGCTATGGCCAGCACCGGCAGTAGACTCGCTTCGCCTAGGAAACTTGCGACGAAGATGCTCTCCGGCTTTTCGTAGAGTTCGCGAGGCGATCCAATCTGCTCTAGCTTACCGCCACGCATGATTGCGATGCGGTCGGCCATGTAGGCAGCCTCGTGCTGGTCGTGCGTCACATAGATGACGGTGGCGCCCAGCGCATCCTGGAACCTCTTGATCTCCTCCTGCATCTCCTCGCGCAGGTTCTTGTCGAGCGCGCCGAGCGGTTCGTCCATGAGCAGGAGCAGGGGATCATAGACGGCCGCTCTGGCGAGGGCGACACGCTGCTGTTGACCGCCGGAGAGCTGCGCAGGCTTGCGGTCGCCAAAGCCGGACAGGCGGACGATCTCCAGGACGCGCTGGACCTTGGCCGCCATCTCCGGTTTCGGGCAGCCCCGCATGCGCAGCGGAAATGCGATGTTCTCTGCGACCGTCATGTGAGGGAACAGCGCATAGTTCTGGAAGACCATGCCGAAATTGCGCTGATAGGGGGGCGTCGCGACGACATCCACGCCATCTACATTGATCGAACCGCCGTTGGGCACCACGAAGCCTGCGGTGATGCCGAGCAGGGTCGACTTGCCGGAGCCGCTTGGGCCAATGATGGCAAAGAATTCGCCTGCTTCGATCCGCAGTGAGGTAGGCTGCAGCACGGTCAGGGCGCCATAGTCCTTGGTCACCTCTCGGAACTCGACGATCGCGCCCCCACGAGCCGACCGGCCCGGCGTCTGCACCTCTACCTGCTGCGTCTGAGGAACCATGAGTTGCGCATTCATGGCGCCGCCTCTTTGGCTTTGTGCGGCCCAAAGCGGTCGGCAACTGCTGCCAGCATCAGGAGTGAGAGCGTGATCAACAGAAGAACTACGGTCGCGGCGGCGATAACTGGGGTCATCTGATAGCTCAAATGTTCCCAGAGCAGACGTGGCACAGTGCGCGTCTCCGGGCTGGTCAGGAAGATGGCAAGGATCAATTCGTCGAAGGAGAAGGTGAAGGCGAAGATGAACCCAACCAGCACGCCCACGCGGATCATCGGGAAGGTCACGTAGCGGAACGTGTTCCAGGGATTGGCACCCAGGGTCATTGCCGCGAGTTCGTAGGTCGGCGCATAGCTGCGCAAGGAGGCCGCCACCGTGATGAATACGAGCGGCATGCAAACCACCGCATGACCCAACAGGATGCCGGGATAGCTGCCGATGATCCCGAGCCGGACCATGATCGGGAAAAGCCCGATGGCGAGGATGATCTGCGGCAGGATGAGTGGTGCTATCATCAGCGCCGAGAGCAGCCGGCGGCCGGGGATGTTGCCCCGGACCAGGGCGATCGCTGCGAGCGTGCCGAAGATCGTGGCGAGCAGCGCCGCCGGCAGGCCGATCTTCACGCTGTTCACGATGGCAATGCGATAGTCGAGACTTTCTGCGAAGGCTTCATACCAGCGCAAGGAAAAGCCCGGCGGTGGAAAGCTAAGAAAGGTCTCGCTGCTAAACGACAGCGGCACGATCACTAGCGTCGGCACCACCAGATAGATCAGGACGACAATCACAAAGACCAGGATGCCGATGCCGACCACTCGCCAGGGAGAAGAAGCGGTCATGCCACCTCTCCTGGTGGCTTGCCGCCGCCGACATGGCGCATGGTGCGTTCGTAGATCACGAACAGGATGCAGGTCAGCACGAGCAGCAGCGTTGCCAGGGCAGAAGCCAGCGGCCAATTCAGGAGGCGGGATGCCTGCTGCTCGATCAGCACGGCCACCATGGTCCGCTGACCACCTAGAAGTGCGGGCGTGATATAGAAGCCCAAGGATGAGATAAAGACGAGCACGCAGCCCGCACTGATCCCCGGAATAGACAGCGGTAGATAGATCGAGATGAACTGCCGGAACGGATTGGCGCCCATGACTGCGGCGGCCCGGAGCAGGTTGCCGTCGATGCTGCGCATGGTACTGAGCAACGGCAGGATCATGAAGGGCAGCATGATGTGGATCATCGCGATCTGCATGCCCACGCCGTTGCTCGTCAGCCGGAGCGGTCGCTCGATCAGGTCCATGGTCAGGAGGAAGTCGTTCAGGATGCCCTTACGCTGCAGGATGACGATCCAGGCATAGGTCCGGATCACTGTGCTGGTCCAAAACGGGATCAGGATTGCAGCCAAGCAGAGATGGAGCAGGCTGCCACCCGTGCGGCTCACGATGAACGCCACTGGGTAGCTCAAGACGAGACTGGCCAAGGTGACGAGCAAGGCAGACTGGAAGGTATAGAGGAGGACCGACAGCGTGCTGCTGTTGGACAGGATCTCCATGTACTGCCCGAAGCCCGGGGTCGGGCCAGAAAAGCTCTGCACGACCACAGTGCCGAGCGGCAGAACAAAGAAGGCCAGCAGCAGCAGCACCGGCGGCAACAGGAGCAGGGCATTGCCCCGCCCCGGGGACCACGGACGACGCCGCACCTGTTCGGGTACGGTTGAGACTGTGCCCATCGTCGTCCGCTGCAACATCGCTAGTCCCTACCCGAGCAGCCATTTGTTGAAGCGGTCGAACACGGCCGGCCCGTTCTCGGCCCAGTAGTCGAAATTCTGAAACACAGCGGTCTTGCTGTTCTGCGGCGAGTTCGGAAGTCGCGCGAGCTCAGCTTCGCTGAGCAGCTCGAAGGCCTTGGTGTTGACCGGCCCATAAGGAATCGTCTTCGCGAAGGTCGCTTGGTTTTGGGCGTCCATCATGTTCGCGAGGAACTCCATGGCAGCCTTCTTGTTCTTGGCTCCCTTCGGGATCACCATCGCGTCGCAGACATAGAGCGCATGGTCAAACGTGTAGTCGACTGGCCCGCCTTCTTCCTTGGTCTTGTAGACGCGACCGTTCCAGACCGTGCCGACATCGACCTCACCGCCAATGACCAGCTGCGCTGCCTGGGCGCCAGAGGTCCACCAGGTCAGATTGGACTTGATTCCGTCCAGCATCCGGAACGCCAGGTCCAGGTCGATCGGGTATAGGCTGCCGCGTGCCTGTCCCCCGCCCATCGCCGCGACCTCCAGAGTCTGGGGCGCAAGCTTCCACAGGCTGCGCTGCTCCTCTCTTCCCGGATCAAAGAACTCCGACCAGTCCTTCGGCCGGGTGTCGGCATCCAGGCTGCCGGTGTTCCAGGCCATGACGTAGGCTGCGACATCGGCAAGCAGGTAATGCTCTTTCGCCGCCTCAGGCAGCAGCACGCTCTTATCCACGAAGTCGTAGTCGATCGGCTCGAGCAATCCCAGGCGGGCGAGTGCTGCGGCCTCGGTCGCGTCAATGTTCATTACATCGACGTCTACCGCATTATTGTCGACCATCGCCTTGACGCGTGCTGTGTCCATATATGGTGCGCCGACGATCTGGATCCCGGTCTTTTCCTTGAATGTATCGAAGTAGGCGACCTTGAACGCTTCCTCGAGAGCTCCACCAGAGTTGGGCACTGTCAAGGTCGTTGGCTGAGCGCGCAGGATCGACGGGAAGCCGGTGACCAAGCCCACAGCCCCAGCCGCGGCTCCCGTGAGAATGCAGCGGCGATCCAAGAGGAGTTCGCCCCCGCTCGGCGCGGCAACCTTTGGATTGTTAGTCATGGTGCTATTCTCCGTCGGTTTCTCTGTCGTCGCTGCTGGCCATTCCGGGCCAGCAGCGTTGGCTAGACCATAATGATTCCACCACCGGCGATGACTGTCTCGCCGGTCATGTAGCGATTGCGGTTACTGGCCAGAAAGTAAACTACTTCGGCAATATCCTCAGGCGTTGCCACACGACCGAGAGGTGTCGACTTGGCCAAATCCTCATAGATGCCGAGCGCGCGCAGGTTGGGCGTGTCGATCGGACCAGGCGATACCGCGTTGACCAGGATGCCGTCAGGCGCCAGTTCCTGGGCAAAGGACTTGGTGAGGCTAATGACTCCCGCCTTAGCCGCCGCATAGTGGGCGTTCTTGGCATAAGGAATATACGCGTCAATTGAGGCTATCGAGACAATCGACCCTGTACGTCGGGGCTTCATGTGATTGGCGGCGGCGACCGTCATATGAAACATCGACCGTAGATTCACGTCGAACGTGTAATCCCACGCCTCGTCATCAATCTCGAGGATCGGCTTTCGCGGGTAGACTCCCGCATTGTTCACCAGGACATCGACATGGCCAAGCTTCTCTGCGGCCTTGGCGAAGGCGGCATGCGCGTCGTCACGCCGGCGGATATCGCCAGCCACACCCTCGGCCTTGCTGGCGCCGCCAAGGCTTACAACAGCGCGGTTCAGTCCCTCGGCATCGACATCGATGATGCAGACCTTGGCGCCTCTGGCGATCAGAAGTTGAGTGATGGCATAGCCCAATCCTTTTGCGCCACCTGTGACGACGACATGCTGGCCAGCCATCTCGCTCGATTCGGTCACCATGGGCCTCCACAGCGAGCTGCAGGACAGCCCGCACATTAAGATCGCTTTTCGATGAAAATTATTGTTATGCGATAGTTGTAGCTTGGCAAGCCTGTTTGCCCTGGTGCCACAGCAAGAAGCTTACTGATTAAGCCACGACTGCCGCTCTCGAGCGTGCATCATAACAGTTCCCGCCCAAAAAGAGGGGGGCAGGCGCAGCTTGACGGTCAGCCAAGCGGATGCGCTGATCTCGATATTCAATTAGGCTTCTCGAAATCGAGAAGGGATCCGTGCACGGTAGTCCATCTGTTGGCAGGACCGATGCTACCCAGCTGCAGCTATTGCAGCACCTCGAAGACCTATAAGGGCAAGAGCTACGTCGTCTAGATGCTTCGCCTTTGGTCATCGTACGCTGCCCAATCAGATATGCACGGGTCTGCGCGAGCAATTCAGCCTCACTATCGTTGCCGTCGCTGTTTTCATGATCATGCCGACACCAGCTCTCATGTTGAGCGCGTAGCGCGCCAGCCGGAACGATGATTATGCCGCGAAGAGCTCAGAAGCCGGACCTGTCGGATGCCGTGTTTGCAGCAGACTTTCGTGAAGAGCCCTATTGGTGGACGGCAGCCTCACCCAAGCAGGGTGACTGCATTGCAGAGGTTAATTTGCCTCAGAAGACGGATGTCGCGATCATCGGCGGCGGCATCACCGGCGTTGTCGCGGCCCTGGATCTTGCTCGTGCCGGCGCCGATGTCGTGGTTCTCGATGCTCAGAACATCGGCGAGGGCGCGGCACGGCGCAGCGCAGGCTTCTTGGGTCGGACTCTGAAACGGTCGGTCGAGTGGCTCTCGCGCAAGGAAGGCCGGCACCACGCCGTACGCGTCTATCGCGAGCTCGACGCCGCCTTGAAGGGCGTTGCCGCGTTGGTCAAGGCCGAAGGAATCGATTGCCACCACACGATCTGCGGGCGCTTCGTGGCAGCTAACTCGCCGGCACATTTTCGCGCGCTCATCGATGATCTGGAAACCACACGGCGTGAAGTTGGCTTCGACTATATCGTGGTCGAGAAGCACGAGCAGCATCGCGAGATCGCATCAGATCGATACTTTGGCGGAGCCGTCGTTCCGGATCTGGGCTCGATCCATCCCGGCCTCTACCATGAAGGCCTGGTCCAGCGGGCGAGAGAGGCGGGTGCGCGGTTCTTCCCATTTGCGGCGGTCGCTCGGATCGAGCCCGAGGAAGGTCGAAAGCGGATCACCACCTCACGCGGCTCGCTCCAAGCGCGTGAGGTGGTGGTTGCGACCAACGGCTACACCAGCCACCATTTGAGTTGGCATGCCCGACGCGTCATTCCCTTTCGTGGATTTATTGTCGCAACGGAGCTTCTCCCGACAGGCCTGATTGAACGGGTGCTGCCCCAGCGACGGACCTATCTCGACACACGGATGAACATCGACTTCATCCGTCCGGCCCCCGACTCGAACCGGATTCTCTTTGGCGGCTTCACGGGGACCAATAGCGAACTGGCAACACCGCTCGCAGCTGTGCTGCAGGATCGGCTCGTCTCGATCCTGCCCGATCTCAGCGGCATCAAGCTTAGCCGCGCCTGGACAGGCCAGTGTGCAGGCACCTTCGACTTCATGCCGCACATCGGCAAGCGAGACGGCATCCATTTTGCGCTCGGCTACAACTTTGCCGGCATCCCGATTGGAACCCACTTCGGTCGCATGATCGCGGGACGTATTCTTGGCCACAAGGCGCACTCTGTTTTTGAGACGTCTAACTTCCCGACAGTACCTTTCTATGGCGGTTCGCCCTGGTTTATTCCACTAGCGATGCGTTACTTCGACTGGCACGATAAACGCATAGCTGCGGGACAGGCGGATATTTATGGTCAGCAACGTTAATAAACAAAAAGTGGCGGTTATTCATCATAATTTCTTATTATAATCTTTGAAGCTTATCACCAGAACTGGCATGGAGGAAAGATGTTGAACGGGTGCACCGGAGCTACCAATATTTGTGGAGCAGTGCTCAGCTATCTGGAGTGGACAAGTGCGGTGCTTCAGGAAACCCATAGCTCGGTGGACACCTCGATCGAGACAAAGGTTTGTTTGGGAAATACAGCAGATTACTACATCATTGGTCGAGCGCATGGTGCAGTCTTCGACGTCACTGCTATATTTATTCAGGCCGGCACGCTGATCGACGATGCATTGTTCGTCGATGTCGCGGCGGTCATTGCCCGGAGTTGACGCCGATGCAGAGGGAGACGATCATCACCTGCTCCGTCACCGGCAGCCTGACCCGACGAGAAGACAACCCGAATCTTCCCGTCTCACCGGCGGAGATCGCAGCCTCGGCCCTTGAAGCTACCGAGGCCGGCGCCTCCATCCTCCACCTCCATGTGCGCCATCCAGATGGGCGTCCATCGATGGAGCTCGACCACTACCGGGAAGTCGTCCGGTTGATCCGGAATAAGAACGACGAGGTCATCCTCAATGTGACGACCGGGCCTGGTGGACGTTTCCAACCCGGCGAGGTAGATCCAAAGGTGGCTGGACCGCGCACTAATTTTGTAACCGCTGAACAGCGGATTGCACATATCCCTCATCTCCGACCGGAGATCTGCACTCTCGACCTCAACACCATGACCTTCGGCAGCGAGGTCGTGATCAATACACCGCCCTATGTACGCAAGATGGCAGAAATCATCTACGACTGCGGTGTGCGGCCAGAGTTTGAATTGTTCGACAGTGGCGACGTTGCCCTTCTTAGTGATTTCCTCGCAAGTGGTGTCTTTCGTCGACCACCCCTCGCCAGCCTTGTACTTGGCGTCAAGTATGGATTTGCGGCCTCGCCCGAAACGATGCTCTATGGTCGCAGCCTCTTGCCTCGTGATGCCATCTGGACCGGCTTTGGAATAGGGCGGGCTGCCTTTCCCATGCTGATGCAGTCCTTTCTCCTGGACGGCCATGTGCGGATTGGCATGGAAGATACGATCCGCGTCTCCAAGACCGAGTTGGCGCAAAGCAATGCGCAGCTTGTCGAGAAGGCACGCTGGCTTCTGGAAAAGCTCGGAGCCGTAATTGCGAGCCCATCCTCAGCGAGGGCGCAACTCGGCTTCCCAACCTAGAGCAGGCTGATCAGCATGACATACACCAGTATGGTCGGTTGACGAGCCAGCCAGCATTTACTTCATGCGGGCTGCATCAGGTTATTCAGGACGGCCGTCCTGACTTTGTCGCGCTCGACGATCCCGTCGGGATCCAGCTCGCTTATGATCACCAACTACATGATGTGCTGGTCCAACTCTTTCGCCTGGCGCAGCCTGCGGCCACCATCTCCTCTTCGGTCATGCGAGCCCTTGCTCCCGCCCCCAGGTCTCCAGTGGCATGAGCAGGCCAGCTAGCTCTTGATCCGGATGGCGGGTCATGCCGCTCACGAAGGCTCTGTCGGCGACCACGACACCCCGAGCCCCCACGGCAATGGCAAAGGCCACGTACAAGGTGTCATAGGTCGAGTGGTTGACGGCCAAGCCGATGTCGAGTGCCACGTCGTGCAGGGCGAGATCACCAGTAGGCGTCGGCGGCACCTGTGCTTGGAGAAGCTCTAGCGCCTCCCTCGCCTCGTCCGGCGACCATTTGCCCTTCCGGACCTGAACCCAGCAGACGTTGGTTGCCTCGTTCAGCCAGAAGTCTGGCACCAGGAGTTCCTCGTCGCCCTCCGCGAGCGCCTGCGCGAGATGGCTATCCGGCTCCGGCAATATCCACTTCAGGGCAACGGACGCATCGACGACCAGCGCCACCCGTCAGGTACCCGAGGTGCCGATGAGGTCCCTTACCCTGCCCTCCCGGCTTTCCCGGAGGAGCTCGGTCGCCGTGGCCGACCCACGCCCCATGGTCCGGCGCCGGAACGCTGCAAGACGCTCCGCGGCAACCGTGCGTGGCGAGGACTGACAATTATTGGTCAGGACCTGACGCAGGATCTCCCGGTGCTCGGCCTCCGCACTGCGTCCTTGCTCGGCTGCTCGGATGCGGAGTGCTCGCACGACGTCGTCATCGAGGTTGCGAACAGTCAGGGTCGCCACGAGCGTCCTCCTGCTACGGATGCTGTCATTGCCAGCATATAGCTAGCGATAACGGCATCTGAAAGACTCAAGCTCACTGCATCGACCAACTGTACGATCGCGACGGCATCAGATTACCACTCATTCCGATCAGATTGGTCTCGTTCAGGTGTACCCCAGCAAGGCAGTAGCACGAGACATGAAAACCCGTCTCAGATGGGTTCTTCCTGATCATCCGAGACATCAGGCTTAGCAGATATAGAACCTAATGAGGCATATCGCCTGCAGCTGAGCCGCAAGCGCCACTTGCAAACAGTTTCCCGATGCCGCTATCCGGCGCCTATGGAACGAAACAGGAACGAGAAGCCCAAGTACGAGATCACCATGGCGGACCTGCGGCCCTGGGATGTCGTGACTGCTGCCTGTGGAGCCTGCCCCTACTTCTCGACCGTGCCGGTCAGCCGGCTCACCGCCAACCGGCCGCCCCACACCCTGCTGATCAACCTCCAGCACCAGCTGGTCTGCACCCGCTGTAAGAACCGGTCGAAGAACCGGCTCACGGTGACGACGGTGGAGCGGTAGGGCAGAGACTTGATCGGGGAGCTACGGCGTCGGCACGGACTGGTTCAGGATCAGGGTTCCGGGCAGGCGCAGCGCCGCTTCCGCCGTGCACGCCTTGCCGACCTTACCCTTGAGCCGGCTGGGGCAAGCGCGGACCAGTTCCTCCAGCGAGGCGGCCTCGGCAACACGGACCCGATGGACACACACGGCCCCATCGGCACCCCAAGCTGCCTCGAAGCGCATGGCCGGCGCTGGGTCGAACGTCTGCAGGCCGAGACGGTCGCTGATGTTGATCGGCGTGCCGTCGCGGGTGTGCGCAGCGCCGTCGCCACAATAGTCGGCCCTGAGCATGCGCGTGCAGGCCTGGTGATAGGCCCACAGCGAGGTGCCGTCAGCCGCCGTCGTCCAGGGCTTGTAGCCCATCCGCACGCACTTGCCGATGGTGCCGCTCGTGCAGGTCAAGCTGAACCCCTCGCCGGACGGCAGGTGCTCGCCCGCAGGGGTCCAGCTACCAGAAAGCGGGAAGCCCAGGGCAAGCCCGTCTGGCCCAGGCGTGCAGAGGTTACGCCAGGTGCCGGTCGATGGCTCCTCGACCGAAAGGGCATAGAGCGTGACGTCGCCCGCCGTGTCCTGCGGGTCTGACCGCACGGCGTCGATGCGTACCGCCAGCCGCGTCTCGCCTGCATCGCCTAGCGCGAGGATGGCGCCGACAAGATTGGCGCCCGACAGCACCCGGCCATCCGCCATGGTCAGGCGGAACGCTGTCCCGACGACCTCCACCTTGGCAGGGGTCTCCTGGGCGGCCAGGCTGCCGGCTAGGGCGATCCAGAACGGAAACGCGGCGAGCTGCCCAAGCCGGCGGGCCCGCCGCGAGCCGAGGATGTTACCTGTCCTGGGTGGTGGGTAGCGTCACGCTTAGGACCTTGAGCACGGGCGGCTCGGCCTGTGCTGGTGTGGCAGGGGTAACGCCATTCACGGCCATACCGTTCGTGTAAAGGCCATTCAGGCCCAGGCCGTTGATAGCCATGCCGTTCAGGCCCAGGCCGTTGATGCTAATGCCGTTTAGGCTCACGCCATTCGTGGGGAGCCCGGCCTCAGCGGACGGAGCTGCAACCAATCCGAGTACTAGGGTACCGACACCAACCGTGAGTAGCTTGTAGGCGCGCATCATCGTCCGCTCCTTGGGAGTAGCTGCAGCATAGTCAGGTATACCTGAAGTCAGCAGTACAACCTCAGGTCGGCATGATCGATTGCCATCGTGGGCATGGCACGTACTTGCCCTAGCGTCCACAGATTTCTTGAAGAAAGTCAGTCTTTTTCAGTTTTTGACTGGTCTGGTCTTGTCAGTTTTGCCCGCGTCGACTGCAAGCATCTGAATAGGCTCTGTATTCGATGTTGAGCGGCAGAACATCAAGGGATCGCCGGCGCTGAGCAGGGAGCACGAGCTCCAGGCATCCAAGAGGGACGGATGGGGTGCGGCACAGGCCAGTGCCATGGGATCTTGCGCCGAGCTAGCGTGGTTCTGTTGCCGCTCAACCAGCTGGTGCAGCCAAGTACCGGTGGGCTAGCCATCAACCTCCAGCCCCAACCCTAAGCGTCGTTCATGCGCATCACTGTGAGCCTCTCGTACGGGGTGCAGGATTATGTAAATGTCAGTGCAATAGGTCCTATGGCTTGGTCGAGAACCGAGTCCTAACTGTAAAAGATTGGCTAGAAAAATTACCAAATTCCGACTCTGGTATCGACAAATCAAGTACATTTACCCCATCGAGAAAAACGCTGCCGGTAACATCGGCAATGCTTGAAAACTGACCACTAGTATGAGATCTTTCTATGTAATACGGAGTTACAGTAACTGTGCTTGTAGTACCGGTTGAAGGTTGGGTCGCTGACTGCCAGTTAATCGATACAATCGCATTCTCTACGAACGTTCCATCACGATAGAGCGGAACTGTTGCGGCAAGGCTCCCCGCCGTTCTTTGCTGAACATAAGTCGGATTGTATACCGCTCCGATAAGAGATGACTCAGTTTCGCCAGTACAGGCATCGTATGGGATTACAACAACTTGGGCAATCCCGTCGGAAATTTTCGTGCCATCTCTTCGGCTAACATTCGTGTTAGCGTATATGTGCACATAACTGGCTTTGCACTCCTGGCCATATGCAAAAGAGAAATTTACTGCATCTCCATGTGCTTTCTGCTGAACAGTAGCTGCTGAAGCTAGCGCAGGTAGTAGCCCAAGGCCTACAACACCAACTACGTAGATTTGCCGAAGTGATTTCATTGTGGTACTCCCTGATAAAACTTTCAGTAGGTAACTTCGAGATGTTCATCTCGAACTGAATATTTTAACTGACTAAAAATTTTTAGTCAAGCCTACCTTAACCCTTGCTCGTACCGAGACAGAGGGATGCTAGCCGCACGACAAGTATTCGTCCGCGGTGCCGTTCAAGTCGATTCCGCCCTCGGTGAAGTCGTGATCGCCCGGCTGGCTTGATCGACTATCCGCTGCCCATCTGGCTATTTGCGGAACGGCAGTTTCGACATGAAGTGCGACAAGGATTGTTTCAGCTTAGGCTGAGGTGGCAAGGCTTGCCACCTGTGTGTCGAAGATCTCCTTTGGCGTGTAGTAGCCGAGGCAGCGTCTTGGCGTGGCATTGATGATCGTTGCGACGTCCTCGAGTTCGTTTTCACCCAGTTCGGCTAGGTTACGCTCGTTTGGCTTAGAAGCGGCGGATGCGGCCGTTAGCACATCCGATGCTGCCCTTTTGCCAAGGTGCGTGCGGGTCACAGAAGTAGGCCTCGGCCTTGAACTGCCTGGCAAGCACGGGATAGGCAGCAAACTCGGTGCCGCGGTCGAAGGTGATGGTCTTGCAGCTGCCAGGTGGCAACGCTTCCAGCGCTTGGCTGATGCGGGCCATCAGCGGCCGCGACTGGCGGTCAGAGTTCGGCAGAAGGACGATGAAACGGCTCTGGCGCTCGACCATCGAGGTCAGGTTGGCCAAGCCTGTGCTCGCGCCGAAAGATGATCAGGTCCGCCTCCCAGTGGCCGAAGCTGCGACGGTCGGCTGCCTCGGCTGGGCGATGAACGATCGCACGTGCGGCTGGGATGAACGAACAGCGCGGCTTGCGGCAAAAGCGCTGGCGGCGCTGCCGCCGTGAAGCCGGCAAAAGGCGATAGAGAGCGGCAGCCCGACCCTCGGAGCTGTAGACGTACCGATAGATCGTTTCGTGGCAGAGCGAGGCACCTTCAAGCCGTAAACGTCCAGCGATCTGCTGCGGTGACCAGCACGCCTTGAGCTTGTTGACGACGTAGCCACGCAGGGCAGCGTGGCGGCGCAGCTTGGCCAGCCGCTGACGCCGCTCGTGGGCAAGGTCCTGAGCAGTGACCGGGAAGTAGCCCTCGACATAGGCGTGCTCATGAAAGCGGTAGCGACGGAGCCAAGGCTCAAGCTGGATACGCTTTATGCCGGATCTCGCGATAGATCGTCGAGCGGTGCCGACCCAGGTTCTTGGCAATGACCGCCACCGGCACCCGGGCATCAAGAAGCCGGAACAGGCAACGGCGCTCATCCAAGTTCAGCTGACGATAAGCCTGCGGCACAGGCAGTCTCCAAAGGGCAAACCTCTGAAAAGGCTACAGAGTCGCACTTCAGAATGGAAACCACCCGATGTTCAAGGGCGGGCGCACGTAGAGTGTTTATGGCAAGTCGGCCTACCTGCATGGGGTGAACGACTCAGCGCCGGTACTCACTCCGCGTCCCTTCCTTCAGCCCGAACAGCCGGTCGGATGCCCGCCGGCTGATGCCGTAGCATTCGCAGGCAGTACTCTCCAGGCCCGGCCGGTCGGTGATCCGCATCTGGCCGAACCGGTAGCTGATCATGCCGGCCTTCTGCAGGGTGCCCGCAGCGGTACTGATCCCGGCCCTGCGCACCCCCAGCATCATGCCGAGGAACTCGTGGGTCATCGGGTACTCGTCGCCATCGGCGCGGTCATGGGCCATCAACAGCCAGCGGGCCAGGCGCTGCTCGATATGGTGCCGGCCATTGCAGGCCGCCGTGCGCGCCACCTGCCCATGATGCAGCAGGGCATAGCGTAGAAGCAGCGTGCGCAGCACCGGGTCCTGCTCCATCGCCGCCCGCAGCGCTTCGGCGCTCATGCTCAGCGCGGCACCCGAACACTGCACCATGGCTTCCAGGTCGTCGAACGGTTCGCCCAGGATGATGGGTAGCCCGACCACGCCCTCGTGGCCGACCAGCCCGACCTCGGCGCTGTCGCCATCTTCCAGTGGTGCCAGCATGGAAACCAGCCGCGCTCGGGAAAGTAGACGGTGCTGATCGGCTCTTCTGGCCGGTGCAGAACCTCACGGAACCCGAGATCGACCGGTGTCAGCTCCGGCCACAGCCGGACCAGGCTGTCTGGTGGCAGCATCGCCAGCAGACGGTTGCGGGTGGTGGGCGTGGATGGATCGGACGAGGCCACGGACGACTCCCGCAGAAGGCTGGCGGGAGCACACATACCTCTCTCAGCCGCCCGCGCCGGAAGGTCTCGGCAGGCGATGAACTATATATGGCACGTCTGGCACCAGTTGCATGTACGCTATCGTACAGAAGCAGCAAGAATCTGATCTGCTTCGCAGGTGCTACCTGCTGAGCGGTGTAGTCACGTCAGGCTCATTCCTGAGATCTCGGGCATGGGTATGACTGGAATGGTGCTTCATTATTCCGCACCTGATCAGATCAGGAACCAATGGCAGCGGTGACTGTTTGGCTGGAGCATAGGTTTACCTCCCTGATTCTTTTGGCCCTGCCGGCCTCGCTGGCAGGGCCGTTTCTTTTGCTGATGGCGTCCATCTCGATGCGTCGGCTCACCGCTCGATGCCGTGCAAAGACCACGGCTATGACCGTCGATGATCCCGGAGGCCTACCGGGACGTGCGGCGGTTCGGGAAGCCGATCGACATGCAGGACGTGGTCAGGGCGATCCTGGCTTGAGCGGCTGGATCCGGCGCCGATCGTGCCCATGTACCGCCCGCAGCGGCGGTTGAGCAGAGCCTTCAGCAGCCGCAAGGTCGCCGCTGCACCCAGCCCGACGCTAGCGGATGTCGAAGCGTCGGATCAGCCCGCCCTCGATCCGGAAGATGTGGTGGCCCATCTGGTCGAACAGCAGCTTACCCTGGAGCTCGCATGCGGTCAGGTGGACCTCGACCTCGGTCGTTCCGTCCGTGCCCATCGCGTAGCCGACTGGCACCGCATGCGAGTCGATCGTCGCCCATTGGCGGCTCCAGTAGTCGCGCACGCCATCGTGGCCGTGGACATGCCCGCCCTCCAGGCCATTGGCCCACACCACGTCCCGGTGCATGAGCGCCAGCACCGCGTTGATGTCCCGGGCGTTGAAGCGATCGTAGAGACGCGTCAGTAGGTCAACATCGCTTGGCATAGCGATCATGGTGCTGCTCCCGGCAGATGGCGCCATCCTCGACATCCAGCTGCGCGGCGAGAAGAGCTATTCGGTGGCCGATGCCCCAGGCGTGCGCAGCATCCCGTTCGTGTTCGCCATCGGCTACGACCCGGCGATGATCCCGGAGCCTTATTAGAGCGTGCCGCGCTTGGGAGAAGCCGGTCGTGATACCGGATGTGGTTCAGGTAATCCTGGGTGAGCGCGTGATTCAGCCTCCAGCGTCGGCTGGGGTTCATGACGACAAACTGGTGATTGACGACTGAATTGATTGCATGGCCTACCGTCATGGTGCTGCTTACCTGGGTCCACTAATCCGCAACCAGACAGCCAAGCCCAATCTAGCTCGAGCCGTCAGCCGAAACCAGAACGGGCGTCACGCGATAGCGATCCGGGAACATGGTCTTGAGCGCCTCGACCTTGGGCAGGTCGTTGATGACGATATAGGGGCTGCTCGGATGCAGCGTCAGATAGTCCTGATGATAGTCCTCGGCCGAATAGAAGCTCTTGCCAAGCTCAACCGTCGTGACAATCGCTGCATCAAAGACATGGCTCTGGTCGAGCTGGCCTATATAGGACTTGGCGATACGTGCCTGCTCGTCTGTGATTGGAAAGATCACGGAGCGGTACTGCGTGCCGTGATCCGGGCCTTGCCGGTTCAGCTGGGTAGGGTCGTGCGCTACTGAGAAGTAGATCTGCAGTAGCTCGCCATAGCTGACCTGCTTTGGATCGAACGTGACTTTTACCGCTTCTGCATGGCCGGTTGTCCCGGTTCCTACCTCCTCGTACCGTGCAGTCGTGGCATCGCCACCGGCATAGCCCGAGACGGCACCGGTCACGCCTTGGACGTGCTGGAAGACGCCCTGAACGCCCCAAAAGCAGCCACCGGCCAGTACGGCCACTTCCATTGTCCCGGCGGTTTTGCCTGCCGCTTCATCGACTGCTGGCGGTGGCACCTGGCGCTGTTCATCGGCAGGAGCATGAGTCGTGGCCAGTGTTGCCGCGCCGGCTACAAACAGTGCTGCTGCCAAGAGTATGGCCGGGCGACGGCACCGTGTCCTCCAGCTCGGGTCGATGGTTCTGGTCATCACGGCTCTCCGTTTCATCTGAAGGTGAAGGAAGGACATTGGACGAACCTTCCAACGTCAGGTCAGTACGTTCGCGGCAATGAACGCGTTACGCCGTTCATGCAGTAGCGCGGGGCCTTTGCGGAGGGTCTCGGTAGTGCAGGACGTTGGCCATCAGAGCGAAGGCGGGTGCCTCTAGCACCCTCACCGCCACGTCGAGATCCGCCAGCTTTTAGGAAGACGGTGGTGGCTTTCTTGCTACCATCCCGATCTCCCTAGCAGCATGAGCGATGGAGAGGCCCCGGAAAGGCAAGTGAATGCGCCCAGGAAGCCACCGAGTGCTGGCTCGAAGCTGCCCCAACTTTACGGCGTGGGGCTGGGTTTTATCTTTCCAGGACCCCTACCCCTGCCCGGCTCATATCAGACGCTCACTGGCTCCGACGATCACGCTTGTGGCCACCGCGGATTTCCTCATCGCTCATCTGGATGCCGATCTCGCGCAAGCCGCGCAGGACCAACGTGCGCAGACTCTCTCCCTGGTGGGCGCCCATGATATCGACCTGCTTGCGGACGTGGGCCGGGACCAGGACATGCAGCTGCACCTCCTTGCTGGCTGCAGGTGGGCCAACGACCAGCGCAGCGGATTCGGGCGTTACGGGTGCCGGTGCCTCGGTGACGGTCGCCGGCGGGGCTTTCCTAAGAAGCGAGGAAAGCTGCTTGCTGGTCATGCTGGCACCTTTCTCTCAACATTACGAGATTTCGACATTTCGAATTTTGCCAACTCCTTCGCAATGGCCGCAATATCGCGCGCTGCCGCGCCTTCCGGGTCGGTAATGATTGGACTGAGCCCGTCGATCCCGCTCTCGGGATAAGCAACCCGATTGGTCATCTCCGCTTTGAGAAGTGGATAGCCCTCGGCGTCGAGTTGGGCGCGCACATGGCGGGTGATAACCGTGCTTTGCATGCCCATCGTGAGGACCATCGCCACGCGGATCGGGTCCCCTGCCCTCTCGGGCGTCTCGTTGATCTCGGCGATCAGTTCGTACGTCGCGATTGCCGCGTCGACGTCCTCGGCCGACGGCTTCAGCGGGATGATGGCAAGCTCGCTCGCTACCAGTGCCGAGATGGTGGTGCGGTTTCGGAAGCCAGCGGTGTCGACGATGATCGGCCGGTGTTTCGCCCGAAGATCTTGGATGACCTCAGCGACGCGCTCCTCGGGCTCGGCAACCAGGGGAAGAGCGCCGAGCTTCCCTGCCGGATTGTGACGGTTGGCGAGCGTGCGCTGCGGATCGGCGTCGATCAGTGCCGGATTGTGCCCGACTGTTAGCCAGTGTGCTGCCAGGCTGCGAGCTAGGGTGGACTTTCCAGCACCGCCTTTCGAGGTGGCAAGGGTGATGACGCCGAACATAGGACCTCAAGGGTTGGTGAACTTCGACATTGATAGATTGTACAATTTCGATGTGCAACAGGATCTAGGGGCTGGAGTGATCTGAGTAGGACGGCTTTGCCGGGCTGTGGCCGAGGTGCATCGCCTTTCAACCGCCGCTCCATCCAGCTAGATGTCGTATTTCGAAGATTCGAAAGTGTCAAATTGGTGAACTGCCCGTGCTCGCCCGCGCGAGCGGGTGATAATAGGTGCGCCAAGCCCGAAGTCGCTGTCCCAAAATGTTATAGAACTTCGCAATTTCGACTTTTCGAGGTTGTCATTTGTGATAGGTTCAAGAGGGGCGAGGTTTCGCTCGGCGCTCCGGAAAGGAGCACTCAGTTTGCTTGTCTTCCTGGTCTTCTTTAAGGCCGTTTTCACCCCCCTCTAACTGACTGTCCGCAAAGTGGCTGGAGGAGGTTATAGAGCGTTGATCTGGCGCATTCGTGCTGGAGATCGCTATGCCCGATCGACCGTACCCATCCGACCTCAGCGACGCTGAGTGGGAAGTGCTAAG